>Ga0326728_10026709_pt1 | contig 10182 bp, 11 predicted proteins | sample MB3enrmetagenome_FD_207602 | JGI IMG/M metagenome (GOLD analysis project Ga0326728, IMG submission 207602) | Lab enriched peat soil microbial communities from McLean, Ithaca, NY, United States - MB31MN | ecosystem: Environmental > Terrestrial > Soil > Wetlands > Peat | place: USA: New York... | reverse complement strand
CTGGGCCTTCGTCAACGTCAACATGCGCCCCTATTACGCCGAAGGCTCCAAGAGCATGGGCTTCGAAATCATCGAACAATCCGGCTGGCGCGTCCCGCCCCATACCGTCGTCTGCATGGCGTCCGGCTCTTTGCTGACCAAAATTCACAAGAGCTACCAGGAAGCCATCAAGCTCGGCCTGGCGCCGGAAACCCGTTACCGCATCCACGGCGCCCAAGCCACGGGCTGCTCGCCGATTTCCACCGCCCAAAAGGCCGGCTTGGATTTCTTCAAACCCGTCAAGCCCAACACCATCGCCAAATCCCTGGCCATTGGCACTCCGGCCGATGGCTTTTACGCCTTGAAAGTCATGAGGGAAACCGGCGGCTCGAGCGAGGACGTGAGCGACGACCAGATTCGTGAAGGGATCAGGCTGCTGGCCGAGTGCGAAGGCATTTTTGCCGAAACCGCCGGCGGCGTCACCGTCGGCGTGGCCGGGAAATTGATTGCCTCCGGCGCCATTCCAGCCGATGCTTCCGCCGTGCTTTGCATTACAGGCAACGGACTCAAGACGCTCGAGGCGATGACCGGCCGCGCCGGCCATGTGCGCGAAATCAAGCCGAGCCTGCGCGATTTTGAAGCCTTGCTCGACGCTGAAACCCGCATGGCGGCCCCGGCCTGACCCAAAATGGATTTGATATGCCTATAAAAGTTCGCATTCCAACGCCGTTGCGCAAACTGACGCACGACGAAGCTGTTGTCCACGTCAATGCCGCCACCGTCGGCGCCGCCATTGCCGAGCTGCAAAGCCGCTACCCCGGCATCAAGGAACGTTTGACCGACGATGCCGGCAGCGTGCGCCGTTTTGTCAACGTCTATGTCAACGAGGAAGACATCCGCTTCCTCCAAAACCAGGAGACCCCTTTGAAAGACGGCGACGAAATCAGCATCATTCCCGCCATCGCCGGAGGTTGAAGGAGGCCATTCGCATGAGAAAAAAATCCACCGCAAAAGCCACGCGCGCCGCCCCGCCCGCCCGCTGGCGTCTCTGGTTGATGTATCCCCCGAAACTCATCACCACCCCCGTGATTTGGGAACTGGCCCGCAAATTCCCCGTCGTCACCAATGTCCGCCAAGCCAGTGTCACCGACGAAATCGGCATCGTCTGCCTGGAACTCAGCGGCCGGCGCCCGGACTTGAAGGCGGCCATCCAGTGGCTTGAGAAACAAGGCATCAAGGTCGAACCGGTCGAAATTAGCGTCATCGAAAGCTAAAAAGGTCTAGGGGTTTCACCTACAAAAATTCCTTTTTTTCTCATCATGGTGCTTGACCCCGATGGTGGGTTGCGATAATGCTTGTGCGTTAACCTAAAGGTTTGAGCCTAAAGGTTTAAGACATGTGCGGCCGGTGCAATTTGAGCGTAAAAGCCTATGACAAAACGTGATTTGGTCATCGCTATCAGCGAAGAAACGGGCATCGTTCAGCAAGAAGTGCTGCAAGTGGTGCAAAGAACCCTTGACCACATTTCCAATGCTGTGGCCAAAGGGACCACCGTGGAATTGCGCAATTTTGGCGTCTTCGAAGTCAAGGTGCGCAAGGCGCGCGTTGGCCGCAATCCCAATGAGCCGGATAAGGATGTGCCCATTCCCCGCCGCGCCGTGGTCAAGTTCAAGCCCGGCAAGGAGATGCGGGAAGCCGTCTTCAAATTGTCTCCGCAGCACGTTTCCCAGGACGGCGGCAAATCCCAAAAACCGCAAGGTTGAACAGCTCCCTGAAAGATTTTGCCATCCTAACCGTGATTGGCCGCGACAGGTCGGGTGTCGTGGCGCGCATCACCAGTTTTCTCTTCGAACAACACGCCAACATCGAGGCGCTGGAGGAACAGGTCACCCGCGGCCAGTTCAGCATGACGCTCCAGGCTTCCTGGCCCGGTGGCGCCGCCGCCAGGGCCGCCATCTCTGCCGGCCTGGCCAAACTGGCCCGACAACTCGGCATGGAAATCAATGTGCGTTGGACCGACCCGAATCGCCGTCAGCGCATGGCCATCTTCGTCACCGGGGAACCGCATTGCGCTGTGGCTTTGCTGGCCGCCCTCAAATCCGGCCGGCTCAAGGCCGATCCGGCGGTGATGATTTCCAACCGGCGCGATTTGGCCTCATTGGCCCGGCCAGCCCGTCTGCCTTTTGTCTTCATTTCCTGGCAGAACCGCGCCGCCGCCGAAGAGCGCGCTTTGCGGGTGCTGGAGCAATATGAAGTGGATTTCGTGGTGCTGGCGCGCTTTATGAAGATTCTGTCGCCCAACTTCGTCTGGCGTTACAAGAACAAGATCATCAATATTCACCCTTCCTTGCTGCCCAGTTTCCCGGGGCCGCAAGCCTATCGCCAGGCTTACGAGCACGGGGTCAAAATCATCGGGGTCACGGCCCATTTTGTCAGCATGCACCTGGATGAAGGCCCCATCATCGCCCAGGCCGCCGCGTCCATCCATGCCAACGCGACGCTCCGGGAGATCATGGCCGCCGGCCAGAAACTGGAAGCCAGGGTGCTGGTCAAGGCGGTGCGTCTCTACCTGGCCCGGCGGCTGGACGTCCATTGGGGCGTGGTCAAACAAATATGAGCGATTTACTCATCGGCCTTTTGAGCGCGGTGCTTTCCGCCGGCCCGCCCGCCGCGGCCGGCAATCCGGCGGCCCCGGCTGCCGCCGCCTCCGTCCATGTTGTCAACACCAACGACCCCGTGGAAACGGCCTATCGCAAACTCCTGGAGGACGATGACGCCGCGGAAAAGGAAGTCCTCAAATGGTCGGACGACGCCGATGCCTTTGCCCGCGCGGGCGCGGGTGACCCGAGGGTCACTCTCAACGCCCGCATCCGGCAGCGGCTCGCGGGTATCAAGGCGGAGTACGAGGATTTTATTTTGCAGCATCCCAATCATGCCAACGCCCGGCTGGCCTATGGCAGTTTTCTTAACGACACGCACGACGAAGAGGGGGCCGTTGCCCAATGGGACAAGGCCCGCCAACTGGAACCCACCAATCCCGCGGCCTGGAATAACCTGGCCAATTATTACGGGCACCGCTCCCCGGTCAAAAAAGCCTTCGAGTATTACGGCAAAGCCATTGAACTCGATGGCAGGGAATCCGTTTACTATCACAACCTGGCCGTCACCGTTTATTTGTTCCGCAAGGATGCCGAAGAGTATTATCATTTGACCGAACAACAGGTCTTCGACAAATCGCTCGCCCTCTACCGCAAGGCCATCGAGCTGGACCCGGACAATTTCGTGCTGTTCAGCGATTACGCCGAGTCGTTTTACGGAACCAACCCGCCGCGCTGGAAGGAGGGACTGGCCGCCTGGACCGAGGCGCTGAAAATCGCCCACGACGACGTCGAACGGGAGGGTGTCTATATTCATCTGGCCCGAATCAACCTCAAGCTGGGCCATTTCGATGAGGCGCGACGGAGTTTGGACGTCGTGACCAATGCCATGTACGCCACCCTGAAAAACCGCATCACGCGCAATCTCAACGAGGCGCTCCGCAAGGCCGCGACGAACGCCCCCCCGCAGCCCGCGCCGGCCAAATAACGTCAGCCGGTGAAATTTTAAATCTGCAATTTCAAATCCTCAGGCCTCCCATCCTGCGCCCGCTCACGTTTTGGTCCCCGGCAGCGCCGCCGCCCCAAGCGCCGAGGTGCATTGCGGACAGCGCGTGGCCTGGAGCGGAATGCTGGAAAAACAAAACGGGCAATCCTTTTTCGGCGGCGCCGGCGGCGGCTCCGCCTTGCGGGACAATTTGTTGATCGTGCGAATGCATATGAAAATTGTGAAGCTCACAATCAAAAAGGAAATGACCGCATTCAGGAAAACGCCGTAGGTGATCATCGGCGCGTGGGCCGCCCTGGCCGCGGCCACGCTCGGATAGGTTTGCCTCGACAAAACGATCACCCGATCCGACAAATCGATGTCGCCCGTCAAAATGCTCAGCGGCGGCATCACCACGTTGGTCACCAGCGCATCGACGATTTTGCCAAAAGCCGCGCCGATGATCACGCCCACGGCCAGATCGATGACGTTGCCGCGCATGGCAAAGTCCCGGAACTCTTTGAGCAGGGGGTTCACCTGTTTGATCGGTTTTCCGATCTTGCCAATGAGCGATTTTGTGGATTCTGGTTGCATAATTTGCCTTTCTGTTCGCGCGAATTTTCCGCGTTTAAAAATGATCCCGCAAAAAGCCGCGGAAATCATCCAGTTTGCTGGGACCGTTCGGGTGGCGGGCTTCCAAATCAATTTGCAACAAAATGCCGATGCTCTGCCCGCCGCGGCCCCCGGAGCGAATCGCCTCAAAGCCATACCCATAGCCGGCCAGCGCCTGCCATGCGCCCGAACGCGAACGCCAGCCCAGCCCGATCCCCGCGCCGGAATTAAAATGGCCCGGTTGCGCCAGCCCAGGCAAATAATCCACCGTGGCAATCGAGCCGATGGGATTCAGGCTCCATCTCCTGGCCGCGTCCAAGGGAAGTGTATATTGCCCGTTAAAACAAGCGAAATTGCGCGCGCTCAACTCCCCGTCAAAATATCCCGGGATCAACAGCGGAAACTCCGACGTCATCGGCATGTTGCCGCCCAACCGGTAGGCGCTGAATCGGTCCGCCTGATCGCTCCCCCCTCCCGTCAAACTGACTTCAAAGCGTTGCCGGGAATCGGGCAGCGTGTAAATCAGCAGCGCCCGGCCCCAAAACAGTTGCGGGGCCTCATTTAAAACGCGGTCCCCATCAAACCCGTAAGCGCCCGCGCCGGTGCGGTACTGTCCTTCATACCAGACGGAAAGCTCCATCGCCACATCAGGCTGCAACAGCGGTTCCCGCCCGCCCCAGCGCAGTCCGGCCCGCCAACTCACTGTGGAATGATCCCGCGGCAGGGCGAAGGCCGGACTCGTATCGTCGGTTTGATAAAACGAATAATGTTCCTTGATCCGCAGAACTCCGGTCAGCGGAATCCGGTCTCCGGGATTGAACAGATGATAAATCGAGGCCGACCCTTCCACGTCATTGCCGAAGAACGATTCACCGGGAAGATATTTCCCGTCGTGAAACTCGTAATAGTCGTCGGCAAAACCGCCGCCCGCCAAACCGAGGCCAAAATCAGTGTGCGGCCCCAGCAACCCGACAAAGCCCGTTTCAGAATCCAGATAAACCGGCGCCACCGCCAGGCGCAGCGTGACATTGGTGTGAAAGAAATTCGGCTCGTTCAAATAATAATAGGCGTAAGCGTCAATTGGCGCGGCCCCCTGCAACGCCTGATTGCCGCCCAACTGAATCAACTCCCGCCTTTCCGGATCCAGTTGTCCGTGTGCGGCGCGATTCATCAAAAAGCCCGCCACGACCAGCGGCAGCACTCCATATCTTCGCATCCCTGTTTGTGTATAAAAAAAGCGCGCCCTGCGCAAGGGCCAGTCGGGAGGGGGGCGCACTCATAATCCTAATCTTAATCTTAATCCTAATCCTCCCCATCCTCCCCATTCCCCTGGGGAGCGCATGCGTCCCGTGCGCCGTGTCTGGCGTCCACGTTGGGTTTCAATCTTTCTCACGGTCGAACAGCATCATTTCCGCGAAGACCTTCTTGGGGTAGCCAGATTTCGACCACGAATGATTTCGCGTGTTGTAATTCCATCCGCGCCGTTCAAGTTGTTTGGCAAATTCTTCACGGTTCAGATTCAAACAACCTAACGCGCGCCGATGCCACAGTTCAATGACCAATCGGTTGAACAAAGCCTCGCTGGTAAAGCTGGTTGTGCCGTTGCTTAGGCAGGCGTCGAAAACTTCCGAGAGAATCGCCTCGGAAGATTCAGCCGTGCTGGTTTTTGTCAGCTTCGCTTTTCCGGGGACTTTGGCTGGTTTATAAAATGTCAAAATCAACTCGCCCGCCAGCACGCTCGCAGAATTTTTCTTTTTGTGCATGGACCAGATCACATCGCCGGTCTGCGTGATGGCGGCCTTAAGCTCTCCGCCGCATTCGTCGGCGGTTTCAAGGATTGTGGCGAAGTAGCTCGTGTCCCAGTGTTGAAAAACAATCGAGAACCAGCGGTCGGATTTCAAAAGCCGGAAGGAAGTTTTGATGCTGCGCGCCAGGCTTTGCTTGTAGTGCTCTTCCGCATGGCCGCGCTCGCCGCCGACGATCGTTTCCTGCTCGCGCGTTTCATCCGTGACCGGAAAGCCAAGCCAGTGATTCCACAAGATCGACAGGTCGAGATAACTGATGAACGCCCCGTAAGGCGGGTCGGTGAAAATATAATCCACGCTGCCAGGCTTGAGGACTTTATCCAGTGTCGCGGCATCCCGCGCCAGCACGCGGAAGTTTTTCCTGCTGTCAAGAGGGATCAATCCGCCGGGCGTCCGTTCCTGATAATCCCGCCGTTCGAACACTTCCCTTTTTGCCGCAAGGACATTCAGGAAGCGGCCGTGAAATGTTTCCCAAATCGGAAGCTCCACGGATCGCGCCGCCAGTTTGTAGCGGTAGATGCTGAAGATGCTCGAACCGCCCCGGCTCTCCGCGCGGCCTTTGGCGGAAAGAAAAGTTTTGTTGAGTTTCGCAACCGATGCCGACCAGGCCAAAAGCAGCAAGTCACGGATAACGCCATTCTCACGCTCAATCGCCAGTTTAATCAAGGCCAGTCCGGCCAACTGGCGTGGAGTGAACATCTCATGGAAAAAAGCCGCGTCCGAATTGCGCGGGAGGCGGATGTTTTCCGGCAGCGGCAATTTTTGCAGCCATCGTTTCGCCACGGCCTCGTCTTTTTCGATTTCCCGAACTTGCCTGCAGCACGATTGTTCCACCCGCTCGAAAGCCTGGCGAAGCGGCGCGGTGGATGGCAGGGTCGTGTCTGCGATGTTGCGGGCGATAAAATTGGCAAAAGGATTCAGGTCGTTTTGAATCGCACTGCGTCCCAACAGGAACGCCTCGACGGCAGTGACACCCGTGCCGCCAAAAGGATCAAGCACCCTGTCGCCTTCTTGCGAATACCGCTCAATGTAAGCCCGGACGACGTTTGCCGGGCGGCGCGTGAAGTAAGGATGCACGCCGTAATGCCGCGCGTCCTCCTGTCTGGAAGCGGGAATGGCTTCAAGAATCGGTTCAATGTTGGCGCGATGACTCATGACGACAAAAAACGTGCCAGGGATCGCACCTCAACAAAGTGGTTCCTCGATATTTTCAGTGGAAGCCGTCACAGTTCTAATAACTTTAGCTGCATGGCGTGAACCGCTTCTCGTTTAAAAACGTCAACAATGGTTGCCGGATTTTTCTCAATCGCAAAAAGGTCGTCGCCATTCACCAGCACCAAACAAAGGTTGGTGTCGCTCATGATTTTGTTGGCGTAACCACGAGCGCTCGCGCCGACTTCGCCGGTGCTGACTACAACAACGACGTTGCTTTTGAGCAAATGCGTGAGACCGACTTCCTTCGCCACATCTTCAAGGTTCACGCGCGAAGTGTTCTTGCACTGAACCTGCCACCGCGAGAAAACCAGCCGTGCGGATTGGAAAATCAAATCCACTTCAGCGCCGCCGGTGGCTGAAGCGCGCAGGCGAGTCGCCACGTAGTCCATGTCCAGAAGGCGCATTAATTTGAAAGCGAGGGCTTCCAGCGCAAGACCACGCGTGCGCGTGTTTTTTGCTTTAAGGTCGGCGAGAATATCGCGCATGGACTTTCGCAAGAGCGGGCGCAAGTCGGAAGAAGTTTGCTTTTCGAGTTGTTGGAGCAGCGGTGTGAGAATTTCCTTTTGCAGCTTTTCAGTCGGTTGGACGGCGAACGGCTTTGCGCCGCGTCCCGCCACTTTCGTGCCCCACACAAGCGTCACGAATCCTGCTTTCTCCTATGGATAGCGGTTAATCATTGGCTTTAACAAGCGTCCACTTGCCATTCTTTAAAGCAATCCGTCCTGCTCGTCTCAAGAAAACTTGGGCGTTCCGAACGGTGTGCTTCCACTGCTTGCCAAACTTCTGGCCGTTGATAACCAAATCCGCGTCATCATTGCAAAGATCGGGCAACAGCTGGGCAATTCTTGGATGGAGTTCCTCCGTTGATAAAGGCCGGGTTGAAAGCAGGTAAACCATGGCATCCGCAAAGAGCCCATGAGCGGTGCGATTTCCAACCTGGACGCTGAGAAATTGGCGCTGAGCCTGGCGAAGGGTCTCGTTGAATCTCGATTTGATTCTCCGGCTGGTGGCCTTGTTTACCTGCTCGTATTCGTCCTTCAGGCTCTTGGCTACGCTGAGGAGCGACACAAGCGCCGCCTCGCTCAACACACTTCCAAGCTTCGCATAGGCTTCTAAGTCGCCTCTGACTTGTCGCACAAGCGCGGATTCGTCGAGGCAGACTCCATACTCGAAGTTAAAATCGAGGCCAGATGGAGTGAGGTTGGCAGAAGTCACCAATGCTCGCCGCATGTCAGCGACATAGACTTTTGCGTGCAGCCTTGGCAGAGAGACGACTTGGGTGTTGCTGCGCCGTTGACCGAAAAGCTCAAGGGCTTCGAGATCCAGAGAGCCACCCAAAACACTGTCGCTTCGGATGTCGGTGAGAACCTTCAGTCGGCAGTCGTTGCTGGATGCCCGCGCCGCTAACTCGTCGCAAACCCATTTGGCCTCGTCCTCCTTGATGTATGGCGCTGCTATCAGCAGGTCCTCCCGCGCGGAGCGGATAACTTCCGCAAGAGCGGTGCGCAGTGGCCTGCTATGGAGAATCATTGTGGTCGCTGTCGAGATTTCCGGGCTTCGGGTAGCAACGAAACCAAGGTTGTTTGGGCGGCTAAAGTCTGTCGGACGCATTGACGGCTGCGTGCCATACGCGTGAGGTCACCTCCATCAAGAACGATAACTTGAAAGCGAGAGTTGGCAGACACGTAAGAAGCGTAGCGTCTCGCCGCTGCGCTCACCTGTCCAGTGCTGGCGACCAGGGCAAACCGGTTGCCATCGCCTTGAGCAATTCCGACTTCAGTAGCAACATCATCCAGACTCAGTTCATCGCAGACTTTAAATCGAACATTCCAAGCACCAAATGGGAAATCGTCACGGCCAAAAACCATGTCCACGTCTTTGCTCCGCCGTTTCCTCGTCTTTCGATGCAAGAGTCCGACGGTGCCGAGAATGTTTATTGCTTTCGTTTCGAGCGGGCTTGCGGAAGCGGTTCTTGATCCAGTGTTCACGAGGCGTCAGTTGTTTGAGAATTCAGTTTTAAGCGCGACGTGGTTCAGTGGAACCGCCGCGCCATTGTCCTTGCCGAAACAGTCGGAAATGTCGTGTCCCGATGGACGCAGCATGGGTTTGTAGCCTTTCTCCAAAAGCACCTTCATGCTTTCGGAATATGGCTGGAGAACACGGCGGTTGCTCGCTTTCGGCCAGGGCGACGGTGACAGCCACCAGATGCAGTTGACGGCATCTTTGACTCGGATGCGTCGAACCGTCACCCATTCGGCTGGCGTGGGCAGACGCGCCGGATTCCACCAGAAAAACTCCTGCGCCAAATGGAACCCGAATTCCTTGCACAGCATGATGAGCAGTTCGTAGTGGTAGAGGCTGCGCGTTGGCTGCCCCGAAACCCAGGCGCCGCCGATGTCAATGACCAGCGACCCCTGCGGCTTGAGGGCTTTGTGGAACGCAGCAGCAAATGGTCGAAACCATTCCAAGTAATCATCGGCATCCGCGTTGCCGTAATCCTTTTTACGAACCAGACCAAACGGTGGACTGGTCATTATCAGGTCCACCGCACCTGACTCAATGTCCTCGCGGAACATGGCGAGCGAATCGCCAAGCAGAATCCGGCCGCTTGGTGTTTCGTGGAACAGCTTCACAGGCGGTGGCTCGTTTAATTTCGGTGGCGTCGACATCGCAGACAAGCTTTTAACAGGTTCGCCTCACTCCGTAAATGCGGAAGATGATATTCTGAAAATACTTCATTGAACGATCCGGTCGGAACCGCGGCCAAAATCAACGCAAATCCGTGACGTCCATCCGCGCCATTCCCGGTGATGAATCAAAGGCGATCCAAATTCAGTTTGTTGCAGGTGCATCATCCATTCAATGATTGCGCCGGCCAACCGCTGTTCGCAAGCCCGCCCCGCAGCCAAAACGACAGCCACATCTTGCCTGGCCTGAATCGACCTTGCCCAAAATTCTCTTGAAGTTCGGAAAGGCCCGCGTCGTTCCG
>Ga0326728_10026707_pt1 | contig 10183 bp, 13 predicted proteins | sample MB3enrmetagenome_FD_207602 | JGI IMG/M metagenome (GOLD analysis project Ga0326728, IMG submission 207602) | Lab enriched peat soil microbial communities from McLean, Ithaca, NY, United States - MB31MN | ecosystem: Environmental > Terrestrial > Soil > Wetlands > Peat | place: USA: New York... | reverse complement strand
GCCGCAGACGACCAGCCTCGTCCTCGCCAATCTCGAGCGCAAAGGATTGGTCGCGCGCCGCCCGCACGAGACGCATGGGCGGATTTTGCGCGCCGAGGCGACCGAGGCGGGCTCACGGATGCTGGCGGAATGCCGCGCGCGTCTCGCCGGCCCCTGTCGGCGCTTGGCCGCGGCCGCGCCGCCGGACGGCGAACGCGAGATCAAGGCTTGGCTCGCCCGGCTCGCCGCAGCCGAGGTTTGACCTTGCGGCGCGGGTTTGCTCAAACGCGGGCGAGCCGAGTCGGTCGGCGGCGGCCCTGGAGGGCGCCCGAATGAACGTCTTGATTCTCGGCGGCGGCGCGCGCGAGCACGCGCTCGCCCTCGCCGTCGCGAAATCCCCCTTGCTGACCAAGCTCTATGTCGCGCCGGGCAATCCCGGCTGCGCCGCGGTCGCCGAGAACGTCGCGCTCGACCTCGACGACCACGCGGCTTTGGTCGACTTCTGCCGCGCGCGCGCCGTCGGCCTGGCGGTCGTCGGCCCCGAGGCGCCGCTGGTGGCGGGCGTCGCCGACGATCTCGCGGCGGCGGGGATTCCCTGCTTCGGCCCCAGCAAGGCGGCGGCGCGGCTCGAAGGCTCGAAAGGCTTCGCCAAGGATTTCTGCGCGGAGTTCGGCGTCCCGACCGGCGCCTATCGCCGCTTCGTCGACCCCGAGGCGGCGAAACGTTACGCGCGCGAGCGCGGCGCGCCGATCGTGGTCAAGGCCGACGGCCTGGCGGCTGGCAAGGGCGTCGTCGTCGCGACCTCGCCTGCCGAAGCCGAGCGGGCGATCGAGGCTTCTTTCGCCGGCGCGTTCGGCGCCGCCGGCGCCGAGCTGGTGATCGAGGCGTTTCTCGAAGGGGAGGAGGCCTCGTTCTTCGCCTTGTGCGACGGCGAGCGCGCCGCGCCCTTCGCCAGCGCCCAGGACCACAAGCGGGTCGGCGACGGAGATGTGGGGCCCAACACCGGCGGCATGGGCGCTTACTCCCCGCCGCCGATCATGACGCCGGCGCTGAGCGAACGGGTGATGCGCGAGATCGTCGAGCCGACCGTCGCCGGCATGGCGAAGCGCGGCGCGCCGTTCCGCGGCGTGTTGTTCGTCGGCCTGATGATCGGCGCCGACGGCCCCAAGCTGGTCGAGTTCAACGTGCGCTTCGGCGACCCGGAGACGGAGGCGATCCTGGCGCGGCTCGACGACGACCTCCTGGAGTTCCTGCTCGGCTGCGCCAAGGGCGCGCTTCCCGACCGCGCGCCGAAATTCGTCGACCAGACGGCGCTGACCGTGGTGATGGCGGCGCGCGGCTATCCGGGCAAGGCGGAGAAGGGAACGGCGATCCGCGGCCTCGAAGCGGCGGCGGACTCTCCGGGCGTGACGATCCTCCACGCCGCGACGCGCCGCCAGGGCGACGCGCTCGTCGCCGACGGCGGCCGCGTGCTGGCGGTCACCGCGCTCGGCCGCGACGTGAAGGAAGCGCAGGCGCGCGCCTACGCCGCGGTCGACCGCATCGACTGGCCGGGCGGCTTTTGCCGCCGCGACATCGGCTGGCGCGCGATCGGCCGGCGAAACGGGAGCTGACGCGACATGACGACGGCGCGCCGACCCGGCGAGACGGCGTCGCGGCCCACGGTCGCCTTGGCGCTCGGCGGCGGCGGCGCGCGCGGCTTCGGCCATATCGCGGCGCTCGAAGCGCTCGACGAATTAGGCGTCGCGCCGACGGCGCTCTCCGGCGCCTCGATGGGCGCGGTGATCGGCGCCGCCTACGCCGCGGGGATGAAGGGGCGCGAGATCCGCGCCTACGCGCAGGGCGTGCTGCGCAACCGCGTCGATGTGATGGGCAAGCTGCTGAAAGCGCGCGTCGGCCGCTTCGCCGACCTGGTCTTGCGCGGCCGCGGCAACCCGGTGCTGCTCGACGGCGAGATCTGCCTCGACCTGTTCTGGCCGGAGGCGGTGCCCGACTTCTTCGAGGAGCTGGCGATTCCGCTGCAGGTGGTCGCCACCGACTTCTACGGCCGGCGCGAGGTCGTTCTCGCCAAGGGAGCGCTGGGGCCGGCGGTGGCGGGCTCGATGGCGATCCCTGGCCTGATCAAGCCGGTGGAGATGGATGGGCGCTTCCTCATCGACGGCGGCGCCGTCAATCCCTTGCCCTACGACCTGCTGCTCGACCGCGCCGACGTGGTGGTCGCGGTCGATGTGACGTTCGGCGGGCGCGCGCGCGCGCGCCGCCTGCCGACGCCGTTCGAATCGATGTTCGGCGCGACGCAGATCATGCAGCGGTCGATCACCGCCGAGAAGATCAAGGTCCGCCCGCCCGACGTTCTCGTCAGGCCCGCGGTCGAGCCGTTCGCCGTGCTCGACTTTCACCGCATCGGCCCGATCCTGCGCGCTTCCGAAAGCGCCAAGGACGAGCTGAAACGCCAGCTCAGCGCCCGGCTGGAGGCGGCGGGACGAGGCTGAACCGCGCGCCGACGGCGAGCTTCGCGCCGCGCATCAGCTCCGCGCCCGACATCGCGGTCCGGCCGGCGCGCTGCGCTTCGACGACGCGGATCGCGCCGACGCCGCAGGCGACGGTCATCTCCGAGTCGAGCGCCGTCCCGGGCGGCCCGGAGCGGTCGACCGCCGCCGCGCGGAGAATCTTCACCCGCTCCAATCGTCCGCCGAACGCGATCTCGCCGTAGGCGCCGGGAGAGGGCGACAGGCCGTGGATGTGGTCGCGCACTTGCGTCGCCGCTTGGCTCCAGGCGATCGGCGCCTCGCTCTTGTCGATCTTACGCGCATAGGTCGCCCCTTCGGCGGCCTGGGGGCGGAAGGTCAGCCGTCCCGCGGCGAGCTCCGGCAGCGCTTCGACGATAAGCCTGGCGCCGAGCGCGGCGAGGGTCTCGGTCAGATCGCCGGCGGTGGCGTCGGGGCGGATCGGCGCGCGGATCTCGCGCGCCACCGGGCCGGTGTCGAGACCCTCCTCCATGCGCATCAGCGTCACGCCCGTCTCGGCGTCGCCGGCCATGATCGCCCGCTGCACCGGCGCGGCGCCGCGCCAGCGCGGCAGAAGCGAAGCGTGAAGGTTGACGCAGCCGAGCCGCGGCGCCGCGAGCGCCGGCGGCGGCAGAATGAGGCCATAGGCGGCGACCACCGCGAGATCGGCATCGAGCGCGCGAAACGCCGCCTGCGCCTCTTCCGTGCGCAAGGTCGGGGCGACGACGACGGGCAGCCCGCGCGCCTCGGCGAGCCGGTGGACGGGCGTCTTAACCAGCTCGAGCCCGCGCCGGCCCGCCGGCTTCGGCGCCCGGGTGTAGACGGCGACCACCTCGCAGCCCGCTTCGACGATCGCGGCGAGGATCGGCGTCGCGAACGCGGGCGCGCCCATGAAGACGATGCGCATCCCGCGCGCATAACATCGCGCCGCGACAGCGTCAAAATAGCGCTCCCCTTTCGGCCGGGCGGCGCGCGCGCTACTTTCGCTCCGACCAGCCGACGCCGCGGCGTCGACATAAGCCCGACGCAGGAAGCGATGACGACAGACTCAAACACCAGCGCGCTCGACGTGCGCGTCTACTACGAGGACACCGACGCTTCCGGCCGTGTCTATCACGCCGCCTACGTGCGCTTCTTCGAGCGCGGGCGCGCCGAGTGGCTGCGCGTGCGCGGCTTCGATATCGGCGCGCTGGCCGCCGGGCGCGGAATCGTCTTCGCCGTGCGCGGCCTGGCGATTGAGTATCTCAAGGGGGCGTTCATCGACGATCTCTTGCGTGTCGAGACCCGCCCGACGGCGGTTCGCGGCGCGGTGGTCGAATTCTCTCAGCGCATCTTCCGCGGCGAGGAGATCGTCGCCGAAGCGACGATCCGCGTCGTCACGCTGAAGGACGGCCGCGTCGTGCGCATCCCCGCCGACCTCACGGCGCAGATGACCGCAACGCCGTGAGGAGGCCGCCGGGGCCGGCTATTCCCCGGCGCGGCGGTCGAACAGGCGGTCGAGCCGCGCGCGCAATTCGCCGGTCGCCAGCTTGACGTCGCCGAGCAGCTCGCGTAGCGGCGCGAGGGCGCGGTCGATGTCGTCCTTGGTGGCCACGCGCTCCTCGAGGCCTTTCAGCCGCTCGATCTCGCGCGCGTGCTCGGCGAGCGCCGCGTCGGTCTTGGCCTTCCAGCTCGCCGCGCCCCAGGTTCCGCGGAAGGCGACGGCGAGCGAGGTCGACAGCGCGCCGCAGCCGGTGAGCAGCGCGACGAGGCTGATCCAGTCATGCGGCGACCATGGCATCGGCTAAGTCCTCACGCCATCGCGGCGAGGTCGGCCTTCAGCGCCGTGTAGTCGAAGCCGTTCGGCGCCTTGGCCGTCGCCTGGTTCTCCCAGTCCGGCCCAAGCGTGGCGAACAGCTCGCCGCCCGCCGCGGCGACGGCGTACTTCGCCACTGCCGCGTCGGTGATGGCGAAGTCGCTCTCGCCCCAGGTCTCGATCCACAGCCGGCCGCCGTCGTAGGCGACGGCGCCGAAGCAATGGCCGTTGTTCGGGTCGGCGTCGCCCGCGACGTCCCAGGTTTTCGCCAGCGGGCTGATCCAGCCGTCGGGCAGCGCGACGCCAAACATCACGCCGCCGAACAGCCAGATCGCGCGCCGCACCTCGATCGGGTCGGCGGCGTTGATCGACACCGCGCCGTCGATCCGGTGGGCCGCGCCGCCGATGGTCACGCTGGGCGAGATCCAATAGGCGAGCGCGTCGGCCTCGTTGCAGCCGTTGTCGGTCGCGGGGTCGCCGTCGACATAGCCGCCGATCGCGCCGTAGGCCGCCTTAATTTCCGCTGCAGTAGCGACTGCCGGCCGGCCGCCGTCGACGTTGCCGGTGTCGAGGCCGACCTTGTGGGCGATCCAGGCGATGACGCAGCAGCCGAGTTGATCGTTGAGATAGACCTGCTCCAGCGCCGCCGCGGCGAGCGGGCGGTAGTCGACGCTCGCCGGCGGCGGCGGCGCGTCGGCCCGAACGTAGCGCGCGAACCGCAGGCGCGGATGGCGGGCGACCATCGGCCGCCGGCCGAATCTCAGCGGCCGGCCGGTGGCGGGATGGAAGATGGTTTTCACGGTCATCAGGAAATCTCCGACGCTTGCGGCTCGCCGACGGCGGTGAGCGCCGCGCAGGCGACCAGCACGTCGCGCGGGGTGGCCAGGCGCACCGTCGCCGGCGCGCCCTTGATGATCCCGGCCGTCAGCAGCGCGGCGGTCTGCAGGGCGGAGCAGATCCACGCCGGGCTTTGCGTCCAGTCGGGCGCCTCGCCGGTGACGACGCCGATCGCCATCTCGCCGAGCGCCGTCAGGTCGTAGGGCTTGCTGATCTGCGACCGCAGGAAGGCTTCGAACGCCGCGTCCTCATCCGCCGAGCAGGGCAGCGTGACGAATAGCTCTTTGGTCCACTGGCCCTTGTCGTAATCGCGCGCGCGCGCCTGCACGCCGCCGTCGACGTGCGCGCCGAGCAGCGTCCCGTCGGGCATGAGCGCTTCGACGTGCGAAGCCCAGAAGCCCATCTCGCCGCCGCGGATGGCCTGCGAGACGAGGTCGCTCGCCGTGACGAAGCGCAGCGTCGCCATTACGGCAGGCCCAGCAGCGCGGCGATCTTGGCAGAGGTCAGCGAGCCGGTGACGAGGCCGTTGACCAGCGTCACCAGCGACAGCTTGAGCTGCAACGCCAGCGGCGCGCAATTGGTCGAGATCGCGCTGTTGGAGTTCTGCAGGTCCTGCACGAACTGGTAGCCGAGCGCGAAGCTGTAGAACAGGTGCAGCTTCGGCAACGGCGCGCCGTTCGCCGGCTGCGCCGCCTGCTGCGCCGCCGACAGCTCCGCCGACAGCGCGCCGTAGCAGGCGCTCCCGGTCGCGTTCTTCACGCTGTCGAAGAACGTCTTGCCGGCATTGATGTCGGCGATGGTGTCGGCGGTGACGGAATTGAGCAGCGCGCCGGGGGCGATATCTTTTGGCGGCGCGGCGCCGCCGGCCTTCTGCGCCAGCGCCGGGGAAGCGGCGAGCGCAAGCGCCAGCGCGCCTGCGAGAGCGAGTTTGTTCATGGTCGATTTCCCTTGAGAACGGGATGCGCCGGGGTCCGGCGGCGCGCGGTCTCCGATTCCGTGGTCAGGCCGCTTTCGCCGCCGCCGGCGCGGCGGGCGCGACGCTGGTCATGCTCGCCTGGAGCTTGCCGATCTTGCCGGCGACCATGGTCGCGACGACGTCGGGCGTGAGGCCGGCGGCCTTCAGCTCGTCGGGCAGCGCGAGCATCATTCGCGTGGCGATGTCGGCGACGATCGGCGAGCCGACCGGAATCTTGTCGGTGGCGAGATTGTCAGCCGCCGCGGCGACCAGCGCGCCCGCTTCCGATTCGGCCCAGGCGTCGATCTTGTCGAGCGCGGCCTGCCGGACCTGAACGCCGGCGCCGCGGCGGAATTCGTTGGCGAGCCAGGCGACCGCGATCGGAATGAGGACGATGGCGAGCTGGACGAGGTAGGGCGCGACGACGGCGACGATCGGCGCCGCCGCGACAGTGGCGGAGGGGTCGGACATGGGAGGGTTCCTTGATCAAGCGCCGGGAGCCGCCGGCGCGCGGGGCAAGAAGTCGACGGTGGGCAGAGTCGAGCGCCCGCGCTGGTGGCTCGGTCGCCAACCGCGCCTATAAGCGACGGCTACGCCGCCTCCAGCGCGGCGATGGCCTTCGCGCCGATGACGCCGTCGACGTAGAGCCCGCGGCCGCTCTGGAACTTCGCCACCGCTGCCCGCGTCTGCGGGCCGGCGAGTCCGTCGCATTCGAGCGTCGAATTGACGCCGAGTTGGACCAGCCGCTCCTGCGCCCACAGGGTCGAGCCGACCGGCGCGGGATGGGCGGCCTCGCCCGCCTCGGCGCCGGCTTGTCCGCCGTGCGAGGTCGCGGTCTCGCCCTCGGCGAGCGCCGGCGGCGGCGAGATCGCCATCGGTGCCGGCAGGCCGTGCAGCGCCCACACGGGCAATTCGCCGTCGCCGAGCTCGGCGTAGGCGGCCTGGATCAGCTGGACGAGGTGCGCCCAAGCGGCCGAGCCGATTGCGGTCGGATCGTCGTGGTTTCCGCCCGCACTGCCGAGATCGTGGTGCGAGCAGAAGCCGTCGCCGACGCCGCCCTCGGCCCAGCGGCAGGGCAGGCCGTAGCGCTTGAGCAGCCAAGCGACGATTCTCCCCATGGTCTTGGCCCAGGTCTCGTCGAAGCCCTTGGCGGTGAAGCCCTCGCCTTCGATGCCGATCGTGGTCGGATTGAAGTTGCAGACGTGCCAGGCCTTGTCGCCGAGCGCGACGCACTGGGCGACCTCGCTTCCGTCGGCCTTCATCACCAGGTGCGCCGACACCTGGCTCGCCTTCCGCGCGAACCACGCGACCGCGCCGGCGTAGACGCCCTCGGTCATGTGGACGACGATCTTCGAGATGCGCGCGCCGTTGCGCGACGAATAGTTCGGCGACGGGACGAACTTCAGGGAGGGAAGCGAAAAGGTCATAGTTCACATCCTCATCATCAGCTGGATGGCGAGCCAGGCGATCAGGATCGCCAGCAAGAGATCGGGGAGATGGGCGGCCATGTCGCCCTCTCACGCCGGCGCGCCGAGCGCGGCGCGCAGCGCCGCGTCCCGCGCATCGGGCGCGACGATCGTCACGGCGCGGACGCAGCCGCCCTGCATTAGGAAGATCCGCTCCTTGCCCTCGGCCGCGAAGGCGACCAGCGCGGCGCCCTCGACGTCGTCGGGCAGATAGGGCGAGCCGAGCGCAGCGACGATTCTCCCCGCCTCGGCGCCGGCGTAACGCGCAACCGGCGCGTCCCAGCTCTTGGCGACGTCGCTGATCTCCGCGGCGCCGACGAGACGGCCGTTGACGAGCAGGCAGGCGTCGCCCTCGGCCGCCGCCGCGCAGCCGGCGCCGCCGATCGCGAACGCCGCGGACAGCGCTAGGATCGCCAACGCGGCGAGTGGGCGCCAGAAGCCCGCGTGGCCGCCCGCCGGCGGCGAAGGCGGTCGAGACATGACGGTCCTTTCGCGGTTCCCCTCTCCCCGCGAGCGGGGAGAGGGGGAGGCGCGGCGCCGAGCCGGCTCACGCGCACAGCGTCTTGAGATGCGCCCAGGGCCAGCCGGCCTTGCGGATCGCCTCGCAGCCCGCCTGGTTGGCGTGGATGCCGTCGGAGGTGCAGCCGGGGACCCACAGCCCGCTGTCGCGCGCGCTTTCGACCACGTCGGCCAGCTCGATGAAGCCGGAAAGACCGGAAATCGCTCCGGCGCGCAAATCGTCGTTGAGGCCCGTGCGATAGGCGTCGTTCGCGCCGAGAGTCTTCGTCTGATTGCCCGTCGTCGCCCACGCGTCGGTCGACGTGGTGTCGGGCAAGATCGTCGTCCAGTAGACCGGCTTGCCGGGAAACAGCGCGGCGATCGCGCTGATGCGCGACTCGGCCGTCGCCTGCGAGGCGCCCTCGAACAGGTCGTTGAGCCCGTATTCGCCGACCACGATGTCGCAATAAGCGGCGAGCGCGAGACGATTGGCGTGGCCAGCGAGAAAATCGGAAGCGAGCTCGCCCCCTCTCGCCGCCAGCACGCATCCCGCCTCGCCGCGGCAGAACGACCGCTCGAAGACGCCAAGGCCCCCAAAGACGTCGGACTGGACGTCCTGCACGCCGGCGGCGAGAGCGGGAAAGCCCACGAACCGCGAGTCGCCGATCGCCAGAATCGCTTTCCGGGTCGTCAGGCCGACGATCGCGACCGGCCGATAGCTGTACTGCGAGCCGCCGGCGCCGCCAACGCCGCCCGAGCCGCCGCCGGAGCCGCCGGACGGGGTCCCGCCCATCGTCATGTCGGTCAGCCCGGAGGTTCCAAAGCACATGAGCTCGCCCGGGCCTTGCCGACAGTCGAACAGGATGCCGCCTGGGTTGCTGTAGAAGTACCTCAGCCGGAACGTCGCCCCCTTCTTGATCGCGACCTTCACCGGATCGGAAATTATCTGGCCGCCGCTGGGCGCCGAGGCGCCGCCGGCGCCGCCGAAGGTGATGCGGGTGAAGGTCCCGATCGGATATTCGAGCGCGGCGGTCAGCGTCAGCGCCCCGATTCCGGTTTCGCCCTCGTTGCTGCTGGTGACGGCGATCCAGTTGGGATAGACGACCTGAAACGATTGAACGTCGTCCGTCATCAAGTGTCGCGTCCATCCGGACATCAGCGTGAACGCCGCGTTGCTGACGTCGGGCGCGCCGCATCGCGTGGCGCAAGCGCGTAGAGCCGGCGCCGGCGCGCCGAGCGCGGCGAGCGTGGCCGACGAGACCGGAGGAAGGTTGGTCATCGCTTAGCCGCTCCTCTTAGTTCTGCCGGACCATGACCTGCGCCGTCGCCGCCGGCGCATAGACCTGGACGCGGCCCTTCTCGCTCTGGCTGACCCACGATCCGCCCTGCGCGCCGACGCCCGCCCCGCCGGCGAGGGCGAAGACGCTGGCGTTGGCCGGCGCCGAGCCGTTCGCCGCCGTCCCGTCGTCGAGCACGATCGCGATCGGCGCGCCGGACAGGTTCTCGACGTCGAGGCCGATCCGCGACGCGTTCGCCGGGACGGAGGCGATCAGCGCGTAACCGGCGTAAGGGCCGCCGGCGCCGAAATTCGCGCCGACATTGGGAAGCGCCGGCGCGTTGGCCGAATAGTCGCGGCCGGCCGAGCCGGCGCCCGCGACCGCCAGCGGGTTGCCCGCGACGCCGAGCTGATTGCCGCCCGCGTCGACCAGCGCGACGCCGTCGACGTAGGGGCCGTCGCCATTGGCCGCGGTTCCCAGGTTGAGCAGCCATTTCGGGAACGGCAGGCCGCCGGTGCGCCAGGATGCAAGGATGGTCGTCCACGCGCTCATGTCGTTCTCCCGATCGTCGCAGCCGCGTCGGCGGCCATCCTCAGGCGGCTAGGCCGAGCGCCTTCTTCACCGCCGTCTTGGTCTGCGGCCCCCACTCGCCGTCGACCTCGCAGCCGTGCGTCGCCTGAAAGGCGGCGATCGCCTGGCGCAGCGCCGGCGTCGACGGCGCCAGCGGCGGCAGAGGCAATGGCGGCTGCGCGCCGAGGCGATTCAGCGCCACGACCTGGCCGGGGATCGCGTCGAGATCAAGCGCGGCCGCGGGGGCGCTCGCGAGCTGCGGCGCCGCGGGCGGCGACGCCGAGCGGACAGGGGAAACG
>Ga0326728_10026706_pt1 | contig 10183 bp, 6 predicted proteins | sample MB3enrmetagenome_FD_207602 | JGI IMG/M metagenome (GOLD analysis project Ga0326728, IMG submission 207602) | Lab enriched peat soil microbial communities from McLean, Ithaca, NY, United States - MB31MN | ecosystem: Environmental > Terrestrial > Soil > Wetlands > Peat | place: USA: New York... | reverse complement strand
CGGCCCGGAGCGTCTCGTGATGGATGTTGAAGGGATGCGGAATGCAGTTCCCCGGAAATTGATTCCTGTTTCCTCCTCAGTGGTGAAGGATGTGAGGGTGGGCCAGTTCCGTGAGAAGGATCCTAAGGTAGTGCGCGTGGTGGCCGATCTCGCGGGCAATCCGTTGTTTGACGCTCACGCCTACGTGGGCGGTGTGCGCATTGAGGTGAAGCCGCGTTCCATGGCCGCCTCCAGGGCCGTTGCGCCGGGGCCGCCGCCAAAACTCGAAACCACTGCAAGGCGTGAGGAAGGGAAGCCTGTTCAACATGCGGCCCAAGTTACAGAGGGGGCAGACTCCCTCCACGTCGAGACGCACAAGGAGCCGACGAGAAATCAGGTTTCCCGGAACTCGATTCCCGCTGCCTCTCCTGCGATGAAGGACGTGAGAGCGGGCAAATCCCAGGAGGGGAATCCTGAGTCTGTGCCCGTCTTGGACGACGTTCTGCGCCTTCTGTTTGGCCAGGGCGCGCCAGCCTCCGGCGCTGCCACATCACGGGCGAAGGGGGCAGCGCCCTCTCCCGTCGAGAGACTCGACGGGCCGTCGTTAGTTTCCGACATCTCGGTAAGGCAAGGGTCCGCGGGGGAAATCACCATTGATGTCGTTATGACAAAGTCCTCGCCATTCCAAGTCTTACGATTTGACCACCCCGACCGACTTGTGGTGGACGTGAAAGGGGCGAGGAATCGGTGTCCCCGCCATTCGATTCCTGTTGCCTCCCCAGTGGTGAAGGGCGTCAGGTTGGGCCAGTTCGAGGCGGAGAGTCCTGAGGTGGTGCGTGTGGTTGTCGACTTGTCGGGCAATCCGATATGTGATGCCCATGCTTATGCGGGCGGAGTGCGTATTGAGGTGAAGCGGCGTCCGTAATGGCAAGCTGACTGCGCCCCTAGCCTCGCTCGACTCGTGGTTCTTTTCCCCGTTGGGAACTACGCGACCTGCGCATGTAGCCCCCCAGGGGGCGAGATTCCCACTCTTCCCATTTTTCTCAATTTTTTCGATAACTCCGCCACAGCCGCAGACTATCAAGTTGATTATAAAAGGTTTAGTACAATAACGGAGAATATATGGATTTTCACATATGTGTATCATTTTGCCACACTCGGCGGCTGACGCCTTTCTTAATAGGCTATGAAACTAGTTTACCGTGGCGCATACGCGCCGCCGATCTTGGTGGAGACGCTTCTTTGCCACATACAACTTGTCATTCTATAAGGCCGGCCGTTCCACGCGGCCCCGGCAAAGTCCTGTGCTCAGGCTGAACCCGGCGGCTCTGCGGAATGAGCGGAGATAGCTCTGCAAGTCCCGAACTCTTCCGGGCTTCTTTTATGGGATCCTCACGGGTTCTTTATGACTTATTTACCTGGTTCACGGCAGTCTAGAGTAAGTGGACTCTCGAATGAGCGATAGCAACGAACCTGAAGAAACTTCGGCCTCTACTCTCGCCTCCCAGGCAAAGCTCAGGGAGCAAATTCGGCCGGCCATCTTCAGCGTGGTGGTGTTGACGGTGCTCACGGGCTGTGCCTTCCCTTTGCTGCTGCTGGCGATTGCCCAGCCGCTGTTTCCCCGCCAAGCTGGCGGAAGCTTGGCGAGGCGCCGCAGCGCCGTCATCGGTTCCGAACTGATAGGACAGGAGTTCGCGCGGCCCGAATACTTTCAATCCCGGCCGTCGGCGGCGGGCAACGGCTACGATGGCATGGCGTCTGGTGGCACGAATTTTGGTCCCAATAATCCTAAGCTCGTGAACGGTTCGGCGGACTTCGCGGGCATCCGGCGACTGGCCGAAGCCTACCGCCAGCGGAACGGTCTGGCGTCCGACGCCACTATTCCCATCGATGCCGTGACCCGCTCCGCCAGTGGGCTCGACCCGCACATCAGCCTTGCCAATGCGCTGCTGCAAGGTCGCCGCGTGGCGCGTGCGCGGGGCCTGAGCGAAGAAGTTGTTCGCCGCTTGGTGGCGGACCACCTCGTAGGGCGCCAGTTCGGGTTCCTGGGAAACCCGCGCGTGTCAGTGCTGGAGCTGAACCTGGCGCTAGACCAAACGAAAAAGCAGTAGTCAGAAGTCAGGAGTCAGAAGACCAACCAGTGTTGCGCTCTGGGCAGCCGTTTCTGCCTTCTGACTCCTGACTTCTGACTACTGACTTCTGTTTTCTTATGCGCTGGCTGGAATACGTCATCTTCCTGGCGATCGTAGTAGGGCTCGCCCGACCGGTGGGGCGGTATCTTGCACGCGTGTGCCAGCGCCAGCGCACTTTCGTGGATCCGGTGTTGCTCCCCGTCGAGTCGGCGTTGTATCGCCTTCTCGGTGTGTGCCCGGACCAAGAGATGTCGGCAGGGGTTTACATCGCTTGCTTCCTGCTGTTTGGCGCAGGCTGCGCCCTGGTGCTGTTTCTGGTGTTGATGTTCCAACGATGGCTGCCCGGCGGCCCGGCGGACGCCTATCTAACTACACCCATGACTGCGGATCTGGCGGCGAACACTGCCGTGAGTTTCTCGACCACCACAACCTGGCAGGCCTATAGCGGAGAGAGCACGCTCCGTTACCTCGCGCAAGTGATGGGGCTGGTTGCACAGAACTTCCTGGCCAGCGCCGCTGGGCTGGCCGTTGGATTCGCTTTTATTCGAGGCTTGGCACGAGAACGCTCTGCTACCATCGGCAATTTCTGGGTTGACCTGATCCGGTCCTTGCTCTGGGTGCTTTTGCCCCTCGCGTTCATTGGCAGCCTCGTTCTGGTCTGGCAAGGCGTCCCCTTGAACATGGCGCCCTACACCGTGGCCCACACTCTCGAGGGCCGGACGCAAATCATCGCGCAAGGCCCGGTTGCCACACTGGAATTCATCAAGAATCTGGGCACCAACGGCGGTGGCTTCTTCAACGCCAATGGCGCGCATCCTTATGCGAATCCGACACCGTTCACGAACTTCTTTGGAATGCTGGCCATCGCCGTGTTGCCCGCATCACTCATGATCACCTTCGGCCACATCGCGCGAAGGCCGCGCACCGGATGGGTCCTGCTGATGGTCATGGTCGCGCTATTCCTAGTTGGGCTGGAGGTCTGCGATAGGGCGGAGACAGCGCCACCGTCGCAATTTGTCGGGCTGCACATCTCCGGCGGTAACATGGAGGGAAAGGAGGTAAGGTTTGGCATCGGGGACTCGGTCTTGACAGCCGTCGTGACGGCAAATACCTCGACAGGCTCATACAACTCCATGCACGACTCCTACCAGCCACTGGGGGTGCTGGTCCCTCTGGTCTGCATGCTGTTGGGGGAAGTGGTTTTCGGAGGACTCGGCACAGGCGTCTACAGCATCGTCATGCCGGCGCTGGTGGGGGTGTTTCTTGGAGGACTGATGATCGGGCGTACGCCGGAATTCTTAGGCAAGAAAATCACCTCCGCTGAAACACGCTGGATTGCCTTGTATGCCCTCTTGTCATCAATGGTGGTGCTGGTGCTAACCGGTATCGCAGTGATCACGAATGTAGGCCGGGCGGGGCTGGTAACCAACTCCGGACCGCGAGGCCTTACTGAAATACTATTCGCCTACGCTTCTTGCATGGCCAATAATGGACAAACGATGGCGGGGTTGAACGTCAATAGTGTGTTCTACAACGTCACCACCACAATTGCCATGTTGGCCGGCCGCTACGGGTTGGCGGCACTGGCGTTGGCCTTGGCCGGACGCTTCGCCGCCCGGCGCCGGCTGCCCTCCACGGCCGGGACCGTCCCGGACAATACGCCAACTTTCGGCGCGCTGGTTTTCGGCACGATCCTGCTGGGTGGGGCCCTGTCCTTCCTTCCTGCCCTTGCCCTGGGTCCGATCGTGGAGTTCCTGCGCCACTAAAGTTTGGTATACCATCACGTACGAAACGCCGGGCAACGGGGCACCGGTTATTCCCGCGAAAGCGGGAATCCAGGATGTGGAGGACGCATTTCTAAAGACTTGCGAGAATGATCAGGCTACCGGTCACGCCTTCACGCGCTCGTCAGGTTTCCCGTTTTTCGGGCAATAGAGATGAAAGAGTCGCGGTACAAGGACGGTACAAGGTGAGTATGTTCCGTGGCATGCTCACCGGTTCCTTACAGGGCATTGCAGAGCGACCGCTGCCTTGTATTTACAACGAGATCCGAATGAGCTGCCCTTTCACGACGGTAACGCGGATTCGAATCCCGCCGAGGGCGCCGAATCCTTTCAACCGCTTACGCGAGAATCGCTGGAAAGTCCGCGGTACAACTCCGCTCTGGGCGGCCCGCTTGGGCGGTTCAGGCGCAGGGAGTTTGCGACCACGGATAGGCTGGAGAGCAGCATGGCGGCGGCGAAGATGGGAATCAGGAAACCAGCCACAGCGAGGCTGATGCCGATAAGGTTGTAAAGGAAAGCCTTAAAGAGCTTCTAGAACGGCCTTTTTCTACGAAGCAACTATCGATCTGCGTCGCGAGATCAGACCTGTCGTTTGGGCCAACTTCGATTTTCTTCAGGGTCTTTCTCTTCTCCGGAGTCTAAGGACCTTCTAATCCCCGTCAATAACACTTTGGAAGTCAGATTGCGTCTGCTCATCTGCGCGCGTCGGAAGGGTCCCACGACGAGGGATACGCTTACTGGAGGCACGGTCAAGAGGCTCGAGGAATCCCTTCGCGGGCAGACGTTCATGGTGACCTACGGTGACGGCGTGTCCAATATCGACATAAATGCCCTGCTCAAATTCCACAAGTCTTGCGGCCGGTTGGCTATCTTGACTGCCGTACGGCCGCCTGCACGCTTCGGCGGTGTGATCTTTGATGGCGATCTCCTGTCCAGGTTTAGCGAGAAACCTCAGGCGGGCGAAGGCTGGGTCAACGGTGGATACCTGGTCATGGAACCTGCGATCCTTGCTCACTTCCTGAACGACAAATGTGCCTTCGTGTACGTCGGCCATCCATCTTTCTTTGCTGGCACTCGGTGTGGGCCCAGGAGACGAGCCATGCTGGTTACCAATGACGAAGAACTGCACAGAAGAGTATTGGTTCTTCGCGACCATGGTCGCCAGCCTGGCGACAAGATGTTTTATAACGCAGAAGTGGGTCACAAATACAAGATGAGCAGTCTGCAAGCAGCACTTGGCCTGGCGCAGTTGGGGAGAATAGAGAATCTTGTGACGCGCAAGCGGGAGATTTTCACATGAGCCAACCTTTGGTCAGCATCGGAATGCCGATCTTCGACGCCGAGCAGTATCTCGCTAGCGCGCTACGTGCCATCCTGGCTCAAGATTATCCCAACTTCGAGCTGATAATCTCAGATAACGGCTCAAAGGACGGAACAAAAGAGATCTGCCTCGAGTTTCAGAAGACGGACTCACGCATTCGCTATATCCGCCATCCCAAGAATCTCGGCGCCTCGAAGAACTTTGCCTTGCCTTAATACCGTTTAAGTGCCCTTGGGAAACAGTCGAGCGCATGGCGCAATTCGCGAATCTATGTCGCCAAACACTCCGTGGTTCTGCCCAAGCCCTTTCCACAAGGCAGACGAAGTTTGCCAGAGGGAACATGTTTCACTACAGAAGACTCGCAGGTTGGTCAGTTAGTTGCACCGGACATGGGTGACGGCAGGTTGCAGCCCTAAAGGGTGGCAAAACCCGGCAAGAGTTGCCTATCGCGGGAATGATTTGCCGACCTCGCTAGGAAAATTCAACCGTGGCAGAGGCGTATCAGTGTGGATTCGAGTTCTTTGGTCAGTGCCGATATCCAGAGGCCATCTGCTGCTTCGAGGCGAGTTTGCAGTAGGCTGAGACGCGTGATCCACGGCGTGACAGGGCAACGGCGTCGCAGTAGAGCTGTGCCAACTATGTGGAGAAGATCAAATGTGTAACGACAGCGCTGTTCTGACAGCTTTCCCTACAACCTCCGCGGCGTGCGCCAGCCCCCCCGTGAGCCCGGAGGCTCCACTTCAAGTACCCGATGACGGAATGGTCCAGGTTTACCGCCGGTTTGCCGCGGCACTCACTGACTTACGTAACCTGGGATACACCTTGGTAACGCGCTTTCCACAGGACGTGCAAGCCCGCTTCTTCTATGCTGACGTCCTCAAGGCCGGAGGTCAAGATGATCTTGCCTGTGAGCAATACCGTACCCTTCTTCAAGTCGTTTTGCCTAACGAACGCCGGCGAGTAGAACAAGCCATCAAGGGGTGTGAGGTCGACCGGGACTACTTTCCACCCGCCTTTGCCGCACACCTCACGTCTGACGAATACGGCATCGGTTGCAATGTGCAGGCCTGGCGGGACTACGCCGCACGTGACATCCAGCGGAGCAGGGAGATTGTGCGGCAGCTCCGTCAACGGTCGTCCTTGCGCGGCAAACGCGTTCTGGATGTGGGTAGTGGGCACGGTGGAGCGCTTATCGCTTTCGCTGAACAGGGGGCTGAGGTGGTGGGGATCGAGATTGATGCCGCGCGCTATCGGGTTGGAAAGCAGCGGCTTCGCGATCTCGGGCTCCAGGTCGAATGGCATCAAGGTGATATACTCGACCGAGGGTTCACCTGTCAATTGGGGACCTTTGACGTAATCGTTTGCCAAGATGTCTTGGAACATGTGCTCGACATCTCGCAGACGATCACGACTCTTTGCGCTCTTCTCCGCCATGGCGGCCTGCTCTTCATCCAGGTGCCAAACAAGTATTCGCCTGAGTACATCCAGGCGGACCACCATTATGGGTTGTTTGGGATTTCGCTCCTCTCGCGCCCTCAAGCTATTGAATACTGGGGGCTTGCTTATGCGGCGCCGCCGCAGTACTACTCGGTGGGGTACTTGCGCAGCGAAAAGTTTTATCGGCTGGCATTTGCGCGGGAAGGGGTCACTCTTGAACCCACCGAACAGTACCAGGGTATTGGACATGTGCTGTTCTACGCCCCGCAGATATTATCGCTAGTGGGCCGCCTCCGCCAGGAGGTTTACCCGGGCCTACGGCCCGAGCTCCAAAGGCGAATCCGAAACCGCGCCTTGAAGGTTGCCAAACTGTTCCAACACACCACCCAAGTCCTGAAGACCCTTGAAGGTAACCCAGTGCAACTGGGGAAAGCGTGTGACATGGTGGTCAGACGCCTGTGCAGAAGTGTTTGGGGTTTTATCGGGACTAAGGCCAAGTAATTTGGCTGTGCCGCCTCAGATCCGATCATCCGCCACGGAAAACTCGCGAACTCCCCCAACGACAGAGCTAATGACCCGTCCTTCCGAGTTCCTGGTGAGGAATTCAGCTAGGGCCCTTTGCACGCCATCTCCAGCGGAGAGGGAAAAACCCGCTCGAACTGCACTACCGGGCATCTCGTCAATATGGAATAAAGGCTATACAAACATCGAAACTCTTGGTATGACACCGCCGCAACGCGTCCATGAATTGATCAGCCGGATGGGGTGGTTTGCTACTTATGGTCTAATGCGACTGGAAAAGGTCAAGAAGATATCTCTGGGGCTAAGTGTGTACGGAGCCGATGTCATCCTTCTAGAGGAGTTGCTACTTCTCAGCGATTTCGTCAAGGTCCCCGAACGTCTGTTCAGCTACCGCCTGGTCAAAACTAAGTCTGCCGCGGACTACCATGCTGATCTCAACGCCGACAGCAATCCGCTCCCTGTGACGCAAACCCCTTACTCAGACTTAGCAGCGAATCTGCTCCAGACGGTTTATCGGTCGCAACTTCGGGATGAGGATAAAGTGGAAATCTTTGCAGATTTCCTGGTCACGTTGACGCGATCGAATGAGTGGTGGCGGCAACAGATCACCGCCGAACTGCTTGGGAGCGGTGTGAGGGTGAACGATTCTCAATTCGCGTTTATCCTTGCGGCAATGCTAAGCCGCAGCATTCCGTTGGAAACGATGAAGGCCAACCCTTTGATCAAAGCCGTCTGCCTGCAACCACGCGGCGGGGTAGACTTGCTCAAAGCGGCAGAGGATTTCTGCCACAAGCCAGCGGCAACAATGGAGATGCCTGCCAGCGAGGCATACAAAGAAGGTATACGGCTCTTCGGTCGCGGGCAATTTGCGGAGGCATCTAGATTGTTCGGGGTCGCTCTTCAGCAACAAGAGAGTAGCGAGGGGTGGCAGGACTGGGCTACAGCACGATTGGCCTGCAATCAGATCGCGGATGCAGCCCACGGGTTCCGCCGCGCATTGGAGTTGAATAGGGACAATCGCGAGGCAGCGCTAAAACTGGGTATCTTATTGGCAAACCTGAATCGCAACGCAGAGGCCGTTTTCTATCTGGAGCAGGGCGTGCTTGGAAGCCAGGAGTCGGAGCGCGCGGAGGTGCTACAACTGCTGGCTGAATGCCGCGACAAAAATGCTCCAACGAGTGTCGGATAGCCGAATCGACTTGGCTGACAGTGAGAGTTCTGAAATCGTCCACTAGGGCGCGCCAAATCCTTTCAACCACGTACGCGAGAATCGCTAGAAAGTCCGCGGTACAACTTCACTCTGGGCGGCACGCTTGGGCGATTGAGGCGCAGGGAGTTTGCGACCACGGATAGGCATGCAGTCGTCACCCCCGCTTGCGCGGGGGGCCACCTCTGTATACAATACGGTGGATTCCGGTCGGCTCACGGGAATGACCGGCGCCGGCTGATTTTCAGGGTTCTGGTGTTGCCAAGAGTCCGCGGGACTCGGGTGAGCGTGATGAACCGAGCTCTTTGCACACGTCGCACCGCACATGCGCTCACCCGATTCTGTCTTCGAGCAAAAGGAGCCATCCGCGTGCAGGCTCGACAGGGATTTCGCTGCCGGGAACGAATTGAACCGCGCCTTGGAAGCTAGGTATGTTCGGAGCGGAAAGGCTCGAGGTCCGCGAATTCATCCCCAAGGCGTTCCAGTCGATCCTCAATTTGCACGTGACCGACTCCTTGGCCCAACTGGCGATCGAGATCAAGACTTTTTTCTTCCTGCGATAAACCGTGGCTAAAATTCCCTCATGATCGGTTTTCACCGGGCAGGCAGGATCCCAATAGCCAAGCATTTCGGCATGCTGGATTCCAAATTCATCCCAGAGTTTCCAGATGTTTTTCGGATCAGCCCCCTGATAGTAGCGCGCCGTCATTCCGTAGATCATTCCCCGCCACGGATTCCCGTTGCCCTCCAGCATTTCACCGAAAAGCCCAAAAGGAATTCCTGAAATCTCGACAAGCCAATAATCCGGGGATTCGTTGTAATCGTACCCTTCCCCGAACCACAGGCTGTTGATGTAAGGGAAGTGCTCCAGGTATTTATTGGCAGGGCTGATATGAAGATTATTGAAAGGGAACTCGTTGCCGGAGTGGAAGTCGATAAGCGAGCCGGGGCGGTTGCGATCCAGAACCTTGTGCACCCGCTTCATGATTTGCCGGTCGTAGCCAATGCCGTCGAGATACAAGCCGTCAATCTCCACGTTTCTGAGAAGCCAAGCCAACCCTTCGAGGTAGTAGTTATGCCAGCGGGAAAGCCCGGTGGTGGCGATGGCGGCATCAAGCTCGCCTGTGGGAAGCGTCTCGTGCCAAGCCGGCGCGTAATGTGAGACCACGTGCTCGCGCAGCCACGCGCCACCTCCGCCGGGGCCGTCCACGAAGACTTCGTTCCCCAGGCTCCGCAGCGCCCAAAATTCCACCACATGATTGCTGAGCTCGCGGACGGTGTAATAGATCTTGACCTTCAGGCCCAGACCGTGAGCTTCGTTCACGTAGGCGGAAAGTTTATCCGTAGTAAGGAACGGATAGTTGATATAGGGATTCAACTCATTGCCCTGGTGTACGTTGATAATGGTTGCCCCGCAACGCGCGGCATCTTCCGGCGCGCCGCGAATGTGATAGTAGCGCTGGCTCCAATGCGCCGGATCGAGGGGTTTCACCGGTGTGCCCAGCAATCCAAACCGAAACAGCAGCTTCTCCCCTGCCTGGAGTGTGCGCTCCCCGCAGTACGCCCGCACCATCACCCGATTGCCTTCTTCGCTTACCGTGCAGCCGCCCTTCCCTTCATTTCCCCACGCGATGGGGATTCCCGCAGCCTTCAGGTCGTAGATGTCCCAGGTGTCCTCAGGGCCTTTGAGCTTCAACTGAAGGCCGGCGTTGTAATCTCCCATCCACACGTTATTGATGGCGCGGTCGATGTCCCACGTCCATTTCCACTCCTTGGGCCGATATCCTCCTTTTCGACCCAG
>Ga0326728_10026705_pt1 | contig 10183 bp, 5 predicted proteins | sample MB3enrmetagenome_FD_207602 | JGI IMG/M metagenome (GOLD analysis project Ga0326728, IMG submission 207602) | Lab enriched peat soil microbial communities from McLean, Ithaca, NY, United States - MB31MN | ecosystem: Environmental > Terrestrial > Soil > Wetlands > Peat | place: USA: New York... | reverse complement strand
TCCAATGTCACGGTGGGCCGGTTCGGCAAGCTGTTCGCGCTGCCCGTCGATGGGCAGGTTTACGCGCAGCCGCTGTACGTGGAAAACGTGGCGATTGCGAACCAGGGGGTGCACAATGTGGTCTATGTGGCTACGCAGCACGACAGCCTTTATGCCTTCGATGCCGATGGCCTTTCCGCCATTCCGCTGTGGCAGACCAGCTTCCTCAATGCGGCGGCGGGGGTGACGTCGGTCCCCTCGTCGGCGGCCTATCCCGGCGGCGGGCCCGACATCAGTCCTGAAATCGGCATCACCTCGACGCCGGTGATCGACCCGGTGGCCGGAACCATTTACGTCACCGTCAAGACCCAGGAACTCCAGGACTCCACCTGCACGTCCGACTGCGCGTACAACTACTTCTATCGCGTGCATGCCCTGGACATCACGACAGGGGCGGAAAGGGCCAATAGCCCGGTGGCGATCGTGGCGAGCCTGGCGGGCACCGGGTATGACAACGTCAGTGGCACCATAACCTTTGATCCTCTGCGCCAACTGCAACGCCCGGGACTGCTGCTGCTGAACGGGACGCTGTACATTGCTTTCGGATCGCACGGGGACACTGATTATTACCACGGCTGGCTCATGGCTTACGATGCCACCTCCCATGTCCAGCTCGGGGTCTTTAACACCACCCCCAACGCCCCGGTGGGAGGAGGGGATGGGGTGGTGGCGGGGGGCCGGGGAGCCATCTGGGGCAGCGGGGGAGGGGTCTCGGCGGACGCCAACGGATACTTGTACGTGGTGGTGGCCAACGGGACCTTCGATGCCAACCTGGGAGGAGTGGATTACGGCGATAGCGTGCTGAAAATGCAGCTCTCCTCCGGCAAGTTCACGGTGCTGGATTACTTCACTCCCGCCGATCAAGCCGTCCTGGATTTTCAGGATCTTGATCTGGGATCGTCGCCGGCCATGATTCTACCCACCTTGTCGGGGACCAGCCTGAACCTGCTGGCCACGGGAGGGAAGGACGGGCGCATCTGGCTGCTCAATCGGGATAACCTGGGGAAATATACGCCCAATGACTCGGGGGCGGTGCAGGTGATCAACGATGGCAGCGACAGCCTGTTCGGCGGATTGAGTTACTGGAACGGGAACCTCTACGTGCAGGAAGTGGGCGACTACCTGAAGCAGTACACGCTGGCTAACGGCGAGGCGCCGAGCCCCACGACCTCCGCGGATGAGTATGGAGGATTCCCCAGTTCCCCGCCCGTGATTTCGTCGAACGGAAGCGATAACGGGGTTCTGTGGCTGGTGCGCACGGACGCGTTCAGCAATCATGGGCCGGCGGTTCTGCACGCCTTCCAGGCCACCGACGTGAGCAACGAAATTTACAACAGCACCCAGGCGGCCAACAACCAGGACCAGGCGGGGGTGGCGGTCAAATTCGTGGTGCCCACCGTGGCCAACGGAAAGGTGTACGTGGGAACCTCAACGGAAGTCGACGTCTACGGCCCCCTGCCGTGAGGATGGGGGGGAGACTCCCGGAGGTTGCCTGCCGGGAAATGCGGGAATGTCCGAGCCTGCAATCTTCGACGACAGCGCTCTACGCAGCCCAAAGCAATTCTTTTAAGCACCTGGAGTCCTAGGTGTCCTGAGCGCTCTCGATCTAAGCGGTTTATTTCGATATGATGAATACGATTTCAGGGTAGTACTGGGGGATTACCATGGAGCCGAGAACTAAATCATCGTGGCTACCAACCGCTTTAGCCAATCGGGTGCGAACTCTTAAGACATTCAGCTACAACCCGCGCCTTCTGCTGGTGGTTCGACGCCTTCGCCTTTCAGGCGCACTTCGAATGTGTTATCAGTGGGCGACAGGTGGGAAGCAAAATATCCTGAAAGTGAAGATAGGAAGATTCGACGTACTTTACCACGTCCGTTCTGCCCACGAATATCGAGTTACGGAGCAGTCATTTGTGAGCAGCTATGAGACGGACTTCTTTGATGTCCTATTGTCATCGCTAGCGGAGGGAGATATTTTTCTCGATGTGGGAAGCAGCATTGGGGAATTTACTGTCCCCGTAGCAAAGCTGGTGGGGAGCGCGGGTCTTGTCCTAGCCGTGGAGGCTGAAACCAGTATCTGTGCGCGACTCGAGGCGAATCTGAAGTTAAACGGATTATCGAACGTCCGCATTTTCAGGACTGCACTGGGTGATGAGTGCAGAGAAAGCCTGCTCGCATGGAAGGATGGGAGTTGCCCTTCGCTGGTGGGTGTTTCCAAGGAAGACCAGCAAGCCCTTTCGGAGGGGGCACCGACTGCCACAGATGGTTTAGAAGTAGTAAACATCGAGATCGGGGACCAGCTCATGGATCGGGAGCATCTTCCCACTCCGAAGGCGGTCAAAATCGACGTAGAAGGATTTGAATTTCAAGTGATACGTGGGTTGAGCCGGACTTTGAGCAATCCATCCTGTAGACTGGTTTGCTGTGAGATCCATCCCTCCCTTCTTCCCAACGGGACCACTGCCCAGTTAATCATCGATGAAGTGAAATCCTTAGGATTCTCCGACATGGTCCTTAGGGAGCGATTGGGACAAGTACACATGATTGCACGCAAAGATGACTCACAGGCATGAAAGGCTTCCACCAAGGGCCCAAGATGGGCTTGAGATGAAATAGCAGAGGGTGTCTGAGGCGAAGGCCGCCCCTGTGCGCCCCGGGTTTAAGTTTCGGCGGTCAGCCCTTGAGCGCGACGAACTCATGCCATTGAGTGGACCACTGAGCTGACGGCTCTTGTGCGTTTGCAGGGGTCTACCGGTAGAGGGGCCCACGGTCAGGAGTACGCTGACCGTGCCCCGGTCATGCTACCGGGTTACCTGACTACCCCAAAGCTTATGTCTCCATTCGTATGGGAAAACTCAATTCCCGCTCACGTACGCTTCCAGGGAGCATGAAACGTTGGCCAAGGTTTCACCTGCACCCGCGCTGGCGAGAGAAAGTTGAAGCAGATCGGCGGCTGACGACCGTTCGCCGGCCTTTCGGCTACCCATCTCATGTGCCTTTTGTTGACGGGAAGCGCGGAAGCCGTTAGAATTACCAATTCGGGCTCTTGCGGGAAAGGACTGCCAGTTCTCCACCTGTTTCAAGCCCCACCCACAGCAGAACGAAGGAACAACTTATGAACGCAAATGATCTCCGCCCCGGAATGATCATCCGGCATAACGGCGAGCTTTTCACCATTTACAAGGCTGAGCACCGCACTCCCGGCAATTTGCGGGCGTTCGTGCAGGCCAAAATGCGCAATCTGCGTACCGGCGCCATGAGCGACCACCGCTTTCGCTCGGAAGATACCGTGGAGAAAGCGGTCATCGACGATGTGGAGATGCAATACCTCTATGCCGACGGCGATTCCTACTACTTCATGAACACCGCGAATTACGAGCAGATTCGCCTCACCAAGGAAGCGGTAGGCGATCGCGCCGCCTATATGATCCCCGAGGTTATGCTCAAGGTGGCGTTTTTTGAGGGCCGCCCCGTGGACGTGGAGTTGCCTGCCACCGTGGATCTGAAGGTGGTCAAGACCGAGCCCGGCATCAAGGGTGGGTCAGCCACCAACGTCACCAAACCCGCCACCCTCGAAACCGGCGTCGTCGTCCAGGTGCCGCCTTTCATCAACGAAGGCGAAGTCATCCGCGTCGATACCGCCGAAGGCAAGTACCTCGAACGGGCGAATTGATTTGGCAACTGCCGCCCGTCGAGGCGTGGGGCGAGAGTTAAAAGCTCTCATCCAGACTGATCTCGGCGAGAATCTTGTCGAGTTGATCCGCGGCCTCCTGCCGTTTGGCCGTGAGGGCCGTGATTTGACTGCCCAGGGCCGCCAGGCGGTCTTCCTGCTCATCCAGTTGGTGCGTGTAACGTTGCAACAGCGCCTTTTCTTCAGGACTCCCCTTCAGCGCCTTCATGTTTTCGCGAATCCGGGCCTGGTCATCGGCTATCGACCTTTTTTCCTGCTGGCGGGTTCTGATCTGCTCATCCAGGGCGTCGATCACGCCTTTCTGATCGAGGACCCGCTTGATGGCTTGCTGTAATTCCGGAGTCATCCTCTTCTGCTCGGTCAGCAGGGTGATCTCGTCATCCGAGACGTCGGAGAGTTCCACCCGCATCGCGAGCGGGTGATACTCCTCCACCACCAGTTGCGCTCCCGCATTCGGCGCCACCTTCACACGGAAGCGCTCAAGTGATGCCGTGGTCTCTTCCGGCTTCGTTCCTTCCGCCAGCTTCCAATCCGGGCGGGCGAGATGCTCGATGATGACGTCGCGCGGGGCGGCGTCGGAGTTGCTGATCATATAAGTCCTGGTTTCGCGTTCCTCTCTGGTCATGATCATCGTGCCTTTGATGATTTGAATCCGGCTGAAGGGCTTTTCCGCGGGAGTTTCCACCAGCCTGACGCGCAGCGCCGGGTCGGCGGCGTAGGAAATCAAACGCTTCTCACCGGGCCGCAAGGGGGCCAGCATGCCCTCTCCGGCAAAGGTTCCGTCCTCGAGAATATTGAAACTCCCCGCGTCGAACTCCAGGCCGCTCGTGTTGTTGAGCCACAAGGCGCGCAGGGATTCGCCGTTATCTTCATTCCAGAGCGTAACCTTTTCCGTGTCGATGCGGGTTTGCAAGATGGGCACCAGCGCTGACTGGTTCTTGCCTATTGTGACTTTGCCTTTAAGATCGTATTCGAAGAAATCCCCCACCCCTTTACCTTCGGCCCGCGGTTCGGTGAGCGGCAACTCCTCTATCTCTCTCGCTGAGATAACGGACCCAGCCGTGACCTCCACCGCCTCCGTCACGTTCCCGAGTCCGAGACTGGAATTGAACTCCCTGACCCGGCCGCTATAAAGACGCAAGTCGTTTGTAGTAGTGGTCTTGAATCCCGGCCTTGAAATCGTCAGGGTGAAATAGCCGGAGGGCAGATTACTGAGCTGATAATTCCCATTGGAATCCGTGGTCGTGCTTTGCACGGCCCCGTTTCGATTGTTGCGCACGGTCACCAGAGCGCCCGGAATCACCGCGCCGGTGGGATCATTCACCATTCCAGCGAGCGCCGCATTCCCGGCGCCGCCCATAGCAAATTTTCCTCCGCCAACCCCCATGCCCGCGCCGGAGCCGACACCGCCTCCGTAAGCTTCTGCCGTCGGAGGGGGAGGCGGCGCCGGCGCATTCATCGCGCTCTCGTGCGTCTGCGGAGTGAGCATGGCCGATTCCGGCAGCGGCACCTCCGGCCGCCGGACGTACATGGGTTGAGAAATGTTCTGCACAAACGATTGCGGCGCGCCCGCGACGAGCGACAGTTGCACATCTTTCCAGTCCTCGCCGATGGTGTTGTCCACCACCGCCCAGCCCTGCACCAGGGGATTATCCGGGTGCTTGGGGTCCAACAGGATGCGGTAGGTGCTTTTCCACACCGGCACTTCGCTGATGTAGCTGACGAAGATTTCGCGCTCCCCCTCACCCGCTGCGGAGATGGTCAAGCGCCGCAGGTCCACGGCCTTGGCGGAGCCAATCAGATTGAGGTAACGATTGACCTCATCCGCCAGTTCGCGGTCCGCAATGCGCAGGGAAGTTCCGGGTTCAAGATCGAAGCTGCGCACCTCCCCGGCGTCGGTCACCAGCGTCAGGACCGTTACCTCTTCCACCTGTTCGGTTTTCGCGCCGAACTTTTTCAACACTTCGAATCCCAGAACCTTGCCGATGGTGCCGGCCGAGCCGTTACGGACTTCCACGCGGGTGCCCCGCAACGCACCCAGAAGATCGTTGCGGGAAGCATACTCGCCCAGCGGCAGGCGGAGGGTTTTCAGACGCTCGGAGAGGGGCGCCACGGAATTAAAGCGCACCCCCGTAATGCGCCCGTCGCCCAGGTCCACCACCGTCAGCGACTTCAGCGCGTCGTTCAACTGCGCGGAGGTGAAATCGATATTCAAATCCTGCGTGCCGTGCACATGGGTGGAATGCTCGAAATATCCCACGCCGTTCTTGTAGAGCACCACGCGTTTGACGGGCAGGCGGCCCGTGGTTTGACTTGCCGCCTCCACCGAAGCCGCCGGAACTGCCGGCTGCTGCGCATGGGCCAGGATGAGGAATGAATGAATCGCCAGAACTGCCGCCACAAGGTTATTGCGCATGAGGTCCTCCTTTGGATCGCCGTGCTACGCCTGCTGCTGCCGCGACGCTATTATAGGCCCATGATTCGAGAGTTGGAGGCCGGGTTGCCCCGCGACGAAAAAGGGTAGGTGGCAGGTAGTGGGTGGTAGGTGGGAGGGCGGGTCACTCCCCCTTTCCCCAAGGGGCGAGGGAAGCGATCCCCCACCTCCCCCTACGACCTACCACGTGCCCCCTACAACTTCCAGACCCCAACTTGCGGAAGATGCGGCGTGGTTGTACACTTGTTTTTCAGGGTCGATTTACCAGAGTGTAGAGAGTGAGGTTGTCCCATGACGTCTCCGATTCGTGCCCCGTGGGTCGAGAAGCGCACCGGTCCCATCGTTACGCAAATGCATTACGCCCGCCAGGGCATCATCACGGAAGAGATGGAATACGTCGCGAGGCGCGAAAGCCTTGCGGCGGAAGCGGTGCGGGAGGAAGTCGCGCTCGGGCGCATGATCATTCCCGCCAACATCCGCCACGTGGAGCTGGAGCCCATGGCGATCGGTGTTGCCGCCAAGTGCAAGATCAACTCCAACATCGGGAATTCCTCCACCGCTTCCAACATTGACCAGGAACTGGAGAAGCTGCACACCTCGGTGCACTATGGCGCGGACACGGTGATGGACCTCTCCACCGGCGGAAATATTCACGACATTCGCGAGGCCATCCTGCGCGCGAGCCCCGTGCCCATCGGCACGGTGCCGATTTACGAAGCCCTCGCCCGGGTTAGCAAGGTGCGCGAACTCACCGCGCAAATCATGCTGGAAGTCATCGAAGAGCAGGCCGCGCAGGGCGTGGATTACATGACCATCCACGCCGGCGTGCTGCGCGCCCATATTCCCCTGACGCAAAAGCGCATTACCGGCATCGTGAGCCGCGGCGGCGCTATCATGGCGCAATGGACCGTGGAAAATAACCAGGAGAATTTTCTCTACACGCACTTTGAGGACATCTGCCGGATCTTCCAGAAGTATGACGTTTCTTTCTCCCTCGGCGACGGCCTGCGGCCCGGTTGCCTGGCCGACGCCAGCGACGAGGCCCAGTTCGCGGAGCTAAAGACCCTTGGCGAGCTGACCAAGAAGGCGTGGGAATATGATGTGCAAGTGATGATCGAAGGGCCTGGACACATTCCGCTGGACCAGATCAAGCTTCAGGTGGACAAGGAAAAGGAGCTTTGCTACGAAGCACCGTTTTACACCCTGGGACCGCTGGTTACCGACATTGCTCCCGGTTATGACCACATCACCTCGGCAATTGGGGCGGCCATGATTGGCTGGCACGGAGCGGCCATGCTTTGCTACGTAACCCCCAAAGAGCATCTCGGCCTGCCCAACAAGGACGATGTGCGGCAGGGCATTATCGCTTACAAGATTGCCGCCCATGCCGCGGACGTCGCCCGGCACCGCCCCGGCGCTCGCGACCGCGACGACGCGCTCAGTTACGCGCGCTTCCTCTTTGATTGGAACAAGCAATTCTCGCTTTCCCTCGATCCCGAAACGGCACGTTCCATGCACGACGAAACGCTTCAGGACGAGTATTACAAGGAAGCCGCATTCTGTTCCATGTGCGGCCCCAAATTCTGCTCCATGAATACCACCCAGGTTATGGAAAAGCACCTGGGGATCGATCAAAAGGGCCGCGAACAGAAGTTTGTGGAGTTGTTGACCAAGGTGCAGGGCTGACACATTACCCCCGGGCCGTCCCGGCGTAGCTTGTCTGGCGTTGCGGTTCTTAATCAGGGCTTGATCGTGTAACAACTTAATGCCACATGCATCACGCAGCGTATGCGTGTGCTTTCAAGGAGGGCTCCCATGAGCCAACCCACCGCGCCCGAACTCGTAAAAAAGCCCCAGGGGGAACCAGCGGGAGCGCGTGCGGCGGCCGCTGCCATGCCCAACCCCGGGCGGCTTTTCCAGACTTTTAACGCTTACCAGCAGACTGCTGCCATGCGGGCGGCCATTGACCTTGATGTTTTCACCGCCATCGGGGACAGGCAGACCACGGCTGAACAAATTGCCCTGCGCGCGGGGGCAGCCGAGCGCGGCATCCGGATCCTCTGTGATTACCTTACGGTGATGGGTTACCTCACCAAGCAGGAGTCGCATTACGGGTTGGCTCCTGATGCCGCAATGTTTCTCGATCGCCGCTCGCCCGCCTACATGGGCGGCGCCGCGCACTTTCTGGACGCGCCCGAAATGCTCAAGGCCTTTGATGACCTGACGGGCGCGGTGCGCAAAGGCGGAACCACGTGGGGCGAGGACGGCACCGTCGGCATGGAAAATCCCATCTGGGTGGAGTTCGCCCGTTCCATGGCCCCCATGATGATGATGCCTGCCGAGGTGATTTCCAGGTTGGTGGAAGCCGACAAGGGTGGAAAGCGCCGCGTGCTCGATATCGCCGCCGGCCACGGGCTTTTCGGCATCAACATCGCCCGGCACAACCCGCAAGCCGAAATCGTGGCGCTCGACTGGGCAAGTGTTCTGGAAGTGGCCCGGGAGAATGCGTGCAAGTCCGGGGTCGAATCCCGCTACTCGACCATCCCCGGCAGCGCCTTTGAAGTTGAATTCGGCGAAGGGTACGATCTGGTCCTGCTCACCAACTTCCTGCACCATTTCGACCCGCCCACCAATGAAGAACTCCTGCGCAAAGTCCACGCCGCACTCGCCCCGGGCGGGCGCGCCGTGACCCTGGAATTCGTTCCCAATGACGACCGCGTCACGCCCCCCGAAGCCGCGACTTTCAGCATGATCATGCTGGGTTCCACACCCCACGGTGACGCCTACACTTTCGCGGAATTCGAACGCATGTTCAGCCATGCGGGGTTCACGCGCAGTGAACACTTCCGCCACCCCCCCTTGCCCGAGTCCGTGATCATTTCCTACCCATAGCCCCGGAGTACTGGATAATCCTGCGCAATTGGGCCGCCGGGCCGGCGTCCGCTCTGGTAGAATCGCGGGCGAGGTTTTTCTTGAGATGACGATGCCAAACCAGGCTCCGGAGCTGGAGCTTCGCGAAGCTTGGATTGAATCGCGGGTTCATTGAACAATGCAGGTAGAAACTTCCTCCGAGAAGGCGAGTGGCGTGGGTTGGATCAGCAGGCGCGGTGTTGCTGAGACCCTCGCCTGTGCCCTGGCTTTTCTGGTGTACGTTCCCACCCTCGGCTATCAGTTTGTCTACGATGATAAGCCCCAGATCGTCCAGAATCCCGCCATTCATGCGTGGCGCTATCTGCCGAAATACTTTACTTCCCATGTCTGGTCGGAGTTGTATCCCAATGTCCAGGGCGATTATTACCGTCCGCTGTTTCTGCTCTGGTTTCGGCTGAACCACGCGATGTTCGGGGTTCGACCGCAAGGGTGGCACTTGACCACGATCCTATGCCATGTGGCGGTGACCTTTCTGGTGTTTGCCCTGGTTCACCGCCTGGCTGCCAGCCCTGCGATCGCCTTCAGCGCCGCGACGCTCTTCGGCCTCCATCCCGTTCACATTGAGAGCGTGGCCTGGGTATCCGGCGTTTCTGATCCCCTCACGGCACTCTCTGTAATCGGAAGTTTCCTGGCGTACTTGCGGTTTCGAGAGGGAAATCGCTGGGGCTGGATGGGCTTGGCGCTGGCGCTGTTCGCCCTCGGGCTGCTGGAAAAAGAGACCACGGTTATTCTGGGCCCCCTGGTTTTCGTTTATGCGTGGCTCTATGCGGAGCCGCCCTCCTGGCTTTCGCGCTTCGGGAGTGCGGTCAGGCATTCCCTGGCGTTCTTTGTGCTCACCATCATCTACCTTGCACTTCGGACGCATATTCTGCACGGGTTGTCGCACTCGGTGACTCCCCTGGGCTGGAAAAGTATGATACTGACCGAGCCCTCGATTGTCTGGCTGTACTTTCGCCACTTGCTTTTTCCTGCGGGAATCAGCGGGCTTTACGGTCTGCCCTACATTCATAACCCGGCGTCCGGAGCGTTCCTGGTTCCCACGGCGATGTTGCTGGCGCTCCTGCTGGCTCTCGCTTGGGGCATCA
>Ga0326728_10026702_pt1 | contig 10183 bp, 9 predicted proteins | sample MB3enrmetagenome_FD_207602 | JGI IMG/M metagenome (GOLD analysis project Ga0326728, IMG submission 207602) | Lab enriched peat soil microbial communities from McLean, Ithaca, NY, United States - MB31MN | ecosystem: Environmental > Terrestrial > Soil > Wetlands > Peat | place: USA: New York... | reverse complement strand
AAGCCGTGGATCCGGAGCTCTTCAACCCGGACAAAGGCATAGGACCTGAGATACTTGCCAAATGGGGGATCGATGACGGCATCACCCTGCTCTATGCCGGCAGGATATCCAAAGACAAGAACTTGGAGCTTCTCTGCGAGGCGTACCTGTCACTTTCAAAAGAACGATCCGACATCAACCTCCTCATCGTGGGCGAAGGCCCCTATCTGGAAGAGATGAAGCATGCCATGTCCCCCTACCCGCGTATCCACTTCACGGGGAGGCTTCTCCGGGAAGAGCTGCCGCCGATCTACTCGAATTCCCATATCTTCGTGTTCCCGAGTACTACGGACACCTTCGGCATGGTGGTTCTTGAGGCTCAGGCTTGCGGGCTGCCTGCGATTGTCTCCGACGTCGGGGGCCCCCAGGAGATCATCAGCGACGGCCGGACGGGCTTTGTTGCCAAGAGGGACGACCCGCATGACTTGATCGAGAAGATTCATGCTATGCTCAATATCATCGAGAATGACCCCAGGACATACGCCAGGATGAAGCGCAGAGCCAGGCTCCATCCCACCTCCCGCTACAGCAACGATTCACTCCTCGAACAGCTGGTGGGTTCACAGGGTTATCATGGGATAGAAACAAGAACGCCCTCAGCCGATAAAAGGAGATCGGGCAAAAGGAAACTCACTCCGGGTGATCTTTCAGAGCGGAACACGGCCGGGTGAGACGGATGAATCCGGCGGTCCGCCAGCGGGCATTAAGCCCACCCACCCCGGCGCAAACATCCCAGTGGCGGATCGCTTTGGATTCTGAGAAGGAATACCGCGAAGACAAATAAGGTCTACCCATGAACATCCGTGTCATATCAGGCCTCAGCATCCGGCAGATCATTCCTGTCTTAAGAAACCGCGTACCCGGACAGCTCGTGATCCAGTATACGGATGAATGCAATGCAAGTTGCCCACAGTGCGGCATGCGCAGATACAACTCATTTCGGCGCTCCCGGCTCGACAAAGATACCTGCCGAAAGATCATCGATTCCGCGGTGCTGTCCGGGGTAGTGTCACTGTCCTTTACGGGAGGGGAGCCGTTCTTGTACCTCGATGACATCATCGGCCTGCTGCGGTATGCCCGCATATCAGGCATCCCGTATACCCGTACCGGCACCAACGGCTTCATCTTTATGCAATATGGCGATCCCGGATTTGAGAAGCGTATCTCGGAAATAGCTTTGAAGCTCAAGGATGCGGGTGTTTATACCTTCTGGATCAGCATCGACTGCCATGATGCAGCTCTCCACGAGCAGATGCGTGGTCTGCCTGGTGTTATCGAGGGCATCAGGAAGGCCCTACCCATATTCCACGATCACGGCATATACCCATCGGCCAACCTCGGCATCAGCAAGGCCGTCACCAAACTCAGGGACATCGACACCGGCGATCCCCTACCCTACTACGAGGCCTTCCGGCATGGTTTCCGCCTGTTCTACGAGTTCATTATCGGATTGGGCTTTACCCTTGCCAATGCGTGCTACCCCATGAGCATCGCTGATGAGAATGACGCCCGGCTGAACGCGGTCTATAGGGCCACTTCTTCTTCAGGCCTCATGCGATTCTCCAAGGCGGAGCGCGCCCAGGTCTACAGGGCTCTGTTCGACACCATCCCCGAATATCGGGGCAGGATAAGGATCTTCTCTCCTCGTTGCTCACTGCACTCGCTCATACGGGACCACGAGGGGATTGCAGAGGCGAGCAGCCCATGCAGGGGCGGTTCCGATTTCTTCTTCATCGGTGCGAAAGACGGTGATACCTTCCCCTGCGGATATCGGGGAAGCGAGAACCTGGGCAAGTACTGGGACCTCGACAGGTCACGGCACACCTCGTCCATACCCTGCCGGGCCTGTGACTGGGAATGTTTCCGAGACCCTTCCGAGATGATAAGCCCTCTGTTTCCGATTCTGCCATGGCCATCCGGTATCCTGACAAGGCTTAACAGCGACCGTGAGTTCCTGCGCCTGTGGTTCGAAGACTGGATGTACTACCGGACCTGTGGGTTCTTCAACTGCACAAAGGAGCCTGACTACTCGAAGATGGCGAACTTCAGCCCAGGGCGGACATAAGTTGGATGGAGTAGGCTGAACAGGGTCTCATAAACCGATTTTTTGATTTAAGCGGCAACAGGCCGGTACCGACAACGATTTCAAAAGCAGGCTAAATTTAATCGAATCGTTTTTGTTTATTAATCAGAAATTCACACTGTTCGCATATAAGAGTTTTAGAGAAAAAACCTTTATTCCCTATGGCAATATACATGTCTACCTCCCCTCACTCGGGCACGGGCAAGAATTTAGCCCGTGCCTTTTCTTTTCAGATGCTAGAGGAGGCGGTATATCGCAGGCCTGATTTCAATTCTCACAGGCAAAAGCACCGTCTTCGCCCAATTCAGGGGTATACATCACGTTCATTTTGATTTCCGGCTTAAAGAACGTTGTTTCGGTAATCCCCGGGAAAATGTCGCCTCCAATTATATCTTCTCACGATGGGTTACGCTTCGCTTCACCCATTTTAAGCACTCAATTACTGTAATTAAATCCATGCCAAACCTAGTTTCCCGGCATAGATTTTTCACGGTAACTTAACGTAATATTTATAAAAAATTAAAAATATACATCTCTTAAAGAGAGTTATGAGATAGGAGCAGTAGTAAGGATGAATTGAAATCTTACTATTTGCCCCCTTGAATAACAAAATATTGGCTGAACTGATCTTTCCTTTTTAGGAGAAACTTATGTCCAGGGTTACTTTATTTGAGAAAACTAGTTGGACTTCAAAGAAACCCTCCGATACCTTTTGTAATTTATTACTCATATGCATTCTCTTAGCTGTTACCGTACTCAGTGTGTATTGGCAGGTAGTAGGTTTCGATTTCATCAATTTTGATGATCTCATTTACGTAAAAAACAATAACATGGTGAGAGAAGGGATAACCCTCAAAGGTATCATATGGGCTTTTACGTCTGTAGGATATGCCTCTAACTGGCATCCGCTGACCTGGATTTCACATATGCTTGATGTTCAACTTTTTGGGATGAACCCGGGTATGCATCATTTTACCAATGTAATCATACATACATTCAATACTTTGTTATTATTTTTTGTTTTTGAAAGAATGACCGGAGCAGTATGGAGAAGTGCAGTTATAGCAATGCTTTTTGCTCTTCATCCCCTGCACGTAGAATCTGTTGCTTGGATTGCTGAACGCAAAGATGTGTTAGGTACCTTCTTCTGGCTTATCACAATGATTTGTTATTATTGGTATGTGAGGCATTGTGATATTAAAAGATATCTCATTGTTATCATTTGTTATATTCTTGGGCTTCTATCCAAACCAATGCTTGTGACGTTGCCTTTTGTACTGCTGCTCCTGGATTATTGGCCTTTGAATCGACTTGAACCAATTGTTCGAGATGAAGGAAGTAATAGTAAACAAAATGAAAGAATGGTGGGACCCGTTATAAAGTGGCCCATGATAAAACCATTAATTACAGAGAAGATCCCTCTCATAACGCTCGCAGTAATTGCAAGTTGCATGACTATCTTTGCACAGCATAATGATCAGGCGATTTACTCTTTACAAGAGTTGAATCTTAGCCTGAGGATTTTAAATGCCATATCATCCTATACCGCCTATCTCGAGAAGATGGTTTTCCCGTTTAATCTGGCAGTATTTTATCCATACCCTACTATCTTCCATCTTTATATGGTGATTCCGTATTCCGTACTCCTGTTGATGATAACAACCCTTGTACTTTTCTTTGTGAGGAGTTTACCTTATCTAGCAATTGGATGGTTCTGGTATCTTGGAACCCTCATCCCTGTGATTGGGATCGTCCAAGTCGGGGATCAATCGATGGCGGACAGGTACACGTATATCCCACTTATTGGGATTTTTCTCATAGGGGTGTGGGGTCTTGGTGATCTGATCAGCAAATGGCGATATGGAGAGTTTGCACTCAGAATATTACCTACAGCCTTACTTCTCCTACTCATGTGGGTAACTTGGATACAGGTGGGACAATGGAAAAACAGCGAGATACTCTACAGACATGCTCTTCATGTCACCAGGAACAACTTTCTTGCTCACTATAACCTCGGGGTCACTCTTTTTGACAAAGGGGATGTTGATGGTGCCATAAAACAATATAAGGACACTCTGAAGATAAACCCTCATATTTCCGGCGCTCATAACAACCTCGGGATCATAATGTTTAGGATAGGAAATTATACTCAAGCTATCTATCATTTTTCAGCTGCATTGAAGATAAACCCGTATCAAGCTGAAGTATATAATAATCTTGGGGGTGTTTATTATTGTAAGGGCAATATAAAGAAAGCGATTGAGTGCTTTCGGAATGCAACTCAAGATATGCCAGATTATACCATAGCGGCTCAGAAGCTTAATATTGCACAAAATGACCAAAAAAACATCGACAATCTAATATCATGGGTACGAGGACAACTGAAACAAGAACCGAATAATCCTGCATTGTATATTAAACTGGGAGATATTTATCGCCAGCAAGAGGATTTTAATGAAGCTATGAAACAATATCAAATGGCGGTTTCATTAGAACCTAAATCGATCCCGGCAATGAACGGACTCGCGCTCATTTATACTGCCCAACAGGAATACACAAAGGCGGTCGATCTCTTGCTTAGGATAAGGCAAATACAACCGGATAATGCAGAGACATACTATAATATTGCATGCATTTATGCAAAACAGAATATGTCGAATCAATCCATTGTTTGGCTTAAACAGTCAATTGAAAAGGGATTTCATAATTGGGATCTGATCAGGAATGATCCTAACCTCGATAATATCAGAAGCACAGCTTTTATAAACGAATTGATAAAAAAACATTAAAATATTTTACTGGATTTACATGAGTTTTGAGGTATATCGCAACGATTCTCCCCATATGGTCTCTCTGAGCTTCATGTTGACCTGGAAACTTGTCAAAAGTATCATTGACTCCTTTGCCAAATTCTTTCGCAACAACGAGAACCAGCGGGTGATCATAGCCGTGCAGTTTTACGGGAATGGCAGTGTATTGGGTGACCCCAAAGTGAGACGCGAATGACAAAGCGCAAAAATAGTGCTTTGATTTAGGAATGGAATCTACTTGAAGAAACTATAAGAGCACCTTCAGATCGACGATGTATGAGTCTCCGGACATTTGATGCTGCTCGACCCCGATGCCCACATCCCTGAGCGTAAGACCCGAAGCGGTGACGGTCTTCCGGATATCCGAGATGCACTTGGTGAGCAGGATCAGAACCTGTTTCCTCGTACGCTCGACATTGCGTTGACTGGCCTGAAGTTCCATGTATTCCATGTAGTCCTCCTCTTTTATAGAGACATTATATCTTCCCGGATCAGGAGTTTATCTCAGTTCTGCTTTTCAAATTTGAGTTTGTCTACCTTGTCGGAATACTCCTGAATAAATTCCTCAAGCTCCACCTTTTTAACCTGCGTGAGAGGTTCCTTTGCCGCCAGTGCGCTCACCACGCCTTTGTTCTTGTATTTGATAAGCAGTTCCTTGGAGATGGACGTGAGCTCGGTGTTCGCTTTCACACACCGATCGAGCTCCTTCTGATTTTGTGTAACCTTCTTCTCCAGGTCTTTTTTGGCATCGCTCAGCAGTGCCTGCTCCTTCTGCGAATCTGAGGCTAACTGCGCATGAGTCTTCTTCAGATCGTCAAGATCCTTCTTCAGTTTGTCCCGTTCTAAGGTGAGCTGATTGAGTGAGCTCGTCTGTTTTGCCTTGTAGGCATTGAACTCCGCTTTCAGGGCCTCTTCTTCTTTCGCCGCCTTGTCCAGGTCGGACTGGGAGGAACGCTGCTTGCCCTCAACAGCGGATTTCATGCGCAGGTACTCCTCTGCCTGATGCCTCTGGTCGGCATATTTCTTGTGGAGCTGCTCCTCCTTCACGGTGAGCCTTGCTATCATATCCTTCTGCCCTTTGTTCACCCTGACCAGGTAGAGGCAACCCCCTGCAAGGGCAATAAGCAGAATTACACCGATGATCTGCACCATCAAGGCCATGCTCTTTTTCTTCTGGGCCATATGTTCCTTCATTCCTCCGATACGGATTCGTTGCGCGTTTACATTTTCCCCCGGCAGCTGCCCTCCCGGACAGACATTTGTAGCTTACGAAGGCTTTTTGTATTCCTGGATGATATCCCAGGTGCTCAGGATATTTTCTATGGCTGCCTTTGTCGCTTCCGTATTCTTGTGCGATGCAGCCTGATAGAGCTCTTCGGACTGTGCAGAGAGCCTGTTCACCATGCGTCTGAAGTACGAGTCTAGGGCCTTGCGTGAAAGGATGCCGCTTAAGCTCACCATCTCATGGGCGTTCATGGCGAGGATTCTGTAGGTGTAGCGCTCTTCGTTCTGGGATTTCAGCGTATCGATATAGCTGCTCATTTCCTTGATCCCGCTCTGTAAATCCTTGTTCGAATAGGCACCGTCCAGGTCTTTCATGACGGCGCAGGAAAGGCATAGAAAAGAAATCAATACCGGCAAAAATATGAAAAGCTTTCTCATAATATTCTCCAAACCTCAAAGTTAGAATTTTACATTCATGTCAACCTGCAGGGTGTCGATGGCTAGCTTCGGACCGTTGATCTCATTCGCACTGTACCACTGGATCGACCCCCAGACGTTCCTGGTCAACCCCAGATCGCCTTTGAGGATATACCCCTGCGCGTTTGTGCCCCCTCCATGGAAATCAGAATTTGTGAAGGCATCGAGCACACAATCGGCCCCGATATATTTCCTGGCAGCCGAGCACCGCCACTGTCCGAAATCGGACACTTCCTTATAACCTATCCCCAGGATGACCTGGTATCCCTTGATGTCTTTCTCCGTATCAAGGTTTCCCGTACGCTTGATCACCTCCTGCTTGTTGAATCCTACGTTCTCCACAAAATCCCCTGTGAGGGTTACATGCACGGGGTTGAAGACGGCGACATCAATCGTGCCGGTGAAATCCAGTTCATGATAATCGGATGCGAGCGCCAGCAAATAGCTCGATGATGAGGTGTTGATATCGAAGAGCGTGTTCCCCATCTGCTGGAACTCGGGGGCGGTCCAGTTCGTAAGCCCCGGGTATTGGGGGTTGTTGGCCTTGCCCACGATGTTCGTGTAATAGTAATATGCCGCGCCGAATTTGGCGCTGACGATCTCTGGCGCATTCAGCTTTATTCCTGTCTGTACCCCGTAGAGCCACTTGTCATGTGCAGTCTGCGTCACTTCCTGGATAGGGAACGCACCAAGGGTCAGAAAGCTGCGTAGCGGCCTGCCGAGCTGGGTGTCGAACTGGAGGGCCATCCCGTCGAAATTGAGGTTGTCGTCCCACACGAGGTCCGTATAAAACCAGGGGTTCGGAATCCTGCCCGCCCAGAGGCTCAGCTCGGGCATAGGCCTATACCGCATCCATGCCTGGTTAAGCACAATGCTCGTATTGTTCATGTAATCGCCTAATGTCTCATTGGTGGTGACCGGGTTGGTCGTGGTTCCCGTGCTGATGGTTACCCCTGCATCCACCTGGTCGGCGGCCTGGATCAGTGTGTTGAGCCTCACGCGTAATCGCATGCGCTCCCGGTCCACCGTCGTGTTCATGAGCTGTGTCGGATCGCTGGGGTTTAAGATTGCGGCATTATCCGAGCCGAAGTAATCACCCTGGTAGCGAACCCTTATATCGCCGCTCAGCCTTATCTTGCTTGCCCACTCCGGCATTTCGGGCGTAAGCCAGTTCCCGAGGCGCGCCTCTTTAAGGATATCCGCCTCGAGTTCATCCTTGACGGCCGATTGCACGCTCTCCTGGATCTGGCCCGCAACCTGCTTGGATACCTCGTCGATGTACTTGTCACGCTCCGATGCCGGGATCTGTACGGCAGGGTTCCGCTTTGATGCCTCAAGATAACGCTGCGCCTCCTCATCGCTGATGAGCCCGCGGTCTTTGAGGTCTTTGATCATGGCCTCGAAATCCTGCTGTGTGTCCTGCCGGGAAACCGGGGCTGCAACGGCCGGCGGCATAGGAGCGGCCTGCACCGCAGGGCCGGCCTGCGGTTCCGTTTCAGGGGATGGATTTTCAGCCGGGGCCGACGTAGCCGGTTCTGCGGCCTGTCCCGGGCTTGAAGGCGTTTCCGCCTTTCCCGCCGGAGTCTGCTCAGGCGCACTATCCAAGCCGGTCTGCTTATCCGGCGCAGAGGCCTCCTGCGCTGCAGGGGCTGCCGGGGCAGGCTCGTCTGCATGAGCCCGCCCCGCACAGAAAAGTGGGAAAAAGATGAGAAGGGCGGTCATAAACAGATATACTTTCTTTTTGTTCATCAATCGGTGTATCATTTTATGTCCTTTCAAGTGCTTGGTAGATATTCCCTGGCGAAATCCTTTTAAGCCTTTGAGGAGATCTCCACCCTCAACACCCTCGGCATACCCTCGGGCGGCGGCTCGTTGAACTTTTTGATGAGACTCAGGGCCCGGGAAACGGCGCTGTCCATCTGCTCCGACCCGGATGATTTATAGATCCGATACTTCATGAGATTCCCGTTATCATCGATCTGGAGAACCACGACCGTCTGGAGGTCGCCCGAGGGTATGTTCCCCCTGACGAACACCCTGTGGATTTCATCCTGAATGCTCCTGTTGTACCCCGCATATTTCTGCAGGAGGCTCTGCGGCCCCCCGTTCGGGTCACTCCCCACAAGAGCCCTTCCCCCCTTCCTGCCCACGAGCCCGAATGCGTCGCCCCCTGCGCCCCCTTCGGCATCGAGGCCCAGCTGATCACCGGGCGGCGGCTCGTCCTTGTCGGACTTGCTGTCCGGGACATCCTGCTGGATTACCTGGGTCTCCTGGGGCTTCTCCTGTTTGACCTCCTGCTCGGGCGGCTTCTCCACCTTGGTCGGTGGGGGCGGTTTCAGGAGTGTGACGGTGTGCACGGCCTTGTGCCTCACCTTGTCCTCGGTCAGAACCATCCTCACCATTGTCGCGCCGAGACCCACCAGTACGACGATCACAATGCCCGAGATCACCTTGACCCCGGTGGATAACTTATCTTCGGCATGCTGTACCATGCGCCCCTCCCCTACCCGTCGTCATGCAGCAGCGTCATTTCACCACCTTCTGCGTAACAAGCCCCAATTGGGTGATCTCGAGGCGCTCTAAAAGATCGAGCACGTCGATGACCTGCTGGTAGGCGATCTGCGAATCGCCCTTGACGATGACCGGTAGATCGGGGTTGGTGGCCTTGTACTGGACGAGCGTGTTCTCGAGATCCTTCAGGGTTACCGGGTAGGCATCCAGGTAGATGGTCCCGTCCGCGGCAATGGTAATGGCCCTGGTGCTCGGCTTGTTCAGCGTCGGGGCCGTGCTCGCCTTGGGCAGGTTCACCTGGATGCCCTGAACTGCCGCCGTGATGCAGACGATGAACACCACCAGGAGGTTCCACGCAAGATCAAGCATGGGCGTGATGTTGATCTCGTCGTACGCCTTCTGATCGAACATGCCGCGTCTCATCAGGCACTCCTCCTCTCTTCGAGAACGTCATACCGTTTAACATCCTCGGTATAGTTGGCTTCCACGTTGATGGTGAACTCGTCCACGAAGAGATAGACATCCGCCATGATATCCTTGATCTTGGTGGTCAGGTAGTTGTAGCCGAACAGTGCGGGTATGGCCAGGATCAGGCCCGTCAGGGTACAGGCGAGCGCCGATGCGATGCCCGGCGCAATGGCCATGATGTTGGCCTCTCCCACCTGTGCCATGGCCGCAAAGGTGTTCATGACGCCCCAGACCGTGCCCAGCAGGCCCAGAAAAGGCCCTCCGGTAATCCCGATGGTCAGGAGAATAAGACCGCTGCTCAGTCTCTGGCCCTGCCGCAGGGCGCCTTTTTCCAGCTCATTCTTGAAGACGCTTGCTACCTTCGGGGTCAGGACGGGTTTTCCGTTGATGCTCATCATGCGGTTGTTAAGAACGTGGCAGCCCTGCTTGTAGATGCGGTACACAGGCGAACGCTGATATTCGCCGCAGGTCTTCTCGAAGCCATAGTAATCGTCCTGCTCCTCGATCAGGGGCATGAACTCATCGTTCGCCTTGGTGATGTTCCGGATGGTGTTCGCCTTGTCGATGAAGA
>Ga0326728_10026700_pt1 | contig 10184 bp, 6 predicted proteins | sample MB3enrmetagenome_FD_207602 | JGI IMG/M metagenome (GOLD analysis project Ga0326728, IMG submission 207602) | Lab enriched peat soil microbial communities from McLean, Ithaca, NY, United States - MB31MN | ecosystem: Environmental > Terrestrial > Soil > Wetlands > Peat | place: USA: New York... | reverse complement strand
CAAAGGTCGAATGGGGCAATCTGCGGCCTGGGTAATGGCGCGGTTCAAGCTCCAACTGAACTTGTGGCCAATCCCCGGCCTCAGGCTTGCATGTGCAGAGCCTTATGCTATGATGGCTGGAGAAATTTGGCGGAATCCGAAGCGAAGGATCTTTCGGGTGGCACTGAGGGAAGGGCTTTCCACAGAGCGGACATACCGGCGGCGGAGCCTTCGCATCGTAATGCGCGTTCCGCTCTTTGTCAACCCGACGGGTGCCCCCGCCGACACCGAATGGGAACCGGTGGAGACGCTGGTCATCAGTCTGCACGGCGGGATGATCCGCAGCCGCCAGCAATTCCCCGTCGGCACTACCCTGGATATACGAATGCGGAATACCCAGCGGTTTACGCGCGGCCGGGTGGTGTGGACGGCACTGGGGGCATCGGGTGTCACCTTCGAAGTCGGATTTGAAATCCTCGAGCCCCCGGGGTTTTGGGATATCAATTTTCCGGAAGACCGGTGGTCGAAGGAGCCGAATTAAGCGGCATATCACCGCAACGGTCACAAGATACGCTCAGGAGGGTTTGCCCATCCACCCGCCAGCACCTGCACCGCACTTCCTGGAGAACCGCGGACGCGCGCTCATCCGCGTTTTGCTTCTGGCATGCATTTGCGCCATGAGCGGCGCCATCCTGGCGGGCAAAGACAAGCCTCCGGTTCAATATAAAATCCCCATCCCCACGCCGCCGGATTTTTCCACGCTCGACTGGTTGCAGGGCCAATGGACCGGGAAAACCATCTCCAACGGCGCGCCCGGGGAAGCGCACCTCTCCGTGAGCCCCGACCTGGAGAAACATTTCCTGGTCTTGCGCGGCGACGTCTCGCTGCCCGCCATCCCCACCGTGCCGGCTCTCAAGGAATCGTGGATGGGAATTCTCAGCCCCAGCCCCGACGGGGTCGGATTTATCCTTCGAGTCTTCGCGAGCACCGGATTCATGACGCGCTATCGATTGACGGTGGACGGAGCGGAGCTGCACTTGAATCCCGAGGGCGGTGAAGCCCCTCCGCCGGGGTGGCTCTTTCGCAGGATTTGGGCGCGAACCGGGCCCGACGAGTTTAGCGAGACGGTACAAGTTGCTCCGCCGGGCAAAGCGTTCTTCGACTATTTCACGGCCAGGTTTGCGCGCGTCACTGCCGCGAAAATCACCCCCGCACCATGAACGACCGCCGCAGGGGAAAACGGTGTAATATTTCTGCGGCTGGTTTGGGGACTGGCCTGTCCGCACCGGGCCCGCAACCCACCCTCGGAACTCATCGGCAATATTTCCAGGAGATAAATCATGTCCAAAGGGAAGAAAATTGCGCTTATCGTGGCGATCGTGGCGGTGGTGGTCATTGTGGGGCTGGCCATCATCATTCCCGCGCTTCTCAATGTTGATCGCTACCGGCCGCAGGTGATTGCACAAATTCAGCGGGAGACAGGGAAACCCGCCCAAATCGGGCGTCTGGATCTGACCATCCTTCCCAGGGTCGCCATTCGCGTGGATGACTTCTCGTTGGGGAATCCTGCCGGCTTCCCCACCGGGGATTTTGTGAAGGCGAAGAAGATTGAGGCGGTGATCAATGCATCCGCATTGTGGAATCACAAGGTGGAAATAACCTCCCTGGAACTGGACGATCTGGCGGTTAACATGTTGGAGGACGCGCATAGCAAGTGGAATTTTGAAAACCCGCCCTCCTCGAGCGCCCCGCCAGCCAATCCGCAGAAAGAAGGCAGCGCATCGTTCACGCTGGGCGTCATCTCCAAGCTGACCATCGTGCGCGGGGATTTCGCGGCCGCAAGCCTGCTCGCGTCAGGAGCGCCGGGCCCGGCGCTGATGGAGGTTCATGGGGCCAGGATCAACCTGCACGATGTGAATTTTGACGCCCTCGCCAGCGCGTCGCTCCGCTCGCCCGCATCCCCGCCGGGCGAACTCGCGCGCCTGTCAAGCTGGTTCGGCACCATCGCCTACGCCGCAGGCCCCGAAGGGCCGCCCGTGGCGCATGGAGACATCCGGTCAGACTCCCTGCAATTGGGCACTCTCGTTGTCACCAAGCTGGATTCCAAGTTCCGCCTCTTTCCCAAGCAGGCCTTTCTTGATGATCTGAAATTGAAATGCTACGGGGGCAGCGTCACGGGAAACTTTTCTCTGGACTTTGGAGCCGCGAATCTGGCGTACACGGTGGACGCGAAGTTGAAAGGCGTCAACGTCGCCGACCTTCTGAACGCCTTTCCCCAGGCCCGCGGCATGATGACGGGAACGATGGAGGGTTCCGCCATGATGCAAGGTCAGGTCACGCACTCCTCCGATCCCCTGGCGGGCATCACCGGTTCCGGCCAGACCATCGTTCGCAATGGCCAAATGCCCAGCTTGCAGCTTGGCAGCAATCTGCGCTCCCTGACGAAAATGGCCAACGTCGGCCCCGCCGGTGGCGACCCTTCTTCGTTCTCTTCCCTCTCCGCGGATTTTCGAATTGCGAATGACCGGCTTTCGAACAACAAGATCGCCCTGGTCGGCAACGGCATGGAAGTGGATGCCTCGGGCAGCATGACCATGGCCGGCGAGGGGAGCCTGGATTACCAGGGTGACGCCAGCCTTGCCACCAACGGCACCAATCCGCTCGCCACGGTCATGGGAGGACTCGCGGGCGCAAAAATGGCCAACGGTAAATTGATCTTTCCCTTCACCGTGGGGGGAACATTGGCCAAACCGAAATTCTCCGTTAAAAGCAGCGCGACAGAAGCGGGCGCACTTCCCAAAGCCGCCGCGCAGGCGCCAGTAAAAACGGTGCGCGGCCTTTCCGGGTTGCTGAAGAAATAACCGTGAGCTTTTCCAACGTGATTGAAGTACTATGAATATTGAGGGCGCATCTGCCCCGTGGGGAGATGGCAACTCCCCAGAGATTGCATTCACACCCGGGTCATTTTCATGAACCAGTCGGCTGATCATCTCCATGTTGTCCACGCCGCCGCGCGGCTGGAGCACGTGCGCTACGCCATTCGCGACATGGCGGTGCTGGCGGAGCAATTGACGCGGGAGGGCAAGACCATCCTTCCCCTGAACATCGGCGATCCCCTTCAATTCGACTTCCGCACGCCCCCCCACCTGATTGCCGCCGTGGAAAAAGCCATGCACGACGGCCGGAATGGCTACGCCCCCTCCCTGGGCATTCCGGAAGCGCTCGAGGCCATTCGCGCGGAAGCGGAGCGCAAAGGCAATCGCCAGATTCAGAGTGTTTTCCTGACGGCCGGGGTGAGCGAGGCTTTGGACATTTGTCTGACGGCGCTGGTGAACGCCGGGGAGAATGTTCTGACGCCCTGCCCGGAATACCCGCTCTACTCCGCGATCCTCGCCAAACTCTGCACCGCGCCCAATGCCTATCGGCTCGACGAGGCCAATTTCTGGGAACCCGACGTGGACGATATCCGCCGCCGCATCAATAGCGGCACGCGCGCCATCATCATCAGCAATCCCAACAATCCCACTGGAGCGGTTTACTCGCGCGATACCCTCAAGGAGATCGTGGAGCTCGCCCGTCAGCACAACCTGGTGATCTTCGCTGACGAAATCTACGACAAGCTGATTCTGGACGGCGAGCCGCGCGCTCCCCTGGCCGCTTTGGCGCCCGACGTCCCCGTGGTGACCTTCAACGGGCTTTCCAAAGCCTACTTGGCCCCCGGCTGGCGAGTGGGCTGGGGCGTTGCGAGCGGCCCGGCGGCAGCCGTCAAACCCTACCTGGAAGGAATTCACCAATTGCTGCGCGCGCGGCTGTGCTCGAATTACCCGCAACAGTTCGCCGTGCGCCCCGCGCTCGATGGCCCCCAGGATCATATCACCGAGGTTCGCGCGAAGCTTCGCTCCCGGCGCGACCTGACCGTTGACGCCCTCCGCTCCATCCCCCACATGAGCTGCATCGCCCCGCGCGGGGCCTTCTACGCCTTTCCCAAAATTGACATTGCGGATAGCGACGAAGACTTTGTGAAGAAATTGCTGGCGGAAAAACACGTGCTCGCCGTCCATGGCACGGGCTTCGGCCAGGCCCCCGGAACCAAACACCTGCGCATCGTCTTTCTTCCCGATCAGGCCACCCTCACACGCGCCTACCAGTGCATAAGGGAATTCGTCGCGGAACACTATGCTTGAGGGAAATCCGATCGTCATGCCGCACACCTCGTGTCCTAATTTCAAATGTAGCGCCGGCTTCCAGCCGGCACTCGGCCGCCAAGATGGCGGCGCTAAGTTCCGATTAGGACACCACCAGCCTGAGGAGCAACTTGAGCGTGAATAAAGACACTCCCCAGCCCACCGCCTCCGATTTTGCACACTCCCCCACCGCCCCGGAGTTCTGTCCCGTCTGCTCCAGCCGCCTCGAATCGCATCGCTGCAAAATGGTCTGCCATCGCTGCGGATACTTCATGTCGTGCTCGGAATTTGAATGAGAGCGAACCGGGCTATCTGGCCATCGGGTCATCGGTTCATCGGGTCATTGAAGATTTTCGATTTGTGATTTGCGATTTTCGAATTTCGATTTGCGATCGTGCGCCACGGGGGGGAATGGATGGTCGGACCGTCCTCGCCTGCGCGTTTCGCCCCTCGTCATCACAGCTACTCCCTGGACGCGACTCTAGCGGATGGGAAGCGCGTACATGAGGCCGCCCTGGGTCCACAGGTTGTTGGGACCGCGCGGCAACTTCCTTGGTGACCCCGAGCCCAGGTCGCGCTCGAACATCTCGCCATAATTGCCCACGGCTTCGATCATGCGTGCCGCCCAGGCGTCGTCGAGCCCAATCATCGGGCCGTAGCCGCGCTGGACGCCCAGCAGGCGCTTGATCACCAGATCGTCGCTCTTCTTCATCGCGGCGACATTCGCCTGGGTCACCCCGCTCTCTTCCGCCTGGATCAAGGCTTCGACCGTCCAGTTGACAATGGCCGCCCATTGCGGGTCGCCAAGGCGGTAGGCGGGCGCCAAGGGGTCTTTGGCGATGACGTCCGGCAGGATATCAAAATCCTTCGCCCGGTTCTTGAAAGTGACTCGTTCGTAAGACAGTTGCGAAACGTCGGCGCTGATGGCGGCGCAGTTGCCGGTGACGAAGGCCGCTTCCATTTCCCCTTCTTCCGAGAAGGCGAAGGGCAGCCACTTGATCTTCTCGCGCATCATGTAAGCTTCCAACTGAGCCTCGATTTCGGTGCCAGTCAGAAAACAGATTTTCTTGCCGGCCAGATCTTGGGGAGAAGTGATCCCCATCGTTTTATTCACCAAAAAGCCTTGGTAGTCATAATAGATGGGCGGCGCGAAGCCGAAGCCCCGATTGGATGTATTGATGAAATTCGGCGTCCCCGTGGCGAGGGCGGCGATTTTGCCGGATTGGAGGGCCTTCAAGGCGTCCTCCTCATCCTGGAAGGGCACGATGGTTAACTTGGCGCTCGGCCCGAGCACCGCTACGGCCAAGGCCTTGCAGATGTCCACGTCGAGAGCCACGTGACTTCCATGCGCGTCTTGAAGGGAATACTCGGGTTCTTCGGTATTGATTCCGCAGGCAATTGAACCGGCAGCTTTGATCTTCTCAAGGGTCGAGCCCGTCTGGGCCACCGCCGGGGTCGCCACCATCAATCCTGCAAATAAGAAAAGGAAGGTGGAAATTCTGCTCATGCGTGTTCTTTTCCTTTCAACTGCACATCGCCGGGGATGCGAAGAGGAAGGCAGCGACCGGAGAGGAAATCCGGCCGCCGCCGAAAACGGGTTCAGAAAAAATCTAGTTGGAAGGCCAGCCACCCAAATACGGTGTCCCTGGGTTGCTGCTGGGACGAGGATTGACGTACAGGGGAGCCGGGTCAATCACCACGCCGCTGACGATATCGGTCGGTGTGATGTGCAGGACGCGGCAGCCTTGCGCATTAAAGTGCGGGAGACTGGTGATCTGATCCGTCGGAATCTTGGCAAACCAGGCCGGAAGCGGCGGCGCAAACCCCAGCAAGCGGGCATTGTCAAAGGCGGAGAAGAGGTCGCCGACGCCCGGAGTATTGTCATCGGAGGGCCCGAGGTATTCCTGGTGGTAAGTCGCCGCGCCCAGAGTGCGAGCCGCAGCTTCGTCGGGAAGATCGGCAAGCGGCGTCAGGCGGAAGATCTCGTCGATGAATTTAATGATCGAGCCGTGCTCGGCGGGCTCATGGGAGATGGCGTGGACCATGCTGTAAGGCGAGATCACGATCGCGGGAATGCGCGGACCCTGATCAAGGGCGTTGTTCTCAGGATCCCAGGAGCGGATGACCGGCTGGGTGTGGTCGTAGAGGCCATCGGTCTCATCGTAGGTGATGATGATGGCGCTCTCCGGCCAATACCTGCTGTTGGCGATGGCGTTGATCGTGTCGGCCAGCAGGGCTTCACTGATCTGCGCGTCGGAGTAGCCGGGATGGTCGTCGTTGCCGGTGAAATCAGCCTCCACCGCCGGACTGGGGGAGCGAGGAGTGAGGCCGTCGATGTTGCCATACCCGCCGCGGACATAGAAGACCCCACCTTCGCGGGGCAGAGCGTTGGCGTCGATGGCCGCAAAGAAATCGCCCAGGCCCTTCAGGTGCTTTTGGGTCTCGCCCGGGTTATTAGCTTCGTACCCGAAGTACTGGGGGCCGTTGTGATGGGCGATATAGTTGGCATAAGTGGGGGTGCTGGTGGGGTCGGTGACTTCATGATCGTAGCCTTCCTGGAACCATCCCCAATTTACGGTTTTGTTATGATCGCCGGCGATCTTGGTGATGTCCTCTTGAACATCGGTCAGGTCGAAAGCGGGATCCAAATCTTCGCTCGTGATGCTTTCAATCTGGTTTCCCATAAAGGAGAGCGGCAAAGTGGCGAAGGTCAGGTTGGAGCCCGGGGTAGAGGTCGGGGTTTCACCTGACTCCGTGGGCTGGAACTGTGAACCAGTGGGGGCCAGAGCCGATCCCCAGTAGGGTTGAGAATCGCCGGTAACGGGCAGTTGCGCGGCCGAGTAGGTTGAGCCTGGACCGCTGTACCCCAGCGCCAGGTTGGGGTGCTTGACCCACTGCGTCATCCCCGACTGGCCCGCGATCATGGCAATGGCGTTGGGGGTCGAGGGTCCGATCACCGTGTCAAAAAAGTTATCGAAAAGGGTGAAGCGATCGGCATAGCTCCACAGAAAGGGAGCAGTATCGCAGTCCACATGGCTGACCACCAGGTAACCCTTCTGCACTTGCTTCTCGGTCGGGAACGGTCCGCTGTAAGTGTAACTTGTCCCGTTGAAGCTCAGCGTTCCTGACAGACCTTCCTCAGTGAAGGCGTAGCGGTCATTCTGGGCCAAGTAACTGGAATTCAAGTCCAACTTGGCGTCGATGGCGGTGTGGCCATGATTCACCGAGTCCGTGTCCTCAGGATAGAGTAATACCGTGTTGCCCTCCATGTCGGTGATCGATTGGGGAATCAGGAAGGGGGAAATGGTGCCCACCGTCCCGTCGGTATTAACAATCGGCTGGACAAAGCCGGGAGTGGCGCTGTTGGACTGAGAAAACAAGCCGTGGGCTCCCGGGTAGGTGCCGAAATAGAAGTCGAAGGATCGGTTCTCCTGGAAGAGAACGAACACGTACTTGATTTTCCTCCGGAGGAGGTCACGTTTCTGATCGTGAGTGAGATAAGGCATATCCTCCACACGACGCGTGTAGCGGGCGACTTCCTCGCCCGATCGCGGGGCGATGACGACCAGGTGCTTCTGGTCGCGACCCTCATTGTTTGCGTTTTGAGCCAGCGCGGCGAATGGCTGCAGCAGGAACGCAGCCACCGTCAACAAGGTGCAACTGGCTTTCATCCATTCTCTTATATGCATATTGGCTCCTCCTCGTCGATCTAAAGTCTTGGAATTGAGACAGTTCTCCCCGCTGCCCCCCAGATACCGGCAGAGCGGGTCGCAATCGGACGCGGAAATAACTGCTCGCTACATCAAATACCCTCCGCACATGAAATGAGGTTTAAGCATGTGTGAATTATGTCAATTGATAATATGTACAAAATGTCCGTTCCATTTATGACATAGCAGGCGTGCGTGAAGGAAAGTTAAAGCCGGCGTGAATTACCCGAGGGCCAAGCTGTAATACAATTTCCTTTAAATCGCTCTATCACCGATCCGCATGAGCTGAGGTTTAACCAGGGGTAAATCATACCGAGGGTAGTTTGTAACAGTGACACCTTGCGTTCATGCGAGAAGAAACGCGTGTTATTTGAAGTTTAAGCCCGTGTGAACCGCACGCTGGACAATTTGTAACAAAGGGCGGGCAGCCACGGACAGTGCATTTCTGTCCGTGGGCTCTTCAGTGCAAGATAGGGGTAAGCGGCAAGTGAAAAGCCCACGGTCACAAAGGCAGTGACCGTGGCTACGCCTTTTGCTCTCACCTCAGCTTCAGATGTCAAACTCCAGTTCCTGGGCGAGGACCAGTTTGACAGGGCCGAGCAAGCCGGCGGGGGGGATGTTCTCCGCGCCGTATTCGCGCGTGAGAAATTCGACCCATTGATGACGCTCGTTGTAGCTGCCGTATTTCTCGTCGACTTTATATGTCCAATCCGGCCGCTTCAGTCCCGCCACGTAGTTGATCAAGCGGTTGCTCACGCGCACTTCGATAAAGTTCTTGCCCGGCTTCACCAGCTTGCTCACGTCGTGCAGGTGGGGGCACTTCCAGGTGACTCCCGCCGCCGTGCTGTTCAGCCACACCTTGCTGGCATCCATCACCGTACCCAGGTCCAGGGTGACGCGCCGCCCTTCCGCGAGCAGCGCGGGCGGGATTTCAAACTCCATTTCATAACGCGCCGTGCCGGAAAAGTTGCGCGTGTCGGCGTCATCGCTCCAGGAGTGCAGCACTCCCATCTTCTTCACCAGCTTATCGAACTTGTAAGCCTGGAACGTCACCAGCCAATCGCCTGTGATTTCAAGCGGCGCGGGCAGGTCTTTAACCAGCATTTCCTGCCGTCCCGCCTTCTTCGCCGTCCCGCCGGCGCGAATGTAAATCGTTCCATTGTCGGCGGTCGTGCAGATCACCTTGCCCTCTCCGGCCACGGCCACTTCATCGGCGTTGGTTTCCGCCACGTGCGCGGGCTCGGGCGCATCCTTGAAAATGTAGAAGACCGACTCATAGGGCTTCAGGCGGAAGGGAATGCGCACGCCGCGGCTCTCGACAACGTAATTGGCCACCGGACGGGTTTCCCCGGTTTCCGAGTCCCAAAGCTCCACAGACTTGCGATCCGTGCGGAACAACGCCGAGTTTTCCTGGTAGAACTCGCCGGTGTTGGTCACAAAATACATTTCGCAATCGTCCGTGCGCCGGTGCAGGTGCAAGACCGCATCGGCGCGCTTTCCCAGCTCGAAATCCGGTTGCAGGTGGTCGCGCAGGATCTTGGGCAAGTCCGCCTCCGACCGCAGCAGCACCGCCTCACCCTGGCCGAACTTGTTTCTCACGATGGAATCATGGAGGGGAATCGTTCCGAACATTTCGGCGACGATGCTCTTCAGTTTGGCGTCGTTCTCTTCATAGCCGGTAAAGCCGGTGGAGAACTCCGGCAGGCGTTCGATGGCGATCACCACGCCGCCCCCCCGGCAGAAGTCACGCACGCGCTCGAGCGAGTCAAGCGAGAGATACGTCATGCGCGGGAGAATCACGACGGAATGCTCCATCTTCTCGATCACCAGCTTGCCGTTCGCGAGACTGGACCGTTCCACCAGAACCTGGTCATTGATAATGTTGAAATCGAAACCATGGCGGACAATCAGCGGCGCCACCTCACCCCATTGGATCTGCGTCTGCGGGTCCAAACCGGTGTTGGTGGCCGGGCTCGTCTTGCTCCACGCATCCTGAATGGGCGAGAGGATGGCGACATCGCCCACAAACCGCCCTTGCGAAATCAGCGAGCAGCAGCGGCCCACGTAAGAAGTAAAGTGATGGTAGTACTGCCACCAAGGTTCGGTGTGCCGGATCACCGAGGAAGCGAACATCTCGTGGAAGGGCTCGGTGTTCTCATCGGGATCGTTGTAGCAATAACCGTGATTGATGATCTCCTGGTAGCCGTCGCGCAATGAGGGGTCGAGGACGGACTTGAGCAACTCCAGATTCACCACGTAGCGATAGGAGCTGGGATAATCCGCCGCGCTCAGAAACGTAAAGCTCTCCGCG
>Ga0326728_10026697_pt1 | contig 10186 bp, 7 predicted proteins | sample MB3enrmetagenome_FD_207602 | JGI IMG/M metagenome (GOLD analysis project Ga0326728, IMG submission 207602) | Lab enriched peat soil microbial communities from McLean, Ithaca, NY, United States - MB31MN | ecosystem: Environmental > Terrestrial > Soil > Wetlands > Peat | place: USA: New York... | reverse complement strand
ACTACAAGCCGAAAGCAAAGGCTACGCACCGCCAATCGTGCGACCGCTGATCAGCATCAATGGCGCCAGCTATGACAACGTGTTCTTCAGCATCGGCGGTAGGATCACGTTCCTAAACTTTGGGGGATACCGCCGCGAGCTGCGCACAGATGTCATCTTTGGCTCCCAGTACGGCGTGGGCGCCGAATATTATCGGCCGTTCACCCCGACGAGTGAGTGGTTTGTGGCCCCGCGAGCTTTTTACAACGATGCACAATTTCCGGTGTTCAACGGCAACAACTTTCTTGCGCTGTACAGGAATCGGGTGACGATGGGCGCTTTGGATGTAGGTTACGGCTTTGGAAAAACCGCCGAGCTGCGCTTCGGATATGAAGGTGGATATCAGCAGCTGAAACCGCAGATCGGGAGTAGCACCGAGCTGCCGACGGTTGCAGGGCCAACCGGTGATGTCAGGCTGCAATACATCCTGGACAGATTGGACCAGCCCACGATTCCCCACCGCGGGGAAAGCATTCGGTTCTATACGAAGTATTTCAACGAAAACCCCGGAGCGCCACAGGGTTTCCCGCTATCGGAGCTGCAGGCCCTGAACTTCTTCCGGCTTAACGATCCATCTTCGGTATTTCTGAATGGTTATGCAGGAACCAGCTATGGTTTCAAGACAGGCATACCACCCTTCGATCTTGGCGGCGTAAACCGCTTCCTGGCTTTCGGCACGAACGAGTTGCTGACGGACAAATATTTCCTGTTTCAAACTGGATACGTCAGGACATTGAAGCGGCTGCCGCCTCTTCTCGGCGGCACGATCGATGCTCTTGGCATGTTGGAAATCGGGAAGACTTATCAACCGGCTTTTGCCCTCCCCGGGGATGTGGCTGGCGCGCTAATCGTGAACACATTGTTCGGACCGGTTGAAGTCGGTGGCGCGGTTGGGGACTATGGGCACGCCAAATTCTTCTTCCAGATCGGTAGGATTTTCTGAGGAACATTACGCGTTATCCCATATAGGGAACGACGATGGCTCGACGCCAACCCTTTGGCAGCACACAGGTTCGCTTTAGGCAATCAAATCGAGTTGTCACCCTGTGTGCGCGCTAGGATTATTGTGGGAATTGCGTGGATTGGAGCCAACCCGACGGGCGTTTGAAGTCTCACACTGGAATTCCTCTATTCGGAGGCCGAGTAACTCCCTTGAAGGGAAGGCAAGTTCCAGGATCTCATATGCTCTCCGAATGCTATCTTTCGTGGAAGCTTAGCGAGGCGGCCGCCAAGAACTGAAAATCGTCGCCGGTGGGCACGGTGCCGTGAAGTTGCAGACTACGCCAGCCAGCCAAACTTCTACTTGACCTGGTTTGGCAACGACACGCCGCAGGACAATTTCAGGTTTGCCACCGGGATCTTGTATCGGTTTGGGGGAACATCGACTCCTTAGAAGGTTTGTGCTCAAGTGTACTGGAATGTCTGTCATTGGCAGTGGGCAGAAGGACGTGCATGTGGTACGTCTTGCATGGAATGGAGGCTATATGAAACAGGTGTTGATGGTGTCGACTCTGGTAAGTGCAATGTTCACGGCCGCATTCTCGCAAGCCTATGGTGCGCAGTCCCAAGGCGCTCAGGCTCCATCCGCAAGCACTCAGGTTCCGTCGTCGCAGCAGGCTCAACCCCCGCTGGGTCAAAACGCCGAGTCTGCCAAGTTGGGCATGTTCGTGTATCCCAAGAATAATCAAAGTCCGGCACAGCAGCAGAAGGACGAAAACGAGTGTTACTACTGGGCAAGGCAACAGACGGCCTTTGATCCCGCAGCCCCCGCGCCAGCGCCGCAGCAGGCGAACCAGGCCCAGGGTGGTGGGGCCAAGGGAGCGGCTGGAGGCGCTGCAGGTGGCGCTGCGATTGGCGCAATCGCAGGAGATGCAGGCAAAGGCGCCGCAATTGGAGCTACTGCGGGTGCAGTGCGGGGACGCCGGCAACAGAAGATGGCCAACAAGCAAGCAGAACAGCAGGCCCAACAACAAGGAACCGCACAGCAGCAGGAGGCGCTGAACAAATTCAAGAACGCTTTCGGATCTTGTCTTGACGCACGTGGCTATTCGGCTAAGTGACCTCTGGATGACCGCCTGCTGACACGGGGCGACGGGTCGGTAAGAAAAGCGGTTCCACATCGCATTGTATGGCGGGGGCTCTCCGCCTTCGCCGCCTTGCCCTGCTACTGTCCACGTTGGGCATGCATGGATTGCGCCAGGCTCATCAGGTTCTGGGGAACGACGTGAATGACGCCGTTACTCGGACTGTCGATATCGGAAATCAGGAAGAACGCGATGGACACTGCAAACGGAAGGATCAGAAATATGCGCCAGTTGGTCCTCCGCGATCCATGCCCAACCAGCAGGTTGCTGATGATGGCGATGGCAGCCATCAATGCCCATGCTGCACGAGGGATACGGTTCCACCACGCCGCCTGCGTATAGCCTTGCGAGTTCAAAACATCGTTCATCCCGAAAACCGTGAGGGCAATTACAGGCGTGGGCTGGGCCGCCGCCGCCCCACGCACGGCGGCCCATAACCGATTCTGCAGCTCAGCAGTATCCGCGTTGATCTTCGCCCCGAGCATCACGGTCCCGTTCGGAAGGGACGCGGAACGCCTGATAGACTGTTTGACTACTCCGGCGGTATACGAGATTGCTGAAGAACTTGACCTCGCTTTGCTGGCCGCCAGTACGGTTCTAATCGCCACCTATCTGGCTGTTCGCATTCACGGCACTGTCAAGAGCGTGCCATCCCGCGACCGGCGGATTGCATCGCAAGCACACGGTGAGTACCTTTCAATCGTCTCGGATTCGAGACAGTCCCACAAGCGAGAAGGCCGCGATCTAGTTTGAATGCTCCGGGGACCAGGAGACACCATGAACTCATTAGGAGAGTCATGATAGGGAGAGTCTTGATCCTGACCGCAACACTAAGCCTGCTATATTGCTGGCCGGTGAGCGCGCAAGAGAATCTTTCTACTGCCATCCCAAAAGCGGAGACGTCGAATGCGGCTTCGGGGGAAACATCTTCACCTGCGAATAATGACAATGGCTGGCACTTTGATCTCGCCCCTTATTTGTGGTTCGCGGGAGCGCACGGGACCGTGGAAGTGCAGGGGCGCACCGCCAGCATCCATGCCAGCCCAAGCGATCTGCTTTCTCACGCCGATTTCGGTCTGATGGGAGCGGCTGAAGCCCGCCACAAGCGCTTCCTGCTCGACGGCGATTTGCTGTGGATCCGGCTTTCCGATAGCCGCGCGCTGCCCCTGGCCGTGCCCAATTCGATTTCCGCTGACGTGCGCCTCGGCCAGTTGGTCTGGACCTCTAAGATTGGTTACCGCGTCATCGATCACAAGAAGGTGAAAGCGGACGCCAATGTGGGAGTTCGCTTCTGGCATGAGGGTCAAAAGTTGAGTTTTAATCCTTCCCGACTTGGCCTGAGCTTCACACCTTCACAGAACTGGGCAGACATCGTGATTGGCGGACGCGTTCAGCTTCCTGCGGGACACAAGGTAAGCGTCGACCTTGGGGGAGATGTGGGCGGCTGGAACGCAACCGCAAAATTGGACTACGAGTTTGCGGCATTGCTGGGCTACAAAATCTCCCGGAAATGGACACTACTTGCGGGGTATCGCTACTTGTTCGTCGACTATCGTCCCGGGAATTCGTCGGTCCTCAACTTAGTCACCTCCGGCGCTTTGATAGGAGCGAGATTTCGCATTAAGTAATGCCGGAGTTCGCAAAGACGTTTGGCGCTCCACAGGAGAAGATCTGGTGAGGAGAGCTGGCAAGACCAGGGAGCGCAACGGAGCCCAGCAGGCGAGAATCTTAGGACATTGGAGGGATTCATGCCAACGCGAAACCAGGAATTCGCCCCATTACCCTATGCGATGACCACCGAACAGCAGCGGTTGAACGATGCACGCGAGACTGGTGTTCCGTGGAAGAAGTGGGGGCCGTACCTGAGTGAAAGACAGTGGGGCACGGTTCGAGAGGACTATAGCGAGGACGGGAATGCGTGGGACTACTTCTCTCACGACCAGGCTCGATCGCGCGCGTACCGCTGGGGAGAAGACGGTCTGGCCGGCATCTCTGATGACAAGCAGCAGCTCTGTTTTGCGCTTGCTCTTTGGAACGGGCATGACCCGATCCTGAAGGAGCGCTTGTTCGGCCTTACCAACAGCGAGGGCAATCATGGGGAGGATGTCAAAGAATACTACTTCTACCTCGACAGCACGCCCACCCATTCCTATATGAAGTACCTGTACAAGTACCCGCAGCGGGAGTTCCCGTATCTCGATCTCGTGGAGACGAATCGGCGGCGCTCGCGGGAAGAACTTGAATATGAACTACTCGATACCGGGATTTTCGATGACGATCGCTACTTCGATGTTTTCGTCGAATATGCCAAAGGCGACCCGGACGACACTCTGATTCGCATCTCGGTCCAGAACCGTGGTTCCGAGATGGCAACGCTTCATCTGCTCCCGACGCTCTGGTTTCGAAACACGTGGTCATGGGAGCAGGGCGCACCCAAGCCTATGCTGCGACAGCTTGATGAAAGCACGATCCGCGCTGCGCATAATCAGCTCGGCGATTACACCTTGCAGTGCGAAGGCGCTCCGGAACTCCTGTTCACCGAAAATGAAACCAACACGAAACGCCTGAGGGGACAGGAAGGCCCGTCACCCTACGTCAAAGACGCGTTTCACCAATACGTGATATCAGGCACGCGAGAGGCGGTTAATCCGCAAAAGTCCGGCACCAAGGCTGCGGCCCATTACACGCTGGAGGTGCCGGGTGGTGGGAGCAAGGTGGTTCGCCTGCGGTTGAGCGCGAAACCGGCACCTGACGCATTCGCTACGTTCGATAAAATATTCGCCAACCGGCTCGCGGATGCGGACGAGTTTTATGAGCGGATTACCCCACCTTCCTTGACCGAGGATGAACGCCGTGTGCACCGGCAGGCGCTTGCCGGGATGCTGTGGACGAAACAGTATTACTACTTCGATCTCGATGAATGGCTTAGCGACCATGACGCCCATCCATTGTTGGGATCCGGTCACCGGCAACGCCGTAATGCTGAGTGGTTCCACATGCTCAACCGCGACATCATCTCCATGCCCGACAAATGGGAATACCCTTGGTATGCGGCCTGGGATTTGGCTTTTCATACCATTGCACTTTCCCTAGTGGACTTCGATTTTGCCAAAGAACAGCTTCTGCTCATGCTGCGGAATCTCTACGCTCATCCCAACGGGCAGATCCCCGCTTACGAGTGGAATTTCAGTGATGTGAACCCGCCGGTGCACGCCTGGGCGACGTTGTTCCTTTACAACATCGAAAAAGAACTGGGCCGTTCCGATATCCGTTTCCTGGAACGCTCTTTTCAGGGATTAATGCTGAACTTCAACTGGTGGGTCAATCGGAAAGACCCGCAAGGTCGAAACGTGTTCGCCGGCGGATTTCTTGGATTGGACAACATCGGGGTTTTCGATCGCAGTGCGCCACTGCCAACCGGCGGATACCTTGACCAGGCCGACGGCACTGCCTGGATGGCCTTCTATTGCCAGAACATGTTTGAGATTGCGCTCACACTGGCCGAGCACGACCCGGTGTATGAAGACATTGCCTTCCGGTTCATAGAGCATTTTCTCTGGATCACTTACGCCATGGACCGGATCGGGGTGAACCACGATGAGATGTGGGACACCCAAGACGGCTTCTTCTACGATCTACTCCGGCTGCCGACCGGCGATGCCGTGCGACTCAAAGTGCGGTCCATGGTGGGATTGCTGCCGCTGTGTGCTTCCACCGTGTTGGAGCCGGGGCTTGAGGCGAAATTTCCACGACTGGTGGAATTGCTCCAATTGTTCAGGAAGCGTCATCCGGATTTGCTTGCCCACATCGCCCCAGGCGATGAAACCTTCGTCGGCTACGGAGGCCGCCGGTTGATGTCGGTTTGCAACAAGAAGAAAATCGAGCGAATTCTGGCATACATGCTCGACGAGAACGAGTTCTTGGGTCCCTGCGGCATCCGCTCGTTGTCTCGCTACCACCTTGAGCATCCATTCGTGTTCCACCTTGGCGGGCAGGAGTACAAGGTCCAATATCTGCCTGCCGAATCGAACACGGGAATGTTCGGCGGCAACTCTAATTGGCGCGGGCCGGTGTGGATGCCGGTAAATACTCTCCTGATACGTGGGTTGCTGAATCTTTACCAGTTCTTCGGCGATGAGTTCAAAGTCGAATGCCCGACCGGTTCCGGGAAGCAGATGACCTTGTTCGAGGTGGCGAAAGAGATCAACCGCAGGCTCACGAGCATTTTTGTTCGCGCCGCGAACGGCCGGCGGCCGGTATATGGAGGAACAAAGAAGTTCCACGACGATCCGCACTGGAGAGATTACATTCTGTTCTACGAATATTTCCATGGAGACAACGGCGCGGGTCTTGGGGCCAGTCACCAAACGGGATGGACCGGAGTTATTGCTCGCGGACTCGATGTGTTTGCGCGCTTGAATCCGGCCGACGCACTACAAAGGTCCAGGGGAGATCTCATTGGGCGTATGACTCGTGACCAGGTTGCCGGAGAGCGGGAAGAGACCGCTGCATGAACTTACAGGCAACCCCGTTGGCGGCTGCGGCAACAACCCGGTTTACGCCACTCTGTCATTGTCTTGTTGCGCTCTGGGCTGAACTGTCCCAGCCTTTGTTCCGCGTCCCAATATCATGGACTTTAACTCGTCCTGGCCGACGACGCGGCCGATCTCCCTAAGCGTGAAGAACGGTATCAACACGACGAATGTGATTACGCCCACTATCAATATCCCTACCAGACCGCCGCCGCCCATCTTCGGAATACCTTGGGAAATTGTCTTACCATGAAATATCCCGACAAGCACCTCTTCGACAATGTGAAAACATATCAATATAACCGAGAACAGAGCGGATTTATATAAAATCGGCTGGATAAGCGGCCTATTTCTGAGGCGCTCCCCCGCCCGCAACGCTTCTGCAATGAATATTACCTTGCCCAATACTACTGCGTTAATGAGGTTAATACCTACCTTAAAGCCTAATGCGGAAGTTAGGTTGTGCTGTCGTAGAACAATCCATTTGTAAAGTTCAAATGTGCTGAATAATACCCACAGATAGCCGACAACCACTGAGAATCTCTTTGCCTCAGCGAGAGCTCTTTCTTTCACTGCGTGTTTATCCAGCATCGTCGGATATCCTGTGTAACGAGGTTGCTGCCGACCCGGCGAAAATCAGCCCTGACAAATCGGTTACGGTCAGCTTATTGCCAGTACGGACGACTGCTCGGTCCGGTTCACCTGCGGCGTAGACTTATACTACCTCGTTTAAGCCACAGATTTCTATCCATGGTCCGAAGCTGAAGCTGAACACTTGGCAACCATGACCCGATGGCTGCGGCAACAATCAACAAGGAATTTGTTTAGGAGGGAGGTCAGCTCTGACTTGCCCGTCTTCTGCTATAGTACATTCGCAAGTAATCCTCGCACGTGAAATCACGATTTCTGGCGGCACTCCCGCCGGCCGATCTCAATTGCATCCTGGCGAGCGCAAGCCGGAGGCGAATCCTCGCCGGCACTATCGTGACGACCAGGGACGCGCACTACTGCTTCCCGCTGACAAGAGGCCGAGCCAGATATTTGTTCGTCACACAAGACGGCCGGAGACCAAGATGATGATCGCGGTGTTGGAGTCGCTCAAGAAGGCGAAGTAAGTTTCCGTTACCAAAACTAAGGAGGCAACCGATGAAGGAGACATGGATCGTTAGATATCTCTCGATTTCACTCAAGGATTATCGGGTTCGAACTATCCAAGCTGCAACGGCGTGTTTGACGATCATACTGCTGCTGATTCTTCCGAGTTCCGGACTCGCCGAGTCGCCAGATTCCCTAGATCGCTTATCAACGGCGTTCACACAGTCGGCCACCTCGGCGCTGATCGCCATTTACCAATCCAAGCAGAACATTGCTACCGTCGTGAAAAGAAATCTGCCCAGCGCATACTACAATCCCGAACTGGCAGTACGAGCCTATGGTCAGGTGCGCCAGTCGGAGATCGCCGCGACCACTAATGGCGACCAGCAGGCCGCAGCCTTGCTCAATTCATACTTCACGAAGGTCAAAAGGTGGGGCGACAAGTACGAAGCGGCCCGTCAAGCCATGAACGCGACCAATACCATCGGAGAGGACCCGCTGGCTAATGACTCTGACTGGCAAGCAATCGAGAGCTGCGAGAAAGCGTTCAATACCATGCTCCTAAAGCGCGTGTACAACGACATTGCTTCGTGCCAGTGACACTTTAGCCTTCCTCGCAATTCCTTTTCGCTCGCGACAATTCGTGCTTATCGATCACCGCCGCGATCCGCCTTGTCAATTCCGCAGTGAACTTTGACCAGCGTGTTTCTTCGGCGCCGAAGTCATCTGCAAAAGTAGGTTCAACAGCCTTCACCAGCAATCCCGAAACAGAACCGCCCGGTTCGTCGCTGGTGCGAAGGGAATTTCTCAACACTTCGAGTGACGGACAACTCGACAACTATGGCCGTAATCTTAGCCCAAAGTTACAGGTCAGGAACTGCGGAACGTAGCGGGCGTACCGGCTGCGACAATCTGTTTTCTCCGTGGGGTTCATCGTGAGTACTCTGGAGACACTGAGCCGGGCAGTGGCGCGCTACTCCTAAAACCAACGAGGCGCGACCGAGGAAGCCGGCGGTCCGAGGCCTTTAGCCGGCGGAGGATGACAAGGCCGGTCTTCAACGGGATGCGTTGGCGTCGTGCGCGAAGGCGGAGCACTATGAAGCAAAGGAAGCGAACCAGAACAGGGACCGCACCGGCTTCTTCTACGGCCAGGTGTCCAGTGTGGATTGTGCCGGCCGTGGTTGTAGTTGCAGCAGCGGTAGCGTTCGTGGGTTTCCGGTCGTCCCTCTTTTCGCTCGCCAAGAAGGTGGAGGCGGGCCAACGGATAACCGAAGCTGCTAAGACCTCGCCTTTTGGTCCGACAATTGCCAACGCGACCCTGCCTCCTGGCAGGCCACCAAACGGCATGGTGTGGATTCCTGGCGGGGAATTTTCCATGGGCGCAATGGATCCACCAGCCATCGATGAAGTCGGCATGCACGCAGCGGCCGATGCGCGCCCAATCCACCGCGTGTATGTGGATGGATTCTGGATGGATAAAACTGACGTGACCAACGAAGAGTTCGCCAGGTTCGTCAAGGCAACAGGTTACGTAACCGTGGCCGAGCGCACACCACGCCCAGAAGATTTTCCCGGTGCTCCCCCCGAAAATCTAGTGGCTGGTTCCGTCGTTTTTTCGCCACCCGATCATCCCGTGCCGCTCAACAACCACTTCCAGTGGTGGTGCTACGTAAAGGGGGCGAGCTGGCGCCATCCCGAGGGCCCCAAGAGCAACCTCAAGGGACGCGAGAAATATCCTGTCGTCCAGGTGGCCTACGAAGACGCTTTGGCTTACGCGAAGTGGGCCGGCAAGCGGTTACCTACGGAAGCGGAGTGGGAATTTGCGGCCCGGGGAGGCCTCGCCGGCAAGCTCTACCCGTGGGGAAACCAGTTCCGGCCGAACGGCAAGTGGAGGGCAAATACTTACCAGGGGCATTTCCCCGACACCGATACCGGGGCCGATGGATACGCGGGAATTGCGCCGGTCGCGCAGTTTCCACCGAACGGCTACGGCCTGTACGACATGGCAGGCAATGTGTGGCAGTGGACCAGCGACTGGTATCGCCCCGACTACTACCAGCAATTGGCAGCGGCAGGCGGCGTGACGCGAAATCCGCAGGGGCCGGACACGCCTTACGATCCGGCGGAGCCGGCCGAGAAAAAGAGAGTTCACCGCGGCGGATCGTTTCTGTGCACCGACCAGTATTGCTCGCGTTACGTGGTCGGCACCCGAGGCAAAGGCGAAGTCAGCACTGGGACCAATCATCTCGGCTTTCGCTGTGTAATGCCGGTAACCGGAAATAGGGGAGGCGTCACCGCAAATCTTAAGCGAGTGAAAGTGGCCCGCGTGATCGAGGACGGACTGCCGTTCCCGGATGATGGAAAGCGGAAGCTGCAATCACTCTGTCTGCTCAGGGCCGAACAAACAAGAAGGGTGAGGAGATAGCAATCCATGAA
>Ga0326728_10026696_pt1 | contig 10186 bp, 11 predicted proteins | sample MB3enrmetagenome_FD_207602 | JGI IMG/M metagenome (GOLD analysis project Ga0326728, IMG submission 207602) | Lab enriched peat soil microbial communities from McLean, Ithaca, NY, United States - MB31MN | ecosystem: Environmental > Terrestrial > Soil > Wetlands > Peat | place: USA: New York... | reverse complement strand
GCCGACTTCCACTTCCTTCCCCGCGTTTTTCTGCTGGCCCGTAAACACAGGATCGACAAACGGCTCGAGGAACCCCCGGGGGATCTGGACGCCCGAGACCATCTTATACTCACGCCCGGCTTCCTGCTGAAGCGCGAGGAACACCTTGCCCAGCTCATTGCCCAGTTGCAAAGATCCCTGCGGGTTAAAAAAGAGGATCCCCTCGGGCAGGGACTCGATCAGGAGCGAAAGAAGCTTACGTTCCAGGCCCAGTTCTTTCGGAAATGCCTCCGCTTTTTTCCATTGCGGAAGGAGCCAACGCAAGGACTGGACGATCGGCGTGAGTTCGTTAAAAGGATACGGCGGTTCATTTAAAATCAGGTCTTTACCGCGGACAAAATTGTCCACGCGCTTGGCGAACTGCTGCAGATCCTGAGCTTCACGCGCTCTCCGCAGGGACTCGGCCGCCTGCCAGGGAAGGCCTGTCAGCCAGAGAAGGCAGATGAGGCTCGTCAGGAACAAGAAGAACGGCACATACACCCACGGCGCCGGTTCGGCCAGGAGGATGACCCAGTTAAGGCGCGGCACGGAATGAAAACTGGCTACCCACTGCCAGGCCTGCTGTCTGTTTAAGGGCAGGGTTCCCGACGTTTCTCCGCTGTCCGCCCGCGCCAGAGTGAGAGCCAGAGCTTGCTGAATGGCGGAGAGGTCGCCGCTACTGTAAATGGCCTTGTGCTCCGTATCATAGACGAAGACGTGGAGGTGGGCGTCGTGAGAATTCTGCTCAAGGATTTTGGCTATCCCCGGGGCCTCCAGAATGGCTAGCAACACATGGTCGCGATCGAGGGGTTCCGCCACCGTACTGAAAAGACCCCTGCTGATGACCAGGACGGGCCCCAGCTGCGTCTCCTGCGTCTGGGCAGCCTTTAACTGCGTAAGGACCATGCGCGGCTCCGGCGCCTTGAGGTCCTGGTTATACGGGGGACGCACCCAACGCTCGAATTCATGCGACCGGACATCAAACCAGAACGCTCCGGCCACCTCTGAATGCGACATCAATTCCGCTTTGAGTGCGCGAACACCCATCCCGTGGAGTGATCCCAGCCACCGGCTGTCGGTGATGCGGTCCACGACGACCGCCTCAGACGCTTTTTCAACCCATCGCTCATGTGAACGGAGGGCGGAGCTGCGGATCTGGACAAAATTCCAGACCGCCAAGCCCACAATCCCGGCGATGCTGGCCAAAAGAAGCGTAATCGCGTAAAATCGGCTTCGTTTCATAGCGCTTTCCACTGAGTCTATCCCACAGTCCTACAAAATACAACCTGTTTTACTATAGTAGAATTTGCTCATGCCATTTCCCTCTACGCGCCTACGGCGCCTGCGCACTAACCCGCTCGTCCGCTCCCATGTCCAGGAAACAGACCTGGCGGCTCGGCGCCTCGTCGCTCCCCTTTTTGTTCGGCCAGGCCGGAACCTGCGCATCCCGATCGCCTCGATGCCCGGCCAATACCAAATGTCGATTGACGTCCTCCTACAGGAAGCCAAGGCGCTTCAACGCAAAGGGATTACCTCCCTTCTTCTTTTCGGAATTCCGGCGCGGAAAGATGCCGTGGGAAGCCAGGCTTACGCGCCCTCCGGTATTGTGCAGCAGGCCCTGCGCGCGTTAAAGAAAGCGCTGCCGGACGTTCTGCTTATAGCAGACCTCTGTTTTTGCGAATACACCTCGTACGGCCATTGCGGCATCCTCAAACGCCAGAGGGGGCGAGGGGGCGAGGGAGCGAAGGAGCGTAACAGCCAGTGGGACGTGGACAATGACGCGACGCTCAAATTGATTGCGAAAACCGCCGTGGCGCAGGCGCGTGCGGGAGCGGACATCATCGCCCCCAGCGGCATGATGGACGGAATGGTCAAGACCATCCGCCAGGCGCTCGACCAGAACGGCTTCAAGAATACCCTCATCATGAGCTATGCCGCCAAATACGCGTCAGCGTTTTATGGTCCTTTCCGTGAAGCCGCCGAAAGCGCACCCCGGTTCGGGGACCGCCACGGCTACCAGATGAACCCCGCCAATGCCGAAGAAGCCCTGCGCGAAGTGGCGCTGGACATCGAGGAAGGCGCGGACATTGTGATGGTCAAGCCGGCCCTGGCTTACCTCGACATCATCCGCCGCGTCAAAGATAAATTTCATGTCCCCGTCGCGGCCTATAACGTTTCCGGCGAATATGCCCTGGTGAGAGCCGCGGCGCAAAAGGGCTGGGTGGAGGAAAAGCGCATCATCCGCGAGATTTTGACTTCGATCCACCGTGCGGGCGCTGACCTCATCATCACCTATCACGCGCATGACATTGTCCCCTGATTTTTATTACTTAGAGACCGACGGCCAGGTCTTTCTGGTGAAGAAAGGCCGCACCTGGCGATTCCCGTCGCGTAAATCGGAACTCCCTTGCCCGATGAAGCCTATTTTCATCATGCCGCTGGCGCAGGGGACCGTCCTTTTCGCCAAGCCGTTGCTCGCGTCTCACCCTTTTCATTGGTTCCATAAAGACGAGCTGATCGGACGAGCGGATGTCGCGGCAATCGTCCAGGAGGCCGTCAACCTCAGCCTGCCGCGGGCCGCGTCGAAGATCGCCATCATCGAACGCGGGAAGGTCCTCATGGTGCGCGCGAGCCGTGGCATGACCAAAGGGATCTGGAACCTCCCGGGCGGATTTGTGGGCTACGGTGAGCACCCAGCCCCGAGCGCTCAAAGGGAAGTTTTCGAAGAACTCGGCCTGCGTGTCAAACTTAAACGCTTATTGGGGATTTACGCGGAGACTTTCCCACGCACCGGCGGGTACATGCTAAGCTTTGTCTACCTGGGAAAGCGTCTGACGAAGAAAATCACACCCCGCCCGGATGAAATCGAGAGCGTCGCCTGGATGCCCGTCGAAAAGGCCTCGCGCATCACGCCTAACCCCTTCGCCCGCGCCGGCCTGCGCGACTACCTGAAACGGCCTACAAGTACTTCTTACGCCTGAAGACGTCCGTTTCCAGGGACGCCACGCGGTCTAAGAAAAGCTGCCCATCCAGATGGTCAAGTTCGTGCTGAAAGACTTCCGCCTCAAATCCGTCAGCTTTGATTTCGACGGCATTGCCCGCGCGGTCCTTGCCGTGGACTTCTACCGCCACCGCGCGCGCCACATTGCCCGTAAAATCCGGCACGCTCAAGCAGCCTTCCCTTAATAAGGCACGGCCTTCCTGCCGGGCGATCCAAGGATTCAGAAGAATCACGCGGCCATGGCGCGTGCCCGGCTTATCGATGCGCGATGCATCGATAACGATTACTCGCCAGGGCTTACCGACCTGCGCGGCGGCCAGACCCACGCAGCGGGGGTGATGGTACATCGTCTCCAACATATCGTCGATGAAGGTCTGAAGCCCTGGGGTGTCGGCTTCAACCAGGTGTGCGCGGGCTTTCAGGAGTGGGTGGGGAATCCGTACGACCGGCAAAAGCATAAAGCAAAAGTCAAAAGGTAAAAGGCAAAAATAGGCGGGAACCATACAACTTTTGCCATTTGCCTTTTGCCATTTGCCTTGCCCCTAGAGTGGGACGGCTTCGATGTCCTGCAGGGAAATTTCGACCTTCAGGTCCTGGCGCAGTTGGTCGAGTTCCGACCGCAACCCCTCCATGTCGAGCGAAGCCGGGGCCTGGAACTCCAGAAGCATGACATAAACGGGTTTCTGGGCGCTGCCGGTGACTTTGGTCTGAAGGTCGGTGATGCTCACCTTGTGGTCCGCCAGCGCCTGGGCGATCTGAGCGACAATCCCCGGGTGGTCGGTCCCATAGACCGAGACTAGATACTTGGGAGGCTCATTTCTCGGCCGGTGCGCGACCGCTACAGCAATCGGCTTTACCGCGATTTGGAGACCTTCTTTTTTAGCCAGTGTTTTAAGTCTTTTATCGAGCGAGGCAGCGGAAGCGGGCAAAGCGGTGACCAGCATCATCGTAAATTCCCCGCCCAGGCGGGTCATGCTGGCGTCTTCGATGTTTCCCCCCAGCTCAAAGAGCACCCGGCTCACCCCGGCCACGATCCCTGGGCGATCCTTACCAAAAGCTGTCAACAGAAAATATTTTTTCAGGGTTCGAGCTCCGTATTCCAGTAGATCGTGTCGATGAAGCGCTGCCAGGCGGCCTTCATCTGGAAGGGGGCCTTGAGCACCAGCGAGGCGCTTCCCCGCCATTTGGGTTTTGAGGGCTTCAGTAACAGTTTCATCCCGGCCTCCTCAGGCATGCGGTCGGCCTTGCGCAGGTTGCAGGGGACGCAGGAGGTCACAATGTTGGTCCAATCAGTCTTCCCACCGCGGGACTTAGGGAGGACATGCTCTAGGTTCAGGTCACGAGTGTTGTATTTTTGGCCGCAATAGCAGCAGCGGTAGCCATAGTGCTCATAGATGTTGCGCCGCGTGAATTTCACCTCACCCACCGGCATCCTGTCATAATGTCTGAGGACGATGACCTCGGGAATGGCGATGCGAAAGGTCGGGGTGCTGACGAATCCGGAAGGATGGCTGTGGATCATCTGCGAGAGCTCGCGCCAGTCCTCAAAATTGTAGGTCCGGTACTCCTCGTCCACAACACGGGCATGGTCCAGGTAGACAAGGGAGAGCGCACGCTGCCAGTTCGCGATGTGTACCGCGTAGAAATTCCGGTTCAATACAAGCACGTCAGATGACATAATTGATTCGCATTTTAGGCGTTCTTTTGATGCCTTGTCAATTTAACACAGGCGCAACCTGTCTGTAACATTCATAGGGTAGGTTCAAGGCATGAGAAATTCAATGGTCATTTTGGCCCTTTGCCTTCTCACCACGGCGGCGATTCCCGCCATGGCGGAAGAAGAGCGGTCCGGAACAGACCAAGTGGCGATGGCCTATGTACCGGGAAACCCCCTCATGATGCTACCTGGAATGAGGGTTCTCCCCAAGACGGAACCATTCCCTTCGGAAGCCCTGCCGCAACCGCTGATTTCAAACGTAATCAACTATCCCAATCCCTTCGATTCCCGCAAGGGCGGGCTGGCAGGGCAGACCCAGGTCGCCTACCAGCTGGAAAGGGACGTTCCGGTGACAGTCACTCTTTACGACCTTCTCGGCATGCGCGTCCGCCGTTGGCAGTTCCCCGCAGGCCAGAACGGCGGCCGACAGGGGATAAATACCTTTAATTGGGATGGCACCAATGAAGCCGGCCAGAAGGTCTCCAAAGGCGGCTACATCGCGCAAATCGAAATAAACCTGCCTGGAACGGCCGTTTCCGTCATCCGCAAAATCGGCGTCATCCACTGACATCCTCCCCTGGCTGGGCCGAACGTTCCATTAAAGTTAACATTCAATTAACCTGACCTTAATATCCCTGTAACATGGGACTGTTAGCCTAAGAGTGTCCAAGGGACAATACCATGATCAATAGCAACCCCTCATCGACTTTCACACAGATTATCACGGGAGACGCCGTGCAGAGCATGGTCCATGACCTGCGTACGCCGATCACGGTCATCAAAGGGAACCTGCAGCTCCTCTTGAGCGGCGTCATGGGACACATGTCCGAGGAGCAGATGCTTTTAATCCAGCGATCGGTGGGTCCATTAGAGGACCTGATTCTCATGACCGAAAACCTGCTTCAGGCCGCGACCCTAGAAAAGAACGACATGACGCTGAAGCTGGAAGACACCGAACTGGACAAGCTGTTGTCCGAAACGATCGATTTTTACTCCGTTCCCTTTAAGCAGCGTGACATGGAGATCTACCGCCATGGGAACACCTTCGGCACCAAACTGCGCGTCGACGCTTTCTGGATGAAGCGCGTGCTGAACAATCTGATCTGGAACGCCTATAAATATACGCCGGACCACGGCAAGGTGCTCATCTACGTTCAACACAGCGGTGATGCCGTGGAACTGGTCGTGGAAGACAACGGCCGCGGCATCCCGGCCGATAAGCTCGGCTTCATTTTCGAAAAATATGCCCAGGCTTCTCCCCAGCGCGACCGCAAACTGGGCACCGGCCTCGGTCTCTGGATCTGCAAGCGCGTCCTTGAGATGCATGGCGGTTCCATCCGCGTAGAATCCGAAGAAGGCAAAGGCAGCCGCTTCATCCTCAGAATTCCCTCCAGCTGCATCCTCTAACCAAAAGGACCAGATCGGAGGACTGCATCCGACCGTATCGCTTATGAGATAAGCTGGGGCAGGTACGTCTTGCGGAGCCTGGCAAAGACGTCCAAGGTCCGCTGGATATCGCGGGAGGAGTGCGTCGCCATCACGCTCAAACGCACGCGGGCGGTCCCCCTCTTCACGCCGGGATAGGTGATGGGGCTGGCATAGATCCCGGCTTGAAACAGGGCGCGGGTCATTTCGTAGGTTTGGCGGTCGTCCCCGACCATCACCGGAATAATGGGGCTTTCGCTGCGGCCGGTATTCCACCCTTGCGCTTGCAGCCCCTCGCGGAGCTGGCGCGCGTTCTGGCTCAGCCGGAGGATCCATTTCGGTTCGGATTCGATCACGTCCATGGCCGCCAGGATACCGGCGCAAACCGCCGGCGGCGGCGCGGCGCTGAAAACAAAACCGCGGGCGTTGTGCTGTAAATAGTCGATCAAAATCTTCGGGCCCGCCACGAAACCCCCCACCCCGCCCAGCGCTTTACTGAGGGTCCCCACCACGACATCGATTTTCCCGTGCAGGCCGAAGTGTTCGGCGGTTCCCCGTCCCGTACGGCCCAGAACGCCGGTTCCATGCGCTTCATCCAGCACCAGAAGCGCCTGATGCTTTTTGGCCAATGGGTAGATGTCCGAAAGCCGGGCGATATCCCCTTCCATGCTGTAAACGCCGTCGACGATGATCACGGCATGCCCCTGGGGCCGGCTGGCGGCCAGTTTTTCGGCCAGATCCGCCATGTCGTTGTGGAAAAAAGTGCGGAACGGGATCTGGGCGAAACGCAGGCCGTCGATCAGGCTGGCGTGCACGTATTCGTCAATGAACGCCGCGTCGTTCCGGTTCAGGAGCGTCGACAGGGTGGCCACGTTGGAGACATAGCCGGAGCTGTAGACCATGGCGGCTTCACAACCTTCCCAGGCGGCCAGACGCTGCTCCAGTTCCGTGTGCAGGCTGAAGGTCCCTCCCATGAGCCGCGCAGAGCAGGCGCCGGTTCCGTGATCGCGGATCGCGCGTTCGGCGGCTTTTTTGACCTTGGGATGATTGGCCATTCCCAGATAATTATTCGAGCTGTACATCAGCATGGGCCGGCCGTGGACCACGGTATGCGCCGCGGCCGACGAATCGACCTCGCGCATATAAAAATAAAGCCCCTCCGCTTTGCCCTTTTCAAGGCGGCGGTTAAAGGGCTGCAGGCGGTCGAAAACGGGGTGCAGCGGATGTTTCGCGGAGATCGGCGGCATCGTCTTATTTCTTCACATTTTCCGTCACATACCGGACGGCATCCTCCACCGTGGCGATCCGGCGGGCGTCTTCTTCCGGGACTTTCAGGCCGAAGGCTTCTTCCAGCCCAAACAGAATTTCCATCGCGTCCAGCGAATCGGCCCCGAGATCGTTCTGCAGATGAGATTCCAGGGTGATCCGCTGCGGTTCGCTTTTCAACTGGTGGGCGATCACCCGCTGAACAGTCCGGAAGATCTCCGGGTCGACCTTCTTATTTTTGTCTTTGCCTTTTGCTTTCGCCGGTTTCACCAGGACTCCTCCTTCCGTTTGACCACAATCGTCGCATTATTGCTGCCAAAAGCAAAGGCATTCGACAGGGCCACGCGAACCGACCGAGGGCGCGGCCGGCCGGACACGAAATCCAGATCGCAGGCGGGATCGGGGGTTTCGTAATTCAAGGTGGCGGGGACCTTCCCCGTTTGAGCCGCCTGCACGCAGGCCAGAATCCCCATCGCGCCGGCCGCTCCCAGCATATGGCCGGTCACGGGCTTAGTAGAGCTCACGACCAGTTTTTTGGCATGCGCCTTAAAGGTTCGATGGATCGCCCGGCATTCGGCTTCATCGTTCATCTGGGTCGCGGTCCCGTGCGCGTGGATGTAATCCACGTCTTCCGGCTTCACACCGGCGTCGCGCAGGGCCGCTTCCATCGATTCGCTCGCATCCCTCCCATCCGACTCAGGAGCCAGCATATTCGAACGGCCGTTACTTGAACCGTAACCCGCCACTTCCGCATACAGGGGCGCCTTGCGAGCGCGGGCATGCTCCAACTCTTCCAGAATGAACATCACCGCCCCCTCTCCCATCACAAAACCGTCCCGGTCTTTGTCGAAGGGCCGGCAAGCCTTTTTCGGCGTCGCGTTCCTGTTCGACATCACACGCAGCGAATCAAAGGCCCCAAAAGTAATCGGCGAAAGCAAGGATTCGGTCCCTCCGCAGATGACAATCTGGCAACGGCCCGACCGGATCAGCTCGAGCGCCCAGCCCACGGAGTGATTGCTGGACGAGCAGGCCGTCGACACGGTCAGATTGGGGCCGCGGACTCCCCAGAGCGTGGCGATCTGCGCCCCCGCGACGTTGGGCATGACGCGCGGGACGGAACTCGGCCGGATGGCGCCCGGGCCTCGTTTGGCGTACGCGCCGGCCTGGATTTCAAAAAACGGAAGCCCGCCCATCCCGCAGCCCACGACCACCCCCGTCCCGGCCTCCGATTTTTTCAGCGTCAGGCGGCTATCCTCCAGGGCCAGGCGTGTGGCGCCGATCGCGAACTGGGTAAAGCGCTCCGAATTATCCCGTAGTTTTTCATCGATAAATTGACTGGCGTCAAAATCAGACACTTCGCCGGCGATCGTGGTGCGATATCCTTGAGTCGGAAAGGAGGAAATGGGCCGGATCCCGCTATGACCGTCCAAGACGGCCTGCCAGGTCTTTTCCCATCCGGTTCCAGCCGGAGTGACGGCGCCTATTCCTGTAATAAAGCTCCTTCGAAGGTTCATAAGGATTCGATTTTGACGCTCCGCAGAATGTCAGGCGTAAAATTTCTCAAGTGAAACTGAAATTTACAGCCAGGGGGCCCATCGGGCAGGCGACAAATATCGGCGGCTGAGTCTACCATATTATCCGATCGTTTAGGTTGGCGGCGCAGGGGGCGAGCGTTTCCTGCTCTTACTTGTATTCCTCTTCCTTTTCATCCTCTTCCAGATTGCAATCCGCTGGGCAAAATATTTGCCACCATATTACCAAAGCGAAGCGTAAGCGCATAACCGGCAAGAAGTATTATTAACCCATATCTCTAAGGAGTCCCATGAATTTTTATCAGGGGAAATCAGCGTTGGTGATGGGAGGGTCCGAAGGGATCGGTCTGGCGGTCGCCCTTGAATTCGTCATTCAAGGGTCCCATGTCACCGTCTGTTCCCGTCATCCTGACAAATTAAAGAAAGCTCTACAGATAATGGAGACTTCCCGCGTCGATCAGCAACAGAGATTGTCGACGCAGTCGGTCGATGTTACGGACTATGCCTCCACGTCCCGGCGGTTGGAATCGATTCTCGGGCATGACGGGCCGCCGGAGTTCCTAATCAACTCCGCCGGCGTCGCGCGACCAGGGTACCTCGAAGACTTGGCGATGAGTGACATCCGGCAAATGATGGAGTTGAATTATTTCGGCACGGTGAACGCCATCAAAGCTGTTTTCCCCGCCATGCGCAGGGCAGGAAAGGGGCATATCGTCAATGTTTCCTCCATGGCAGGGTACCTCGGCCTGTTTGGTTATACAGGTTATTGCGCCAGCAAATATGCCGTGATCGGCTTTTCTGAAGCGCTACGGCATGAAGCCAAACCTTATGGAATTCACGTGTCGGTTTTGTGCCCGCCCAACACAAAAACACCGGGCTTGGAAAGAGAGAACCAGAAAAAACCTAAAGAAGTATTGAAAATGGAAGAAAAAGCGAAGACCTCGGATCCACAGACTGTTGCCAAGGCTCTCCTGCGAGCCCTCCCGCGCCGTCCTTTCCTAATCAACCCGACGCTGGATTCCAAACTTATATATGCAGCCTCTAGACTCCTGCCCTCATCTCTTAAAGATTATCTTTTACGCAGGCCTCTGCAATAGTCGAATAGTTGTCATGTCACTTTAAGAGAAATCCGGGGACATCGTTCAGGAGCGGACGGAGGGAAAATACTTCACATATTCCACTGAACTGGGGTATCCTATTGAATCAGGAAGGCGCTACCCGTGGTAT
>Ga0326728_10026694_pt1 | contig 10186 bp, 11 predicted proteins | sample MB3enrmetagenome_FD_207602 | JGI IMG/M metagenome (GOLD analysis project Ga0326728, IMG submission 207602) | Lab enriched peat soil microbial communities from McLean, Ithaca, NY, United States - MB31MN | ecosystem: Environmental > Terrestrial > Soil > Wetlands > Peat | place: USA: New York... | reverse complement strand
GAAGCAATTCCTATCTTGGTGCTCGCTACCGTCGCTTGCGCATGCGGCTTGATGGACCCAAAGCCGTCAAGGCCATGGCACGCTATCTTGCCTGCCTGATTTATCGCATGGTCACCAAGGGTCAAGCATATGTGGACCGTGGCGCCGCTTATTACGAAAGCAGACGCCAGGAAAGAGAGCTTATTGCATTACAACGAAGGGCCTCCAATCTCGGATTAATGCTAGTGCCCGCTGCTTAGCGAGTTCAAGTTTCCGCAGAGCAGATACTCAATGGCGTCTTGTTGTCGACGATTGATCCAGCCGGCGAAAATCAAGAGCAACAACTGCCATGGATGCAACTGCGATTTCATATTCCTCCGGATGTACGTTTAGGACCCGGAGCATCCGAGATTTTTGGCAACGTGTCAAGCGTCGGATCTAGAGCCGTGAGTGCCAGGGGCAAGGCAAGCCGTCACAGCAGTTTGCAGCTCGGTCGAGTATTTTCACTCAACGCCATTTCCGCTGCAGAGGTGCTTCCGTGATTGAGTGTTGTCAGGATTGACCTAATGCTTTATAGCACAGAGTATTATAGCCGATTTTGAGCTCACTTCTTCAACCTCGCGGTAAAACGCGCATGATTGCTTTGGTCAGAATCGGGTAAGGACCACCTGCCAACAGGTAATTGCGGAAGCTCCTGAATGGAATATTTCCTAGGCCCACGGGTATTATATAAATGCCGGGCCATGAGACCGGCAAAGTTCGGGTTTGGAGAAGGGCTTCATTATTTTGCTCGATTAGATTCTGGAGATAAACCTGTACTCCCGCGGCACCACGATCCGTGTTGAAGACTTCGAAGCAGCGGCGATGCCTCATCTCGACGATTTGTACAGGACTGCAAAGTTTCTAACCCAGAATTCGTTCGAAGCGGAAGACCTTGTCCAGGAGGTTTACCTGGAGGCGTGGAAGTCTTACCACCGTTTCGAACCGGGAACAAACTGCCGTGCCTGGCTCTTCAGAATCATGTTTCATCGTCTTCATCACTTGCGGCGCAGGAAGACCAAGGCATCCAAGGTGGACGCGTTCGAAAGCCCAGAGCAGCATGATAACATCGAGGCCCAGCCTCCTGTTCCCGCGGATATCAGGGATGAAGACATTCTTCTGGCACTTGAGAAAGTGCCCGTTGAATTTCGAGAGGTTGTCCTGCTTTCGGACGTTCAGGAGTTTTCATATAAAGAAGTCGCCCAAACCATGAAGATCCCGCTTGGTACGGTGATGTCCAGATTAAGTCGGGGAAGAAAGCTACTGCGACGGGAGCTTACGGCGATAGCCAAGTCTTACGGGATTCGGCTGGGCACCGAAGGAAGCGGCAAGGGTGAATCCAAATGAACGGGTCTAACTTTCGCCCCAAACAATGCGAGCAGATCCGCCAGCAACTCGATGCCTATCTCAGTAATGAACTCCTCATGGAAACCACCAGGGAGGTATTGGGTCACCTGGAGAGCTGCGAGGAATGTTCGCATGAACTGGAGTCACGAATGCAAGTGCGTGAGGCCTTGCGGAAGGCAGTCGCGAAGGAGCAGCCTCCAAACAAATTACGAGAAGAGGTCCAGCGGCGTCTTAGGAAAGCTCATCCGGGGTTTTGGGGGGATTTCCTGGAAACAGGTTGGGCGGTCGCTCTGGCCGGTTTGGCCGTTGTGGTCCTCGCCGGGGTCATTGGCCAGCAGTGGCTCAGGCTGCAGGAGGGCCGGAGGATCGTCAAGAGTGTCCTGTCTCTGGGAGTTTCAGATCATCTCAACTGTGCGATTAAAGGCCACAACTATCATGACGAGGGGAGTTCGCTCGACCAGCTCCGCGAGAAACTGGGACCCGAGTATGCTGGACTACTCGATGTCGTGCAGCAGAGGCTTCCGGGTTTTCAGTTGCTGGAAGCGCATCAATGCTCAGTCCCCGGCAGCCCTCGGAAATACGTTCACTTTATCTTGCGCGGACATGGAACGATCCTCTCTGTAATCCTGACAAAGAAAGAAGGCGAAAATCTGGTCGACCGGAAATTGCTAGTGGCGAGAACTTCTAGCGGTGTCAACCTTTACAAGGACCATCTGAACGGCATGGACGTCGCAGGTTTTCAAACGAACGGCTACTTCGGTTTTGTGGTGTCCGACCTTGGCCAGAATGAAATGCTGCAAATTGCAGCGGGACTTGCCCCGGCAATTCGGAGTGCCTTTCCTGCAATTGTTGACACATTGCGGCACGAAGTCTCTGCGTGCTTCTTTGCCGCCATCTGGAGGCCGGGGCCGCTGGTTTTTTGACTCCCCGATACTTCATCAGTACCTACCCCGGCAACAATGAGTGGAGGTAAATCTCTATGAGATTAGAAATTGGTAGCCTGCTGCTGAGTGCGGTCTTAGCCGCAGGAATAGCCTTCTCGCAGCCCGTCAGGAAGTCGGCTTCGGGATCCACTGCTGCAATCTTTCGCAGCAGTATGGCCCAAGATAGTCATATAGCGGTTGTGGTCGAGCTGTTCACGTCCGAAGGATGCTCGAGCTGTCCGCCAGCGGATAAATTGCTTTTGTGGCTGGCGGCGAGCCAGCCCATCGAGGGTGTTCAGATTATTCCCTTGAGTGAGCATGTGGACTATTGGAACCACCTTGGCTGGATCGACCCTTTTTCTTCGCCTGTTTTTAGCAGGAGACAACGCGAGTATTCCGAATCGCTGCAGAGCGAAGCTTACACGCCTCAAATGGTCATCGATGGAAAGGCTGCATTTGTGGGCAGTGATCAGAACCGAGCCCTTGCGGCCATCTCCCGTGACTTGAAGGAGCCCAGGGTAATGGTCAGCATTCAACCGGTTAGGGGAGCGGACACATCTGGACAGAACTCCGCTTCGTTTGCAATCAAGGTTGGAGAACATCCTCGTCTCAACCTCAGAGGGAAGGCGCTCGTGTTTCTCGCCATCACTGAAGATGATTTGCAGTCCAACGTTCGCAGTGGGGAAAACTCCGGCCGAACTCTAGCACACACAGGGGTTGTGCGTGAATTGAAGACGATCGGGACGCTTGACGTGCAGCCCGATGCAGTATTTCAAGCTAACGCCGTTATTAAAATCTCCAGCACGTGGAAGCGGAAGGACCTTCGAGCGGTTGCCTTTCTCGAGCATCAGGGCAGCCACAGAATTCTTGGTGCCGCAGAAACTCCATTCCCTTCTCTATAACGGCAATTCCAAGTAACCAGAGAGCCTCGCCGCTTTGAGGTTTGTAAAATAGGTTTGATAGCTTACGAGCGTTCCTTCAGCTTTAATATTGCAGCGGTCGATCAGAGGTGATCTATGTCCGAATTGGTTTAGGTTTCGAAAGTTCGCATCGAGCGCACGGCGGGGCCTGTGCGCATAGCGAATCTCCCTGGTGCGTCACAGCCAGTCGCCTTCAGCGTTCATGGCGCCATCACAGAACACTACAAGGTTGATGCGCCAAAATTGGAGAGAGCCACGCGTCAACACTGAACTATGTTATCGCGGCGACGGCAGTTTGAATGCTGAGTACTGTTGTAGGTGCGCTGGAGGCGCACCGGATCGACGCCAGCGGCGAGCGGCTAACAGCGGATGTCTCCGGCGAGGTGGAAAAAGAAGAGGGTGTGTTGGTGATCCGCCGGATCAATGTGGCAATGCGGCTGCGGGCTTCAGAACAAAGCAGGGAAACAGCGGAGCGGGTGCACGGCTTATGCGCGATGCGCTGTCCTCTGTATCACACTTTGCACAAAGCAATCCAGCTTACGTCTTCGTGCATGCTCGTTCCCCCATCCGCGTCATTGCAAGACTTCCCGCCACCTCGCGCCCATCGCACCGGTCTATCCCGTCCGGTTCCCGGAACGGCTTGCTCCACATATTAGGCTGCTACCGGGTTATTCCCCCCATCGCGAAGCGGACTGCCGACCAAACCAAATCCAGAATCTCCGGCTCGCAGGAATAAATCTGGCTCCGATTGGTATTTTATTAAGTGTAGGTGAGCGTAAGATAGGGGGCCCGGAATGTTCAATCAATGCCTTTCCCATAGCACCAGCGAGTGCTATCAACATCTCAGGTTCTGGCCTTCGAATCCTTTTACCCACTTAATGCCTAGATCGTACACCCAGTTCTGGCTAGGTATTAACACGCATGCAAACACAAAGGCTCATTAACTGAGCCTTCCTCGATCGAATCCCCCCTAGTTGCCTTAGGAGTGAAAACAGTAGCGAATTGTGACCTGCATTCTACAGCCAGCGGGCACACATGCTAATTCTGGAAAGCAAATCAACAAAGGAGGGTAGCAGCTTGAAAACTATTCTGTGCAGCGTAATGCTGGCGGTTATGTCCCTGGTGGTCGCATCGGTGAATGCGGCTGAGCACCAGCGCGATATTCTCGTGCTTACAAGTACGAACAACCCAGGCGGTAACGAAGTTGCGGTGTTCAAACTGGAGGCGATGGGAGCGCCGTCGTTATCCCTCGTGAATATGTTGGCGACAGGCGGTGATGGGGGCGCCAGTACAAACGCGGGATCTCTGCAGTTCGGAGGCGTATTCGGTGCTGTGGCAAACTACGGCTCAAATAGCGTGAGTCAAATGATGCGCAGTGATGACTCCATTAGTATTGCAAGAACGATTGGACTGGCGCGCGGTTGCACCAACCCAGTTTCTGTCGCGCTCGCCGAAAATAGCCTTTTCGTGGTAGGCGCAAATTGCGCTGAAAGCCACGCGTGGCCGTGGGGAAACGTTGATGGCGCCGTTGTCACTCTCCACGATAGTTCGGCGGCACAAATAGCGGTTGGCCAGAGTTGGGCTGCCGTTACACTAACGTCGGGGTCCGTTCTTCAATTACCGCTCAACGAAGAAGGGGGGCTCAACGGAACAAGCGCTGCGGTAACACTCCCAGCCGATGCGGATATGGTTCCTCTGGGGGCTGCATTTTGGGGGGACATTCTGGGATTCAATCCAGCCCATAGTCCGGACAGCTTTGCTCTTGTGGACATGGCCGGAGATGTTTTCCCAGTGGTCGGGCCGACGCCGGCATTTCCCACCAACGCCCCGTGCTGGTTGGCCAAAGGGCCTGGAAGCGTCTGGTACTCGGGCAATTCCCCAGGCAAGGCCATTTCGATATTCTTCAGCGACGGGCAGGGCGGAGTGTTTTACAAATCAGTGGCCTTGCCGGGCGCGCCGACGGATATAACTGTATCCGAAGACCAAAAGTGGCTCGCGGTCATCTACACGGCCTCTAGCGACAGTTTGGCGCGCGTGGCCGTCTTTGGCATCGACGCCTACGGCGACCTTTCGCCAGTGGCAACCTCAGACCCGATTGGCGGCGTTGCCGCTTTTAATGGGGTTGCAATCAGCCAGTAATCTTGTTCAAGTCTTAATTGGGTGCTTCCGTCATTGAGTGTTGTTGAGATTAATCTAAAGCTTTAGAGCGCATAATGTTATAGCTGGTCTTGACTTCACCGATTCAGGCCCGCATTAAAACGCGCATAAGCGCTTGCTCAGAATTGGATAAGGATAAATCGCCGACACTTGATTGCGGAGGCACCCCCACAGACCAGATGGGCACAGCCCTCACAGCAAGAATTGGAGGCACGGATTTACACGGATCTTCACGGACCTGAATCCATGATCCGCGGTCCAAGTCTGGCTCCTTCTGCGCAGTTCTACTCAGTCCAGAATTGGTATTCGTCCCGATTGTTCAATAACAGGCGCTGCGATGAATGGATTTTGGGCGTCGCGCCTGTAACTTTTCTTCGCTTTGAGAATCTGAAGAGGGCAGACAACCTGGGGGACAGTCACATGGAATCGCGTACGAATAGAAATCAGTTCAATCGCATGAGCCGGCGTGAACTTCTTAAGCTCACGCCGGTAGTGGCGTTGGGAGCGTTCGCCATCCCGAAGCTGCAGACGTCCTTGCTCAAGGCCGGTCTTGGATTCAGCGACTGGGCATCGGCAAGACTCTTCCGCGCTGATCACCTCGCGCCGACATTCGCGGCTTCCGACCTTACACCGATCGATCGGTTCCCTCTGAATAGCTATGATCTGGATGATCCCAAGATCGATTTAGGAAAATGGGTCCTCAAAGTGACCGGGGATGTCCGAGAACCGGGAGATTATACTCTCTCGCAGATTCAAGCGTTGCCAAAGGTTACACAAAACACGCGACATGTTTGCGTGGAAGGCTGGGATGTCATTGGCCGCTTCGGCGGCGTGCGCCTGTCCGACTTTTTAAAGATGGTCGGCGCTGACCCAAATGCGCGTTTCGTGAGCCTTGAATGCGCCGATGACTATTACGAGTCGCTGGATCAGGCTACGGCATTGCATCCGCAAACCCTGCTCTGTTATGAAATGTACGACCAGCCGCTGACTCGTGAGCACGGGGCTCCTCTGCGTTTGAACATTCCCACCAAGATTGGCTACAAGCAGGCCAAATACCTGACCGCCCTGAGGGTGAGCCATGTGTTGGAGAGATGCGGCTACTGGGAAGACCAGGGTTACTCTGAGTTTTATGGCCTTTAGCTGCAAAGGAAGCTGCTTATGAGAACCCGCGCAATTTCAATTGAAGACGTGGAGACAGGCGAAGTGTCTCGGGCTGTCTACGAGCATCCATTTGCTGTGCGCCTTTGTCACTGGGTCAATACAATTTCGCTTTTCGTCATGATTGGGAGCGGATTTCAGATCTTTCGGGCTTTCCCGAGCTTCGGGGCCAAGATTCCTCAAACGGACCTGCTTCACTGGCCGGAAGCGTTTGCGCTCGGTGGTTGGCTTGGCGGTGCCTTGCAATGGCACCTGACCTTTATGTGGATTTATCTGGCATCCGGTCTTCTGTATATCGGCTACCAGCTTTTCAGCGGCAATTACAGGCAGGTGCTCTTCGTACCCCACGATGTTCCCGGCGTGTGGCCGGTCGTGCGCCACTACTTTTTCTTCGGCTCCAAGCCGTCGCTGAGCGAACCCTACAACCAGCTGCAGAAATTCGCGTACACAGTCGCGATCGGGCTGGGCGTCCTCGCTGTGTTAACCGGTTTCGCCGTCTGGAAGCCGGTCCAGTTCTCCTGGCTCGCGTGCATGATGGGTGGTTTCCATTGGGCAAGGCTATGGCATTTCCTCATCATGTGGGCGCTGATCGCGTTTGTGTTCGGCCATTTGATCATGGTGATCCTCCATGGCTGGAATAACTTCGTTTCCATGCTGACCGGATGGAAAAAAGACCCGGAGTACCCACTCGAGTAATCGCCCATTTTCGGCTATAGTGAATTCAGTGTTGCCGTGAGGCGCGATGCTAAAAAAGCCAACTCCACCGAAAACTCCAGCCGATCAACCTGGCGAACGGGAACTGATCTACCGTATTAAAAATGGGGAGCATGATCTCTTTTATGAACTGATTCAACCCCACGAGCGAAAGATTTTTGCGGCGGCTTTCACCATTCTTCGAAATGAGACAGATGCCGAGGACGCGGTGCAGGAAGCGGCGCTGAAAGCGTTCAAACATATTGCCGATTTTCGTGCCGAATCGCAGTTTGGCACCTGGCTGATACAGATCACGATTAATGAGGCGCGGATGAGAAGACGAAAGGAGCATGCTGACATCGTACAACCGATCGCTGATCGCAGGGATGAAGAAGGGAATTACGTCCCCCGCGATTTCGCTGATTGGCGTGAAATTCCTTCGGCAGCCTTGGAACGTAAAGAGCTCCGGCAAATGCTGACCGAGGCTCTAGCCTCGCTGGGAGAGAAGTACCGCGAGATTTTTATGTTACGCGACATGCAGCATTTAAGCATTGAAGAGACCGCGAATACCCTCGGGATATCGGCTGCATCCGCGAAAGTCCGGTTGCTTAGGGCGCGGCTGATGTTACGCGACCTGCTGGCGCCAGGTCTCGACGGCAGTTGGACCAGGGAACAGTCCTATGCAAAGGGGAAGGTGTCATGGTAGTCAGCTGCGAAGAAGTGTGGCGCGAAATCTCGAATTATCTCGATGGAGAAATCGACCCTGATTTGCGATTTGCGATTGATGAGCATCTCCGAGGCTGCAATCACTGCACGGCTGTGCTCATGGGCACCGGCAACGTTATCCAGTTGTACGGGGACGAAAGGATGACCGAATTGCCGCCGGGATTCAGTGAGCGACTGCACCAAAGGCTGAGCGCCAATATGAGCGGCCGGAGGAGCTTCCTGGGATGGATTGTCACAGCCGCCGCGGCAGTCGTGGCCGTTGGCGCCTTTGAGGCAGGTCGTTTCTCTTCTTCCAACCAACCTGAAGTACGCTCGGAACATACGCGAACTGGTACCGGAGTGCCTCCGGGGATGATGGTTGTAGTCTCAGCGGAGGGAAAGACGTTTCATGTGCCCGGGTGCCGGTTCATTCACGACAAAGCCGTCCGGACAGTTACGGCAAGAGTAGCAATCAAAGAAGGTTACACACCTTGCGTTCGATGTATGAAAGAATTTTTGCGCGCTTAGGACCAGTCACCCGCCAAGGTGCAACTCGAACTGGACTTTAAGGCGAGCCAGGGAATAGTGTAACTTTTTCTTCCCTAAGGCATCCAATTCGTATCCCCCTGGTTCTACACCGAACGTAAGTTCGGCTGCAAACGGAGTTTGTTATGCCCGGTTTTCGTTCCCTTGATTTCTGTTTGGTCTTAACCCTTGCGGCAGCCCTGACCTCCTGTACTGCCGGCGGCCGCACCATCAACGTCCTTCCGAACCCTGCCGTTGATGCTTCCGTTGCGCAGGCCGGAATGAGGCAGGAAGCTGTCATAGCCGGGGGTTGCTTTTGGGGCATTCAAGCGGTGTTCCAGCATGTGAGGGGTGTAAAAAGCGCAATCTCGGGATACGCAGGAGGCGCAGCCGATAAGGCGCAATATGATTTGGTTAGCACCGGAGAGACGGGCCACGCGGAATCGGTGAAAATCACTTATGACCCTTCCCAGATCACCTATGGCCAGCTTCTGCGTGTGTTTTTCTCTGTGGCGCATGATCCGACTCAGTTGAACATGCAAGGTCCAGACGTTGGCAGCCAGTATCGCTCCGCCATTTTTTACGGCAGCGATGAACAGAAGAAGATCGCAGAGGCGTATATTGCACAACTCTCAAAGGCTCAAATATTCCCGCGTCCGATCGTAACCCAGGTTGTTCCGTTGAAGGCGTTCTATCCCGCCGAGGCATACCACCAGGACTACGCGGCCCGCCATCCAAATGATCCCTACATCGCTTACAACGACGCGCCCAAGGTAATGCAACTTCGGCAACAGTTTCCGGATCTATACATAGCAAAGTAGTACTCAGGAGGAAGGGTTAATGTTCAAGTCTGAATACGAAAGGGACGAGCGGTCAGTCGACATCACACGGCGCTCCTTTCTTCTAACCTCGGTCACGACGGCTACAAGTATGATTCTGTGGACGGCGGGCAAGTCAGGAACGATGCAGGCAGCAGCAAAAGCGTCGTCTCAGGAAGTAACGGTCGTTCTATTCTCAGACACAGGCGAGCGATTAAAGAAGGTGCAGTTACCGAAGGTGGTCAAGACGGAAGAGGAATGGCGGAAGCAGTTATCCCGAAGTGCTTTCGCGATCACTCGTCACGCTGATACTGAAATGGCGTTCACAGGGAAATTCTGGAATCTGCATGAGAGTGGGATCTATCGTTGCATCTGCTGCGATAATGCTCTGTTCAGCTCGCGCACCAAGTTCGATTCAGGAACAGGCTGGCCAAGCTTCTGGGCGCCCATAGCGCCAGAAAATGTTCGGACTGGAAGAGACGCGAGTTTGGGCATGGAAAGGACGGAGGTTTCCTGTACTGAATGCGACGCGCATTTGGGACACGTGTTCGATGATGGTCCGGAGCCTACGCATCTTCGCTATTGCATAAATTCGGAAGCCCTCAGATTTATTGCTGGAAAAGTTGAAAAAGGATCGAAGTGAACTGCGAGAAATGCAACTTCATGCATTGTCCCTAGCCCGGATTTCACAATACGACCCGCTTTTGATATTTGTGCTATCACATCAGAAAAGCCTGAGCTTGCTTGAGGACTTGATCTGCGCAGAGCCTTCCCCATTGTATAGGCATCTCAATTCTAAAAGGTGAGTACGTGCCAGTTTTGCTGGATAAGGTCTGTAAAAGGCTTGCCCATATATTTGACCTCGATTCCCATTTTACGCAGCTGTTCAGTGACGCCGTAGGAGTCTGTGCAGGCCAAACAT
>Ga0326728_10026693_pt1 | contig 10186 bp, 11 predicted proteins | sample MB3enrmetagenome_FD_207602 | JGI IMG/M metagenome (GOLD analysis project Ga0326728, IMG submission 207602) | Lab enriched peat soil microbial communities from McLean, Ithaca, NY, United States - MB31MN | ecosystem: Environmental > Terrestrial > Soil > Wetlands > Peat | place: USA: New York... | reverse complement strand
CAACTTTTTTTAAACTTTAGGAGCTACTGAAATGAAGATCCAAGACCTGAGCAAAGAACTCGACACGAAGACCATGAAGACGGTGCGCGGCGGCGACAACGGCAATTCGGCCACCAACACCATCGGCCAGGTGATGAACCTGTCTGCGCCGGTCAGCGTTCTGTCGGGCGGCCCCTCGAACACCAACGTCCACGTCAACGGCACGCAGAATGCGCAGATCTGGAACAGCCAGATCGGCGGCGATTCCTTCTTCGCCCTGTTGCCGTCCCGGTTCATCGGCTAATCGGCTTCCATCATCCACCTTTTAACTTTAGGAGATACTGAAATGATTATCCAAGACCTGAGCAAAGAACTCGACACGAAGACCATGAAGACGGTGCGCGGCGGCGACAACGGCACCTCGGCTGCCTCGAGCATCCTGCAAGCGATGGGGATCGATGCGCCCGTCGCCGTCGGCTACGGCGCCGGCTCGGCGGGCAACACCTTCATCCATGTCGATGGCAACCAGAGCGGAAGCGTCTCGAACGACCAGACGTCGGGCGATAAGTTTGCCGCCTTCCTCGGCACTCTCAAAGGGTTGTAATCAGCAATGCTGGGTTCGGTACGGTAGGGGCCTCGGTCCCTACCGTAACCGACCCAGCGACCGTAACCAACCAGCGACGGGATCCCACATCGTGGCCAGCCTCACCATCACCGATCTTCCCAGCAGCCGTGCCCTGGACTACCAGGCCATGTCAGCCATCCGCGGCGCAGGTGCGGGGGATTGGGTCTTGTATGCCTTCGTCCCCTACAGACCCCCGGTCGCCCCGATCCTGCCGGTCGTCAACTTCTACCAGAGCAACTACTTCGCCGACAACCTGACGCTGCAGACCGAGAACATCAACGTCGCCAACTCCGCCCCTTCCGCCTCGATCAACGTCGGCGCGGTGCAAAATGCCTCGACCGTGAACCTCGCGCCCGTCTCCACACATCCATGACGGCATGCGAGCGCCGCGGTATCCGTTGACAACTCGCGGGTACTCTGAAACGCTTCCAAGCACAAATCTCGATCACAACAATTGGAACGTGTCTTAAGGCCCCGCAAAGCATAAGTGCATACTCGGAGAGCGGCATGTTCAGAAATTTCTTCATGCGATATCTTGAGTGCGAGGGCGATCGGTATTTTTTTGAGCGTTCATGAAACGCTTTTGGCGACACTCTTCCCGGGACACTCCACCCCCTGCGGCCGCCGAGGTTACACAGTTCGTCTCATCCAGGCCATTGGATGAAGATAAGTTCGTGTTAAGTCTTCCAGGAGGAAAGAGACAGGAATACACGCTTTCGAAATCAAATATTGTCATCGGACGCGCAGCCTTCAACGACGTTGTCCTCGCGGACCCTTCAGTATCCCGGCGACACGCGCGGGTGGAGCGGACCTCGCGAGGGTATGAAGTCATTGATTTGGGTTCCGCCAACGGCATCACGATCAACGGCGTGAGAATGGCGCGTGGAATTTTAAGATCTGGCGATGTGTTCGGAGTAGGCGACAGTTCGTTTCGATTCATCCACGGGGAGGAACGCAGCCCTGACATGACTTATGTCCGTGCCGAGGGCGATCTTGATACGACACTGGCTGACGCTCCGCTTGCGACCAACCTCGAGGAGACCGCTTGGCCCCGTGTGGTCGTGCTCATGGCAGATCGAACTTGGGATGTCCCAATGCGGGCCGATAGCCTTACGATTGGGAGCGCCGCGGACAATGCGGTCGTGATCGACTCGGACAAGGTCTCGCGTCATCACGCCGTGATCGAGCGCGAGGCGGGATCGTTTCTCATTCGTGACCTCCGCAGCGCCAACGGCACCTGGGTTCACGAGGAACGCATAATAGAAAGAGTCATTGAAGATGGTGACATGTTTCGTGTCGGAAACATTCGCCTTCTCTTCAAGCGCGGCTTCGCGACCGATGAGCTAACGATCGCTCCGCGCCGCAAAACGGGAGCCAGATTGCGGCCCGTCGTTGTCGTTCCGGGATTTGCAGGCTCAATCCTATGGAGCGGCACGGAAAAAATCTGGCCGACCCGCGGCGCGCTGATGAATCCGGAAGTGATGCGTCGTGACGAGCCATTGGAAGCTCGGGGACTCGTCGATGAAGTCATGATCATACCGGGTCTCATGAGGCAGGATCGCTACAGTTCCTTGATAAACTATCTGAAGGAAAGCCTGCAGTACGAAAGCGGCAAAGATTTGCTTGAATTCGGCTACGATTTCCGCCAAGACAATCGCGAGTCGGCACGGCAGTTGGCCGCGGCCATTGACCGCTGGAAAGTGTCAGCCCCCATTACGCTTATTGCGCATAGCATGGGTGCATTGATATCGCGCTACTTCCTCGAGTGTTTGGGTGGAAAGAGTAAGGTTGAGCGTGTCATCTTCCTCGGCGGCCCGCACATGGGCACACCTTACGCATTTACGACGCTGTTGACCGGACCCAATCTCTTGCCGCTTGGTTTGATGAACGCGCGGCTGCGCGCACTCCTCGCGACCTACCCGTCGTGGTACCAGTTGTTGCCCACGTACGCGTTCGCTTCGGATCAGCGATCGGCTCTTGATGTTCTGACGGACGAGTCTTGGTTGGAGGAGACCCGGCGGCCGATGCTTCGAGACGCGCGCAAGTTTCGTGCCGAGCTCGGCACCTCGTGCAGCGTGCCGTCCGTCTGTGTGTTTGGGTATGACATCAAGACGGTTACGAGCGTCGCGGTCGAGCGCGACGAGCGTGGCACATGTCGCAAGGCAAACTTCGTCGTGACGCGACGAGGCGACGGAACGATTCCGGAGGTTAGCAGTCTGCTAAAGGGTTCGGAGATCCATCCAGTGCGTCAGCATCACGGCTCGCTGCACGGCGACAGCGACGTCAAGATGCGCTTAAAGCTCGAGCTAATGAGAGAGCCCGTCTAATTGAGGATCGAACCGACGGCCCATCAATCGAATCGCGCGCGCGCGGTGATACTCAACTGGAGTCCGATCGATCTGGTGGTCATCCGAATCTGTGACGCCTACGACAACATGATTCGCGTGCTGAACCGAATCAGGACTTCGTTTCGGCAGCCCGTCAGTAGACTTTGGCGATCCATTTCTGCGCCGATTTCTTCGGTCGCTTATAGTTTGAATCCGCTTGTCGCTTAGAAAGCTCGATCGCGACCGGACGCAAATCCTTGTAAGGTACGTGCGTAAGCAGGTGCGCAATGCAGTTAAGCCGTGCGCGCTTCTTGTTGTTGGCATCGACGATGTGCCAAGGCGCTCTCTGATGGTCCGTGTGTTTCAGCATGAGATCTTTGGCTTTGGAGTACACGACCCAATGCTTGCGTGCCTCGAGGTCCATGGCGCCGTATGATGACATCGCCAAAGAAAGACGTGGACAGCTTTAAGGAAAATCCACAGTGGCTATGAAGAAAGGCGGCAGCAGGCTTAAGCAGCGCGATTCGAATCGGCTTATTGCGGATACCGGGCATGGAGCTACAGGTTACGGCCCGGTCCAAGTTGAACTGATTGCGGTGCTGGTCGCCGTCACGGAAGGCATCCCACGGGTGCTGACCCTTGACAGCGGTTATGCGCTGCCGTCCGGCCCGCTGAAAACCTCGCAAAGCTCGCTGCAGGCGGGATTACGTGCCTGGGTGGAGCGCCAGACGCATCATCGGCTCGGCTATGTGGAGCAGCTCTACACTTTCGCTGGCCAGCAGAGCGACTCTGCGCGTGGCATATCCATTTCCTATCTCGGTCTGACGCGCGAGGATGGGGTGGCCTATGCGGGGGCGGTCTGGCGCAGCTGGTACGAATATTTCCCCTGGGAGGATGCGCGGCAGAAGGCGAATCAACCCTATCTTGCGACGCTCCTGCCGCGGCTCGCCCACTGGGCAAAGGAGAGGCCGGAGCGGCAAGCCCGTGTTGCCGGAGTATTTGGCTTGAAGGGACGGCAGTGGAACGAGGAACTCGTTCTGCAGCGCTATGAGCTGTTATGGGAGGCGGGGTTGGTGCCAGAAGGGCTGCGTAGCCGCGCGGGGAGCGCGGCTGTCGTCGCCGGTGCAGAAATGACCCATGACCATCGCCGCATAGTGGCCACGGGAATGGCGCGCCTGCGGGCAAAGATCAAATATCGCCCGGTGGTGTTCGAACTGCTGAAGCGCGAGTTCACGCTCCTCGACTTGCAGCAGACCATGGAGGCGCTGGCCGGGCAGGCTCTGCACAAGCCCAATTTCCGGCGCCTCATCGAGCAGCAGGACTTGGTGGAGGAGACCGGACGCTCGACCTCCGGGCGTGCCGGAAGGCCCGCGAAGCTGTTTCGGTTCCGCCCCGCCGTGCTCGAGGAGCGCAGCGTCACCGGAACCAAGCTGCCGCTCGTTCGCTAATCCATTTGCCATTTATTCTCTCTTAGAGTATAAAGCATTCCAGATTTATACTCATAGTGAGTATAAAACGGAGCCGACATCATGCCGTTCGATCCCCTGTTTGAGCGCGTGTCCCGGGTCATTCCCGCCATCGAATGGGCCACGATGGAGGATGACGCGCAGACGATTGCGCGGCTGAAACGCGAGCGCCGCGCCATAATTCTGGCGCACAACTATCAGACCCCAGAAATCTTCCATGGCGTGGCGGATATCGTGGGGGATAGCCTGGCATTGGCGCGCGAGGCGGCGAAGGCGGAGGCGGAGGTCATCGTGCTCGCCGGCGTGCACTTCATGGCGGAGACGGCCAAGCTGATGAATCCTCAGAAGATGGTGCTGATTCCGCACGCGGCCGCAGGGTGCTCGCTGGCCGAATCGATCACCGCGGCAGACGTTGCGCTCCTGCGGAAGAAGTACCCCGGTCGCCCGGTCGTGGCCTACGTGAACACCTCGGCCGCAGTGAAGGCGGCGAGCGATATTTGCTGCACGTCGGGAAATGCGAAGAAAGTGGTGGAGTCGCTCGGCGTACCGGAGGTCATCATGCTGCCGGACGAATTCCTGGCGCAGAACGTGGCGCGGGAAACCTCCGTGAAGATCATTGCCTGGAAGGGCCATTGCGAGGTGCACGAGCGGTTTACCGCGGCCGAGATTCTCACGTTGCGGCAAACCCATCCGGGGGTCGTGATCTTGGCGCACCCGGAGTGCCCGCCAGCGGTGGTGGCGGTGGCGGATTTCTCCGGCTCGACGGCCATGATGGCGGATTTCGTCCACGATCGACGTCCGGCGCGCGTGGCCCTCATCACCGAATGTTCGATGAGCGACAACGTTGCGCAGGCCAATCCGGGCACCGAGTTTGTGCGGCCGTGCAATCTCTGTCCGCATATGAAGCGGATCACCTTGAAGAATATCCGGGCGGCGCTCGAGTCCCTGCAAACCGAGGTCACCATTCCACCCGAGTTGTTTGCGCCGGCAAGGCGCGCCGTCGAACGCATGCTGGCGGTCACATGATCATCATTGGCGGCGGGGTTGCAGGGTTGATGGGGGCATTGGCGGCGTCGCCGCACCCGGTCACTTTGCTGAACGCGGGAGAGCTGGGGCAGGGCGCGGCAAGCGCCATGGCCCAAGGCGGGTTGGCCGCGGCAATCGGGCCGGATGACTCGGTTGCGCAGCACGTGGCGGATACTCTGGCGGCGGGGGCGGGATTATGCGAGCGCGCCGTGGTGGAGCGGATCATTCGCGCCGGGCCCAAGTTGGTGGACACGCTGCGCGAGTATGGCGTGGGGTTTGACATGACGGGCGGCGTACCGGCGCTGGGGTTGGAGGCGGCGCATTCCCAGCCACGTATCGTCCATGCCACAGGCGATCAGACCGGTGCGGAGATCATGCGCGCGCTCATCGCGCGGGTACGGCGGACTCCCTCCATCACGGTATTGAACGCCACCGCACTGCGGATCACCACCAACGATGCGGGGGTCACCGGCGTGCTCGCCCGGCACGGCGGCCAAGTCATTTTCCTGGAGGCAGACCGGGTGCTGCTCGCGACCGGCGGGATGGGCGGGTTGTTCCGGCACACGACCAACCCGGCGGGTGCCATCGGTCAGGGGCTCATGCTTGCCATGCGCGCCCAGGCGGTGCTGAAGCACTTGGAATTCATTCAGTTCCACCCGACCGCTTTGGATGTGGCGGGCATCTCGCTGCCCTTGATCTCCGAGGCGGTGCGCGGCGAGGGGGCCCGATTCATCGATGAAACCGGCGCCTGCTTCATGCGCGGCGCAGATCTGGCGCCGCGTGATGTCGTTGCGCGGGCGCTCTTTGCGCATCAATCCGCGGGCCATTCGGCATTTCTTGATGCGCGCTGCATCGGGAGACGCTTCGCCGCGCGTTTTCCGGGAATCCAAGCGATATGCGTCAAGGCTGGGATCGATCCGGCGCGGACGCCGATACCGGTGCGGCCGGCGGCGCATTACCTGATGGGCGGGGTCGTCGTGGATTCAGTCGGTCGGACCACTGTGGAGGGGCTGTATGCGGCAGGGGAGGTCGCCTGTACCGGCCTGCATGGCGCCAATCGACTCGCCAGCAATTCACTGCTGGAAGCGGCAGTTTGCGGCGCTGAGGCCGGCCGGCACATGGGAGGACTCGTCGCACGCCCGCTACGCACATCGCCGGATGTCGCGGCCGGCCCGGTACCGGATGCCAGCCCGCTCCGGGAGATGATGTCGGCCGAACTGGGCGTCCTGCGGTCAACGGTCGGCCTGGCTCGGGCGGCGGAGTACTTCGCCAGGTTGGCCGGGCAAAATCCGGCGGCGGAGCTATGCCTGCGCGTCGCCGAGGCGGCACTCGAGCGCCAGTGCTCCGTGGGCGCGCATGCGATTGCTGAGCCTCTCACTCGAGCCGCCTGAAGGCACTGACCGAAATACACTGCAAGATCGGTCTCGCCAGGCAAGCGCCAGCGAAACAATCGAGCCCAGGCCAGTGGTGCGACGAAGATCGGCAACGCAAAGGTTACGGTCGTTACCGCCATCAAAATCAACAGATACCCCTGTGCATGCGTGTTCCATAGTCCAATCATTCGCGCCGTCTCCTCATGAATACTAGGCGGCCCGGCAGCTCACGGCTCATCGGTCGGCGCCAACACTTGGTGCTTGATCAACATCCGGACCCCGCTCGACCAACCGTCCGGACCTCCCGCGAAGTTGGCCGCCTGTTGATCGAGTACTTTACCGGTCTGTGCATCGGTAATTTGAATCACAATGTAATAATCGGTCTGGGTGATTCTTCTCACCACTCCAATGAGTGCCTGGTCGGCGCCGGCCTGCAAGGCGATGCCGGCCTCGCAGCCTTCGCAGTTGCGGAGCGATTTGGCCCGGACGGGCTCTGCGTCGGCCTTGGTCGCGTCAATGAGGATGTAGCGGCCCGACTCCGCAAGCATCCGGCGCGCCTCACTGCTCACCTTCTCCATCGTAGCTTCAGTGCTCGTAGTCTGTCCTAGTAGTGCCGCCGCGGGCGTAGCATCTTCCAGCTCGAAATCGAACACGGCGAGTTTGATTACCGAGGGTCTCGGTGGAGGGGGGGCGACCGGAGCTCCAAGCGGTCGGACGCATTCGGCATGGCCGCTGACTGGATTGACGATCGCCTCCTTGCATAGCGCAGGGGGTGGCGCGACTTGGGTCTCGGGAGGGTCGCTGGGGAGCGCGATGGCGATAGGCGTGGACAGCGTGACCGCCGCCAGCGTCCAGCACGCAATTGTCGTGACTCTGTCTTTGTACATGACCGTGACAAACCTCCGCTCACCGGGACTGCCGTTGGGTTCCGAACCGATCGAGCAAGTGGGCCACGCCCTTACCGATTCGACAAGGGCAAATTGCCCGTCGTTGTGCAGCGTGGCGAGCGTTCCGCAAGGATGCCTAATATCTCCGAATGCCTACGGTCGCGCACGCAATAGCCATTACAATCCATCCATGAATCTACGCGTCGACCTCCTGATTCGCATGACCGTGGTGGGGACCTTTTGCTGGCTTGCGGCATCGGCCTACCTGGTGGCTCAGTCCGGACAGCGCGAAGCGCAGGAGGTCCTGAAAGTAGCCGATCAGATTCGGCCGATCATGGCTTGGGACGTCATGCGACGCCTGGGGTCCGTCGATATCGATGCCCGCTATCCGGACCTAGGCGGCGCTGCGTCCCGCTTTCCCAATCCCGTGTGCTTGCGCTACCGCGCCAAGGATGGAGAGACTTCCGATTGGGGCTGCGGGCCACCAGAGATCAGCAGCGACGTGCCGCGGCCGATTGCACGCGTGCTGCGGGCGTTGGGTCCCGGACATATTTCAGTGCCTCTTGATGTGACCATCTATGGAGGGCAGGTCGGCACGTTGGTGGTGGAATCCAACGACGAAAGCCTGCTGACGCACCAGTGGCGTGGCGTTCGTGAATTACTCGCCTTTACCGCGGTCACGGTGCTGGTGTTGGCCCTGTTGGGTGTTTGGGCGATCGGACACGCATTAAAGCCGACTGCAAGGATTGTCGAGGCCGTGGCCCACCTGGGTGAGGAGGGGTCTCAAGTGCGACTGCCGACGTTCCGTCCACGTGAATTTGGGCTGATCGCGAATGGCATCAATCAATTGTCGGAGCGGCTGACGCGTGCCAATGAGGCGCGGGCGGCGTTGACCGCGCGGCTTATTCGACTGCAAGAGGATGAGAGGCGCGAAATTGCTCATGAATTGCACGAAGAATTCGGGCAGTGTGTGGCTGCGCTGAGTGCGGTCAGTGCCAGTCTTCGCCAAAGTGCCGTTATGAGCAGCAAAGTCACTGAGGCCGATGTCATCCCGCTCGAACTCGGCATCGAGCAGATGCTCTCGTCGCTGCGCGGCATGTTAAAGCGCATGAGCCTTCCACCGCTTGCGGGGCAAGGATTGCGATCCGCCCTGGCCGACCTGATCTCGGCGTGGCAAATCAGGCTGCATGGTGACCCTCGGGTGGTGCTCGATGCTGACGCCGATACCGATAAGATCCCGAACGGCGATCAGGCGTTGTGCGCCTATCGGCTAGTTCAAGAGTGCTTAAGCAACATCGCGCGGCATGCGCCGAAAAGCCCCACTGCTATCGTCTATTTGCACAAGGAGTCGGACGGGCTATTGGTCCGCGTATCAAACGAAATCTCTGGCACGAGCACAAGCGGCACGAGGTCCACGACAGGAATGGGATTGAGACTCATGGACGAACGAGTTCGCTCGCTCGGAGGGACGTTCTCCGTGGAAGCCTCGGCCGGCGAGTTTGTTGTCGAGATCCGACTACTACTGGCCACACCATGAGCGAGTCTAGCCCGGTGCGGCTGCTGTTAGCCGACGATCATGCGATCGTACGCGCGGGCTACCGGCATCTGCTCGAGCGACAGGACCGATACCAGGTAGTCGCCGAGGCGGAGTCAGCGGATGAGGCATACGCATTATTTCGCAAGCACAGGCCGGATGTAGTTATTACCGACCTTGCGATGCCCGGCTCTAGCGGCTTGGAAGCCATCCAGCGCATCCTGCGTGCAGATGCGAGTGCTCGCGTGCTGGTTTTCAGCATGCACGTCTCGCCTGACTTCGCTATGGCGGCGTTGCGAGCCGGAGCGCTGGGCTATGTCACAAAGAGCAGTCCGCCCGATGTCTTGTTGCGTGCCATCGCCGAGGTCTTGAGGGGAGATCGCGCACTCAGCCCGGACATTGCGCAGGCGTTAGCGCTTTCGCGACTCGCCGAACGGCGCCGGCCTCTGGAGGAACTCACGCCACGAGAATTTGACGTCCTGTGCATGCTGGTTTCCCCCGCCAGCGTGCAGGAGATTGCGCAGCGTCTGCACCTCAGTGTGAAAACCGTGCAGAACTTTCACTATGGGATTAAGAGCAAATTGGGCGTCAGCAGCGACATCGAGCTGACTCGCCTAGCGATTTCGTGGGGACTGGATCAATCACTGCATTTAGTATTAGCCTCATCGGCTACATTGCCTGGCCCATTGCGAAGGTGCGAAATATGTCGGTAGTAGAAGTAGAGACGCTAATCATCGGCGGAGGTCAGGCAGGGTTGGCGATAAGCGAGCACCTGAGCAAACGCGGAGCACGTCATCTCATCGTCGAGCGATATCGGATTGCTGAACGCTGGCGCTCGGAAAGATGGGATTCTCTTGTCGCCAACGGTCCCGCTTGGCATGACCGATTTCCTGGCATGACCTTTCCCGGCATCGACCCCGATAGCTTTGCCACCAAAGACCAGATCGTCGACTATTTCGTCGCTTACGC
>Ga0326728_10026692_pt1 | contig 10187 bp, 9 predicted proteins | sample MB3enrmetagenome_FD_207602 | JGI IMG/M metagenome (GOLD analysis project Ga0326728, IMG submission 207602) | Lab enriched peat soil microbial communities from McLean, Ithaca, NY, United States - MB31MN | ecosystem: Environmental > Terrestrial > Soil > Wetlands > Peat | place: USA: New York... | reverse complement strand
GCACTTTGTCCGGCTTGATTTTCGAACTGACGAATTTGATAAGCAGGGTTTTCACCACGCCCATGTTCCGGACGTATTTGTATCAGGATTTATCCCGCAGAATCCCTTCGGTCAGCAGCTGCGGCATCGCGTTACCGGAACTGTGCACCAGCGTTGACCCCAGGTCTTCCCGCATGAAACGGTTCCGGGAGGCAGAGTCCACCGACCACTGCACCCTTTCCAGCGTCGGTTCCAGGTACTCGGGGGAAAGCAGGTCGAAAAAGGCGTTCTGGTTGAGTTCCTCGAATTGGACGTCGTAACCCTGCTTTTTAACGTAAGCATAGAGTCTGGCCGAACCCAGTGAAGGGATGAAGAAATTGGCCATCGGGGCGCAAATCCAAGCTTTCATTCCGCCTATTATTCCCCATTAACTTGCAATTTTCTATACGTATGAAAGATGTACCTTAGTACTATCCGGGCAAGACCGTGGCAATAAAACAGGCAGGTGGGGTGCAGCCCACCGCTATTCAATCCATTCCAACCTTTGCCGGAATCCAGCGGTATCATATTTGTACAGGCGTCCCTGCCTGTACCTTCTGATAACTTCGGTCTGTTATTCAAACCGCAGCACGTATGACGGGAATAGCCCACGCCAAAAGCAAGCCGCCAGCCGAATCAGATTCTTTTCAGCTTCGGAAGAAGAGCCTCCCCAGCAGCGGGCTCTCGATATCAATGGCCCCTTCCTGGCAGGTCTCCTGGCAGCAGTAGCAGCGGATGCAGCGGTCGTAATAATGCTTCGGTGCTTTTGTTTTATCGTTATTCACCCAGTTCACCGCCTTCGGTTCTACCGGGCACATTCGGACACAGGTGCCGCATTGCGTGCATTTGGTTTTATCAATCACCGGGCGCGGCGTGATTTTATTCTTGATGAAAGACATCACCCGGTTACCTTTATTCGTCACCGGCGCAGTGCGGTTGACCTTGAATTTTTTATCAATCAGTGCATCCAGACTTTCCCCGACAATCTCGATGTTTTCCGTGTGGTAAGTCCCGAGCTTGGCCTTTTCGCCCAGCTTGGCGGTGGGCACGATTTCCGGATTAGCATCAATAATCCGGCAGGCAACCGCATCAATTGCAATCGGATCGGCGGAAAGCAGCAGCACGTTGAGCTGCTTCGGTTTCCCGCTTCTCGGTCCGTTGCCTTCCATCGCCGTGATGCCGTCCATCACATACAGGCGCGGCTTGATATAAGTGGTGATGTCCACCAGCATCGCCGCAAAATCATAGGGGTCCGGCAGTTTCACGTGATACTGCCCTTTCAACAGGCCCGGCACACAGCCGAACTGGTTCTTCACGGCGCCGGTGAACCGCACCAGTCCGTGGGTCTTTAGTTTCGGCAGACTGATGAGTCCGTCATTATCCAGCACCCCGTTGGCTAAAACCATTTTTTTAACCAGTAAGGCGTCTTTATGACTCACTTCCCGGCCGGCATCGAAATCCGCTAAGATAAACCCCAGCTCATCCCCCACCTGTTTCAGTCCGGCCCTACGCAAATTCGACTCGGCCTTGCCGAAACTGGGAGAATCGCCGTAGTAGACCTTTGCCCTTGCCGCCTGACACAGCTTTCCTACAGCGCCGAATACCGCCGGATGGGTGGTAACGCTCTTTTCCGGTTCGACACCTACCAGGATATTCGGTTTCAGCACGATTTTCTCGCCGGGTTTGACGAACAGGGAAATGCCGCCGAGCAGGTCAATCCCTTTTTTTACGGATTCCAGTACCTGCTGCCAATCGTAACTGTCGCAGCGTATTACCGCCACCTTCGTCTTACTCATTTTTCCCCTTCTTTTTCTGGCCGGCAAATATCGGCTAGTTCCGGCAGGCATCCGTTAATCTGAAGCGGATATCAAACAGGCAAGAAGACCGAATTACGGGGCGGTCACCGTTAATGTCACGTTCCGGCTGGTCAGTCCGGAGGCCGACGCCGTGATGTTAGCCGTACCGGCGGCGACCGCGGTCGCCAGACCGGAGGCTGAAATTGTCGCGGTTGACGGCGTGTCGCTCGACCAGGTCACCTGTGAACTGATATCCGCGGCGGAACCGTCCCAGTTAAGCCCGGTGGCCGTATATTGCTGGGTTGCGCCCACCGTTATTGCCACCGGCACCGCCGGCGTGATTACAATCGAAGACAGCGCAATTACGGTTATCGCGACCGGCGGGCTGGTCACGCCGTTCAACTGTGCGGTGATATTGGTCGTGCCGGCATTTAAGCCGGTTATCACGCTGTTGCTGACCGAAGCGACCGTCGGATTGGAACTGCCCCAGACGACATTGCTAGAAACATCCGGCGTTGTCCCATCGGAATAAGTCCCTGTTGCATCCAGCTGCATCGTAGAATGCATCGTTAAAATATTCGTCGTAGACCGTATGATTTTTACGTCAATCGAAGTTAATACCGGCGTCGTTGTTTTTGAACCGCAGGCTGTCATCATCGGAATCATGCCAGCAATCACCGCCGCTGCCACTAAACACCCTAAAAATCGTATCTGTTTTCTTTCCATCGTCGTTTTGGCTCTTCCTTCAGCAGTATTATTCCGTTAACATGAGAATTGCCCCGTTTTACGCCGTGTAGGATGCCAGCTGCTTGATTCTCTTCAGCATGTTGGGATGAGTGGTAAAGATTTCCCCGACTTTCGCCCAGAAACTCAATTTCACGTTCATCTGCCGCACTGTCAGCAGTTCATACTGGTCGATGACGCCGTCTTTGTTCCGATCAATCTGCGCCAAATCCCGGAGCTCGTTCATTGATGCCATCGGGTCGGAGACGAAGAAAGCTTTGGCGCCTTCGACCTTCTTCAGTTCTTTTTTATCCCGGGTGTGGGCGCTGCTGTTCGCCAGCTTGTACAGCGCCGTCGCCAGCTGGTTCGGCTGGTTCCCCAGTTCCACACTGCCTTTGTCCGCATAATACTCGCGGATTCTTGAGCCGTAAAGCACCAGCAGATTGGTGATGAAGTAAAATATCAAAGCGCCGACGCCGATGAGCGCGGCGTAATTGCCACTGGATTTTTGCCGGCTGTTGCCGCTGGAAAAACCGCCGTACATCGTCATGATGGCCACCCAGTACAGAATCATCGGGACTGCCGAAAGTAGGGTAATTATCGCCATGTCGCGGTGTTTGATGTGGGACATCTCATGCCCCAGCACCGCTCTCAATTCATTTTTATTCAGTAATTTCAGGATGCCCTGCGTCACACAAATCCGACCGTCTTTCTGCGTCCGTCCGTAAGCGAAGGCGTTCGGCACGTTAATCTGAGAGACGCCCACCCGCGGTTTCGGCAGATGCGCTTCTTGCGCCAGTTCGGCCACCATCTTGTGCAGCTCCGGTTCCTCCGCCTCGGTCACCCATTTCACCCGCATCGTCCAGCCGACAATCGCCGGGCTGACCAGGTATTGCACCAGCATAAAAATCAATGCCAGTATCAGGTAGGCAACCGCGTCGCCGATACCGACGGCGTTCCCCACCAGTGCGATTACCCCGTAAAGCACTGCAAACATTATTGCGACCAGCAGAAACATCCGCGTCTGAAGTCCCATTATTTCCTCCGTTGTAGGCTGACAATTCTTTCCCTTTTCCAAAAGTTATTATACACCACATCAAAAAAACAGGCACAATTCCGTATCTTCGGGTTTATTTTCCAGAATCAGGATTTAGGATTTCATTATTGTTTAGGGTTTCGAAATCCGAATTTAGAATCTAAACTCATTGGCTCGTAGCCAATTGCCTGCTCTTAATGTTTCGCCGGTTTATATTTTTCCGCTGTTGCGATTATCCGACTCAGCATCCAGATCATCAGCCGGCGCTCTTCCTCAGACAAAACCGAAATAATTACCTTATCTGAAACCACTACGTAGATATCTTTACAGACCTGCCGCCCTTTTTCGGTTAACTCGAAACTCACCATGGTGGATTTGGGCGTCTCGCGGGATTTCCGGACCAGCCCGTCTTTCTCCATCCGCATGATTTGCATCGAAAGCGTATTGATGCCCCGGTCGGTATATTCGGCCATCTCCACCAGCGTGGATTTGCGGCCGAGCTTATCCAGGATTGTCAGGATATTTGCCTGTCGCGGCGAAACCCCGAATGGGGCCAGCTCCCGGCGCCGCACTTCAAACAAGGTATGTCTGGCCTTCCCGATTAAGTATCTGACATGCAGCGCGCTGTCTTGCGGTGTTATCTCTGCCATTTTTCACCCCCCAATCGGCGCTCAACTGAATTATATTTTCAACGGGCGCGGGTCTGATTTTCATTAAGTATAGTATATCGTCCGCTAATTGACAAAACCTTCGACACGATGTTAAACTAATCACTAATTTAACGTATTCACTGGTGATTTCTTTAATGTATTCCTTATAATATACGTGTGTGATATTGTCTAATAAAAGGAGCAATATGATTTCCCGATTTCAACTGGCCACCGAAATTATCTTTGGCGCCGGCAGCATCGAAAATCTCAGCGGGGAAGCGGCCAAATTAGGACGTAAAGCCCTGCTCGTGACCTACACGGATATCCGGCGCATCGGGCTGCTGGATAAAGTTGTCCAGGACCTGAAAGCGAAAAACATCGAGGTTGCGGTTTTCGATAAAGTCCAATGCAACCCGCGGACTACTACCGTTGATGAAGGCGCAGAATTTGCCCGCCGGGAAAAACCGGATTTCTTTATCGGCCTCGGCGGCGGCAGCGTCATGGATACCGCCAAGGGCATTGCAGTTACCAGCGCCGGCAGCTCTTCCGTCTGGGATTATATTATGCACTGTGCCGCACCGCAAAGCCCGATTCGCCCCATCATGCAGGTGCCCACCATCGCCGGCACCGGCTCCGAGATGAATCCCAGCGCCGTCCTCACCCATTGGGAATCACATATCAAAATGTCGCTGGGCGGGTTCCCCGCGCTGCAGGCCCGGGTGGCCATTGTTGACCCGGCCCTGACCCTGACCGTCCCGATACGGCAGGTCAAAGCCGGCGGCGTGGATATCCTGTCCCATCTCATCGAGTATTATCTCACCGACAACACCCCTCATCCCCTCACCGACGGTATCAGTGAGACCGGCATGAAAATGGTGGTGGAGTACCTGCCGCGGGCCATCGCCCACCCGGACGATATCCGGGCGCTTACAGAACTTTCCTGGGCCAGCACCGTGGCTATGTCGAAATTTGCCCGGCTGGGCGGGGGCGGCGGGAACATGACCTGCCATGCCGTCGAACATGCCTTGAGCGGCTATTACGATATCACCCATGGCGAGGGACTGGCGGCCTTGCTGCCGGCCTGGATGCGGCATTTTTACCGAGCCGATAACCCCCGCTTTAATGCTCTCGGTAAAAATGTATTCGGGGAAAAGGACGGGCTGGAAGACACCGAGCAGTTCCTCGAAAGCATCGGCATGCGGCTGCGCCTCGGCGATTTAGGCTGCAAATTGGAAGATACGCAATTAATCACCGACCTGGTCGTCAAATCCTATCCCGGCAAACTCGCGCTGGATACAGACACCATCGCTCAGATTTACCGCGATTCTTTTTAGGGATTACGGCTGGTTAGCGCAGGAGTGGGTTTTTAACCTTGAGTTTTTCGGCGAAAAACTTTCGATCTTAATCGAAATGTACATCAAACCAGCCTGGGCCTGATACTAACCCCGAAAGGCGGTTCATACCCCGATGCCCCTCGATTCTTTGTTCGCCAATTTCATCAGTGGAGCGGTAAACCTTATCACGCCCTGAACGAAGTGAATGGTCTCCCTGGGGTTTCACTGAAATCCCTAATCGTCATTGCGAGCGAAGCGCGGCAATCCCAGGGTTCGGGGAGGGATTCCCCCTGCCTGTCTTACTGAATCCTTCTGCTGAAGGACGAAGGCCGAAGCTTTAGCATAGGTCCATGGGGTTCACTGAAATCCCATTTGTCGTTACCGACCTGATCGGGAATCCAGACCCATGCCTTTTTAATCAAGCCGGGGATAACTGGATCCCGATTTTCATCGGGATGGAATAACAATACGGCTGTAAGCTCATTGAAAATAGCGACCAAAGGTAAATATCATTCTCCCTCCTTCCCAAGGAGGGATTAAAGGAGCGTGATAACTTCTACAAGCTGTAAGCTCGAAGAGGCTGAAATCCCAGAATCGTACATTAATAACAGAATATTTGCCAATGTGTTGCTATTCCAAACCGGCTGCCGTCAGCGTTATTTCACAATTGAAATCCACCACGGCCCTTTGGCGGTGAGATAGGTCTCCATCAGTTTTAATTCCGCCGTCTCCGGATTGACGCGGTAGGCTAAAAGTTTGTTGGACTTCTCCCCCGCGGCGTAGAGGAAATTACCCTCCGGGTCCAGTTCGAACGCCCGTGTCTCAGCCTCGCAGGGTACCTGCCCGGCGGATTTCAATCTGCCGGCCGCGTCAATGCTGAAACAGGCCATGCTGTTGTGCCCGCGGTTGGCCACGTACAGGCATTTGCCGGACTTGGTGATGTGTATCTCCGCGCAGCGGTTTTTCGCCGTAAAATCGTCCGGTATCGTGGAAACAGTCTGGAATGGGCTCAAAGTGCCGTCGGCGCGGTTGTAGCGGTAGGTGGTGACATTACTCCCCTCTTCGTTGCCGAAATAAGCGATATCCATGCCCGGATGAAAACAGAAATCGCGCGGGCCGACGGGGTCTGCCGGTACCACCCGGTCCGGGGTATTGGGCGTCAAATGCCCGGTGGCAGCGTCGAATTTAAACTGCAGAATCAGGTTCGGCCCCACTACCGCGATATGCGGCAGGTAGACATATTTATTGGTCGGGTCGGTCATCACTGAATGCACGCCGCGGGCGGTATCGAAGAATTCCACCGCCGGACCGGCGATGATGCCGTCCCTGCCGATGGGATGCACGGCCACCTTGCCTACCCAGAAATAGGTCGAAAGCAGGAAATTGCCTTTCCGGTCGGTCGCCACGTAGCCGGGCTCTAGTCCCACTTCCAGCGTACCGATGAGCGCTAACTCGCCGGTTTTCAGGTTTCGGCTGTAGGTCGACACGGCTTGCAGGCCTTTACGTACCACGTAGACGAACCTACGACTGGGATGGACGGCGATGTCCGACGGACTGCCGGGCACCGCAACTTCGCCATGCAATATCAGTCCCCCAGTTTGAGGATTAATCGTGAAAATCTGGATTTTATCCTCGCCCGAAGCCGAAACATACATGTAAACCGTCATCTTTCTTTGTCTCCCTGAATTCATACGCGACTAATTTTATATTGGCTTCATTATAATCAGCGACCTGACTGGTGTCAATCCGAAAACTGCGCTTTTCAATACTGTTATTTTAAAGCCGACCGGTAGAAAATTAAGCCCCCTTGACAAACGCCTTTTACTGGTATACTATATTACTTTGATAGTTTACAAGTTATCATTTTTATAAGTAATCAAATGAATTCCAACAAGGAGAGATTATGGATACTCCTGAAATGACGGTACAAGCCGCAGCAGCCTTAATCCTGAAAAAAACCGGACACCCTTTATCGCTGAAAGAACTGGCTAAAACGGTGCTCAAACAGCGCCTGGTGAAAAGCAACGCGGCGGACCCGGAACGTTCGCTGGCCAGCACCATCGACCAGAATATCAACGAAGAACGCGAACCGAAACTGGTCAGATTTCAGGGCACGAACAATGAAATTTTGGTGGGATTACCGGAGTGGAAAGATAAGGTAATCGGCCAGACGCCCTGGTGGGAAGAAATCAAAATCACCGTTCCGCTGAAGCTTTACCGCAAACTCCAACTCGCGCAGCAGGCCGGATTGAAGCCCTCCTTTGAAGAAACGGTTATATTCCTGCTGGAAAGCGGACTGAAACAGGAAAAAGCGAGCATCAAAGAAGGCCTGCTGAAACAGATAGAAGACTTGCAGGATTAAAGATGTAAAAGACCATTCCCCGCGCTGACAGCGCCGGAAACCATATCGAAAAATAAAAGGGAGGAAAAATGACAGGATTGTATGTTGCCATCGCACTCATCCTCGTGATCTTAGTAATATTCGTCCTTCCCGGGATTTTTGTAGTCGGGGCGAATGAAGTAGGCATTCTGACCCGAAAGATGACCGGGAAAAAACTCCCGCAGGGAAGGATTGTTGCGCGGGAAGGCGAGAACGGCCTCCAGGCTGGCGCGCTGATGCCGGGCCTGTATTGGAAATTCTGGGTCGTCTGGTCGTGGTCCAAAGTCAAGGTCACGGTGATTCCCCCGGGGAAAATCGGTATCATTGAGTCGGTTGACGGCACGCCGTTACCGCCCAACAGGATACTGGGCGACAGCGTAGAATGCAACTCTTTTCAGGACGCAAAATTATTTTTAGACAACGGCGGGTATCGCGGCCTACAGGTGGCCATTTTACGGCCTGGCACCTACCGTATCAATACCAAAGTTTTTGTCATTGAAATCATGGATGCCACCTTCATTGAAAAGAACAAAATCGGCGTGGCGGTGGCCGTAGACGGTAAAACCCTGCCCAATGGCTATGTCATCGCCCCGGAGCCGGATAATCCGGTGCCGGATGGACAGGAAAAACTAGACCATAAGCATTTTCAGGACGGGCAGGCGTTTATTGACAGCGGCGGTTACCGTGGTCCGCAACTGGAAACTCTGCAGCCCGGCGAATATTACATTAACAAAGCATTATTTGCCATCAGCCTCCATGACGTCACCGAGGTACCGCCCGGCTACGTCGCCGTACTGCGATCTAACGTCGGGCTTGATATTGCCAAAAGTTATACTTCATCTGAAGGCACGAGATTAGAACATGCCAATAAAGACATCGAAAATATCCTGATTCAAAACCGGGATGAACGGGGCATATGGAATACGCCTGTAATCCCCGGCAAATATAATATGAATCCGATTGCTTTCACCCCTTACCTGGTGCCCACCTCCGCAGTGACGATCGACTGGGCCTCGGAAGGGAAAATCGGCACGGAAATCAAAGGGGCCAATATCGGCGAGGGCGTGCTGTTTAAATTTAATCCATTAAGAGTTACCTCGATGGACGGTTTCCAGCTTGATGTCAATGTAAGAATGGTAATTCGCATCGAACCGGAGAATGCGGCCTGGGTTATCGCCCGTTTCGGTTCCGTAGATAATCTCATCGACCAGATCGTGCACCCGCTGATTGATTCTTCTTTCAGGAATAAAGCCGGCGAGAAAAAAGCGATTGTTTTCTTCCAGAGCCGGACCGAGTTGCAGGCCGAGGCGCTGGAACATGCCCGCAAGACGTTCAGTGAATACCACGTCGAGGCGCAAAACCTGCTGGTGGCTTATATCGATATCCCCAAGCAGCTGCTCGACACCCAGACGATGAAAGAAATCGCCCTGCAGCAGCAGAGTCAGTATCAGGAACAGGCTAAAGCACAGGAAGAGAACATCGCCGTCCAGGAAAAAACCGCCCGGGCCGAAAAACAGAAAGATGTGATTGCGGCCAAACTGCAAATCGGCATCAACGAAGACCTGGCCGAAGCGGCCGTGAAACAGGCCGAAGGGCAAAAGCGGTCCAGGATCCTGGTCGCGGAAGGCGAAGCTTCATTCATCCTACAAACCGGTAACGCCGAGGGCGCCAAACAAAAAGCAATCGGTGAAGGTAAAGCCGCCGGTTACGAGGCCCAGGTAAAGGCCATGGGGCAAAACAATACCGCGCTGGTCAACGTCGTGAATAATTTAGGCGATAATAAAACCAAAATCGTGCCGGATATCCTGATTACCAGCGGTGGCAGCGAGTCCGGCGGCATCAGCAATTTGGTCAATGTCCTGTTGGCGAAGAATACCAAAGATTTAGTGACGCCAAAGTCTGAAGAAACAAAATAATACCCGGTAAATAAAGGAGGAAATCATGTCAGCAGCTGCAGTTATCATCATTATCGTTGCCGTTATCCTGGTTATCTGGTTACTGGGGCAATCCATCCGCACTGTCAGGCCCACCAGCCGCGGGTTAATCGAACGCTTCGGTAAATACAACCGGTTTGCTAACCCCGGTATTATCTTTCTGATTCCTTTCATCGAACGTCTGGTGCGCGTCAATATCACGGAAAATATGATTGACGCCGGTTTGCAGGAAATCATCACCAGCGACAGCCTGAACGCGCAGGTGGACGCGCAGGTCTATTTCAAAGTGCGCTCGGATGAAGAAAGTGTCAAAGCC
>Ga0326728_10026691_pt1 | contig 10187 bp, 6 predicted proteins | sample MB3enrmetagenome_FD_207602 | JGI IMG/M metagenome (GOLD analysis project Ga0326728, IMG submission 207602) | Lab enriched peat soil microbial communities from McLean, Ithaca, NY, United States - MB31MN | ecosystem: Environmental > Terrestrial > Soil > Wetlands > Peat | place: USA: New York... | reverse complement strand
GCGCTCCGCGAAGAACTTGGCGCGAGGCGCGCCCAACGAAGCGGCGCTTCTGTTCTTCAGTGATGCATACAAGTCTGTATTACGAGGCCTCCCGCTGAAGGCCCAAAAGCACACGGCAGTTATATTCCGCGGTCGGCCTTCGCGCTCCGCGAAGAACTTGGCGCGAGGCGCGCCCAACGAAGCGGCGCTTCTGTTCTTCAGTGATGCATACAAGTCTGTATTACGAGGCCTCCCGCTGAAGGCCCAAAAGCACACGGCGGCTATATTCCGCTGTCGGCCTTCGCGCTCCGCGAAGAACTTGGCGCGAGGCGCGCCCAACGAAGCGGCGCTGTTTTGCTTTAGTGGTGCATACAAGCCTGCCCTTTGAGAAGCCCACGGGACCATTACATCAATCCATGGTGTTGCTGCTGAAGACCGGCCTCCGTTACAAATGCAGCACCACGATGCAGACCCATTCAGACAGCGAAGGCTATAAGGCAACGGCATTTGACCTGAACGATTCCAAGTTAAGTATCGTTGAATGGAACAAATGTAAAAATTTGTTAAGATTGATATAATGATAGAACACACATTTGCAAAAATATCCTCTAATCTGATATATATGAGATCAAGATCTATCGTCCGATGAAATTGGAGCTTGGGCGGAGGTTGGGTTTTGGCATCTTTCGCTTGATTTCTTTTTCCGAGAGGATTTCCTGCGAAGGAGTCTCTTGCAAGTATGTTACAGCCCGTTGTGGGTTTACCGTGAGAAACGCCGGCTGGTATTACTTGTCCTTTGTGTGATTTATTCGACGTTGACGAACAGGTCCTCAGAGGTGGTTACAAAGCTTACAAAAATTATTAGGACAGATTGCAAGGATCACTTATACTACAAATAGAGCGGCTTAAAGATTTCGCCACTCGGCAAAGACCGGCCCAACGACTGGTTTGAGAGCATAAACAGCGTGCACTTTGGTGTTTTCGAAAGCGTGGTCGCATTATCCACATAGATCAGGAGCGGTTACATGTCCAAAAAACTAATCGAAATCGCCTCAGAAATTATCCAGACTCAAGTAGCACTATCGCCAATGTCGTCCCAGGAGATCGTGTCGTCTCTTCGGCAGGTTTTCGGCACACTCCAGGAACTGCAAAAGGCGGAAACCGGACAGGTGGAACTTCCCGAAGCCCTGGAAATCGGACTCTCGGAGATAAAAACGATGGAGCCGTTATCCCCAAGGGACTCCGTGCAGGAAAACAAGGTCATTTGTCTCGAATGCGGCGCCGAGATGAGACAGCTCACAATCAAGCACCTGTCATCTCACGACATGAACCTCAAAGAATACAAGAAGAAATACGGCTTTACGATGAAAACCCCTTTGTCGGCAAAATCATTGACAAAAGCCAGAAGCAAAGCGGCAAAAAAGAGGGGTCTGCCGGAGAATTTGAAAAAAGCTATTGAAGCAAGAAGACAGAGAAAAGCCGCGACATCGATTCAGGCGACACCGGAGGCGCTTACAGTCGAAAAACCGGCGAAAACGAGGCTTCGGAAGAAAATCGAAGGCTGACAGGCGCTCTTTTCATCCTTTCGCGGCCATTACGGTTAGCGTCGGCAATGGCGCCAATCCGGCGGAATCAATCTGCGGATTCACGGGGCGTGGAATATTCCACGCCCACGTTAATTTACGCCGTCTCCCATGCCGCAGGGACCCATGCGGCCAAGCATCCAATGTGATCATTCGCCCCAGCCGGGGTGTCCATATGAACTTCCCGTGCAGTTTCGCGCATACAGCCATGTAGGCGTACGACTACGGCCCATAGTATGTCCATGCCAAGGAGACGCCATCGAGGCATGGTTTCTTCAAGCCTTCAAATAATTCCTCCACCATTAACCAATGGATTTTCTTACCCAAAACGATCAAGACATCATTTACGGGGCCCCGGGACGATGAATGGTATGCATCGTGCTCAGGGTTCTTTCTTATTGAAGAATAAATAGCAGGCCCCACGGACAGAATTACGAAACGATTCGCGACAGCAGGAAAGAAGGGAGGCGGGAAGGCTGCAGCGATGATTCGAGGAGATTTTCCGCGGGATAGCAAGCCAGTCGGATAATTCAGCCTTAATCCCGGGCGCCGTCCGCTCGGGCGACCGCGGGGCCGAAATTCTCGAAGAGATCAAGATCCGCGCAAGACGAAACAATCGTTATCAGAACCAGGAGGAAGAATCATTATGTGTAATAGAAAAATAAGCTGGGGCCGGAGCCTGTTTGCGCTCCTCTCGACTCTTTTGTTTTTGGCCGTTTTAAATTTGCCGGCTCTGGCGGCGCCCTCTGAAATCGAGAATGTGAGGGAGCAGATCCGGCTTAAAGGCGCAAGGTGGACGGCCGAAGAGACATCGATCACAAAGCTCCCGATGGAACGCCGGCTGAAACGGCTTGGCCTTTTCAAGGGAGTTCCCGTCGTCCCGGAAAGCGGCCCCCTTGTGAAATCGGCCCCATTAGTCTCTGCAGGCACTACATACCTCAACTACAATGAGTCACCCTATGAGGAAGTAACTCCTATAAAAGACCAGGGTGATTGTGGAAGCTGCTGGGCATTTGCGACAACCGCCGCCCTGGAATCCCAGGTGCTGAAGACAACTCGCGGAGCGCCCGCAAGCGTCAACCTGGCAGAGCAGATACTCTTATCGTGCAGCGGAGCCGGGAGCTGCAGCGGAGGCTATATAGATACTGCGTCCACTTTTCTCGAGGACACCGGTCTTCCACCTGAAACCTGTTTTCCCTATACGGCCACCAACAACAGTTGTTCCAAGGCCGCATGTCCGTACTGGCAAAGCGAGACCGACGCAATCAAGAGCTGGCAGTGGGTGGCAACAACCGCTCCGACCGTCACTGCCCTGAAAAACGCCCTGCTGACCTATGGCCCGCTTGTCACTACGATGAACGTCTATTCCGATTTCTACTCATATGCCGGAGGCGTTTACACTCATGTTTCGGGCCCCTACCAGGGCGGCCACGCCATCGAAATAATAGGCTACGACGACACCCACCAGTGTTTCATCGTGAAGAACAGTTGGGGGACCGGTTGGGGGGAATCAGAACCGGGCGCGGTAACGACAAAGGGGTTCTTCAGGATAGCATATAGCGAGCTTACCGATAGGAATGTTCAGTTCGGGTACTATACGATTGCGTATAATGGGTCCAAGGCAGTTCAAAACTCATGCAGCTACGCCATATCACCCACATCCGTCACCGTAAGCTATTCCGGTGGATACGCGGACGTGAACGTAACCACCCAATCCGGATGCTCCTGGACAGCAGTGAGCAACGTGAACTGGATAAGGGTCGTATCGGGCTCGAACGGCACCGGCAACGGCACCGTCAGGTATTACGTCTATCCGAATTACACCAACAGGAACTGGACCGGCACATTGACCATAGCCGGAAAAACTTTTACGGTAACCCAGAAAACACAATAGAGTTGCGGTGCAAAATAGCGGGGGGAATGATTTTTAGTTAAAGACTCCCCCGCCTTCAAGAGATTTCGGCCACACGCGGGGACGCGTGTGGCCGCGCGCACCCCGCCCCGCCGGGCCAACGATGCGTGCCGTGGCCTACCTTTTATTCAGGCCGCTGGAAGAAACTGTTTTTCCTCGGTAGAACCCTTCAGGGCGGCGGTCGAGTACTCCTCACCGCTGATGGTCCTGGCCACTTCGTCGAAGTAGCCGGTACCAACGAATGTTTGGTGCCTTACGGCCTTGTATCCGAGCTTTTCCCACTCGAACTCATCATTTTGAAAGTCCGAGTAAGCGCTCATTCCCTTTTCCTCGAAATTCCTCGCCAGTTCATACATCCCGAGGTTGACCGAATGAAATCCGGCAAGCGTTACGAACTGAAACCTGTATCCATAGGAGGCGAGCTTTTCTTGAAACCCCGCTATTGTCGCCCTGTCCAGCTTCCCGCTCCAGTTGAATGACGGTGAAAGATTGTAGGCCAGCAACTTGCCCGGATATGAGGCATGTACCGCTTCGGCAAACCTTTTGGCTTCCGCAAGGTCGGGTTCCGACGTTTCGCACCAGAGCATGTCCGCATGAGGAGCGTAAGCCAACGCCCTCGCAATGGCGGCATCTATTCCGCCCTTAATGGTGAAAAAGCCTTCGACCGTCCTGCTGCCGGTTATGAAATCGCGGTCCCTTTCGTCTACGTCATTTGCGAGCAACGTCGCGGCATTGGCATCGGTCCTGGCTATAAGGACGGTGGGAACACCACAGATATCGGATGCAAGCCTGGCGGCGATCAGTTTCTTGATAGCTTCCGAGGTCGGTATGATCACCTTCCCGCCCATGTGCCCGCACTTTTTGGCCGACGCCAACTGGTCTTCCAGATGAACCGCCGCGGCCCCCGCCTCGATCATCGCCTTCATCAGCTCGAACGAGTTCAAAACTCCGCCGAAACCCGCTTCGGCATCGGCCACGATGGGCGCAAACCAGTCGGGTCCTTGCCCTCCTTCCATATGGCTGATCTGATCCGCCCTCATAAAGGCGTTGTTGATCCTTCGCACCAGGTTCGGCACGCTGTCCACCGGGTAGAGGCTTTGGTCGGGATACGTATGCCCGATGCTGTTGTTATCAGCCGCAACCTGCCATCCGCTGACATATATCGCCTTCAACCCGGCCTGTACCTGTTGCACGGCCTGGCTTCCGGTCAAAGCACCCAGGGCTGAGGTGAACGGCCCCGCCTTGAGCAACTCCCAAAACCTGCGGGCGCCTCGATCTGCCAGGGTATACTCTATCCTGATCGAACCACGCAGTTTGAAAACATCCTCGGCCGTATACGGGCGCTCTATACCCTTCCAACGCTCCTGCCCGTTCCACTGCGGGACAACTTCTCGATTTTCTCCGTCTGCGATCATATGACTATAACCTCCGCACACGCACCCATGGTGCGATAGTTTTTGTAAAGTTGACGTTCGCTATTTGGGGTTAAACCGATGGCGAACGATCATCTCTTCACTTATATGCCGGGCCGTCCGGTAGTTTTCCAGGTCATCGCGACCGGTTTCCGCCGCTGACTCGGCAATTATGCGCTCAAGCTCCTCATCGAATATCCGGCTGACAAGCTCCGGCGTCTGTATGACGAGCTCGCCGCCCTCCCCGCTCAGTTTCACCTTGTTCCTGTTGATTGTTCGCTGAGCTATCATCAAACGGTAAATGCGGTCCGTAGCCAGATCCTCCATGTAGCCGTCCAGCAGGCTCGCTCCCTTTCCGTTCAATACGCCGTTGCGATACCGGATGACCGTTCGCACGGCCGCTCGCGTACCATCCAGGCTGAGCCGCCCGACGCCCTGCGGTGCGGGCCTGAGATCGGGATATCGTTCAACGGAGTTCTTTCTTGCGAATTGCTGGTTAGGATATGGAAACTGCCCGACCGCAATCTCATTTTGGTCGGGATGGCCCGTCCATGCGCCGTCCATGAGGCAGTCAGCCTCGTTTTTCTTATCTTCCGCAAGTATCTTGAGCGCGCGCTCATTTAGTTCATCGTCGGTCCTGCTCGGATACAACGCCGTCATCCCGCCAATCGCGAGCATGCCGCGCTTATGGCAGATGTCCACCAGCAAGTCCCGAAGCCTTTGAAAAAACGCAACGTTGTGAGGAATAGTGTTACGGTCCGGCAAAACCCACCTGTCATCGAAAAGGTTAAAATGAATCAGGCTCGCCATGTAATCCCATCGGCCAAGGTTCAAGCCCAGAAGGTGATCCCTCAGGTTGAAGGCAAATTCCTCCATCTGGTAAGCCAGACGATGAGACTCGACGAGCGCCATGCACTTGATATAATCTTCGGGTAAACCTTTCGCCGCGGCCAGAGCCCTGAAGACCTCCCGCCACCACAGGGCCTCTTCAGCGGATTCGGTTTTCGGAATGTAGAACGACAAAGGATGCTTCAATTCGTCGGGCTCGATGCCGTATACAATGGCGGCCATATCGAAAAGAGACGCTGCGATCCTCTCGTGATCGGACAGGATCCCGGCCTGGCTCATATGCAACCCGCGTGGCCGCAGCCATATTACGGTATCGCCGGGGTCGATCCCAACCACCTTCCGGCGCTTTTCGTCAAAGTAGGTCAGAGCGCCCCTCAGCGCTTCCAGGATGTTACTGATACCCACCTGCAGGTTGGACCACTCATTTGCCATCGAATCTTCCAGATCGAGCATCACTCCCGGCGCGCCGGAATTCAGCATCTTTATTACCAGTTCGGCATCATCCGCCGGACCGGTCATCTGGTTTCTCTGGTCCCGGCACCACTCGGGCAACCCTATTGCCCAATCCGTGGTCGTGGCCTCCGAGGGAGAAAGATGGTTCGGCAGTCTCCCTTTATGCGCTTCGGCCAATGCACGCTCGCGCTTCGAGGCAAGCATCTGTTGCCAGGGGGTGAATTCCCTGTGCAGCGGAAGCAGGAATTCCATAAAATCGCCGGAAATTTTATTAAGCGGATCGAAAATAATCGGGCCATTATGATATGCGAAGCCACCGGCTTCACTTCTTTCACTTAGTGTCCGCATGACTTATCTCCTTGTTGAGAGGTCTTAATCCTGTTCGAGTTCGTCCTGCCTGGACCGGCGAGAGTGGAAAGATTGAAAGGACGCCCTTATGAGCATGTGCGACAAGACTTCTCAAAAAATAAAATGCTAGAGAAAAGCTATGTTCGATGCTCATCTTTGACAAGGTCAGCCCCGACCCCCTTCGGCGAATGCCGGATGCTTACGCCTCCAGGATTTGCGGGATTGGATCGGCTACATGAATCTTTTCACGCGAAGATAAACACCGTAGATGCAGCCGAATCGTTAAAGTCATGGGTCTAACGAGCCGGGACACAGCCGAGCGTATACTATCCCGGCATTTCTTCTTCGCGACTTCGCGGCTTCACGTGAAAATTTCTCTCCATTCAATTCCGGAACATGCCCTGGACTGGTGAAATGCGTTTATCGCGGGTTAGACGGATGGCGCACGCGAAGGCGCGAAGATAAACATCGCAAATGAAGCGTCTTATCTTTGTTCGTCCTCTGGCGCGTGAGCCTGTGAGAAATTAAAATATATGTACGTTTCTTTGAAACCAATATTTCCTTTAAGATAATGGATCGCACCGGATAAGGCCTACCCTGTTTCACGGGTTCAAAAAGGGGGGCCGGTGGAGTATGAAAGGCGGTACGAAATGAATCTCGATGATACACAGCGGTGTTTCAGAACATTTTGCCACGCCTGCAATGGGAGCGGCTACGACTGCTTCGATGACCGGCAGTGCGAGAACTGTTGGGGCGCAGGTGAATTCGAGATTTGCGCTGGTTGAGGGAACAACTTCATGGCAGGAGGCGCCGGCTCTTCAGTAGATCTTCGGATCGAAGCAAGGGCCGGCGTCTTCCATTTTTTGTCCCATCATTCTTTCATTAATAGCATCCAGGACCATCTCCGGAGTAATATCGCGAATACACCTCCAGTCAGGGCACGGTTTTCTCGTGAAACAGGGTGAACACGCGAGATCCAATCGTATGACTGTATGAATGTTGCCGTACGGACCGGTTCGCAGTGGGCTGGTGGGGCCGAAGATCGCGAAAACGGGAACGTTCAGGGCCGCCGCGAGATGCATGGGGCCTGAGTCGCAAGACACGAAAAATTCAGCGCCCGCGATTATGGCTGCAAGATCTCCAAGGCTCGTTTTTCCGGCAAGTGAAACCGCGCTGAAGTTTGACAGGGACGCCACCTCATCTCCGAGCGCCGCATCCGATCCGCCCCCGACAACGATCGAAGGGATGGGGAGGCAGGACGCCAGGGTTCCGAAATATTGAGCCGGCCACCGTTTCACAAGCGTCCCGGCCGAAGGGGCAATGACCGCGTAACGGCCGATGTTCTGGACAATCTTCGGAACTTCCGCCAATGGGGGCAGTGGGAAAACCGGCTCGGCGCGCCCGCACCCGATGAATTCGGCCAGTTGCAGATTTTTTTCGACGGCGTGCATTTCGGTCTGAGTCCGGACCCTGTATCTGTAGGAAAACTTTGCCCCTTCCCTGGCGCTTTCGAACCCGACCCTTTCCTTAGTCCCCGCCATTATGCCTATCATCGCGCTCCTGAAAAGTCCCTGGAGATCGACGACCAGATCGAATTTTTCGGCGCGCAGGCCGCGCGACAGAATTTTCAGCTCCGAAAAGGTACGCGGCAGGTTCCGGGCCTTTTTCCATGAATCTTTGTCTACGATCCAGAGTTTGTGAATCAGGGGATGGTCTTTCAGGATTCCGTCGAATCCCCTGGCCACGACCCAGTGAAACTCGGCTTTCGGAAAACGGAGACTCAGCGCGTGAAGGACCGGCAGCCCGTGGATGACATCGCCAAAAGAGCTTGGCTTTATGATGAGGACCTTACGGGGGTCTGAACCGTAGACTGGGAATCTATTCATCGTACCCGACTTTCCGGCTGCTTATTCAATTTTGTCGGCGACGCGCCTTCTTCCCGTCTCATCAAAGTCATTACGGCATCGAGAACGTCATTTACGAAAATCCCGGTCATGCACCGGTGGTCGGTCGGGCATTGTCTTTTGAGACATGGGGCGCACTCGGTTTCCTTGCGCACCAGTATTGACCGGGAGCACAACGGAGAGGTAGTCGAATGATCGGTCGGACCGAAGAGCGCGACAATCGGGCGGTCGAAGGCCGAGGCGATGTGCATCGGACCGGAATCATTGGTTACGACAAGCTCCACCGATGAAAGAACCGCCAGAAGCTGACGCACAGAAGTGCGCCCTATCAGGTTCAGTGGTTTCGTGCGCATTCCGGCCTCGATCTCCTGGCTTATTCCCGCCTCCCCCGGTCCGCCGACGAGCACGGATTTCAATCCGAATTCCGACGAAAGAGCGTCCGCAACCTGCCCGAACCTTTCCGGATACCACCTTTTTGCGGAACCATACGCCGCCCCCGGATTTATGGCGGCCCATCGTCCCGGTCCCAGCACACTTTCAGCCCAGCGCATTTCCTGATTCGTGCACTGCAGGCAAACCCTCCGGTCGGCCGGGGAAATTCCCAACGCTTCGAGCATGCTCGTGTAATATTGCGTATGATGAAGTTTTCGCGCCTCTTTTGTGATCCGAACCGCGTGCGTGAGGAGCATCCCGCGCCCGTCCGTATTGTATCCGGCCCGCATCTTTATCCCGGCCAACCTTGCGATTATCGCCGCCTCGATAGCGTTCTGAAAGAGAATAGCCAGATCGAACCGTTCTTTTGAAACCAGCCGGCTGAACTTCCAAAGCCCCACCATTCCCCCGTGAGGACCTTTCTTGTCATAGACGATCACCCGGTCGCAGGAAGGATGCGGGGACATGAGTTCGGCAACGGCCGGATTCGCCGCCAGCACGATCTCCGATGAGGGAAAAGCGGCCCTGATCGCGCCCAGCGCCGGCGTGGTCATGACCGCGTCCCCGATCCAGTTCGTCGAGCGTACCAGGATCTTATGGACTTGTCCGGGATCGAACAGCTTCATCTTCTTCCAGCCCAGGGGGCGTCAGGTGGCACTATCTTCCGTCCTGTTGTCGAACGCACGTTTGCTCTTCGGCAAAATAGTGATCGAGAAAAGCGTGGGGAGCCAGGCCCCCCACACCCCCACAAGCGCTCAAATAAGGGGCCAGTGAACATCGCCTATAATTTCAATGCCCCAACGGGGCTGCATAATTTAGCCCTTTCCGGGCTTAACACGCTAATTCAGAAAACACTTTATGAAATTGAGAATATTACACGCCAAGTTTCTTATTTAAGCGCTTATGCCCCACACCCCCTCGCCGCTACGCGGCTTAGTATGGCGCTTGCGCGTGTGGCCAAAACCTTGCGGGGTGCGGAAAAAACTTTTCCCTGTTTTCGAACTTTTCGAAATTGCAAAATTGTTGGAACATTGTCCATTCCTGCCGGCTTGATATCGAAGCCGCCCCCCCTTCTGCCCATTTTCCTCGCGGTTTTCCAGGGGTGTTTTTCACAAAGCAATTCTCCATAACATAAACCTGACGAGATTTCATGAAAACTAGTCGCTTGCGGACCGGTGGCTCGTCAGATAATCCGGTAGTGTCAAGAATTTTGTGTAAATTCATTACCGCTCCAAAAGCTTCCAAAGAGGTAAATTCTTTCGCACTTTCCCTATTGGGCTCGACCTCCAATGCAGTTCCATTTTAAGAGCAATGA
>Ga0326728_10026689_pt1 | contig 10188 bp, 8 predicted proteins | sample MB3enrmetagenome_FD_207602 | JGI IMG/M metagenome (GOLD analysis project Ga0326728, IMG submission 207602) | Lab enriched peat soil microbial communities from McLean, Ithaca, NY, United States - MB31MN | ecosystem: Environmental > Terrestrial > Soil > Wetlands > Peat | place: USA: New York... | reverse complement strand
GATCTCATGTGGATCGTGCGCTCACTCGAGCGGATTGGCGATCATGCCAAGAACGTCTGCGAGTACCTGATCTATCTCGTGCATGGCAAGGACATCCGCCATACCCGGCTGGAGGACATGGAGCAGGAGCTGCAGTCTCCCAACGGCTGAATGCGGGGCATCCGTTCTGGTAGTGTAGTGCGCTTGCGAGGCACGGAAGGGCAGTGGAATCAGGGAGATGACGTCGGATTCGAATGTGACTGGTTTCCCGCCCGCATCGGACACCGACAGCGGCGTCATCCCGATCCGCCCGAGCGGGCGAGGCATGATGCAGCTGTCTGTCGATGAGGCGAGGCGTACGGCCGCCCAGAAGGCGCCCGTGAAGGCGCGCGTCGAGACGCTGAGCTTCTATTATGGTGCGTTCAGGGCGCTCAAGGATCTCAACATGGAGATCCGCGAGAAGCAGGTGACGGCGCTGATCGGACCCTCCGGATGTGGCAAGAGCACTTTTCTGCGCTGCTTCAATCGCATGCATGATCTGACGCCTGGATCGCGCTACGAGGGACGCATCCTGCTCGAGCCGGAAAGCATGGATCTGGTCGCGGCGGGCGTCGATCCGATCGAAGTCCGCATGCGCATCGGCATGGTCTTTCAGAAGCCCAATCCGTTTCCCAAATCGATCTTCGAGAACGTGGCCTATGGCCTGCGCATCCGCGGCGTACGGTCCCAGCTGCGCATCCAGGAGGAGGTCGAGTCGGCGCTGCGGGGCTCGGCGCTCTGGGACGAGGTCAAGGATCGGCTCTCCAATTCGGCGATGTCGCTCTCCGGAGGTCAGCAGCAGCGGCTGTGCATCGCCCGTGCCCTCGCCACGAGCCCCGAGATCCTGCTGTTCGACGAGCCGACCTCGGCACTCGACCCCATTGCAACCGCGCGCATCGAGGAGCTCATCGCCGGCCTGCGCGAGCAGGTCACCGTGCTGATCGTGACCCACAACATGCAGCAGGCCGCTCGTGTGTCCGACTACACGGCGTTCATGTATCTGGGCGAGCTCATCGAGTTCGACGAGACCTGGCGCATCTTCACCAATCCCGGTCGCAAGGCGACCGAGGATTACATCACGGGTCGCTACGGCTAGAGAGCCGACTCAGTCCGCTCGCAGCAGCTCATTCAGCGACGTCTTGGCGCGCGTCTGGCTGTCGACGCGCTTGACGATGACCGCGCAGTACAGGCTGTGGGTGCCATCCTTCGACGGCATCGAGCCTGCCACCACGACCGAGCCCGCAGGCACGGCGCCCTGGTGCACGGTGCCGGTGCTGCGCTCGTAGATGCGCGTGCTCTGCCCTATGAATACGCCCATCGAAATGACCGATCCGGCACCGACGATGACGCCCTCCACGATCTCGGATCGCGCCCCGATGAAACAGTCATCCTCGATGATCGTGGGAGCGGCCTGGAGCGGTTCGAGCACGCCGCCGATCCCGACGCCTCCCGAGAGATGCACGTTGCGTCCGATCTGGGCGCAGGAGCCCACGGTAGCCCAGGTATCGACCATGGTGCCGGCGCCCACATGGGCACCGATGTTGACGTAGCTCGGCATCAGCACTGCGTTGGGGGCCACATAGGCACCGCGTCGCACGATCGCATGCGGGACCACTCTCGCGCCCTGCCGGGCAAAGCCCTGCGCGTCCATACCCGAATACTTCAGCGGGACCTTGTCGTAGAAGCGGGTGTATCCGGCATCGATGACGGAATTATCATGCGTGCGGAAGTACAGCAGCACGGCCTTCTTGAGCCAGGCGTGCACGTGCCAGCTCCCGTCGCGGGGCTCCGCCACGCGGCAGCTGCCGGCATCCAGGGCTTCGACGGCGAACTCGATGGCCTCCCGGGTGGCAGCGTCGACAGTGAGTGCGGACAGTGCGTTGCGCCGCTCCCAGGCAGAATCGATGAGCGATCGGGACTCCTCGAAGTTCATGTCGGTGTCATGCTCCCGGCAGGACGCACGCTGCGGGCGCCCCTGTGTCCAACGCGGATCGCTGCGTCAGGAACCGGCGCAGGCGCTGTGCAGCTTCGACGCACTGCGAGAGTTCCGGCACCAGTGAAATGCGGATACGACCTGCGCCGGGATTCTCCCCATGGGCCGTGCGCGCCATGAAGCTTCCCGGCAGGACGATCAGATTCGAATGCTCGTACAGCGCGCGCGCCCACGCGGCATCGTCGCCACCCACGCGGGCCCAGAGATAGAAAGCGCCATCGGGCCTCTCGACAGGCAGCACCGGGTCCAGGATCGGCAGCACGGCATCGAATTTGGCCCGATAGAGCGCTCGGTTGATCCTGACATGGGCGTCGTCTTCCCAGGCCACGACGCTGGCGAGCTGGGTGGGCAGGGGCATCGCACAGCCGTGATAGGTCCGGTAAAGCAGGAATTTCTCGATGAGCGCGGCATCCCCCGCGACGAGGCCGGAGCGCAGGCCCGGCATGCTGGAGCGCTTGGAGAGGCTGTGGAATACGACACAACGCCTGAAATCAGCGTTCCCCGCCAGCTTCGCGGCTGCCAGCAGGCTCGGAGACGGTTCGGACTCATCCAGATAGAGATCCGCGTAGCACTCGTCCGCCGCGACGATGAAGTCGTATTGCTCGGCGAGGCGCAGCGCCTTCTGCAGGTAGCCGACGGGAAGGATGGTGCCGGTGGGGTTGCCGGGCGAGCACAGGAACAGCAGCTGGCAGCGCTGCCAGACCTCGCGCGGCACGGCCTCCAGATCCGGCTGATAGCGATTCGCAGAGGTGGTATTCAGGTAGTAGGGCTCCGCGCCGGCGAGCAGCGCAGCGCCCTCGTAGATCTGATAGCCGGGGTTGGGCATCACGACCAGCGCTGCTCGCGTGGGGTCCACGACCGCCTGAACCAGAGCGAACAGAGCCTCACGCGTGCCGTTGACGGGCAGCACCATGCGTTCCGGATCGACCTGCGAGCCCATGCCCGGCAGGCAGCGACGATCGAGTGCATCGGCCATCGCCTGGCGCAGCGTGGGCAGGCCGCGCGTCGCCGGATAGCTGTCGAGCTGCGCAAGATTGCGCGCCAGCGCCGCCAACACGAACTCGGGCGGTGCGTGCCGCGGCTCACCGATGGACAGGGAGATCGGCGGCAGCGGCGCTGGCCGTGCATCGGCCAGCAGAGCCCGCAGGCGCTCGAACGGATAAGCCTGCAGGCGCGCGAGACCGGGATTCATGCCAGGCGCTGGTCGAGCGCGTCGGTCAGGCGCAGGCGCAGGCGCTCTGCGGCGACCTCATCCAGCGGTTGCTGCGAGCGGTCGGTCACGTAGAACACGTCCTCGGCGCGCTCGCCGAGCGTGCTGATCTTGGCAGCATGCAGATCGACACGCTCCTCCCAGAGGACCTTGCCGACGTCGCAGAGCAGGCCCGGGCGGTCCGCCGCCGTAAGCTCGATGACCGAGCGGCGGTTGCGTTCGTCGACGCTGATGCTGATCAGGGTCGCCGTCCTGAAGACGCGCATCTGTCGGGTCGCGCGCCGCGACACTGCGAGCGGCGCCTCGTCCGGCCTCTGCAGAGTGCCCCAGAGCGCATGCTCGATCTCGGCACGGCGCTCGGGATCGGCGATGGCGCTGCCATCGTCCTCGAGCACGTGATAGGAATCGAGCGAGAAGCCATTGCCCACCGGCGTGATGCGCGCCTCGAGAATGTTCAGCCCGAGCTGATCGAGCACGGCCGTTGCGCGGGCGAAGCCGTGCCGCCGGTGCGGCGCATAGATCATGACGGCGGTGGTGCCGAGCTCGCTCTGGGGGTCCACCGATACGAGCGCCTCGTCCTCATTCGCCTCGCCGGCGGCGGCCAGCGCGCGCGTATGCCGCGCGATCTCCTCGGGCGAATGCCGCAGAAAGTAGACGCTGGGCAGGCGTCCCCAGGCGCGCTCGATGGTCTGCGAGAGCACGCCCGATCCGCGCAGCAGCGTGCGCGCGGCGTCCTGATGCTCGCGTATCAGCTCGTCCTGGTCGACCGGTGTCTCCAGTCCGCGACGCAACGCGCGCTTCACGCGCTCGTAGAATTCATGAAACAGCGCCGCCTTCCAGGAGTTCCAGAGCTTTGGATTCGTACCCCGCACATCGGCACAGGTGAGCACGTACAGGTAGTCCAGGTGCGTCTCATCGCCCACCTTGCGTGCAAAATCGCTGATGACCTGCGGATCGCCGATGTCCTGCTTCTGGGCCGTTACCGACAGCAGCAGGTGATTCTTGACCAGCCACGCCACCAGTCGCGCGTCATAGCGCGACACTCCCTGCTCGAGGCAGAACGCCTCTGCGTCCACTGCGCCCAGATCCGAGTGATCCCCGCCGCGGCCCTTGGCTATGTCATGGAACAGCGCGCTGAGGTAGGCAATCTCGGGCTTGGGCAGCTGCTGCATGATGGCAGAGACCTGCGGCAGCTCGTGATCGAACTCGCTCATGGCCAGGCGGCGCAGGTTACTCACCACGAACAGCGTGTGGGCGTCCACCGTGTAGGCGTGGAAGAGGTCGTACTGCATGCGTCCGACCACGCGGCCAAACGCCGGAATATAGCGACCGAGCACGCCGTAGTCGTTCATGCGGCGCAGCTCGTGGGTAACGCCGCGCGGGGCGCGCAGGATCTCGAGGAACAGCCGGTGATTGCGCGGGTTCTGGCGGAACTCCTCATCGATGATCCAGAGATTGCGGGCCACGGCGCGGATCGTGCCGGCGCGCACGCCGCGGATCTGCGGGTTCTGCTGCAGCAGCACGAACAGCTCGAGCAGCGCCGACGGCCAGCGCGCGAACACGTCCTCATTGACCGCCTCGAGGTAGTCATTGCGCACCTGGAAGCGCGGATTGAGCGGCTGCGGCGGCGCGCGATCGCTCAGGATTGCCTCGCGGAACAGCTGGAGCAGAAGTTCATTGAGCAGCGTTACGTCCATGACCGTGCGGTAGTAGCGCTGCATGAGCTGCTCGACCGCGAGCGTGTAGGAGGCGTCCTCGTAGCCGAAGCTGTGGGCGAGCTTGATCTGGTAATCGAACAGCAGGCGATCCTCGTGCCGGCCGGTAAGCACATGCAGACCGAAGCGTACCTTCCAGAGGAAGGCCTGTGCCTGCTTGAGCCGGCGCAGCTCCGAGGGCGTCAGGAAGCCCAGGGTCACAAGTTCATCGAGCGTCTCGGCCCCAAAGTGGCGCTTCGCAACCCAGGCGATGGTGTGGATGTCGCGCAGCCCCCCGGGGCCGGTCTTGACGTTGGGCTCGAGGTTGTAGGCCGTGTCGTTGGCCTTCAGCCGGCGCTCCTGCTGTTCGCGCACCTTGGCTTCGAAGAATTCCCGCACCGGCCAGATGCACTCGGGCGCAAGTGCGGCGCGCATCGCGGCGAGCAGCTCTCCCGATCCTGCGATGCGCCGGGACTCCATGAGCGTGGTCATGACACCTACGTCGGCCGCGCTCTCCTCGGCGCATTCGGCGACCGTCCGCACGCTGTGTCCGACTTCCAGTCCGATGTCCCACAGGAAGGAAACCAGATGCTCGACGCAGGCGCGATCGTTCTCCGCGAGCGGCTCGGGCACGAGCACGAGCAGATCGACGTCCGAGCAGGGGTGAAGCTCGCCGCGGCCGTAGCCGCCAACCGCGACCAGCACGAGGCGCGCGGCGAGATCGGGTGAGAGTCTCTGCTGCCAGAGGGTGCGCAGCAGCAGATCCGTGAAGCGGGCACGGGCGCGCACGAGCTGCTCGACCGGCTCTTCCTCGGCAAAGCGCTGACTCAGTTCTTCCTGCGCCTGCCGCAGCAGCGAGCGACAGCTGTCCGCGGCGCCCTGGCTTTCGGCAATGACGGCGGGCACGCGATTGAGCAACGGCCAGTCGAGCGCGGCGGGGGTCTCCGCGGCGGCGTCCTCCAGCACTGAGGTGTCGGACACGACCATGCCTAGCTCTCGCAGCGAGTCAGCGAATCGGACGGCTCTGGCGCGTTCACCCTTTGGCGCGCGGACTGAGGGTCAGCACCTCGTGCCCTGTGGAGGTGACCAGTACCATGTGCTCCCACTGCGCCGACAGCGAGTGATCCTTGGTGACGACGGTCCAGCCGTCGGGCAGTACCCGTACGTGTCGCTTGCCGGCGTTGATCATGGGCTCGATGGTGAAGACCATTCCGGCGCGGATCTCCAGTCCCGAATCGGGTTCTCCATAGTGCAGGATCTGCGGGTCCTCGTGGTACACGCGGCCGATACCGTGCCCGCAGTACTCGCGGACCACTGAAAAACCCTCCGCCTCCGCCATGCTCTGGATGGCATGGCCGATGTCTCCCAGGTGCGCGCCGGGCCTGACCAGCTCTATGGCCCGCCACATGGCATCCTTGCACACTGCCGTGAGGCGCTGGGCCAGCACGGGGGGTTTGCCGACGAAATACATCCGGCTCGTGTCGCCGTGGAAGCCATCTTTAATGATGGCGACATCGATATTGAGTATGTCGCCCTGCTTGAGACGCCGCTCGTTGGGAATACCGTGGCAGACCACATGATTGACCGACGTGCAGACAGTCTTGGGAAAGCCCCGGTAACCGACGTTCGCCGGAACGGTCTGCTGGACGTTGACGATATAATCGTTGCAGATACGATCCAGTTCCTCGGTGCTCACGCCGGGAACCACATGCTCGGTGATCATGTCCAGGACGTCCGCCGCGAGGGCCCCGGCGACCCGCAGCTTCTGCTGCTCCTCGGGGGATTTCAGGATGATTTGGGTGGTCCGAAGCATGCGGCCTCTCGTGAGTGCCTAAAGCATTGTTCAGGCTGGAAGTTCATGGTATAAAGCGCGGCCTTTTTTGGCAATGCAATCCACACGCGTCATCGTTAACCTGTGACTGGGTGTCCGAAACGCCGCCGGCAGGCTGCTTTCGGATCGTCACCAGGGATGCGCGGAGGCCACAACCCAACATAGGAGTCTACGTCGTGCCCAGCGTGTCCATGAGACAGATGCTGGAGGCGGGTGTTCATTTCGGACATCAGACCCGCTTCTGGAACCCCAAGATGGCCCAGTTCATCTTCGGCGAGCGCAACAAGATACATATCATCAACCTCGAGAAGACCCAGCCGTTATTTGCTGATGCGGCGGCGTTTATCCGGCACATCGTGGCGGATGGCGGCACCGTGCTGTTTGTCGGCACCAAGCGTTCCGCTCGGGATGCAGTGCAGAACGAGGCTCAGCGCGCGAACATGCCCTATGTCAACCAGCGCTGGCTGGGCGGCATGCTCACGAATTTCAAGACCATCCGCGGGTCGATCAAGCGACTGGCGGAACTGCAGGAATTGGCCACCTCCGGCGCGCTCGACAAGCGCGGCAAGAAGGAAGCCACGCAGTTGCGCCGCGAGATGATCAAGCTGGAGCGCAGCCTGGGCGGCATCAAGGGGATGGAATCGCTGCCGGACGCGCTGTTCGTGATCGACGTCGGTCATGAACACATTGCCATCCATGAGGCGCGCAAGCTGGGCATTCCGGTCGTGGCCGTGGTGGATACCAACTGCTCCCCCGAGGGCATCGACCACGTGATCCCGGGCAACGACGATGCCATGCGCGCGATCGCGTTGTACGCAGCCGCCATTGCCGACGCCGTGCTCGAAGGCAAGTCCGCTGTGCCCCAGGTGGCAGTCGGCGAGGACGAGTTCGTCGAACTCGATGAGCAGGGCAACCCCCGGGCCAAGAGCGGCAAGCCTGGCCGTGCCCGGCCAGCCGCCGCAGTGCGCAAGAAGTCACCTCCGCGCCGCAGGCCCTCGGTTGCACCGGCGGCACCGGTCGCTGCCCCCGAGGATGCCGTGCTCGATGCCGAAATCGACGATACCACCGAGGGGGCGACTCCGGCCGCTCCCATGGGACTCAAGCGCCGCGGCGGCAATGCCGGCCCCGCGCGCCGCCCGCGCAGCGGCGCCGCCTGAGCTAACGATACCGGGAGTACCTGCATGACAGTGACAGCAGAAACCGTTCGGGCGCTGCGTGAACGCACCGGCGCGGGCATGATGGAGTGCAAGCGCGCCCTGGTCGAGAGCGGCGGGGACCTGGATGCGGCCGCCGACCTCATGCGCAAGCAGGGTCTGGCCAAGGCGGACAAGAAGGCCGCTCGTGTGGCTGCCGAGGGCGTCATCGTGGTCGAGCGATCGGCCGACGGCCACTCTGCTGCCATGGTGGAGATCAACTGCGAGACCGATTTCGTGGCGCGGGAGCAGGACTTCCGCCACTTCGCGGCCGACCTGGGGCGGCTGACGCTGGCCGGGCGGATCGTCGATGTCGACGCTCTGCTGGCCGCGGAACTCGCTGCCGGCGAGACCGTCGATGCCCGCCGGCGCGCACTCGTGGCCAAGATCGGCGAAAACATCAGTGTGCGTCGTACCGTCGTGCTGGAGACCAGCGGGGTGCTGGGTGCGTACGTTCACGGCACGCGCATCGGGTCACTGGTCGCGCTCGAGGGTGGGACCGCTGCGCTGGCGCACGATCTTGCCATGCACGTGGCTGCGAGCAATCCACGCTACATCGGCATCGCCGACGTACCCGCGGAGGTCGTGGCCAAGGAGCGCGAGATCCTCACCGAGCAGGCGGCCAAAGAGGGCAAGAGCCCCGAGATCGCGGCCAAAATGGTGGAGGGGCGACTGCGCAAGTCGCTCAATGAGATCGTGCTGCTCGGCCAGCCCTTCGTAAAGGATCCGGACCAGACCATTGAGAAGCTGCTCAAGGGCGCATCTTCCCGTGTCGTGCGCTTCGAGCGTTTCGAGGTGGGCGCCGGCATCGAAAAGAAACAATCGGACTTCGTGGCGGAGGTCATGGCGCAGGTCAGTGCGGCCGGCGCCGCCCGATGAGCGAGGGACGCAAGCTGGAAAACCCCGCTGAGCGCGGGGTTTTTTTTATGGCAGACTGAAGCGGTTTGCCGCGAGCCAACATGGGAACGGCACGATGAATCAAAGCCAAGCGCGCTGCAGCCGAATTCTGGTCAAGCTGTCTGGCGAGGCGCTGCTGGGGCGCGCCGATTACGGCATCGATCCGGATGTGCTTCGCCGCGTCGCCGGGGAGGTACGGGATGTCCAGGCCCTCGGTATCGAGGTAGCCATCGTCATCGGCGGCGGCAACCTGTTCCGGGGCGCAGGTCTGGCGCGCGCGGGCATGGACCGCGTGACGGCCGATCAGATGGGCATGCTGGCCACGGTCATGAATGCGCTCGCACTGCAGGATGCATTGGAGGCGAACGGCATGCAGGCTCGCGTCATGTCCGCAATCCGCATCAATGAGGTCTGCGAGGACTTCATCCGGCGGCGCGCGCTGCGCCACCTCGAAAAGGGGCGGGTCGTGGTCTTTGCCGCCGGGACGGGCAACCCGTTCTTCACGACCGATACGGCTGCCAGCCTGCGCGCCATCGAGATCGAAGCGCAGCTGCTGCTCAAGGCCACCAAGGTGAATGGCATCTATTCGGACGATCCCGTCAAGAATCCGGCCGCGACGCATTATCCGCGATTGACCTACGACCGCGTGCTCGAGGAGCGCCTCAACGTCATGGACGCTACCGCCATCGTGATGTGTCGCGACTACAGCATGCCACTGCGGGTGTTCAATCTGGGGCAGGGCGGGGACCTGCTGCGGATCATGCAGGGCGAGGATATCGGTACATTGGTCACCAACGGATGAAAAAAGGCGGCCACCCATGCTCGAGGATCTGAAAAAAGACGCTGCGACGCGCATGCAGAAGTGCGTGCAGTCCTTCCTGGCCGATCTGAAGAAGCTGCGCACCGGACGGGCTCATCCGAGCCTGATCGAGCACCTGAAGGTCGACTACTATGGCAGCGACGTGCCGCTGCAGCAGGTGGCCAGCATCAGTATCGAGGACGCGCGCACGCTGGTCGTTTCCCCGTGGGAAAAGACCATGGTAGGGCCGATCGAGAAGGCAATCCACAAGTCCGAGCTCGGCCTCACGCCCAACACGGCGGGCACCGTGATACGCCTGCCGCTGCCGCCCCTCACCGAGGAGCGACGGCGCGACATCACGCGCATCGTGCGGCACGATGCGGAGAATGCACGCGTCAGCGTGCGCAACGTCCGGCGCGATGCCATCACCGATCTCAAGGAGCTGCTGAAGGAAAAGCTCGTCTCCCAGGACGAGGAGCGCAAGGGTGAGGACGAGATCCAGAAGCTGACCGACCGGTACATCGCCGAGATCGATCAGCACCTGGCGGGCAAG
>Ga0326728_10026688_pt1 | contig 10188 bp, 7 predicted proteins | sample MB3enrmetagenome_FD_207602 | JGI IMG/M metagenome (GOLD analysis project Ga0326728, IMG submission 207602) | Lab enriched peat soil microbial communities from McLean, Ithaca, NY, United States - MB31MN | ecosystem: Environmental > Terrestrial > Soil > Wetlands > Peat | place: USA: New York... | reverse complement strand
ACCAGCCGGCTAGCGACGTTTGCAGCCCAAGTGAGTGAATGGCGTGCTCGGTGATGACGGTGTTCGGCGCCGACGTTCCGGAGGGGAGCCCAATCAGCTCTTCGATCTTGGGGTTCCAGCGACACGAGCTCTTCGGACAGGGGTTGGTATTCCGAGTCACGATGTTCAGCACTTGATGTTTGGGCGTCGGCGTCCACGTGAACTGCATATTCGAGATGCCCGACAGACCAGGTCGCATACTGAGGATGAGGGCGCTCGGATCGATCTCCGATGACGTGATGCCGAATGCCCTGAGGAGTCGGGGCGTCGCCACGTAGATGGGGCCGTTCCAGTTCCGACCGGATCCCATGTGGTTGAGGCCGGCGTTCGTCTGCTCGAGCGGAATCACCGAACTCGCTCCGAGCGCTTCGGCGATCTCGTGGACACGCTTGTCCTGCACCGCCATCGGCGGCGGTTTCGGAGCGGTGCTCGACCCATTTGGGCCGAACAACGGCGTGCCACCGGGCAGTGGGGCGTAGACGACAATCTGGTTCGAAGCGAGGTTCGGTCCCGCGTAGTCGAGGACGTTGCCGTACCGTGCAGCGGCGGCGACCGCGACGATCACCGTGATCAGCACGGCGATGCTGATCGCGGCCAGTGACGGTCCTGACCTCGCCCGATAGCGCGCGAGGTCGCGCAGTGCGAGGCGCGCGGCGATGGGCGCGTGGCGGCCGACGCCGGAGGCAACGGAGAGAAAGAACGGCGCGAGAAGGATCACACCGGGAACGAGTGCGATGAGCCCGCCAATGAGGAACGGAACCTGCGGCTTCGCGCCCTTGGCCGTCGAGGAGTATCCGAGCAACAGGAAGGCCAGGACCAGCAGCACGACGCCAGGAACCGCCGAGCGGTGGACCCTCTTCGGCTCGACGGGCCGACCAGAGAGCGCGGCGACGATCGGCACTTTCGCCACGGTCCGAGCCGGACGTCGCGCGGCGACGTACGCCGCGATGACGGCGAGGCCCATCGCCGGTCCGATCACAACCCAGGGCAATTCGAAAGTGCCGATGACGTGGAAGGAACTGGCCTCGAGTGTTGGCCTGTAGATGATCCACACGACGAAGCCGAATAGCGCTCCCAGCACCGTGCCCGCGACCCCCACGACCGCGCCGTTCATCCGGACGACCGCTCGCACCTGCTTTTCGGTCGCGCCGATGGAAGAGAGCATGCCGAGTGAACGCAGCCGCCGCTGCGCCAACACCGTGAAGCCTCCGGCCGCGATGAGTGTGACCAGGAGCATTCCGATTACTGCGACCGCAAGAATGATCGTTTCCGGATTGGCCGCGCCGAGCGCCACCGACGTGACTTCCGCGACGTTCGGTCCGATCGTGGAGGGGCTCACCCCAGGTGCATCGAACAGCAGATCGATTTCGCCCGGGGTGCGCACCTGCCCGGGCACCACGAGGGCAAAGTTGTCAAGGGTGTCCAGCGGGTCTTCGACGATGCCGACCACGCGCCGTTGCGTTCCACCCTCGGACCACAGCTGCCCGACGCGCACATTGAATGCAGAAGCGACGCCCTTGGTGAGGGCGACCTCGCCGATACCAGTCGGATATCTCCCCGAGACGAGTGAGAGCATCGGACCACTGAACGGCCCGTGCGCACTTTCGGCCCGGAGCTGATAGGTGTCGACGGAACCGGGGATCGAGAGGGTCTCGTTCTCGATGACTTGAACGCGCCCGAAGCGATGCTCGAGCGCCGCAACCTTCGCCGAAAGGTGTGGAACGGATCCCTGATAGGAGGCGAGGTCATTCGCCGTCCCGAAGCCCAGGTTCGCCGGCGTCGGGTTGTTCGTCGCCACAGCCGCGGCAACGAAGATCGCGCCGACCACGACGACGATCAGCGTGAGAACGAGGAGCTGCTGGCGCCACTCGCGCCGGAATAGCCTCCACGCCCAACGCATCACCGCGCGACGAGCCGACAGCGATCCAGGGCCCCCGCCCCGAAGATCGGGGGCGGCGTCCGGAGCCGGTGTCATGACTGCGGCCCGGTCTGAAGCAGGGACTCTGCGCTCGGCGGTGGAACTGTCTGGTCGACGATTCGGCCGTCGCGCAGGAAGACCACCCGATCCGCCCACGAGGCGAGCTGGGCGTCGTGAGTCACGACCACCGCTGCAACGCCCGTCTTGCAGGCGGAGAGAAGCATCCGCATCACTGCTTCCCCGTTCGCCTGATCAAGCGCGCCAGAGGGCTCGTCCGCAAGCAGAAGATGCCGTCCACCGATGATGGCCCGCGCGATTGCGACACGTTGGCGCTCTCCGCCGGAAAGTTCGTCAGGGTAACGCGCCGCCCGGTCGGCAAGGTTGAGTTGGTCCAACACCGCCATTCCGGCCAAACGCGACTTCTTCGCGCTGACGCCGTCGAGCTCGAGCGGAAGTGAGACATTCTCGACAGCGGTGAGGCCCGCGAGGAGGTTGAACTCCTGGAAAACGTAGCCAACCGTGCGTCGCCGAAGCCGCGCCTTGTCGTTGTGCGACATCTCTTGGAGCGACTCGCCGTCGATGAACACCTCGCCGCTCGTCGGCTCCTCAAGGCTGCCGGCGATCGTAAGCAAGGTCGACTTGCCTGATCCGCTCGGGCCCATGACCGCGATGAGCGAACCACGTTCGACCTCTAGGTTGATGTCGGCCACCGCGTGCACTTCGTTCGGACCCGTGCCATAGGTCTTCGAGACCTGGCGAAGTTCGAGAAGACTCATTTGCGAACCGCCAATCTCCGTCTGAGCATCGGAATCTCCGTGCTCCCAGCGCGCGGCTCTAACGCCTCACGCTTCAACCGGCCGTCGACCGCATCGAGCCATCGGATCACCGAGTCGAGACGAAACAGCTCAGCGTCGACGACGAGCGCCAGCCGGAAGTCGTACTGACCTTCGTCGTCCTTCAGCCGGGTCCACTGCTGCATCAGCTCGACGACGTACCGCCTGTGGATCTGCAACACGCTCTGCACGTCGACGCCCGGTACATCGAGCGCAACGAGCACCTTGATCACGAGCTCGTCACGAGGAGGGACGGTGAGGTCGTTCGGGGTCATGAGCCACTCAGCGAGCTCGTGTTCGCCGGCGGCAGTGATCCGGAACCGCTTCTGTGGTCCCTCGGAGTCCGCTCGATCAGATTCGACCAGCCCGTCTCGCTCGAGGCGCTGGAGGGTCGTGTACACCTGGCCGACATTGAGCGGCCAGACGTCGCCGGTCTTCTCCTCGAACTCCTGTCGGAGCTGGTGGCCGTACTTCGGCTGCTCGCTCAGCAGTCCGAGCAACGCGTACTTGACGCTCATCTGCGACTGCCTGGGAGTTGCATACTCAGTATATTACCGAGCTACGTCAGCTCTGGCAAGTCCCTCTCAGATGGCACGTCAAGGGCACGAACCTGGCTAGCAGGCGTCTTCCTCGCGGCCAGACATCCTCGCTGCTCGCCAACTCGTGTGAGTCAGGTCGCGACGCGTGAGATTGCAATCAGATGGCAGGTGAACGCCGCAATCGTGCACGCGTGGAACAGCTCGTGGTAGCCGAAGATGCGCACCGACAACCTCGGACGGCGTAGCGCGTAGACGACAGCGCCGGCGGTGTAGAAACACCCCCCGAAGACGACGAGCAGCATCGTGATCGCACCCGCGAGATGCCACAGCTCGGGGAGCCAGAAGATTGCCGCCCAGCCAAGACCGATGTACATCGCCGTGTAGAGCCACCGCGGAGCAGACAGCCAACTGACACGGAGCAAAACGATCGCCAGCGCGGTGGACCAGACGATGGACAGCATCACGGTGGACTGAGAGGAAGCAAGCACAGCGACCCCGAGGGGCGTGTACGTGCCCGCGGTGATCAGCGCGATGTTCGAGTGGTCGAGACGCCGCAGTATGCCTGCCGTGCGTGGACTCCAATTGCCGCGGTGGTAGACGGCGGACGTACCAAAGAGCATGCACGCCGTGAGCGTGAACACCGCGCACGCGACGCGGTCTGCATGGGTCGTCCCACTGGCAGTGAGCGAAAGCCCCGACACGAGGGCGAACGGGAATGCCCCGACGTGGAGCCATCCACGAAGACGCGGCTTCGGAGGTGCAATCGTGGCGGTCACCTGCTCAACCTAGAACCTCTCGGAATTCAGTGGGCCCGGACACGTCGCTCGTTCAGGTTGAGTCGAAGACAAGCATCTTGACCCGCCCGATCATTCATCAGACATTCCAAGAATGTCATACGCAAAGACGTGTCCGTCGCGTCTTCGACGAAGGAGAACGGACCGAACTCGTGGGCGCTGAGGGACTCGAACCCCCGACCTGCCCGTTGTAAGCGAGATCACCTTTTGCGCCCAGCTAGGACAAACTCCCCGGCTGACAGCTAGCGAGATTCGGGTAATCAGTTGGCATCGCAGGCAGCTTCCGCACTTACGAAACGGCAATCGTCCTGGTGAAGGTCTTTCCGCCCAAGACTGTGACGTCCAGCGTGACTTGTACGCGTGTAACTGCCGCATTGCTGAAGGCGCTCTGGCCACTTGTCGTGAGCGCGAGGTTGACGGTAGAGGCCCTCCCCGCGGCAAGTACATAACGAGTTCTAGCGAGGACAACCCTCCCGGTGTTCAGCTCCGCGACGCCCGAGCACTTCTCCTTGCCGCACCTCAGTGTGACAGCGATATTGCCGTTCGTGACCGAGAAGGCGTGACTGGCAAGCATCACACCCGTCGCAGGCATTGCACTGCTAGTCCCGATCGCCTTGTTGACATTCGCCGGTGTGAGGAGTGGAGCGATGCTCTTCAAGATCGTGATCGTCTGCGCGGGGCCGGTGGAGCCGAACAAAGAAACGACAACTTTTCCGACAGCCAGGACGCCGTTGGATGACTGCATACTCCCGGTGTGACCTTGGGCGCACGAGCCGTTGCCAATCGCGGGCGTTGAGTAAGAGCCAGGGGACGAGATTGATTGCACTTGCTTACAAAGAGCCGGGAGGATCGCAGAGGCTTCGGCATTGCTCGACTCAAAGACGAAGGAGAGAGTGAAGCCCAGTCCGCCCATGCCTGTGGGGGTGCTGATGTGCTCGTGGGAGTAGGTGCATTCGGTCCAGTTGAGGTTCACCGTCTGCCCATTCACCGAGAGCTGCTGGCTCGTGTTCATTGGGCCGATCTCGAACATCGCCATGCCGAGGGCGGAGGCAGCGACGCTTGCAGGAACGATGGTGCAGGTGCCAACCACAGGACCTGGCCCTGGAGGAAGTGCCTTCGGGACGTTGGCAGTGACGCCCGCCGCGGTCGCCCCTGATGCCGCACCTGCGGTTGCCAGGAGGACCATCGCGAGCAATGGCGCCACCGCCAAGACGACCCCCCTTCCGCGTAAGTTGTGCATCACTGCCTCCGAGATATCGCCCCCAGAACATTTAGGTTCCGCAAGGAAGTCGCGCCGTCCTCTTTTCAAGAGTCGCTGACAACAATGCGACTGCGGCGCTCAAGGGACCAGGGCCGAACGTCACTGCACAAGTGCACAGAGCGTTCGACTCGCCGCGCATAGTGGTGACACCGCTCGCCGTGATTGTCCCAAAACAACCGGTCGCCGGTCATGCGGAGTTGGATAGCTGTCCGAGCGTTGTGCTCACCGCACAAGCCCCCCAGCGGTTTGTGCTACCGCAGTTGAGGAACAGTTTCGTGGGCGCTGAGGGACTCGAACCCCCGACCTGCTCGTTGTAAGCGAGATCGGCCTGAACGCTGTGCTAAGCGGCGTTCGTCCTGGTCGCAAGCGAACGAAATCGAATCGTCGGCAAGTGTCGATCACGCCCCCCTTCTGGTCGAAAGGCCCTATTTCCCTCAGCTCGTCTGCCGAATGATGAGCGCAGGGGCCTTTTGACGGCTGAGGACGTGACGATGTTTCAGTTCCATACCTGCTGGCGGCGGATGAGGGGTTCGCGGTGAGAGCTGCACCCCGTCTCGCCATGGTGTTCGCATTGGCCGCCAGCACGGCCGGCTTGGCTGGGCAGTTCGCAAGACCAAGTGCTGCGGCGGTGTCGAACAACATCGTGGTCGTGTCGAATACGTCCGACCTGGTGAACGGCGATGTGTCGTCGGTCTCTGCTCTGAATGAGCACCCCGGACCGGATGGCATCTCGCTTCGTGAGGCGCTTACGGCAGCGAACGCCACAACAGGGACACAGACGATCGACGTCATGTTCAGTCACGCGATGAACGGCAGGACAATCGAGTTGCGCTCGCCACTGCCGCCGATCCGTCGCAACCATCTCGTGCTCGAAGGGATCGCCCCGAACGATTCGACCGCGACGGTGACGATCGACGGGCGGTACGTGCGGGGAGTCGGCAACACTTACATGCCAAGGGACGGTGGAGAGTACGCGCTGTTGGTTGTTGAGGCGTCTGAGGTCACGGTCCGCGGGCTGCGGCTCACCGGCGTGAACCCCGGTCCCGGTAACCCCCCTGGCTGGGCGACGGCGATGGCGGTGGGCCCGGGGTACGAGATCACCCCCGGTGGCTCGCCAGGCCCAAGCACCGTGGCCAACGTTCAGGTCGAAGACGACGCGTTCGATGAGAGCGGGTTCACCTTCCCGTTTGTTGGCTCGTCGGCGAACGGGCTGATCGTCGGGTCGAGCGGGCTGCTGACCGGAACGAGGACACATCTCGGCAATGTAACGATCGCCGGGAACAGCTTCGTGCATTACACCGGCGACGCCGACGCGCTCGGCGTGGCCGGAACGCCCGGGGAGACGAATAGCGCATTCACGATCGAGGACAACACCTTCGACCAGGACATGATCGCGATCGAACCGGGCGGGGGGGAGCGGATCATCGGCAACACGATCACCAGCACGATCCCCAGGTCGAGCGGAATCAGCCTCGACACCGGCCTTCCGCATACGGTGATCAACGACACACTGATCGAGGACAACACGATCGCCCTCGCAGACGGGAGCGCAATCGGCATCGGCGCTGGGAGCCGACACGTTGGGGGCGACGTCATCTCGAACACCCAGATCGTCAACGACGTGATCAGTGCTGGCCAAAGTAGCCATGGCGATGCCGGGATCTACATTGACGGCGGCGATTTCACGACGTCTTCTCCGAGCAGGGTCGCGGGCGTCACGATCGAGAACGACACCCTCGTCACCGAGGGCACCGGGAACCTACTGAACCTGATCCCGAACGGCACGGGAGCCAGCGGCAACAAGATCACCGGCGTGATTATCCGCAACACGATTCTCTGGGACCCGAACGGTTACCCGATCAGCACGGGTAACCAGCCGGTGGTCAACCAAGCCCCCGATGTCGTGATGAACTCTCTGATCAGCGGCCCCAGCTGGTCCGGCAGCAACGGCAACGTCAATGCCAATCCACAGTTCGTCAACGAAGCTGCCGCCGACTATCGGCTTGCCGCTGGCAGCCCGGCGATCGGGGCCGGAACAACGGTGGGCGCGCCTTCACAGAACATTGACGGTGCGCCGCGCAGCTCGCCGCCCAACATCGGCGCGTACTAGTACGGTGCTGCGGCACACCCGTGGCTAACAACTGTGCGGATTGCCCGCGGGTGGTACGCGGGAGTTAGCTGGCTGTCGAAGCACTGTGCTCACCGTTCGGCGAAATCACAGCTTGTATTTTCTCAGTTCAACAGTTACTTCGTGGGCGCTGAGGGACTCGAACCCCCGACCTGCTCGTTGTAAGCGAGCTGCTCTAGCCACCTGAGCTAAGCGCCCGTCGCTCCTCCGAAGACGCCGGGACGCGGTATCCGCTTCCGGCGTACTGGCTCGACCGGCAATCTTTGCACCCTGGGGGTACCGCTCGGTCCCGAGGGTCTCTCTAGGGGCTTTCCGAGTCGGGCGGGCCGAACGCGTAGACCGTGACGGATCCACCACACGACCTAAGCGTGATCGGAACGGCGAGCGCCTCGCTCGTACCGGGGATCGCCACGTTGACCGAAGCGACGGTTGAGCACCCCACCCCTCCGATGGGGAAGTCATTCACAATGATGATGAACTCCGCGGTTCCGCCGCTCGACAGCGTGACCGGCACCGGGGCCGGACCGCCGTCGATCGCCGTAATCGGAAGCTTCAATCCCGCGCCGGCCCCGGAAGCGCCGGACGGGCCGAAGAACTCGAGCGAGGGGTAGCCGTCGAGCTCGCATCGCGTCGGACCCTGGTTCGTCAGGTTGAACTCGGTGTACGACGACCCGGCGGCGGCACCGCCAGCCAAGGTCGTGATCCCGAGCACGCCGGGCGAGCAGGCCGCGAGGCCCGGGATCGTCGGAGTCGTCCCAGTCGAGCCCTTCGGCTTCGAGGTGGGCGTCGTCTGGTGATGATGGTGGTGCGTTGTCGGCTTGGGTGTTGACGCGCAAGCCCCGAGGGCGGCTCCCGCCCCCAGGACGGCGGCCAAGGTCAGTGCCCTTCGGGCCCCCTGTCCCATGAGAGGCGCCTCGCCCTTCGGTTACGGGAACAGCCCGCGCAGCCGCGTCGCCTCGGCGACCCGGTCGAGACCGAGCGCCACGGCGGCCCGCCGCAGGGGCACCTTCAGCATGGCCGACTTCTGCCACGTCTCGTCGAACGCCCGCTCCATCGTCTCGCGGTGTCGCGTCGAGAACACTCCTGACTCCCAGGCGTAGCCCTGGCGGGCCTGGGCCCATTCGAAATACGACGCGACGACCCCGCCGGCGTTCGCGAGCACGTCGGGCACGACGGTGACCCCGCGCTCTTCAAGGATGGGATCGGCCTCGGGGGTCGTCGGCCCGTTTGCCGCCTCGACGAGCACCCTGCCCCCGAAAGACGCGGCCACGTCGGCAGTGATCACACCCTCGAGCGCCGCCGGAATGGCGAGCTCGCACTCGATCGAGAAGAACGATCCCGGGTCGATCGCATCGGCGTCCGAGAAGCCGGCGACCGTGCCGGCACGTCCGAAGTGCTCGGCGAGAGCCGCCGGATCGATCCCGCCCGGGTTGTGGATCGCGCCGCCCACATCGGCGACGGCGACGACACGCACGCCGAGCGACGAGAGGAGGAAGACCAGCGGCGCGCCGACCTTGCCGTAGCCCTGCACGACGGCGCGCGCTCCCGAGAAGGGCATACCGAGCTCCCGGAAGGTCGCCCGGGCGCAGAGCACCACGCCCGACGACGTGGCGCCGACGTGGCCCGCGATCCCACCGATGGCGATCGGTTTGCCGGTGACGACACCGGGGGTGACGTCTCCCCGCATCATCGAGACGGTGTCCATGATCCAGGACATGATCCGGGCGTCGGTGTTCACGTCCGGAGCAGGGACGTCACGATCGGCCCCGAGCAGCGACGCGATGTCGAAGGCGTACCGCCGCGTGAGCCGCTCCAGCTCCGCCTCCGACAGCGAGGCCGGGTCGACGACGACCCCACCCTTCGCGCCGCCGAACGGGATGTCGACGACGGCGCACTTGATCGTCATATCCGCGGCGAGCGCCATCACCTCGCGCACGTCGACCGCGGGGTGGAACCGGATTCCGCCCTTGCCGGGTCCGCGCGCCGTGCTGTGTTGCACCCGCCAACCGGTGAACACCTCGACGCGCTCGTCGTCGCGGCGGATCGGGATCGCGACCTCGAGAATCCGCTCCGGCGTGACGATGAGCTGGGTGATCCAATCCTCGAGTCCGAGCAGGTTCGCCGCATCCTCGATCCGAGCGCGAATGGCGTCCCAGGAATCCCCACGCTCGTCGGTCATACGTTCACCTCGTCAGACTGCCACTCCTGTGAGCGTAACGCTGACGCCGCTGCGCGACAGACCGGTCGGATCACACCTTGGACAATGAACGCCGATCCGAAAGCTTCTCGGCCTCGCGGGTCGACGAGATGAGCGGCGACTGGCTGAGCAGCAGCAAGGAGTAGAACATCAGGCCGAGGAAGAGCCCTTCGATGATCGCCCGTGAACCCGTCGCGTGGACGTGGTCTTTGAACAGCCAGATTCCCATGACGATGCTCGAGAGCGGGTTGACGACGAGGAGCGCGGCCTGCGACGCCGCCACCGGACCGGCATCGAGGGCATGTTGACTGATGATGAGCCCGATCAGCCCGACGACGGCGACGGCGTACGCCGCGGGGTGCGAGAAGACATAGACGACGCCATGCGACCACTCATTGGCGACGGTCTTGATGAACGCGGCGGTCAACGCGAAACAGATCGCGGCGCTCACGCCGTAACTCAGGGCCCGCCAGGAGCGG
>Ga0326728_10026686_pt1 | contig 10190 bp, 6 predicted proteins | sample MB3enrmetagenome_FD_207602 | JGI IMG/M metagenome (GOLD analysis project Ga0326728, IMG submission 207602) | Lab enriched peat soil microbial communities from McLean, Ithaca, NY, United States - MB31MN | ecosystem: Environmental > Terrestrial > Soil > Wetlands > Peat | place: USA: New York... | reverse complement strand
AATCGCAATTTCCTTTTCGCGCGCGGTGGCCTGAGCGAGCAGCAGGTTCGCCACGTTCGTGCAGGCGATGAGTAACAGCAGGCTGACCGCGCCCATGACGATAAACAACATCACGCGGAACTGGCCTACCACGTTCTCCGCGAGCGTGTGCATGACCACACTGAATTGCTTCGGGTACTCCTTCGGATACGCTTTGGCGAGGCGATGCGCGACTACGTTGAGGTCGGCCTGGGCCTGTTCCATGGTGACGCCCGGCTTGAGACGGCAGAGCAGGCCGAAGCGGTCGGCGAACTGGAGCGGCCCGCCCGCATTCGCGGTTCGAATCATGGGCGCGGGAATCCACAGGTCGGCGTCGCCCCAGCCAAAGCGCGGGGGCATGATTCCGATCAGCGTGCGCGGCGTGCCGTTGAGCACGAAGGTGCGGTTCAGAATCTTCGGATCGGCGCTGAAACGCGACACCCAGACCTTGTAACGAAGTACGAAGACAGGCGGGGCATCGGGCTTGTAGTCGGCGGGTCCAAAGGCGCGGCCGAGGAGCGGCGGCATGCCCAGAAACTCAAACGTGCCGGGGCTGGTCAGCTCACCCTGGAACCGTTCGCTTCCTTCGTTGTTGGAATAGAGCACGTCGAAATCGTTGTTGGCAATGATGCCGTCGAAGACGTGATTCTGCTCCTGGTAGTCCAGGACCTCTGAGACAAGAAACGATCCACGTCCGTTATTGGGACTTCCCGCCGGATCGTGAATCTCGAACTGGACGAGGCGAGCCGAGCCCTTGTAGGGGAAGGGATTCAGCAGGATGTTGTCAATGACGCTGAAGATGGCGGTTGTCGCGCCGATTCCTAACGCCAGCGCAAGCACGGAAAGAGCTGTGAAGCGCGGATCGCGGCCGAGGCTGCGAATCGCGAAGCGGACGTCGCGCCAGAGGAGATTCATATTTCCGAATACGGCGCGCCAGGCCACGGGGTTCCGCAAACTCCAATACCGTTCACTTTGCGGGGCGAGGGACACGCGGTGCAAGCCGCGTCTCTTCGATGTCGGGGGAAAACGCGGCTGACGCCGTGTGCCCCATTGCGAAAGAAGTACTAAGTGAACAGTATTGCCGCAAACCCCGCTATTCGTAGCGCAAAGCTTCGGTGGGATTCAGGTGCGAGGCGCGGTTGGCGGGAATGATGCCGAAGACGACTCCCACAATCACCGACACCGCGAAGGCCACCACCACGGAGAGGGCGGAAACGGGAACGCGAATGTCGTCGGTGAAAAAGCGAATGCCCAGAGGAACGGAGAGTCCGATCAGGATGCCCGCGGCGCCGCCGGTGACGCTGATGAGAATAGCCTCGGTGAGGAACTGATCGAGGATCTCGCGGCGCGACGCGCCCACCGCCATGCGCAGGCCGATTTCGCGGGTGCGCTCGGTCACCGTGACCAGCATGATGTTCATAATGCCGATCCCGGAGATGATCAGCGCGATGGCCGAGACCAGCATGAGCACAATGGAGAGGACCAGCGCGATCTTCTTCGCCGCGTCCAGAATGGACGAGAGGTTCTCGATGTCGTAAAGGGCGCCCGGGCGATGGCGGCTCTCGATGATCTGGCGAACCGCCTGCGTCAGCGGTCCCACATCCTCGGCGGTTTTCGCCTGCACGTAAATGGGGTCGATGCGCTCCACCGGCGAGAAATAGCGAATCACGGTGATGGGGATGAGAATGGTCTCGCTGGACAGTTCCGAAAGACCGAAGCTTTCGGTGCGCTCCTTGAAAGTGCCGATGACGGTGAACTCGAGTTGGTGAATCTTGACCGTCTGGCCGATGGCGCTGGGCTGGCTCCCATAGAGCCGTTTCGCGAGCTTCTCGGTGAGCAGGGCCACTTTCTGACGCAGCGCGACGTCGCTCGGGTCCATGAATCGCCCGGCGAGGAGCTGGAGATTGCGCACCGACGCATAGTTCTCGTCCGAGCCGATCACCTTGGTGTCTTTTTCCTTGCCTTCGATCAGCATGGTGTCGTAACTGGTCATCACTCCGGTGGCCGCGACAATGCGGTTGCCCAGTTGCTGTCGGACGGCCTGGATGTCGGCGAGTTTTACGAAATCGGCGTCGGCGGTCGCCTCGGCGTTGTTGCCCGCCTGATAGCCGCCATAGACGATGTTCGATCCGATGGCCCGAATCTGGTCGAGAATGTACTCGCGGCCGGTGATGGAAATGGTGACCACCAGGATCACCGACGCGTTGCCAATCACCAGCCCGAGAGCCGTGAGGAACGTGCGGACTTTGTTCGCGCGCAGCGCTTCGACGCTGAACTTGAGTGCTTCCCCAATGAACATGAGGCGAAAATGCCGGGCTGCAACCCTGTTCCTATCGTACGTGACGGCGTGAAGCGCTTACTACAATAGAAGGCAGATGCGACGAATCGGGCCCCTGATCCTCGTCGTGATACTCATTCTCGGCGGCATGGTCGCCGCAGCCTGGATGTCGCGAGTGAAGCACCAGCACAAAGCCGCTCCCGCGGTTCCGCGCATGCTCCCGCCGAACACGTCCTCAACAGCCGAGGAGTGGGTCTACCGGCAGAGTAATGCGAACGGGACCAGCGTGGAGGTCCATACGAAGGACTACCGGCAGATTGCCAACTCCGACAGCATGGAACTGACCGGGATGGAGCTGCACCTGTTCAGCAAGGACGGCGCCACCTACAACAAGGTGAACTCCGAGAAAGCCGTGTTCGACACGCACGCCGGGCTGCTCTATTCGGAGGGCGCGGTATCGATCGCCATGAAGGTGCCGGTGAATCAGTCGCCGGACGAGGGCACGCTGGTCATTCAGTCGTCGGGCGTGCACTTTGAGAGCAAGACCGGGAAGGCGTACACGGATCGCCCGGCCTCTTTTCGCTTCGGCCGGAACGAAGGGAGCTGCGTGGGAGCTTCCTACGACCCGCAGACGCACGAGCTGGTCCTCCAGAGCCAGGTGGAGCTGATGTGGCGGGGGAAGGCGGAAGGCACGGTTCCGATGAAGATCGAGGCCGGCAATGCGGTCTACAAGGAGCTCGAGTCGAAAGTTTATCTGTCGCCGTGGTCGAAGCTGACGCGCGACGCCCTCACCATGCAGGGCGGCGCCGCCGTGGTGACGCTGGCGGATCAGCGTCTGCAACTCGTGGATGCGCAGAACGCGAAGGGAGTGGACGATCAGCCGGGCCGCCGCGTGGAATTTTCCGCGGATCATCTGGTCACGAATTTCGACGACGACGGCCTGATCAGCCACGTTGTGGGAGACCAACACGCTCATCTGACGTCGTCCACGAAGGCGGGCGCGATCCGCGTGGATGCGGACCGCGTCGACATGGTGATGGCCGGCGTAAACGGAAACAGCGTTCTGCAGGCGGCCACGGCCACCGGGCATGCGGTGTCGGAATCCACGCCGGCAGCGGCGGGCGGCGGCCAGACTCCGGAGCGGCGTTTGCTGCGCAGCGATACGCTGACCGCGCACATGCGGCCCGGCGGACAGGAAATCGATTACGTGGACTCGGGGAGTCCGAGCACCATCGAGTTCATTCCCGTGCGCGCCGGGCAGGCGCATCGCGTGATGACCACGCAGTGGATGATGATCCACTATGCCGCGGAGAACCGCATCCGGAACATGGCGGCCAGCAACGTCACCACGCGCACGGACAAACCTGCCGAGCCGGGGGCCAAAACGGCGCCGCCGCCGGCGCTCACCTGGAGCCGCCTCATGAACGCCGACTTCGATCCGGCCACCGGGCAGATGACGCGCATGCAGCAGTCGCAGGATTTCCGCTATGAGGAGGGCGACCGCAAGGCTAAAGCCGATGTCGCCGATCTCGATCAGAAGAGCAACGTGATCACGCTGACGAAATCGGCGCGAGTCTGGGATTCCAGCGGCACCACCTCGGCTACTTCCGTGGTGCTGGACGAAGGACCCGGGAAATTCACCGCCAGCGGAGAAGTGAATTCCACGCGCCTGCCCGACAAGTCCTCGGATAATTCCATGCTCTCCAACGACGAGCCTCTGCATGCGCGAGCCGCGAAGATGACCACCAGCGATAACAGTACGAAGATCCGGTACGAGGGTAACGCCGTGCTCTGGCAGGGCGCGAATCGTCTTCAGGCCGATGTGGTGGACATCGACCGCGATGAAGGTGCGATGCGGGCGCACGGCCACGTTGTCAGCCAGCTTCTCGACAAAAGGAACGATAACGCCGGACAGCCCGGCACCTCCCGCGATGCGGCCCCCGTTTACACCGTCGTCCACGCGGCGGACATGGTTTACACCGACGACGACAGGCAGGCGCACTACACCGGCGGCGCCACGATGGAGCGGCCCGATCTGCACGTGAAGGCGAGGGAGATTCGGGCGTTTCTGAAGCCCAGGGAGGATGATTCGTCGGCGGCGGCGGCGAACAAACCCGGGCCGGCAACCGCGGCGAACTCGACGCTGGCCGGCGATAAACAAGTGGGTGGTAAGAGCGACGCGGGCGATTCCTCACTCGATCATGCGATCGCGGAAAAGGATGTCCGAGTCGTCTCCACGCAGCCGGGCCGCACGCGCACGGGCACCTCCGAACATGCCGAATACTTCACCGCCGAGGGACGGGTGGTGCTCACCGGAGGCAAGCCACAAGTGGTGGACAGCCTCAAGGGGACAACCAAAGGCCGCGAATTGACGTGGTTTTCGCAGGATGATAGGCTGCTGGTGAACGGGGTGGAAACCCAGCCCGCGGGAAGTGTCGTCCTTCGTAAGAAAAAGTAATTCCACGCATGACTCTCGAGACCACCGAGCTTTCCAAATCCTATCGCGGCCGCAAGGTTGTGGATAATGTGTCGCTCTGGGTGGAGCAGGGCGAGGTGGTGGGCCTGCTGGGGCCGAACGGCGCCGGCAAAACAACCAGCTTTTACATGATTGTCGGCCTGGTGACTCCCGATTCGGGGACCGTGCTGCTGAACAAGGAAGACATCACCGCCATGCCCATGTACAAGCGGGCGCGGCGCGGCGTCAGCTATCTCCCCCAGGAGCCCTCGGTATTTCGCAAGCTCACCGTCGAAGAGAATCTGCTGGCCATCCTGCAGACGCTGCCGCTCCGGTCGTCGGAACGGCGCGACCGTCTGAATCGGGGCATCGAGCAGCTTGGACTGGAGACGGTGCGGCACAGCAAGGGCTACATGCTGTCGGGCGGCGAGCGGCGCCGGGTGGAGATCGCGCGGGCCATGGTGATCGATCCGAAGTTCCTGATGCTGGACGAGCCCTTCTCGGGCATCGATCCCATTCAGGTGCTGGAGCTGCAGAAAATCATCTTCGACCTGCGCGACAGCGGCATCGGCATTCTGGTGACCGATCACAACGTGCGCGAAACGCTGACCGTGACCGATCGCGCCTACATCATAAACAACGGCCGCATCTTCAAATGGGGCACGCCGGAAGAGCTGGGGAACGACCCCGAGGTGCGGCGCGTTTATCTGGGCGAAAACTTCAATCTGGAGCTGGAGCCGCGGCGCCAGGAGGTCTGAGGCGAACCCCGGTGTTCAGGAGAAGTCAGCCCTCTCCAATTCGCTGATCGTGCGGCGCATCTCCGCCGGCACCGGCACCGTCTTGTTGGTGCTGTAATCGAGCAGCACGATGGTGGAGTCGGCGGTGGCCGCCACCGTATCGAGCGCCTTGCTCACGATGCAATGTTCCATGCGAATGCTGCTGTTGCCGATTCGCGTCACTCGCGCGCCCACCCACACCGTATCGGGATAATTGAGCGGCCTTTTGTAATCGCACTTGACGCTGGCCAGGATGGGGCCCACTCCGCGCGGCGGCAACGGCACCCACATGCCGATGCGCTGCAGATACTCGACGCGCGCGGTCTCGCACCAGCGCAGATAAACGACGTTGTTGATGTGCCCAAAGGCGTCCTGATTTCCCCATAGCAGAGGGATCTCCACGATAACCGGGAACCCGGCGAGGGCTTCATGACGATGCTTCACTTTCTCGTACTTGTACCATGGTCTTAATGCCTGAATCCCGCATCACCGCGCGCGCGGACGACTTCGCCTCCTGGTATCAGGACGTGGTCATCGAAGGCGACATGGCCGAACCGGCCGAAATCGTCAAGGGCTGCATGGTCATCAAGCCCAATGGATACGCGGTCTGGGAGGCGCTGCAGCGCGAGCTCGACGCACGCTTCAAAGCCACCGGGCATCAGAACGTCTACTTCCCGTTGCTCATCCCGCAGAGTTTCCTGCACAAGGAAGCCGAGCACGTGGAGGGCTTTGCGCCGGAGCTTGCGGTGGTGACCATCGCCGGCGGCAAGGAGCTGGAAGAGCCTTATGTGGTGCGGCCCACGTCGGAGACCATCATCGGGCATTTCTTCGCGAAATGGATTCAGAGCTGGCGCGATCTGCCCGTACTGATGAACCAGTGGGCCAACATCGTCCGCTGGGAGCTGCGCACCCGCATGTTCCTGCGCACCACCGAATTCCTCTGGCAGGAAGGCCACACCGCGCACGCCACGCATGAAGAGGCCATCGAGGAAGTGCTGCGCATGCTCGACGTCTACGCCGATGTTGCCGAAAACGTCGCGGCCATCCCGGTGATCAAGGGCGTCAAGACGCACGCCGAGAAGTTCGCGGGAGCGGTGCGCACCTACGCCATCGAGGCCATGATGCAGAACGGACTGGCGCTGCAATCCGGCACCAGCCACGATCTCGGCCAGAACTTCGGCAAGGCCTTCGACGTCAAGTTTCAGAACAAGGAGGGTCAGCTCGAATACGTCTGGCAGACCAGTTGGGGCCTGAGCACGCGCATGATCGGCGGCGTGATCATGACCCACTCCGACGACAAGGGGCTGGTGCTGCCGCCGAAACTCGCGCCGGTGAAGGCCGTGGTGGTGCCCATTTATCGCAAAGACGCCGACAAGGGAGCGGTGCTCGAAGCCGCCCGGAAAATCGCGAAAGACGTGGGCGCGAAAGTGGACGATCGCGAAGGCCAGACCCCCGGCGCGAAATTCTTCCACTGGGAACGGCGCGGGGTGCCGCTGGTTCTGGAACTGGGCCCGCGCGATCTGGAGAGCGGGAACGTCGTGCTGAAGCGGCGCGATACCGGAGAGAAGCGGCCGGTGCCGCAGGCCGGGCTCGCGGAGCTGCTCCCCGCCGAACTCGAGAAAATGCAGCAGGATCTCTTTTGCCGCGCGCGGCAACGGCTCACCGACAACACCGTCCTCGCCAATTCCATCGAAGATGTGGAGGAGGTGTTGCGCGCCGTCACCGCCGAGCGCGGGGGCGGCAAGTTCGTCATGGCCCATCTGAAGGACGATCCGGCCTGCGACGCGCGTCTCAAGGAATTCAAGGCAACGGTTCGTTGCATTCCGCTGGTGGACCAATTCGACGGCCCCGGCAAATGCATTCTCACCGGCGAAGCCGTTGATCGCCGCGCGGTGATCGCGAAAGCGTACTGACGTGCGCGCCGCGGTTGTCCTGTTACTCGCGACGGCAGCGTCCGCGCAGCAGGCTGTCACGATTCGAGTCGACGCGAGCAAGGTCGTTGGACCGTGGAAGCCTGTCTGGTCCTACTTCGGCTATGACGAACCCAACTACACCACCGCGCCGTGCGGTCACAAGCTGATCGTCGAGCTGGGTGCACTCGGCAAGGTGCATGTTCGTGCACACAATCTACTCACCAGCGGCGATGGCACGCCCGCTCTGAAGTGGGGCTCCACCAATGCGTACACGGAGACGGCGGACGGCAAACCGGTATACGACTGGACCATCCTCGATCGGATCTTCGACGTGTGGATCAAAACCGGAATCACGCCCTTCGTCGAAATCGGCTTCATGCCCGAGGCGCTCTCCACGCATCCACAGCCTTATAAGCACGACTGGCCACGCACGCCCATCGCCGCCGGATGGGCCTGGCCGCCGAAAGACTACGAGAAGTGGGCCGAGCTGGTGCGCCAGTGGGTCCGGCATGAAGTGGCGCGATACGGGTTGGCGAAAGTGGAGACGTGGCACTGGGAAGTTTGGAATGAGCCGGACATTTTTTACTGGCAGGGGACGCCGGAGGAGTACGACAAGCTCTACGATGCCGCCGCCCGCGCGGTGAAAAGTGTCTCGCCACGGATGCGTGTGGGGGGGCCCGCGACCACGGGTCCTGCGGGCCGCAGCGGCGCCCCATATCTGCGCCAGTTCCTGGAGCACTGCGCGCGCACGGGAGTCCCGCTCGATTTCATCACCTATCACGCCAAGGGTCACCCCGAACTCGTCGACGGCCACATGCGCATGGGCCTCGCGAACAATCTGCGCGATGTTGCCGCGGGCCTCGACATCATCGCCGGGTTTCCGCAGTTTCGGAATCTGCCTGTCATCCTCAGCGAATCCGATCCCGAAGGCTGCGGGGCCTGCACCGCACGAACGCATCCGGAAAACGCATATCGCAACGGCTCGCTGTATCCGGCTTATACGGCCGCCGCGCTTGCCGGCATCCTGCAACTTGCCGATCGCGCCCACGCCAACATCGCAGGCATGCTCACGTGGGCTTTCGAGTTCGAGGACCAGCCATATTTCGACGGCTTCCGCACGCTGGCGACGAACGGCATCGACAAGCCGATCCTCAACCTGTTCCGCATGGAAGCGAAGATGAGCGGCGATCGCGTGAGCGTCTCCAGCGACGGAGCGGTCTCGCTCGACGACGCCCTGCACAACGGCGTGCGCGGGATGCCCGACATCGACGCCATCGCGACCCGATCGGATCACTCGCTTTCGATCCTTGTCTGGAATTACCACGATGACGACGTCCTCGCGGCGCCTGCATCCGTGAACCTCACCGTCGCCGGTCTGCCAGGCCGCGTCGCTCGCGTCCGGGTGCTCCACTATCGCATCGATGCCGATCACAGCAACGCGTACACCGCCTGGCAGCGCATGGGCTCGCCCCGGAATCCAACGCCGGAACAATACGCGCAACTCGAATCGGCGGGACAATTGCAGCTCGTGGAGTCCCCCCGGTGGCTTCCGGCGGCTTCGGGCGCCGTCGAGCTAATCTTCGCCCTCAAGCGCCCGGCCGTGTCGCTCGTGCAACTGAGCTGGTAGCCTGTTCGAATCCGTCCAGGATGTCCCATAGACGGACAGTCGCGCGGCGTCTCAACTGAGTTTTGCTGCCCGGCGCCGTGGAACCCCAATTGCCACATCACAGCCATGCGGACCTTGCTGCAGGACCTTCGTTACGGCTTTCGCATGGCGCTGCGGAGCCCAGGGTTCACGCTGATTGCCGTGGCCACACTGGCCATCGGGATCGCCGCCAACACCACAGTGTTTAGCTGGATCGACGCGGTGCTGCTGCATCCCATCCCCGGCGCGGGCGCCCCGGACCGGCTGGTAAGCTTCGAGAGCGTCTCCGCGGACGGCAAGCCGTTGACCGTTTCTTATCCCGATTATCGCGATTTCCGCGATAATCTGAAGCTCCTCGATGGAATTGCCGTCAGCCGGCCGGTGCCGCTGAGCGTGGGTGAAGGCGAGCAGACGCAGCGCGTGTGGGCGGAGATGGTGTCGGGCAATTTCTTCGCGGTGATGAAGGTTCGCCCGCAGATGGGCCGGGTGTTTTCCCGTGAAGAGAACGACGACAAAATGGGCGCGCATCCCGTCGCCGTGATCGGCGAGGGATTGTGGAGAACCCGCTTCAACGCCGACCCGCGGATTGTGGGAACCACCATCCACCTGAATCGTCTGCCCATGACCGTTGTGGGCGTCGTGCCGCAGGAGTTCCGCGGAAGCATGCCGGGGCTGGCGTTCCAGGTATGGGTGCCGGTGACCATGGGCGCGCAGCTCAACGAGCTGCCGGACTGGATGCTGAAGGACCGCGGGTCGCGCGTGCTGTTCAGCTATGCGCGGCTGAAGGATGGCGTAAGCGTCGAGCAGGCCGGCGCGGAGGCGGCGTCGGTGGCGCGGGAATTGTCGAGGCTGGATCGCAATACAGGTCAGAGCGCCACGGTATTTCCAGTGTGGAAGGGCCACTTCGGCGCGCAGAACCTGATGCTGTCGCCGTTGCGTATTCTCATGGCCGTGTGCGCGGTGGTGCTGCTCATTGTCTGCGCCAACGTGGCCAACCTGTTGCTCGCGCGCTCCACCGTGCGTCAGCGGGAACTCGGCGTTCGCGTAGCGTTGGGCGCGGGCCGGGGCCGTCTGGCGCGGCAGCTTCTGACGGAAACGCTGGTGC
>Ga0326728_10026683_pt1 | contig 10191 bp, 1 predicted proteins | sample MB3enrmetagenome_FD_207602 | JGI IMG/M metagenome (GOLD analysis project Ga0326728, IMG submission 207602) | Lab enriched peat soil microbial communities from McLean, Ithaca, NY, United States - MB31MN | ecosystem: Environmental > Terrestrial > Soil > Wetlands > Peat | place: USA: New York... | reverse complement strand
CACCAGCAGCCACTGGTCGCCCACGTGCGCCAGTTCCAATGGTTCCAGCAACGGCCGCAGCAGCTTGCGCGTGTCCCTATTGATGAGCACCCGTAGTTCCGAGGCAGCCAGCGCGTTGCGGATCTCTTCCAGCGCGCGCTTCACTAACGCGTCGGTGATCTTGACCTCGTCTTCGCGAAAGTCGGGATGCGCCGGGAATTCGTGTTCGAGCGCCTGTGCCAGAATCCCGTTCAGAGCGTCCGCAAGCGTGGCCGCCACGGGCGGGCGCAACGGGAGCGAACCCTCCAGGCACTGGAACTGTTGGGCCGGTTCCAACTCATACGCGGGGTCGAGCATGCCGGGCTCCGCGGCCTGCACGCCATACGCTTCCCGCAGCGCGCGCTTCACCTTGTCGCGCAGGCTAGTGCGCTGATTTTCGAGCAACGTGCGCGCCTCGGCCCTCTCCACCGCGGAGAGATTCGAGCTGTAGTCCTTGAGCCGCTGATCGTTGATGAGTAGGAAATCGAGCACGGTGAGCTTGCCCACTGCCCGCTGGGTCTCCAGGCTGAAGAACGAGGGCAACCAGACCAGCGTGCGCGCCCCCTGCTTCGCATGCCTCGCCTTGAACTCGGCCAGCCGCTCCAGATCGTCCTGTGGGGTGTGACCGTCCCGGTCGAAGGGAAAGTCGATCACCACCAGCCATGGATCGCCGCTCGGTTGGAGCTTGGCATCGTCCGTTTCCCAAACGTTGCTGAAGCGCAGTTCGGCCGCGCGGGCCGTGGCCTTCCACCTGAACGAGTATTCGCAGTAGACCCCGCCTTCCGGGTCCACCCCGATCTCCTCGAACAACAACTGCTTGGCCGTCCGCAGCCGGTTTCCGGGGCTATCCTCGTGGGCGGCGCCGGCGATAATCGTATCGGTATCCACGCCGCTGAGTTGCAGCGACACCACGGCGTCCACGCCCTCGCCCTTGATCCGGATCTCTCCCACCTTGGACGACCAGTCTTGTAGCCGCTTCCACACGGAGTTCGCCTCCGTGCCCGGAATCGAGACCTTTATGCTGCCGTGGTTCAGCGCCGCAAGGCGCCGCGGCGTAAGCGCCTTGAGCGTGTCCAACTCCGGCGTGAGCGCGGCCAGCGCCAGCGTCCCGATGATGCGCTCGTTCTCTTTCAGCCGGCGGTCGCGCGCCTCGACGCCGACCGTGGCGGCATCCTCCTCCGCCAGGGGCCGCAGCTTTTGCTCCCACAGCTTCCGGGCCGCGTCGAAGCGCTGCTTCATTTCAGCGCTGAACGCGTCGTGGCCCTCCAGCATGACGCCGAACAGGTCGCCTACCGGCATGATTTCGCCCAGGTGCAGCGTGTCGCGCTGGTCCACCAGCAACTGAACCATGATCTTGAGCGCCGTGCGTTCGCGCTGCAACGCCGAGGAAACGCCCACCAGAGTCTTTACCAGCGCGGGCGAAAACGGGTAGACCTGCCGGAACTGCTCCAGGTCGCCCTCCTGCGTCAGCAGGATCTCCCTGACCGATTCCTTGATCTTCTTGACGGACTCGAACGATTGCCGGATCAGCTCGGCCGACGCGCTGTCTTTCGGCACCAGCAACCGCTTCTCGGCGATGGTGGGCAGGTTGCGGTCTTCCAGGCGTATCTGATCGAAGCGAGCTTCGAAATAATTCAGGGCGTCCTCGAAGTTCCTCACCTCGCTGCCCACGGCTTGCTCGCCCAGCACGGTGCGCAGATCGCGCTGACGGGCCACGAAGCTCACGATGGGCACTGGCCGCTCCGCAACGCTCGATTCCACCAGGTTGACCAGCTTCGGCGCTTCGCGCGTGACGAAATCCACACTGGCGGCGCGCGACGCCAGCCACAAGATCAGCTCGTCCAAAAACAGAATGAGCGCGTCGTACCCCAGCGACCGGGCGTGCCGGCTCATGATCGAAAGCCCTTCGCCGAGACTGACGAAGTCAGCCGTGTGCCGCGCGGTGGTAAGCACAGTGGCCGCCAGATCGCTCACCAGTTGCAGCCGGTCCGGTTCGGTGGGACCGGCCTGGCAGGCGGCTTCAAAGCGGACGGCATCCCACGCAGCGCCGAGCGCTCCCCACCCGCTCGTGCCACCATTGGTCCGGTTCAGGGCGGCGAAAAACGCAGCGTCTCCGAATTGCTGCCGCAGCCCACGGGCGTTCTCGATCATACTGTCCGAGCGGTAGAGGCCGGCTGGAGGCTGCTCCGGGTGCAGCCGCCGGACTTGGTCCACGTATCCGCCCAGCAGGCACTGCTCCACGCTCTCCGCATCCATCAGGTAGTACGGGATCAGCAGGAAGCGACGGCCCTGGGCCCACGTCCCCATCCGCTGTACCACCTCCGCCAGGTCCGGCACGCTGCGCGCCTGCGTGTTGCCCTGCAGCAGCAGGTAGAGCATGGCCATGAAATGGCTCTTGCCTGCGCCGAAGCTGCCATGCAGGTACGTGGCCACGCTCTGTCGCCGCTCCACGGCGCCGCGGATCAGCGCGAGAGCCTTATCGAAACACACCGCCAGTTGCGGCGTGACGACGTACTGCTTGATGGTGGCGGCCGGGTCCGACACGCCCTCGCTCAACTTGAGGACGTAATCCGTGGGGTTGACCCGATCCGGTAGCTGGAGCAACTGTCCGATAGTGGGCGTTGGGCTTGCTGATGCCATTCCGATACCTTATCCTCGACGCCTTCCCGCGCGCACGGCGCGCGCCGGCGTCCATTCCTGCAAAGAATCTACGGTGATTCCCAATTCCTGGCACTCGGCTTCCAGGAAGGCTGCAAAGCTGTCGCCCATTCGGTCGCCCGTCGCCCGGTCCGGCTCGTTGTGCCACTGCTTCAGCCATGGGATGAGTTCGAGCAACCCGGCCAGCGCCGGTTTCAGGCGCTCCACGGTCCAACCTTCGTCCGCTTTGACGTGTTGGTAGTAGGCCGTTAGCGCCTGCGCCTGCTTCAAATGGTCCCAACCCGCCCAACCGATCACGGGGCTGGAATCGGAGGTCCCTTCGAGCCCGGAATACAGGATGAAGCGCTCCTTGGGAACGTCCAGGCTGCCGCGCAGGCTCCACCAGGTGGCATCCTGGAAATCTGCGGGCCGGTATTTCGGCGGGACGGGGATTTTGACCTTCTCCCCGGCGTCTTCGCGCCGCTGCAACTCCCACGTCCTCTCCCATTCGCGCCGCTTTTCAAGGCCGGAGGGCTTGTACCGCAGCACGGGGAGGAACGGGACGGCCTGCTTCAGTGCGAGACGCTTCACCAGCGCGGCGATATCGTAATCTAGACGCCCCTCCGCCAGTTCGGCCACCTGCGTGAACTCAGGATCGCGGCGCAGCAGGTCCGCGAGACGCGAGCAGCTTTTCAGTTCCGTGTCCGGCCACAGCGCGACTGATTCCATGCGGTCCAGCAGCCAGTTCTCCAGGGCTTTCTGTTCGAGGTCTTCCCACTTCGGCAGGTTCCAGCGGCGCTTGTACTCGGGCTGTTCGATGAGCGCGATATCGCGGTTTGTGGCTATGATCTCCAGTCGCCGTTCGACGGCGCTGCGATACCGTTCCGGCCAGTGCGCGGGCAGTTCGGTGATGGGCGTGGACCCGTGCCGCTCGAACCAGGTGGTTTCCAGCTCTCCGGCGGCCATTTGCCGCGCCATGACGATTTCGAACGGCCGCTCGCCGAGTTTCAGCGGCGGGACTTCTTCGGCCGGAAGCGACAGGTCTTCATCCAGGAGGCCGTAAAGATGGTAGACCTGCCAATCGAGTTCTTCCTGGAGGGCGATCATGCGGGCGAGGTGGACGGCGGCGCGGGTGCGGGCGTCCTCCAGAACCGCCGTTGCCGGAACACGCGCCGAGCAGGTGCTATTTGGAGCTGCTGCTGAGTGTGCATCCGCTTCTCTTTGGAGGCAGGCGCCGAGCACGGCGGCGCGACCCCTTGGCAGGGGGAAGCGACCAACACGCGTGCTGTCAAGTTCGTAGAACTGCTCCCACCCCTCGGTGGCAAGCCCGCCTCCTATGCCGCCGGTGCCCCGGCTATGACATCCCTGCTTTAGCCAGAAGCACGCGGCAGAGGAGTTCAGTAGACCCAGCACGCCGAGGTAGTCGGCCTCAGCGGTGCTTGTAGGCATCACGATCATCGGGGAGTGTCGGTTGAAGGCTAACCCACCGCGATCAAAAACAAAGTGGTTATGTGTCGCGACAAACGCAAAGATAAGCCGAAACTTCGCCTCGTATCGGTGGCTGACCCAACGCACCCAAGCCCACCATGGCACACCATCCTCCGCCATCGTCCGGCCGCTCACCAGCACCCGCATCTGGAGAGAGGCTCTGTACGGAAAAAGAAAGCGGTGCCATTTTTCGAACTGCAAGACAGGCAAGAGGCTGCCCTCTTTGCCATACGGGCAGCATGCCACTTCCTCGGTGGACACCGCCCAATCGCGGATGTTGTCGCCGGCGACGAACGGTCTGACAAGCTCGGCAGGCCACCGCAGTCGCGGGGCGCATGCGGTGGGTACAGCCATCACCTCGTCGATGCCGGGCCAACCCGCAAGTCCCACGTTCGCCTCGGCGAGGGAGGAGGCCGATTCCGCACTGAGACGCAAATACAGCTCGGCGGCTCCGCCTCCACCGATGGACCACGGGTGAGCCGTGAAGACCTCCCGCGGGACGTCCACCACGCTGACCCACCTACCGTGCGATCCAGGTTGGTCCACCTGTCTACTAACTGCTGTCCACACCGGCGCGTGTGCTGGGTCGGCCGGGCGCACCTCCTCTCCTCGGATACCACGCACTGCCCGAACCATAGCCGAAATTGGCGGCCTGTTTCTGCCGAGCAGAATAACCGTCGGCGTGCCGTGGTCAGGAAGGTGCACACCGGACGTATCGATCACATGCGTAACGTCCCAAAACCGGAGATGGTTCTCGATGAGCTTCTTGCCGAATGATCGCTTCATGAACGCGTTCGAGATAATCAGCCCCACAAACCCAGCTGCTTGCTGTGCCGTTTCGCCGCCGCGGACCGCGAGATGGAAGAACCGTTCCGTGAATGGCACGCTTAGTTGATATGTGCCGTGACAGGACGTGTACCGCAGCCGATACGTCTCGCGCAGCGCCGAGTCTGCAACATTGATATATGGTGGGTTACCGACAACCGCGTGATACTGCTGCCCCAAGATCCGACGCAGAGCCTCCGCCTCCTCCGCTGCGAAATAGCAGTCCATCGGGTCTTGCCCGGTGGGGCGTTGAATCGCGCTCTCGCCCTTCAGCGGCGGCCCATGTAGCAGGGAATCTCCCGCTACAAGCTGAAACCGAAAGTCCGGCGCATCCTTCAGCCGCTTGACCCCACAGATGCGCAGCGCGGCTACCAACAGCCGGAACTCCGCTATCTCCACCGCGAACGGGTTCAGGTCCACGCCGTACACCGCATCCAGCGCCCGCTGCGCCAGCACGCGCGGGTTGCCGTCCGGCTCTCGCTCCAACCATTTCCCAAACAACCGGTCAAACGCCGCCAATAGAAAATGTCCGCTGCCACAGGTCGGGTCGATGAGGCGCGTCTGCTCCAGGCCGAAGACATCGAGCGCCGGGGTGAGCGTCCGGTCCAGGATGAAGTCCACCACGAACCCCGGCGTCTGGCACAAGGCGTAGCGTTTGCGCGCGAACTCGGAGAGGTTCTGGTAAAGGTCGCCGAGGAAACGCGTGTTCCACTCCGGGTCCGTAAAGTCGTGGCGCAACTCGCTGGTGGCGTTGTCGCGATCCCGGAAAAAGCGTAGAATAGCCATCGCCTGCAAACCGGTCGGAGCCAGCGACCACAGCGGGTTATGCGCGCGGTCGAAGAGGCCGGCCATGCCGGGGAGTTCGGCGGCGCGGGCGAAGACGTCGAGCAGGTAATCGGCGTCGTTTCCGTGCCGGTTTTGCTGATACCACAGCGCCTGGCGGTCGAGCGCCTCGTTCAAGCGGTCGCGGCCGTCTGTCTTGGGGCCGGAAATCCAGACCTTCTCGACAAGGTCGTTATCTTCCAGGAAGCGCACAAAGACGCAGCCTAGTAGCCAGTGGGCGGCGGCTTGAGTCACCGCTTCGTTGCGGAAGGCGAGCCACGCATCTGGGGCGATGCGGCCGGCTTCGGCGGCGGCTTTGTGGCGCGCTTCGAGCGCCTGTTTGAACGCAGGCTCCTCCTCCACGCGCGCGCGGATATCGGCTTCCGTGGCGGCCAGCAGTTTCTTGAGACCCTCGCGGAGGGCAGCTTCGTCAATCATCGCAGGCCTCCCTCGTCTTCGGATGCGCTGTGTTCGGTAAGCCAGGCCGGTGGGATCTCGGCCGCCTGGTTGGCGCTGGCGGCCGGTACCGGGACGCCATCGATGGTGGGCCGGCCAGTCTGCTGGTCGCCCGCCACCAGCACCCACAGGCTATGCGCGAGGCGGCAATCGGAAAGACGAGCCAGCAGGCTCATCTCTCCGTAGCGGGCCAGCAGACCGGGGTACGTCACCAGCAGCGGACCCGTGCGCGCACGCAGCTTTTCCTCCACGGCGGGCAGCGCCTGGCGCAGCAACTGCTGGAGACGGCGCCAATCCTGGCTTTCGGGCGGCGTGACGTCGGCGCGAAGCACCACGTCCCAATCCGCCCCCAGGCGCGACGTGGTGTCGCGCATGGCGGCGATGATTTCGGCATCGAGGTTGAACACACCCATGGGGAAGCGCCGCCGGAGGATCTCCTCGGCACGGCGCACGTTCTTCGAGGCGGTGAAGAGCGCCAGATAGGAGGGCGTCTTGTAGGCGGCAGAGAGCGCGCGCTCGAACTCCCGCGCGATTTGCCGCTCGGGTGACAGTTCTTCGGCCGCGCGGAACGGGCGCGGCGTGTAGCGCGTGTGCAGGCTGACAGATGAGGAGACGGCGCCCGGTTGCGGCGCCACGTAGACTTGCCCGCGCTCGTCCCAGGAGAGCGCCAGCCCGCACTCCCGCATCAGGGCATCCAGTTCGGGACGGCCGGGCAGCGGCTGCGCGTCGGGGTAGCGGTCGCGTACGCGGCGGCGAAGATCCTCGACGGTCAGGCCGTCGAGACCGGCAAGCGCGGCCTGGGCCAGTTTCAAGGCGCGCGCTGCGGGCATGCCCGTGGGATACAGTTCCTGCCGGGGCGAAAGCGAGACACCGCCCACCGCCGCTGCGAGGCGGCGCAGGCGGCTTTCGGAGAGCGCTTCCGGGGTTCCCGGCGTGGCGCGCAGCATCTCCAGCGCGCGGGCAGGCGAAGGCATGGGGTCAGCCGCCGCCACTTCCCGCGCCGTTTCCACAAGCCGCCAGGCGAAGTGGAACAGCGCTTCACCGGTGGCCACCAGGTAGAGACCGTGGGCGCGGCTCTCTTCCCAGCGTGGCTTATCCATGATGCGCTCGGTTTCGAGCACCGCCCGGACCACCGCCGCCGCGCGTTGAATGCGCAGGCTCGGGTCCGCGGCTTCGGCTCCGCGGGCGGCGAGCAGGTATTCCGCTAGTTCGCGTGCCGTGGCAATACCGCCCTCGGCCTCCAGGAGCTGGGCGACCTCATTGCGGACCTCGGTGAGCGAGCGCGCACGGCGCCAGCGCTCGCGAGCGCTTGTAAGGTCCTGACCGATGAGTGCGCGGGTCTTGCCGGTGCGGCGGGCGATCTCGGTCTGAGTCGGGAATGACGGCGCGCCCGTGCTGGCGTCATCGAGTTCGAGCAGCATCAGGAGACGCTGGCGGTGCGCGTGGTCGGGCTTGTAACGCGCAGTGGGGAGTAGGTCCCGAAGCAATTCGTCGATCGTACGGGCGGCGGCGCCTTCCGCCGTGACCTCTTCGGACGGCGGGGCCGGAGCCCGCTCCGGCACGGAGCTTTCGGGGAAGCGGGCGCGGAGGAGCTTAAGTAGGTCCAGGACCTCCCGGCGGGTCTTGTTGCCCAAGCCTCGAAGCTGGAAAAACGTGGAGGAGGGCTGGCGCAGCAGGTTCTCCGCTGTGACGATATCCAGCCGATCGAGCGCGTTGTGGGCGCGGGTGCTGATGGGCAGATCCGAAAGGTTCGTGGAAAGCTGCACGGTCGCCGCAGCCGCCTGGAGCGCGTTCGGATCGGGTTGGTGACTCTCTCCCGCTGCCGCGGCAACGAAGGCCGAATGCCAGGCGGCGCGCATGTCGGCGGCGTTGTCGTAGCGGTCCTTGGGATCTCTCCGGAGCGCTTTTCGGAAGAATTCGTGCAGGGCCTCGCGCACGGGCGCATCGATCAATTCGGCCTCGATGGTGGCTTCGGCGTTCACCAGGTGGGGCGCGCTCTGGCGGTCACCCCAGTAGGGCAGCGCGCCCGTCGCCATTTCATGCAGCACCATGGCGGCGGCGAAGCGTTCAGCGGCGGTGTCCCAGCGCCGGCCGCGCTCCTTGAGCTGAAGGAAAGGCTCCAGGTAGGGCGGGGTGCCGGCGCGGATCTGGTCGAGCGGGGCGCCGGAGAGGGAGAAGTCGAACAGCTTGAGGCGGAGTTCGTGATTCTTGCCGTATTCCGCGATGCCGACGTTGTCGGGTTTGAGATCGCGGTGCGTGATGCCCTGCTCCTCCAGAAACTGCAGCGCTTCCAGCAGGTCTTCGCCGAAGCGCTGAAGCAGGTCGAGCGAGAGGCGGCCTTCGCGGGTGAGGCGCTGCGCCAGGGTTTCGACGCCGGCGCGCTCCATGAGGAAGCCGGCTAGGCCCTGGATGGAGAGCGTGTTCTTCTCGGGGGCGACGATGCGCGGGTGGCGTAGGGCGTCGAGCGTGGCGTGCTCGGCAAGGATGCGGTCGTTGTACTCGGGGCGGCGGGCAATCTTGAGCACCAGTTGGCGGTCACCCTGGTCCACCAACAAGGCGATGGCGGACGAGCCGCCGCCGAGGCGCTGTTTTACCACGAGGCCACCCTCCAGCCGGTCGCCGGCCTTTGCTTCGAGCGGGTGGACCGTGGGCTCCCCGACGGGGCGGGTGAGCTTCTCCTCGTAGGCGTCGAGACCCTTGAGGAAGTTCGCCACGGATTCCGTGCGGGCGATGACTTCGCCGCGCGTGCTTTCGTGGATGAGTTCTTCGAGTTCGGGCGCCACGCCATCCAGGACGCCGGTGAGCACGAAGCCCTGGCGGTCGCGGAGAAGCTGGTCGCGCTCCGGCAGGCTATCGGCGGCCGGCTTCCCGGCGAAGATGTGATATGCAATGGCGCCGAGCGAGAAGACGTCCATGGTCTCGCCGCGCCCGCGCGGATCGAGCAGGGCCTCCGGCGCGACATAGACCAACTGGCTACCCTCCGCGAGCTGCTGCGGGTGAAGCGTGGTGGGCCGCCCGGAAGGACTGCCGGAAAAGGTGCCCAGAGGCCGCCCGAACTGCCAGTTGAAAATGCGGAGCTGCGGTTTCCCCGAGGCGGCTCCCGTGACCAGGACGCTGCGCGGCGTGAGCGCGCGGTGGATGATGCGGCGGCCGTGGGCGTATTTCAGCGCCTCGGCGAGCTGGCGGATGAGGTCGAGGCGCTGATCGAGGGTGAGCCGGTGGCCCTCCTGCGCTAGGTAATGGTCCAGGCGGACTTCGTCGCGCTCACGGCGGAAGATGATGGCCGGGCCCAGTTCGTGCTCGCGGAAATCCAGCGCCTTCACGATGCCGGGGTGATCGAGGCCATCCAGGATCAGGTATTCCCGATTGGCCGCCTCCTTGATTCGCTCCCGTTCACCGGGTTCGGCGGCTGCAACGTTATAGATCCGCACGCGGCGGGGCGTCTTGGTGGAAGGGTGTTCAGCGGCGAAGTCCTGGCACGAGAGCAGCGCGTTCTCCTCGATGAGGTCCGTCAGGACGTAATCTCCCACCCGCCGTTCCCGTTGCGAATGGCGGATGCCCGCCTGCTCCAGCGCCTGCACGATGGCCCGCGCCACGGGCTTATCGATAACGGTGCCGGCGAGCGGCGTGATGCCGAGCGATTCGCGCCGCAGCAGAGCGGGGATGATGCCTGGCGCCTTATCGAGCGGTAGCCGGGCGCAGACGCGCATGCGCTCGCTCTCCGGCAGTTGGATGCTGATGGAGGGGTCGGAGCAGAAGACCAGCGCTTCGACGTAAGGCCGTTTGATCTCTTTGAAGGCCTTTTGGCGCTCCAGCAAGTCGCCCAGCTTACGCGCCTTGCTGTTGGCCAGGATCAGAGGGCTGTCGATTGTGAGGACACGCCCTTCCTGTTGCCAAAACCAAGTATGCCGGTTCCCGGTGATCTTGCCGCCGCGGCCCTTGATC
>Ga0326728_10026682_pt1 | contig 10192 bp, 3 predicted proteins | sample MB3enrmetagenome_FD_207602 | JGI IMG/M metagenome (GOLD analysis project Ga0326728, IMG submission 207602) | Lab enriched peat soil microbial communities from McLean, Ithaca, NY, United States - MB31MN | ecosystem: Environmental > Terrestrial > Soil > Wetlands > Peat | place: USA: New York... | reverse complement strand
TCAAAACACGCTCTAAGACGACGCGTCCACGTGTTGTTGTGATGCCGGCGAATGCAAAAGCAGATCGTCAGTCACCACTCGCGCCGGCTGGTAAAACGGAGATTTCAGCGGCACTCGTCCAGCCGTTGCCGTTGATTTCCCGCAAAGCGGTGAAGCGAAAGAACCGAGCGTTAACCGGAGCAAAGGTGACTTCCTGGAGCGACGGGTTGTTGCGGATGTTGGCGAAGGTGCCGGAGGCGACATTGGTCGTCCAGTTGCGTCCGTCCTCGCTGGTTTCAAAGCGGTAGCGTTCGACGGTCCCGTTGGGGTTGTCGTCCTGTCGCGGCAAATAGGTGAATCCGCCAATCCGATGTGATGCGCCCATGTCAACGGTGAGATAGTGTGGCAAGGCCAGATCGGCACTCCAACGGGTGTGCCAGAAGGTGGACGAATCGCCGTCAATCGCGCGGGCTGCGCCGTTGTCGGCTTGATTGGTTTCCTGACTGTCCACGCTGACCACTTTCCAGCCGGTCGGCATGAGGCCGGCGAAGCTTCTCGAACCCACGATGCCGAGCTGTCCGTTGGGCAACAAACTCGCGGCGCGCACCGTGACGCTGCGATCCGCCGGCAGCGCGATGGGCGAGGTGTAAAGCGCCGAGTTGGTCGTCGGCTCGCTGCCGTCCACGGTGTAAACCATCTTGTTGCCCGCAAGGTTGCTGAGGCTTACTACGCCGTTGGTACTGCGATCGGAAATGGCGGGAGGCAAGGAGGAGATGGATTGATTAAAGAGTCCGATTTCGGCCAGCGTTGGTTCCAGGCGCGAACCGGTGATGCGCAGGCGCACCTGGCTGGTGGTGGCAGGCGACTTCAGCCGCACGAGGCGTCTGTGCCCAACGGTGGTGAGTTCGTCCGACGAGATTTTTTCCGCCGCGACCCATTCGGACCCGTTCCAGACGTCAATGGCAAAAGATTCAATCCGCTGCCCGCGATGATCCACCGCTTCCTGCAATGAAACGACGTCAAACGTGACCGCCTTCGGCAGCGAGAGCGCCAACGTGCCGTTGGTCCGGCCCGGTGCGGCTTCCCACCAGGTGTCGAGGTTTCCGTCCAGCGCGAGCGCCGGGGCGTTTGTTGCATTGGATGTATCGGCGGTGACTTTGCCGCCCGCGGCGAGGTCTGTGGCGAATGTTTCGTTGATGATGTCGGCCGTCCGGTTCAGGGCGTCAAGTTGGTTGTCGGGAATGAGGCCGCGTTTATCGGGCGAGAGATTCAGGATCAGATTTCCGTTTCGGCCGACGGACGTGTAAAAGATGTCCACCAATTCCGTGACGGTGCGCGGGTGTTTGTTGCGCGCCCAAAACCATTGGCTGCTTCCGAGAATGGTGGTGTTCACTTCCGCCGGATACCACCAGAGATGCGAACCGGCTTTGAGCTTCGCGCGGCCGCCGAGATCGCCGGCCTGCATGTCCGGCCAGTTGAATGTGTCGGGCGATGTCGGCAACGGAATGACGCTCCATTCCGTGGTGCGGCCAACGCCGCCTTCATTGCCCACCCACCGCACATCCGGTCCTTTGCCCATGATTACCGCGCCGGGTTGCAGATGGCGGATCAGGTCATACCACGCCGCATAGTTGTAGGTTTCCTTGACGCTGGGGTTCGGGTTGGCGCCGTCAAACCAAACTTCGTCAATCGGCCCGTATTGTGTGAGCAATTCATAAAGCTGGTTCAAGAAGTAGCGATTGTAATCGTCAACCTCGTAGGTATAATTCGTAAAACCCGGCGTCGGCGCCCGGCCCGCAGACGGATTTGTTTTGAAGCTGGCCGGATCGGTGGGAATGACCGAGAGCACATTGCCGCTGCCGTCGCCGTAATATCCGCCCGGATTCTTTGGATTGGTCCGCAACTGATAAAGGTCCGCGGGTGAAAGATAAATTCCCAGCTTGAGGTCGTGTGCCCGGGCGGCGTTGGCCACTTCGCGCACTTCATCGCCCTTGCCGTCACGCCACGGACTGGCCGCGACCGAATGCGGCGTGTAGCGGGTCGGCCACATGCAGAATCCATCGTGGTGCTTGCAGACGAGCACGATCATTTTGCCGCCGAAATGTCGCATCGCGCTGCACCATTGGTTGGCGTCCAGTTCGGTGGGATTGAAAAGCGAAGGGTCTTCACGCCCGCTGCCCCACTCGACTTCATTGAACGTGTTGACGCCGAAGTGGAGGAAGAACGTCCGCTCCAGCCGCATCCAGTCCGTCTGATTGGCGCGCGGCAAAACCTTCGCCGCTTTATCAGCGATGACGGCGTCGGAATCACCATTGGAAATCACCTGCATCGTGGAATATGAAATCTGATCTGGCGCGGCGACGCTGATGGTCGCGAGCGAACAGCCCAGTGCCAATGTGGTCAATATGGTTCGATTCATTGTCATTTTTTTCGATTAAAGTCAGTCTCTATTCAATTGCTCACGGCTGCCACAGGGCGCGCCAGAACTGTTTCGGCCCGGAGATGGAGTTGGTGAAGTTTGCCGTTGAGCCCGAAAGCGTATTGGTAAACCGGTTCGTCCAACTTGCCATGTCCGCGCTGTTTTGCAGGACGTAGGTGCCGCCCGATTGTCCCCGGAGCTGAAAACCGAACTTCCCCGGAGGAGTTGGCAGCACAGCCAGCGACGGAGGAGGCGCAGCACTCAGAACCATCACGGAGGCGGAGAATGGAGCGAAGGTGGCGGAATAGCTGCTTTGAACGCCGGTGATGTTGGTCTGCGCATAGTCGGGCGAACCCACACCCGTCCGGGCCGCCGTGTCCTGCGGAATGCCGTAGCTGTAAACAGTGGCATTGGTATAGGGAAGATACCCGGATAAATAGATGTTGGCGACGAGGTAGGACGAGGAACTCTTGTTGATCACCAGCAGGGTTAGCGTGCCATTCGTCCGTTTGACCGAATACACTGCCAGCAGCGGGTAGTCGCTGGCGGCGGAGACCACGGTGTCACCGTCCGCGGCGAAATGGGGCATCAGCTTGGCCACATAATAAGTCGGATAGGCGCTGCCCACACCGCCGAGACCATAGACAATTCCTCCGTCAACCAGGATGCTGCCGTCGCTATTGGTGCGCCAGCCGTAAAACGCCGGATCGGGATTGCTAAGGGACGATGCGCCATTGCGAAAATCCCACCACAGCCGCGAGTTGAACTCGGTCTGCAGGATCTGCCCGATGGTATCGGCGTAAAAGAGGCCGCCCGTAAGGCTCACGCACTGCTTGTCGGCCCCCGTGCCATTCTCGGTGGCCTCCAGTGTCACATTCGTGCCGGCGCTGCCCAGATAATCCGTCAGCATCTGGCGCAAGGAAGCCGCATCGGAAGCCCACTTCTTGGAGTAAAACAGGTCCTGGGTATCCCCCGCCGTCGGGCCATAGTTGTGCTCAATCAGGAAGTCCGGGATGCAATTGTTGCTGCGCATATAGGTCAGCATCACCGGCGTCCAGCCGTTGTGAGTCACTCCGGTTCGCGGGTTGACCACGGGATGGTTCGTGTAATTTGCGGTGCCGTCCTCGGTAATATCAGCGACCGCGCCGATCTTGATGGTTGGGTCGGCTGCCTTCATCTGCGCATAATAATTGGTGAAGCGCATCGCGTAGGTCCACGGGTCATGCGGCTGCCACGGCGCATTGGTGTTGTTGTCCAATTCCCAACTGCCGCCGACTTCGTTTCCGACCTCCCAGTATTTGAAGTTGCAATGATTGGTAACATTGAACATCCGCACGCCATAGGCCGCCTCGTTCGCATCGCTGCTGCCATAGTTAACAATAATAAAAGCTTGCGCGTGTGTATTGGTGGCAACCTGGATAAAGTTGGTGGAGAACGATCCCCAGTTGCGCGCGCTGGTGGCCCCGTAGCTCCACGCTTCATTGGTCCAGTGATAACCATCACCCCAGCTCCCGCCCGGCCAGCGCAGACAGGGATTCCCCATGTCATTCAGGATTGCAACCGAAGAGGGCGTGCTCACGTTGCCGTCCCAAGCGACCTGATTGATTCCGAAGACCTTGCCGTCCACCGTCCGCACGGTTTGGTTGGCACGAATACTTAGGTGAACCACCGCGGGTGCGGGCGCGGCAACCAACCGCAAATCATCTATGAAAAACGGTTGGGTAGAGGTTCCGTTTCCGATCTGAAACCCGGTCAGGTTGGTCACGTTGTCGATGCCCAGCGCCGCGAGGGACAAGGTGACTTGCTGCCAATGGTTCGTCGGCGCGGTCACCCAGATCCCCGGCAATTCCGTTCCGTTCGTCTCGCCGCTGACCAGGACAGTTTGTCCGCCGGTCGTCCCGCCATTGAGCCAAAAGCTCACATTCGTGTAAATGGTCGTATCCACGCTGGCGCCGCTCTTGAGCCACCAAGCTTGCCAGGAGCCGCTGGGAACACACGCCATCGAGTTGCTGCCGGAATAGACCGGATTATTCGTGGGGTAACGCGGCATCCATGACCATGAGTCGCCCCAGCCGTTGTTAAATCGGTCAGAATAGATCAGCATGTCATCCGAGGCGTGAGCCGGCGGCACGGACAAGAGCCACATAACCCCGAGCAGACAGAATAGCAGTTTCGACATTTCGTGCCTATTATAATTTCCTATGTTCATTGAGCAAGCGTTGGAAACCTCCTGCATCGTGACATACGGGATTGGCGAAGGCGCGTCGGCGGCGATGGTTCCGGGCGTTTTGTGTGAAGGACATTTTCATGGGTTGGAATGAATCTTCATTGATCAGCGAACCAGCGAACCGCCTGGGCTTGCCGGGCCTCGGAACTATTGGTTGAGTGCATTGAACATCAGCCTTTTTGCCGTCACTGGTTGAAACTTACTGGAACCGCTGCTGACAAAGGAATCCATGAGTCCGGGCAGCGCCAAGAGCACGATTTTGCCCCGGCCACAGTGGATGATAGCGGCAGCGACGCCAACGTTTGGATCGTGATCTTTGCCGTAACCGATGACGGACTCGACGCCGGAGCCGGAAAGCATCAAGCCGTCGCCGCTGGTAATCTGATACGGCCAGTCCAGGACACAGTCCGATGGCAGACCGGCGAGCAGCCAGTGATTGCGCCCGAAAAACCAGAACCCCATCCATGAGGGTCCGGAGGCACCAACCGGTCCGGAATACGTGACCAGCCCTTGCCCAGCCAAATACGCGGCGATTTGATCAGCATCACTGCCCCCGCTGGTGAGCAAGACAACGCGCGTCCCATCGCGCCGCGCCCGTTCAATGGCGGTATTAAGGTCCGGCTTCCAGTAGTCATCACCTTGCCGGGAAATCGGCGTCCAGACGTTGCCATGCCGATCGGTGTAACCCTCATCCCGGAAGATCGCGCGAACCACTTTGCCTGACGAATCGCGCAACGCCACGGCGGCGTACGTCGCGTTGTCGGATTTGACGTGCGGCACTGAAAGACGAATCGTTCCCTCCGGCGCTTCAACCAGGAATGTTTCCACGAGCGCGCGATTTTTTCCGCCCGCCTTGGCGAAGAGGTCGAAGTCTTTGGCAACGGTCGTGCCGTTGATCGCGATGTCAAACACCCTCTGTCCGGGCCCGCCAGAGTAGCCGTCGTCCAGGTAGAGCTCGACGGTGATATGGCCGGGTTTCAGGCCGTGCCAGGTGTGGATCAGGCCCGCCTGTCCCCACATCTGATGCTTGTAGAGTTCCGGGTCATCCGTGTTGGCAACGGGCGTGTCGGTATAGCTTGTCTGCCAGCCTTCCAGTCCTCCTCCGCCGGTCGTGAAGAGAACCGTCGGCACTTTTCCAAGGTTGGTTGAAAGGGTTACTGCATCGGCGTTGAACTGGCGCTTGACCGCGCCGATTAGATCACCGGATTCACTGTAGCAGGCGATTGTGCCTTTCAATGGCGCCGGCTGCGGATCAATCACGAGCAACGGCTCGTCGTGTTCGAGCACAGGCCGGCCGCCGGTCTTGGGGCTTAATGCGGCGTGGATCGTAACAAGGCCGGGCCGGCCAACGTTGAACTGGATGTCCTGTTTGAGCAGTTGGCCAAAAGTTTCGCCTCCGATCAGCTCGACCGGATATTCCGCTTGAAACAGGGGCTCGTGACCGCCCATGGATGCCGTCACCGTCAATTTCCATGAGCCGGTCAGATTTGTCTCGTTGATCAGATGAACATCGACCACGGCGGTATCGCCCCTGGCGATCACGTAATGGCGCGGCCTGATGACCAGGACTTCCGGTTGCGCGGCCTGATGAATAAGCGCGGGGTCTGCCTTGAGTTGGCGCAACGAATCCACCAGTCCGCTGTGGTCGTCAATGGTGGTGGACTCCCAGCCGGAGAGGACGATGTAATCAACGTTGTCGCACATCCGGGCGTTCTCCAGCAGATGCGCGGCGGAGAAGTAGTGCTTCGCCCCCGTCTCTTGGAAGAGCTTCTCAGCGGTCGGAAACGCCGGGCGGAAGTGATGGTCGTCCAGGAATTTATTGTAAGCCGTGAGGATCGCCTGGTGGGCGGCCAGATCGTAGCCTGTTTGGTGGTGTGTTTTATACCAGTTGACGATCGCCGCGTGATCGTCAGGTGAAGCGCCGGTGGCCATCTCACCCCACACCACAATTTCCTTTTTGTCGTCGGTGCGATACTTGAAATCGCCGGGTAATTTATACATCGCGTCAACCCATACTCCTGGCGATTCCATTGCGGTGTGCTGATCCCACCAGCCCGAATAGCCGGTTCCGTCATCTTCCATCCAGGTGTCGCTGTAAGGAAGGGACCACACCTGATTCTGGATATTGTCGCCGGATTTGAGCAAGACCAAGCGCGAAGGGTCAGCCTCGCGCATTTTCTCCAGCGCATAACGCATCCGGGGGTTGTTCACGTCCGGGCTGGTCTCGTTCTGGAGGGTCCAAAGACTGACGCAGGGGTGTGACCGGAAGGCCCGGATCATGGCCAGCTCCTTGTCAAGTTGGTAGCGGTTGAGGAAATCGAGACTTACCGTTTTGCCATTCCATATCGCCTGAACACTGGTCTCGGAAGGCTCCTGTCGCGCGCGCTCGAAGGTCAGCACGCCTCCGCCCGCTTCGCAGTAACGCAGGAACCCGACGTGGTCAAAAGCATCCAGCACAACTGCCTTGGGCATGTGACGGTGATTTTGTAGGGAATCAAGATCGAGGGCCTTCATGGCCGCAATCTCGCGTCCGACCGCAGCCTTATCGGGGAAAATCCCGTTCGGCGCCCAGAAACCCCATGAAATCGAGGAGCGCGGCACTATGCGACGGCCATTCAAATAAAGCCTCGCCTCAGTTCCGAGTCCTTTGACGTCCAGCCAGCGGAAACCAAAGCTCGCGCTGCGATCAGAATGTTTCACCGTCGGCAGACTTGCGGAGGCTTGGTAAAGATTCGGCTGCTCTATGTCCCAGAGCGCGGCGTTGTTAACGGTCGCATCAACTGAGGTCGTAATGGTCGCGCCGGACGAAACATGGACGCTTTTGTTTTCTTCAAAAACAACTTTGCCGTCGCGAGAGATGGAGAAAACGACTGGCCCGTCGTATGCCTGGCCGGTGGATGAGATTTCGGCCTGGATGTGGACTGCGCGGGAATCGGGCTTATTGAAAACCGCCAGATCGCTCACGCTCACTGGCGCGCGCACCTGCATTTCCACGCCCCCGGCCAGACCGCCGAAGGCATGAGTCGCCGGCAACGTGTATTTGCCCCACGTCATCGTCAGGAAGTCCATCCAGTCCAGTCTGCCTCCCGGATTGGTGATGCGCACGGCCAGCAGGTTGGTTCCGCCGGAATTGATCGCATCCGTGGCATCCGCTGTGAACGGCGCCTCGGAGATGATGCTGTAGCCTGCCAACTTGCCATTGACATATACCTCGCTGCGCAGGCGTCCGGCGGGGAAATAGAAAACCAGCCGCTGACCGGGTCGCAGCGCCGGCACCGTGAACGGACGATACCACCACGACACGCCCTGATAGTATCCGTCAGCCGCAACGATGTCCGATGGCGAGCTCGAAACGGCCGTGCGCGCGGGGGCCCTGTTGAAGTAGTATTCTTCAACGGTCCCCGGCAACGACACGACGATGCCGGCCTGGTCGTTGAGCACCGCCCATCCTCCTGTCGGCGGATGCCCCGGCAGGTTCGTGAGGTTCACATCTTCTGGAAGATAGAGGGTGTCATCCTGCCAGTCCGCTTTTGGATCCAGCCACAATCGCCATCCCCGATCGAGGTTAACGGCGTCAGACACATCCGCACACGCGAACGAGACGAAACTGAATGGAAAAACGATGCAAAGGACGGTAAGAGTTTTCATCATAGGTTTTTAGGGGGCCAACTGGACAACAATTTCTTTTTGATCGCGGGAGACTCCGATTTTCAAAGAACTTCCGCCAGGAATTGCCGGAGCCTGCCGCAGCAGGACCGCTGTGTCCGCCATTTTCGCGCCGTTGACGGAAAGAATGACATCATTTTTCCGCAGGCCGGCTTTGGCCAGGGCCGATTCCGCCGGAACTTCCAGCACCAAAACCCCTGTTACACCGGGCAAGCCGAATGCGGACATCTCGCCTTCGCCGGCAATGTTGCGCACGCTGGCGCCAAGCCACGTCACCGGCACGGCGTCGCGCGCGGCCGATGGGGGCGCGGGTATTTTCGGCGGCGGCAACCGCGGAACGCGGGCGATGGCTTTGAGCGCCGGTTTTTGCACGCCGAATTGATCCATCGGAAAATTGACGAAGCCGAGGCCCAGCGCGGGCGAGCCGTCCTTCACGCGATAGTCGCCGCGCGCCGGATCAATGAATTGCGCGTCGGCCACGATGGAATGTTCATCGCGTCCGCTCTGTTGCTGCAACCGCGTCGCGGGCGAGTTCGTCGCCGTGCCATAATCCTGCACCAGATTGAAATCCATTTCCGCTCCCCATGGCGGACGGTGCATGTTGGCCGGACGATAGTCCGTCCACATGATATTACGCCGGAAAATATCGCCGCTCTCGCCAAACCAGACGTGCGGATCGAATCCGCCGTCCACCAGGATGTTGTTTTCGACCACGCGCCCGAAACCCTCGCGGTTCTTGATGCCGCCATGCAGGCAGAGGTTGTTCGTGATGATGTAAAAGGATGAGCCGTCGTCGAGATCAATGTCCCAGCCGTGATCGCAGCGCCAACGGTTCTTGGCGAGCACGTTTGGCTTTACCGCGTCGAGTTTCGGCAAATCCGGAACCTGCTTCACCCATGCGTTGACTTCAGCGATATTGGGCCGCCAGTAGCGGTCGCGTCCCCACGAATTGAAGGAGCCGTGGTCGCCGGTTTCTTTCACTGTGTCAAAGATGTCGCAGTATTCAATAATATGCCCGCCCCAGCAGCCGTCGCCGATGTTGATGCCGGCGCGCGGCATGTCGTAAATCGAACAGTGTCGGACGGTGATGCTTTGGGCGAGGTCGATTTCCACGCCGGCGGTTTGTTTCTCCACCCGCCCGGTCAAGTGAATCAGGCAATCGTCCACCAAGCAGTCCGCCGGGTAATCATCGCTTTTCGGTCCGGGCGTGCGGTCAATTTCGTCAAGTCTGTGAACCTGCCCATAGTTGAATAAGGGGCTGCGCGCGGCCCGCGGATCGCCGACAAAGCAAATACCGCTTGCGCCCGCCTTGCTGATTTGCGTTCCGCGAACGGTGATGCGGCGGTTATAATTGTTGACGAAAACGGCGTTGCCACCGACCTGATCAATGAAGCTGTCTTCCAGAGCACAGTCTTCCGCGCCGTTGAAAAAAATCGCTCCGCAGCGACAGATGACCCAATCCGAACGCAGGAGCGGCTCCTTCGTGTCCATGACCGTGCGCGCCGCCTGGCGAAACCCCAGCCCGCGCAACGTGATCCACTTGACCGGGTGCTCCTCGTCGCCATGGAATTCAACCAGCGTGCGGAGTCGCGTGGCCTCTACCACCGCGCTTTTTAAGTCGAGCCCGGCGGGCGGATAGAAATACAGCGTGTGTGTTTTGGAATTCAGAAACCACTCGCCGGGCGCGTCCAATTCCTCAAAGATGTTTTCCACAAAACGGATTTGACGGTGTGCCGCGGCTCCGCGATTGTTCTGCCAGCCGCCTTCGAGGAGCACTTGGCCGTTGGTGTCCTTGCCAGTGATGCGCCAGGTGAAATCACCCCACAGAGCAGGGTGCATCGCGTGGTAATAGCCTCCCGCCGGGTCCGACCATCGCGCCGCCCGCTGTGGAGAAATGGCAT
>Ga0326728_10026681_pt1 | contig 10192 bp, 12 predicted proteins | sample MB3enrmetagenome_FD_207602 | JGI IMG/M metagenome (GOLD analysis project Ga0326728, IMG submission 207602) | Lab enriched peat soil microbial communities from McLean, Ithaca, NY, United States - MB31MN | ecosystem: Environmental > Terrestrial > Soil > Wetlands > Peat | place: USA: New York... | reverse complement strand
AATGGAGGCGAGCGAAACATATTTCGTCATCACAAACACCACCCCCCACAAAGCCAGCGCCGTCAGACACGCGTAAGACGCCCAAGCCAGCACCACCCCCCCCGAAGTGGCGATGCCTTTGCCCCCCTTGAAATGGAGCCAGCAGGTAAAGTTGTGACCCAAAATGGCGGCGGCGCCCGCGGCCAGCGCCAGATATTCCCGTTGCGGCGCCGCGCCTGGAAACAAATAAACGGCCAGCGACGGAGTCCATTGGGCCGCGGCAAAACCCTTCAGTGCATCGGCCAGGAGGACCATGGTTCCCGCTGTTTTTCCCAGCACGCGAAAGGCATTGGTCGCCCCGATATTTCCGCTGCCCACAGTGCGGACATCTATTCCCCGCGCCTTGCCCGCCAGAAAGCCGGCCGGCACAGACCCGAGAAAATAAGAAACCACCAGAACCACAATGTAAGCGCCAATATCCACGTTTCCGGCTCAGGTTGGAGAATGCCGTGGCACTTTAAAAGAGAAATTTACGGCCCCGCGGGCGCATCTGGACACTGTTCTTATTGTCGTCAACCGTTTGTGCCGCCAAAGACTCATTTTTTTCATGACCCGCTGGATGCGATTCTCCCTCTCCTCGAGGAGAGGGCCGGGGTGAGGTCGAGTGTTCCTCTAACTTTTCTGCAAACTCAACGTACAAAACTCAGAACAGTGTCCAGATGCGCCCGTTTCTGGAAAATCATCATTTTGGAGATTGAAGATCTTTTGGATGCCGCACATACTCTCCGTGTAGCTTTGAAACTCAAGAAGCGATGATTGCCGCGCCGCACAACCTCCAACTGGAACTGCCACTGGAGCAGATCGCCGGTTTCTGCCATCGCTGGGGTATCGCCCGGCTGGAAATCTTCGGCTCCATTCTCCGCGACGACTTCCGGCACAACAGCGACGTGGATTTCCTCTTCACTCCAGGTCCTGGTTTCCAACGCGACAGGGTTTACGGCCCGTGGATGTCAAACCGCATGGCCGAGGAACTTTCCGGGCTGATTGGTCGTCCGGTGGATCTGTTGGAACGCTCCCGCGTCGAACGCATGGACAACTGGATCAAGCGCCGTCATATCCTCCAAACCGCCCTTCCCGTTTATGTGGACTGATGACGGCACTGCCTTGGACATCCTTAACTCCTCGCGTCACATCCGGGAGTTCACCACCGGTCTCACGCGCGCCCAGTTCGACGCCAATTTACTTGCCCAGTCTGCCGTCCTGCATCAGATCATCGTGCTAGGCGAAGCCGTTAAACGCCTGTCGGACGAGTTCCGGCTGGCCCATCCTGCCATTCCATGGACGCAGATCGCCGGAATGCGGGACCGCTGCGTTCATGGTTACGACAACGTGGATCTCGACCGAGTCTGGGAAGTGTCCCAAGTTCATGCCCTGCAATTACTGGACTACCTTGAAAAAGTCGTTCCCAAGCCTCCCCCTGACGCCTGAACAATCTTGCTTTTGAGGATGGCGTCAGCTTCGAGAATTGCCTCAGGAGTTCCCCGTTGCTCTCACCCCACTCACGGTTGCCTTTTACCTTCTCAAGAATGCCGGTTGCAAGACTCGGCGTCAGTTTTTGCTCGTTCATGATTTTATCTCCATGTTGTGCGCTGGTCCGAGTTGCACGATGCCGACAAAGGATGTGGCCTTAACATCGCGCCAGCCGAACTCGAATATCTTCTGGCCATTCGGACCACGCAACTTTTCGAGGGCGTCCTTCTCGCCGTTGGACAGCGGCTGGCGGATGGCCTCATGCTCGAAGATGCGGATAAGCTTCATGAATTCAAGGCAGTATGCAGGGGCTGTTGCACTCAAATCAAGGGACATCGTTAATGCCGCCCCGCCCGCTCTATCCACCAACAAATCCTCCTTCACCGCAGCCGCTAAGGCGACAGGTCCAGTGGGCAGACTGCATAAAATCTTTCGCCGGCCGATCCGTTCTCCTCCTTACATCCCGAAATCCTGTGCATCCCGTCGGAATTCCTTACACCTTCAGACGCCGATTACAAAATTAGTTTAAGATAATTGTTGGTTTGATGAATATATATGCTATGATACAGTCTGATGATTGGCTAAATGAAGCCATGCGCATGGAAAGGCCGAAGTCTAAATGCTGAATGCCAAAATTATTGAAATGAAGCCCCCGGCCCATTCAAGGCAGGCTCATTTTGGTCGTCAGTCCGCCTCGGCGAAGGGGGATGCGGCAAAGGCGGGTCAAACTGTTGTTAATTTAGCTAAAACCAGTGCTGTTGGCCAAAGTGGCGCTCAAATCGTATGCAAATACCTTCAAATGAATGGCTTGCGAAATAGGCAGCTTGTGGGCCGGTCAAACTCAGTCAAAGTGAATCAAACCAGTTGCGTGGGGCCGCAGCAAAGTCCAATGGGGGCCTTGGCAGAAGCGGGCTTGCCACGCCGACATGTCCGACAAAGCGGCCTTGGCGACGGCGGGTCAAGCTGTCAGGCAGCGCCGCTCATCTGTCAACCGAATAGAGGAAATATTTTAAAAATGCCAAAAATGCCAAAATTCGTGCAATCCAGGCCCGTGGTTATGAGGGAAGGGTCAATGAATCCTCATAATCTTAATCATAATCCTAATCTTAATCTCAGCGCGTCGTTAACCACGCCAGTCCAACCCCGTCGCAGTCAGTCGCAGTGATAAAATCGTTGCAAGCCATCGGCCTTCCTTCTTGTCCGCCTCAGCCTTGGCGTCGGCGGATGCGCCTTATGCCCTTTGCGCCTTTGCGTTTCCTTCGATTTGGCACCCAAATTCATGCTCGTCATTCGTAAACCATAAACCGTAGATTCACTGCATGTCAGACAAGCTTCAGGTTGCTGTGATCGGGGTCGGTTCCCTTGGCAAGGAACACGCCCGCATTTATGCGGAGATGGCCGCGGCGGGACAAATCCGCTTTGCCGGCGTGCATGATGTTTTGCCTCAACAGGCCGCGAAGATCGCCGAAAAATATCAAGTCTTGGCTTTCGCTTCGCTTAACGAGGCCCTCCTTGCCGCCGAGGCGTTCAGTGTTGTCACCCCCACCTCCACCCATTTTGAACTGGCCAAAATAATCCTCGCCGCCGGCAAGCATGTGCTGGTCGAGAAACCGATGACCGACAACGCCGCCCATGCCGCCGAGTTGGTGGAATTGGCCCGGGAAAAAAACTGCGTTCTCCAGGTCGGCCTTCTCGAACAGTTCAATCCGGTGCTGAAATATCTGGAACATGTCGCGACCGACCCGCGCTTCATCGAGATCCATCGCCTGTCCCCCTATCCCAAACGCAGCACGGACATCGGCGTGGTGCTGGATTTGATGATTCACGATTTGGATTTGGTGCTTGGATTTGTCCACTCGCCGGTTGCCAGCGTGGATGCGGTCGGCCTTCCGGTCCTGAGCCGGTCCGAGGACATTGCCAACGCCCGCCTCCGTTTCGCCAACGGGTGCGTGGCCAATCTCACCGCCAGCCGGGTCAGCCCGGAGAAGATGCGCAAAATCCGCGTGTTCACGCAGACCAGTTACGTTTCACTCGACTACCAGAAGCAGGAGGGATTCATCTACCGGGTCGCGCGCGAGGGGGAACAAGAGTCGTCCCTGTTGCGAAAGCTTTTGCCGGGCAAAGACTCGGCCATCGTCAGTGAATTTGCCGGCAGGAGGGTCGTGCGCGAGCCGGTGCCGATCGAAAAGGAGGAGCCGCTCAAGCTGGAATTGCAAGACTTCATCCGTTGCGTTCAGGCCCACCTCACCCCCAAAGTCAGCGGTGCCGTGGCCAAACGCTCATTGGACCTGGCCTTTGAAATCACGCGCCAGATTCAGGCGGCGAACCGGACCACTTAAACCTGTTTTTCACCCACATGGCATGGGCGGCCTAATCCTCATCATCCCAATACTGGCCTTCGATATTTGGCTTGCCTGCACGACAGGCCGGCGGCAGGTGCGCCGCTGGCTGGAACTCAGGCAATGGCCGCGAATCGTCGCGGCTTTCGCGGCCGGCCTGGCTCTGGCGGTTTGGCTGACCTTCTTCGTCCGATATGGCAATGGACCCACAATGCGCATCCAGGGCTTCCCGATTCCCCTCGTTTTTTCCCACCTGGAAGACAAGACCTGGACGCGGACCGTTCTGCCGTCGTCGTTGCCCTATGTCGGCGCAGCGGCCGATTTTCTCACCGGCCTGGCCGCCCCCTTCATTCCCTGCAAAATCGCGGAGTTCCTGAAAAAGGTGAAGACGGAGTTGAAATGACGCCAAAAACCATCATGGTCGTGGCCGGCGATCCCAGCGGCGACGCCAACGCCGCCGATCTGGTCAGGGCGCTCGCCCAGGCCGTTCCCAACGCGCAATTCATCGGGGCCGGCGGCCCCGCGATGGCCGAAGCCGGCGTCCGGTTGTCGTTCAACTTGACAGATGACGCGGCGATCGGCCCCGTGGATGCCATTAAAAAGCTCGGCTCCTTTTTGAGGCGGCGCCGGCATCTGGTGAATCTGGCCAGGGAACGCCAGCCTGAGCTGATTATTCTGGTCGATTCCTACTCGTTCAACCAGCCATTGGCCCGCGCCATCAAAGATTTTGTCCGTGCCCGCGCGGGGACCGGTTCGGGCTGGGCGCCGAAAATTGTTCAGTACACCTCGCCCCAAGTCTGGGCCTCGCGTCCGGGCCGCGCCGGGAAACTGGCCCGGGACATTGATCTGTTGCTCTGTTTGTTTCCCTTTGAAAAAGAGTGGTATGCCCGGCGGGGGACGCCATTGCGCGTGGAATTCGCCGGCCATCCCATGTTCGACCGTCATGCGGCTTCCACGGATGCGAACCGGCAGCCGGAGGAACCTCCTGTGATTGTCCTTTTGCCCGGGAGCCGAACGGATGAATTAAAGCGGCATCTCCCGGTCATGCTGGCCGCCGCCAATGAAATCCAAGCCACCCGGACTGTCCGATTCAAATTGGTGGCAGCCGACGAAAGACTCGCGGATTACATGCGCACGTTCCAGGTGGCCGGCATGACCGGGGTGGAAATTCAAACAGGCCATTTGGCGGATGCGCTCTCCACCGCCACGCTGGCCATTACCAAGACCGGCACCATCACCATGGAATGCGCGTATTTTGGCGTTCCAACCCTGGCCATGTATAAAACATCATTCCTCTTCCACCTTCTGGCCCGTTCGCTCGTCACCGTCAAATACCTGGCCATGCCCAATCTTTTGGCGGACGAGCCTCTTTTCCCGGAATTTATTCAACACCGGGCCACGGCGGAAAACCTCGCCAAAGCCGCCTTGGATTTGCTGGCCGACGCGCCGCGCCGCTCGGCCATCCGCGCAAAACTGCGGCGGGTCATCGAATCATTAGGCGGCCCGGGTTCCTCCCGGCGGGCCGCCGCGATCATCTTGCAACTGATGGGAACGGTTTAGAATGCGGACCTCCCGGTCGTCGAGCACGGCTTTTCTAATCTTAATCTTCATCTTAATCTTAATCCTGATCCTAATCCCCTTGATCCTGGCTCAAGTATTCGCAATTTCCGCCGATATACAACTGGCAGTTCACCGCGGTCGATTCAGTGAACGGCTTATGCATGGATACTGACAGTCATTTCAGCGCGGCGCGCGACAACGGAGCCTCTCCGGCAAGACGTTCCCCCCCCGCCTTCGAAGCTCTCTTAAAAGGAGCGTCGTCCGCCCATTGGCCGGAGTTGCAACAAACCTTGCACCATCTCCCCGACGCGCGCCCCGAAGCGGTGGCGCGAGCCAGGAAACTGATCGCGGACCCGGATTATCCATCGCAGCAAACGGAGGAAATACTGGCCCGCCATCTGGCGGTTCAACTGAGGGCTGAAATCAATCCACTCCCCACCTGAAGATGAACGCACGCCAGCGCATCACCACGCTTTTGAATGAATGGCTCGAAATGACTCATCACGAATCCCGCGTCATCCAAGCCGGCCGCTGGTCCGAGTTGGCCAGGATTCAGAAAGCCAAAGCCGCCCTGCAACTGCCGCTCACCGACGCCATCGAACAGTGGAAGACCGAGAATCCCTCCGAAGCCGCCTCGCATCCCTTTCGCGACGAGGTCAGCCGTCTTCTCGCCTTGGAAGCCAACAACGGCAGATTGCTTGCCATGCGCAAGCGCGAGGTGCGCGAGAAAGAACTGCTCCTCGAACAAGCCCTCGACGATCTCCGCCGCCTTCGCTCCGCCTGCGCGCAAACGCCCGAACCCGCCTGATTCCCGGTCGTCCGGCAGTGATCCGCGCTTGTCGAACCGGAGAACCCGGATTACATTTTCCCATTATTCCATCATTTTGCCATTGAGTTGCCGGCAACTATCCGTAATTCTCCAGTGGATGAATCCATAATCCCGTGCCAGCGAATTTGCCAAGTCCTCAGAGCATCAAGGATCGCCCCGCGCCCGCGGCCCCGCCGGAATGCTTCATGCCGCGAAGCTGGCTGGAAGGCGGCATGGCCATCTTGAATCACTCCGGCGGCTTGCTCGAAATCAACAAGCCTTTGTGCCATTGGCTCGAAAAGCCGGTCACCGACCTGATCGGCGAATCCTTCTGGGACATCCTGGCCAAAGTGTCGCCAGACTGGAATGAATCCATCCTCCATGTCAGCCGGAACGCCGCGCCGTTCGCCCGTCTGGATCTCAAATTGCCCGCACGCCAGGAGCAGCCCGCCCAATGGTTTAATCTGGAAGTGGCGCGCACCCCCCAATGTTCTTTCGTCCGCTTGAACTCCTCCCCTCCGCCCCTGACCGATTTGCAAGAAGGCCTTTGGGATGGCCGCCTGAACAACGAGTCAACCCGGCGCGACATGTTCGTCAAGCTGTTGTGCGCTGAAGCGCGGCTCGAAGGCCTCACCCGCCGCTGGCCCTGCGTCATTTTCAGTCAGCGCCCGGATTTCAGCCTGCAATCCGCCAGCCAGAACATCAAGGAACTGACCGGCCTCGATGCCGCCGACTGGTGCGGCCAGCGCGACCGCTTCTGGGAAGTGGTCCACGAGTCGGACGCCGCCGACTTGCGGCAACAATTCAAACACGCCGTCCAATCTAAGTCCCCCGTCACCAACACCTATCGCATCCGTCATGCCCTCACCGGCCATGTCGCCTATATTTTGGAACACCGCCAGCCCGTCATCACCCCGCACGGCCTCTTGCTGGGATACGAGGTCGTTTGGCTGGATGTCACCCGCCAGACCATCGCCGAAAGAAGGCTTTCCACCGCTGCGTGGAAGGAAACGCTGGCCGTCCTGACTCTCGGCATGGCCCATGACTTTACCAATATCATTGCCGGCATTCATTCCCTGAGCGAATCCTTCCTGGCCCAGATGGACAGCTGGCATCCCTTTCACGAAGGCTTGTCGCTGGTCAAGAAAAATTCATTGCAGGCCAGCCAACTGGTCAAACGCATGGTCAACCTGCACCTCGGCCAAACCGGCGAGCGCAATTATCATAATCTGAACGACATCGCCGGCGACCTCGTGGATCTCGTCACAAAGATTCTGCCCCGCCGCATCCAACTGGCCGCCGATTTGTCCCCGCTCCAGCTTCCGGCCTATCTCGATGTCGTCGAGTTCCGGCAAGTCGTCATCAATTTGCTCTTGAACGCGGCCGATGCCATGCCGCGCGGCGGGCGCCTGACCTTGCGCACCTCCCGCCACGAGAAATTGCCCGCGCTGGAAAATATGAAAGGCGCCGCGCCGCGCCTCCCGTGCGTTTGCCTGACCATTGAAGACACCGGCTGCGGCATCAAACAGCGGCATCTGGCCTCGATCTTTGACCCGTTTTTCACCACCAAAGCCAAAGGCTCCGGCCTTGGCCTTTACAACGCGCGCCTCGCCATCGAAAAACTGCAGGGCGCCATTTCCGTTGCCTCCAAGGAGGGCGCGGGCACCCGTTTCCAAATCTGGCTGCCCGAAGCCGACTTCTCGGAATCCCGCCGCGTTGAAGAGGCCGAGGCCGCGTCGCGCCAGCGCCAAACCCGCCGCAACCTCCTGCTCCTCGGCCTGCCCGGTGAAGTGTTCGATAAAACCGCCGAACTGCTCCGCTCCCACGATTACCAAATCGTCACGGCGGCTTCGTCCGACAGCCTGGCCCATTTGCTTCAATCCTCCGACTATCATTTCGACGGCGTTTTCCTCCTCGCCCAACCGGATGATCCGGCTTTGAACTCTTTGCCTGCCGAGGTGCGCCAGCAGAATAAAAACGTCAAACTGGTCTTGAAACTGGCCGGCTGCAACCAGGACGATTTGGACGCCCAATTGCTCAACGGCATCGATCTGCTTCTCAATCCCGACTTGTCCGAATCCGACATGTTGTTGAAGCTCAAATCGTTTTTTGATAAAAACGGCTGAGATCCCATGTCTCAGGAGCTCAACACACCCAAAGAATCCGTCCGCCCGATCCTGATTGTGGATGATGAGGAAATCGTCCTGGTCGCCTTGCGCGACACCTTGTTGCACGCAGGTTACAACGTAGTCTCCTCTCCCCATGCCGTCCATGCCCTGAGTGTTCTCAAGGAACAGCAGTTCTCCGTCGTCATCACCGACCAGCAAATGCCCATGGTTTCCGGCCTGGAGTTTTTGGCCCAAGTCCGTCAAATCCAGCCCGAAGCCACCCGCATTCTCATCACGGCCGTCCTCAATCTCAGCACGCTGATCGACGCCATCAACAAAGCCGAAATTTACCGTTTCGTGGTCAAGCCCTGGTCGCGCGAAGAACTCCTCGCCTCCGTCAAGAGCGCCGTCGAGCGTTTTGATTTCATTTCCAACAATTCCCGCCTCCTCTCCCAAACCCTTGCCATGAATCGTGAACTCCAACAGACCAATCACGCCCTGGAAGATCAAGCGGCCCGCCTCGCCCGGGAAAACGCCCAATTGCGGCAGCCGTCCGGCGAACCTCCCCCAACCGGTTAACCCACCGCCTCCCCAAATAGCGCGAGAAACACAAGATATGAATGATACTCGATGCGTATTTGACGTGGCATCAAACATCATCCTGCGGCAAAGAAAAACACGGCCAAAGCTCAAAAACAAGCAAAAGTATGGGTGACCTGCCTTGCCCGTGCCGGGAGGCCCGATCATAAGCAACATTTAGACCCATATAACCACTACGGCAATAGTTTCTGTAAATGTTTGATTTTAAGCAACTTCCATATGCATTTGCCATATTTCGGAGCATATTTGAACATAACCACCGCAATTCTACCACAGACTGAACAGCCAATTTATTCCTGAACAGAGCAACATCCGGTTTTTTGATTATCGCCTTTTTGGCCCTCGCTCTTGTGTTTGAAATTATCACATGGGTTCATTTGGCGGATGAATGGAGTGTTATCCCGGTGTTTGCATGTGCCATCTACTACGCATTAGGCAATTTATTGCCTCGTGTCCGGAATATTGGCTGGAATCCATTGGTGTTGCTCATAGTGGTCATTCCGATTGTCGGGCTGCTTTTTTGGCTCTCCCTTTTCTTTATCCCCCCGAACAAGGAACAGCTTGTCAATTTAGAAAGCACCTCAAAGCCCGTATAATCACATATTTTTCTTCACAGCCATCTCACAGGAAATCGAAAAAAAGTGTTGGCGTGACGATTTGAACCTGCCACACGGCAGGCATGAAAAACAAAAGAATCAAACCAACACGGTCCCGGTTTAACGTTTTGCGCCAGATTTGCAATCTCATTCCTGAGCACGAGGTCTCGAAAATAGCGCGGGAGACGGGTGTAACGGATAAGTCGCGCAGTTTCAGTCCTTGGAGCCACACGGTCAGTTTGCTGGATGCTCAACTCACCCACTGCATCGGGCTCAACGATTTGTGCGACTCGCTGCAACTGCGCTCCGGGCCGCTCTCCAGCATTCGCGGGGCCACCGCACCCAGTCGCAACGGCCTTTCCCACGCCAACCGGGAGCGTTCCCCGGAGATGGCGGAAAGGCTCTTTTGGCGGACTTTGGACCATTTGACGCAACAATCGCCGGGCTTTGCGGCGGGAAAACGGCGCGGCCCCGCCTTCCGTTTCAAGACGCCCATTCACGTGATTGACAGCAAGAAGGGGTCAGAGATGACTAATGTAATGTTTTCATTCATTTCTATTTGGCGGCTAGAAGGGGTCAGAGATGACTAATCATTCATTTCTATTTGGCGGCTGGTGCGGACAACACGGCGTTGCGCGCTGTTCGCCATAAAGGTAAGGGTCAGGCCTGGGA
>Ga0326728_10026679_pt1 | contig 10192 bp, 11 predicted proteins | sample MB3enrmetagenome_FD_207602 | JGI IMG/M metagenome (GOLD analysis project Ga0326728, IMG submission 207602) | Lab enriched peat soil microbial communities from McLean, Ithaca, NY, United States - MB31MN | ecosystem: Environmental > Terrestrial > Soil > Wetlands > Peat | place: USA: New York... | reverse complement strand
GAATCCGCAAGCCATCCGTCCGTTTGTCTCGCCTCAGATCGCCGGTAACGCCTCGACGCTGGACGGAATCTGCCGCCCGTTTACCTACAAGGCCCATTATATCGAGGCGATTATTGAGCGCCCAGGACAGAGGTTTGAAGTGCGTGTTCATGCGCTTTTTCAACCTTTCGACGAGAGGGCATCTGTGCTTGTTTTTCGCCCGTTCCAAGGCAACTTTCAATTGACTGGAACAAACAGCACTATGGACGAGTGGTTCGGCCCAAGCAAAGAGGCGGCCATCCAGGTCGCAAGGAACTTTATTTACGCAGCAAAAGCGCAGCAAGCCGGCGTGCTCGCCGGTCTTGTGGCATCTGGTCTCGACGTGTCTCAGTACACTTCGAATGCCTGCTGGCGCGAAGCTCTCCAAAGGATAGTAGACGTTACGGACGCGCATGCGGAACTCGCCCAGCGCAAGGGGCTGAAGATCAGGGTAGGCGTGAATGTAACCGTTCAGACACGCGTGTTCACTACGGCGCAGGCCAACTTCTGGGTTGACCGCGCTAATGATCAGTATAGAATCGTAGCTGCCGAGCCCCTGCACGACCCCTCGTTCATCCTCCGTCCAGCGATTTTGTTCAACGATTGCCCGACCTCCTGTCGGGGGATGAACGAAGGGTTCTTTACCGTTTTGGAGGGTTCTGGTCTTGAGGACGATACCCTGAAGCGCTTTGGCCTACCTGCGTCCTTGATCAAACCGGAGCAGGTATATCACGTTGGTGGCGATGTCATGCCACCGGTGGTGATCGCTAAGTTGACGCCTGCTTGCACGGATGCCGCGCGTAAGGTCCGTGCGAAGGGCAAGGTCGATCTGTCCGCCGTAGTCGATACGAATGGGTATGTAAGGGAGATCAAAGTCGTCAAGTCCCTGGAGCCAAGTCTCGATGAAAACGCGATCAGAGCGGCACGCACTTGGACGTTCCAGCCTGCGACGCGCCACGGGATACCGGTAGCGGTAGGAGTGACCATTTCGAGTGACTTCTCTTGTTACTAAGGGGAGCGCATACCGCTCACGGGCAATCGGGATAAGGCTGACCACACCGTGTCAGCCTCCTGGGCCGGGAAACTAGGCGATTCCCGGCATGTCTGGCCTACACTCTGCCGGGCCAAGTTGATGTTGGCCGCGACCGCGCCACCTGCGTCTACGCCGCCGACTCCTTCTTCATCTGGAGAACCTTTTTCTCATTGGCCTTCCTCCCGGCTTTCGCGCGCCGGCCTTGAATCCGGCGCGTCAGTTCGTCTTGCCGCTTCAACTGGACGATCGTGTACTCCTCCGTGATCTTCGTGTTGGCGTGGCCGGCGATTTTGCTGGCCTCGATGCTGCTGCCGCCGACTTCCTGCCGCCACGTGATGTTGGCGCGGCGCAGCGAGTGCGGACCAAAGCCGGGGAAGTCGCACCCTTCGGCGGTCGCCGCCCTCTTTAGCGCTTGCCGGACGCCGGAGTCCCACATCGGTTCGTTCAGGTCGTCGGCCTGCGGGAAGACCCACGCCTCCGGGCCGCGGCGCTTCAGTTTCCCGATCCAGACCTTATAGCGCGGGCCCAGGTCGCCGAGCGCCAACACACGTTTGCTCTTGGCGGTCTTCGGTTCGTCAATGTCGCCGCGCCAGTTCCGTTGATCGATTCGAATGCAGCCTTTGTCGAAGTCGACGTGCTTCACCTTCAGGCCGGTCACTTCGGAAATGCGCGTACCGGTGTCGAGGCAGGTCTCGCAGATCAAGAGGTTCGGGTCTTCGAGGCGTGCCATCACGCGCGCCGTCTGGTCCTCGTCGAGGATGCGCTTCTCGCGGACCTCCCACTTCTTGGGGAGTTTCACGCGCTGGATCGGATTCGCAAACGTCTCCGGCAGGAGTTCCCATTCCTGCGCCTTCGTGATCACACCGCTCATGATCCCGCGCAGGTCGGCCATGTGGTGCCAGGACGCGCACGTGTCCTGGAGCCAGTCGAGCACTTCCTTCGCGCGGAACTCCGCGAGGCGGGTGTCCTTCCACCTCGGGAGGATGTATTTCTCGATATTGAAGATGTACTTGGCTCTGGTGGGCGCGGCCAGGAGCGGCTTGCCGCCCACCGACTTTTCCACGAAGTCGCTGCGCCACATCTGGGCCAGCCTGCCGAAGATGATCGCGCCGGGCTCAGGTTCCGGTGCTGGCGCGGCGACTGCGACAGCGGCCGCCGCCTCTGGGCGCGTGGGCGCGGCGTTCAGGTTCACGAGAAACTTGTCGCGGTCACCTTCCGCCTGTTTCTTCGTTATCGCGTTCAGTCCCTTGCTCGGTCCGACGATCTGGCGCTTTCTGGTGCTCTTCACGGAGCCATCCGGCTGGGGTTCGTCGTGCCAGTAGCGAAAGAACCAGTACGCCGTCTTCCAGTCCTTGCATTCGTTAATCTTCGGGTGCTGTACTCTCTGCTTCAAGTAGTCTCCCGTCAACAGCGCTCGAATGTTACCTTCGTGCGAGAACATAAGCAAGGCCAGTCTTTTCAATTAGATAGAGATCGCCATGCGACCCGTGCTCTGGCAGATGTACAGGGTCTCCCGTGCGCGGGTCACGCCCACATAGAATTGCCGGATCACCGAGTCGTGGGGCACGCCGCCGCGAGCGTATTGCGCGTCCCCCGCCTGGCTGAGATCCGGGAACAGATAGACCACATCCGCTTCGCCGCCCTTAACGGAATGGATGGTCCCGACGACCACGCGCGGAGTCTCCATCAGCGTGTGCGCGCCGTGGATCGCGGCGATATCGGCGGGGAACTGGGTGCGCGGGTGCATCTCGGCGGTAACGCGCGCCCGCCACCAGTCGAGCAACTCGCGCGACCCGTGGTTGTACGCAACCAACAGCGACTGAAGCGCGGCGGTCTCGAAGAGTTCCTCGAGGTGTTCATAGCTGGCCTCGCGCTCGGCGCTGTGCGCCGCGAGCCGTTTTTTCGCGCCGTGTTTCAGGATGCCCTTCGCCTGGAGGCATTCGGCCCAGAGCGCCAGGTCGCCGTGCGTCCAGGGCCGGTGGCCATCGCCATAGTCGGGATGCGCCACCAGCAAGGCGAGAATGCGGTTCGGCGTCGATCCGCGCCGGCCGAGTTGGATCGGGTTCCACGACCCGTTGCTCTTGCGATACGGATTGTGGAACGGGATGGCGTTTTTGCGGAGAACACTGACCAGCGGCTTCAACATGTAGGAGCACGCCACCAGGAACATGACCGACTTTCCGTGCTCCAGGTGCTTCATCGCCGAACTCAGGATCGATACGTCGGGCGCCTGGTAGGTTCCGCTGGTGAGCCTGATGGTCTCCCCCGCTTCGGCGCGGGGCAGATACAACTTCTGCTGCCGCCGGCCCACGCGGTGGATCAACCGGTCGGCCACCGCGTGGATCGCCTGCGGCACCCGGTACGACTGCTTGAGGATGATCTTGTGGTCATCCGGAATGTCCGGATCGAGAAACGCCTCGGGCGTCGCGCCGGTGAACGCGTAGATGGTCTGGTCGTCGTCGCCCGCCACGATGAAGTACTCCGCGCGGTTGCCCCACTTCCGGACCAGCGACAACTGCATCCTGTTGAGATCCTGCGCCTCGTCCGCGAAGATCACGGACGGGGACTTCGGCGCGGCGTGGACGTCGCGGAGACACGTGTCGATCAAGTCGGTGAAATCGAGCAGGCCATTTTCCCGCTTGTACTCGCTCCACTCCTTTTCAAATTCGAGCACGACCGCCGGCCACAGATTCCGGATGACCATTGCACCGCGCAGCCGGCCCAACTCCTGAAGCAGTTCGTCGCCGTACTTCTCGGTGGAATCTTCCTCGACCGCCGCTTCCTCGCCATCGAGTTTGCCCTGCTTCTTCACTGGGGTGATTTTGACGTGGGGATGGTCCCGGTTCCATTCATCCACCTGCGACTCCGCAATCTCAGGCCCGCCGAGCGCGTGCCAGCAGTGCGAGTGCAAGGTGCCGACGCGATCTCCCGCGATGGGCAGATCGCGGCCCGCCAGTTCCGTGGCAGCGGCGCGAGAGAAGGAAGTGACGAGCACGCCCTCCGGCCCGTACCGGTCTACGGCGCGCCGGATCTGCCGGGTGACGTTGGTGGTCTTGCCAGTTCCCGGCGGGCCGAAGATCCTGTACTCGGACGTGACCCGGTGATCCTGCTGTCCAATGGTGTCGAGCGATCCGGTGGCCTCGCTACTGGCTGACTGCATGGGCATCCTCCTGGCGGGCCGTCGCGGGGTAATCGACCGGATCGAACTCCTCGATCGGGAGACTCCAGCGGCTTTGCTCTTTGTGCTTCGAGCCACGCACGCGAATGTGCTTGCCGCCTAGCACCTTCAGCATCGACGCGACCGCCTTGACGGTGAGGGTCTGGAACATCGTCTTGCCGATGTAGATCTGGAGGTCGCTGGCGCAAATCGCGATACGTCCTTCGATGACCATGGGCCTGCGCTGGTTCTGCACCATCTGTTCTTCGACGATGTCTATGAAGCCTGTCTCGGAGAGGTACTGCGAGATGTACATCCGGGCCGCGCCTTCCCATTCCTGTTCCTCGCCGCCCTCGGCGACCACGCATGCGTGAAGCATGGCTTGCGCGATCTGCTCCCACAGTTTTGGTTTGATCTTCGGGATGAGCTCGCCTACTTGCGCCGCGACTGCCAGGCGCACCGCGTCCTGCGAGATGAACTTGCCGACGTTGGAAAACTCGATCTTCGAGTCGGGCAATTCCATGTGGTAGGTCGGCTCCTTGCCGGTGAGCTTGACCAGCCGCAGCACCCGGATGCCAAGCGCCTGGGAGATCCGGTCGCACAGGAGGCCCTTGGCGACGGCGGGGTCCGGGGTGGGAGTGTCCGTCGTCCCAGCGTCCTCCGGCGCGCCCGCCGCCACCCGTGGCGCAACGGGGGTACTCGTGGGCACGGTGCCGACGCGCGGTGTGCCGGGCAAGGGCAACCCATCCCGCCAATCCGACCGGCGCGCCGCCCTCGCGATAGTCCGCTGGAAATAGTCCACCCGGGTGCGCTGCTTCTGCGAGTACAGACTGCGGTGGTGGACGATGAGGTCCACGATCTGCTGTTCCGAAATCCCCGCGTCGATTCCGAAGTCCGCGAGCGCCAGGTCGTACCCGCTCTGGCTCGGGTCTTTCAGATCGTGCCGCTGGCGCAGCCAGGTATTTTTGAACCGCATGTCCGCACCCATCCAGCCGTCCAGCAGTTCCTCGGGGATGCGGGCGGCCAGGGAGATCGTCAACGGCTTATCCGCGAACCGTTCAGTCCACTCGCGCGCCGCCTTCTCCTGGGCTTCTGGGTCGGGGATCGCCGCGTCGTCCAGGAACTCCGCGAAGTGGGACAGGTTGTAGCGCGCGCCCAGAAACGAATGAACAACGACGTCCTTCGGGTTGGCCGGGGCCTTCGCGTTGACGGTGCCGGGAATCCGCAGCACGCGCGCCAAATCGGACAGCCGGTCGAACGCCCATCCCCGCCGGCCCGCATTCAGCCGCAGCAGCGAGGCCCAGCGCGCCACCAAGCAGGCCACGGCCTTCCGGTCTTCTTCGTCGTCGAAGACGTAGGGCTCCTTGAAGAGCCACCAGGCGTGCGCGCCGTTCCCGGTCGCGATCACGATAGTCGGCTGCATGGACGCCGGAATGATAGAGAGCGCGTCGGCGACAGTCGCCGGCAACGCCTTGGTGGTGTGGGCGTCCGACCGCAGGTCCAGGTCGGCCCAGAACCCGCTGATGGTTGCGATCTCGTCGGAAACACAGCGGTGCGCGGGGCCGTGGTCCTGCTTCGACAAGCCCACCCCCATGTACACGTCCCGACCATGGACGCTGCTGACATACTCGGCTGCGGCGGCGAGCTCGCGGAACCATCGCGAGCGTTTCTCAGGAAGCGTCCACAGCAGGATGAACTGGCCCTCCGGTTTGTTCAGCCAGAGGAGCTTGAGGAATTCGAGAGGCGTCATTTCGTCAACTCCCGAAAGCGCCGCAGGAAGTTGTCCTCGGAGGCGCTGGAAGACCAGGGATCAATGATGTACATCCGGTGATCCAGCGGTTCAACGCCGCACTCCGCGACGATCCAGTCGAGGTCGCCGACCGTCGTCACATCGCGGAACTCCGTGGCGAGCAAAATCCGGTCGGCTTGCTTGACCGACTCAGGCATCTCCGGCGCCAGGCCGAACTTCAGCGCGACGCACGCCAGCAGGCGGTCTTCCGCGGCCCGGTACATCTCCATTTCCGGTTCGCGCTTAACCGGCCTCGGCAGATCGCAGAGATACGCTTCGGCGGCATCATGCAGCAGGCCCCACAACGCATCGGCGGCCGGAACCAACTGGCTCACCAGCACCGAGTGCTGGGCAACGCTGTAGAACTCCTCCGTGTGCCCCAGGAACCGGCAGATGTGAGAGAGCGCGCGGGCAATATCGCCGATGTCGATCTCACCGGGCGCGGGCGAAAGAGTGTGGACGTGCTTACCGCTGTGAGTTCGAAAGTAGGTATCCATGATTCCCGTTCTCCATCGGCAACTGCAGTTGCTCCCGTGCGGCTTCCTTCGTCTCCTCTTTGGGCGGCGCAGTGGGCGCTGGCACATTCTCGATCGCGATGGGCGCCGTCGCCAGCCACTTCTCGTAGGAGATCCATTTCTTGCCGGTCCAAACGTGGATCACTGCATCCGGATCGTCGTAGGGCGCGTCGGCGGGTATCTGAGCCAGCAAGGACCCCTGCGCCTGGCCCTCGCGCTGCCGCTCACGAGCCTCGCGGTCGCGGTTCCACCCTTCCACGCTGTAGAAGCCGCTCACGCCGCCCTCCGGAGGATCTGCTCCACCGCGTCGACGCGCTGCCCGATCCACCGCATGACCGGCACCGCCATGGAGTTGCCGATGGCCTTGTATCGCGGGCCATCCGGAGTCGCACCGTAGACCTTCGCCCGCTCAATCGAGATGCCCAGGTATTCGGCCATCTCGACGATCTCCTCCGGACGCAGCTTGGTGTTGTAGCCGGGGATCAGCGTCCAGTCGTCGGGGAATCCTTGCAGGCGTTCACACTCGCGCGGCGTAAGCCGCCGCACCGCAACCCACATGGCCAGCAACGGCGCGCCGTCGCCGCGCCCCGATGTTCCGGAGAACGCTTTCAATGGGGGTGCCACCACGTCAGGTGCGCCTCGCCCGTTGCGCGCGAAGCGGGCCTCGAACACCACGGGAGCGGCCACGCCTCCGCCGTCGCTCGACAGCACGGGCGGCGCGACTTCCCTGACCGCAAAGCCGTCCTGCCCGAACGCTCGGAACGCCACCGCGATCTGCCCGCCCGCGTTCGGGTGCGAGTCCTTGTGCCCCATGGCCCGAAGCGTGGGCGCGACGCCCACCATAGCGTCGGAGCCGTGATCCTTGCACGAAAATGCGATCGGGACCAGGAGGTTGGATTCGGCGTCCTGCTGGGTCGCGCTACCCGCCGCCTTGCCGTTCGAGTTCAGCGTTCCGCAGGGCCCCAGGACGGGCAGGATGGGTGTGCCGCGCCCGCTGCCGTCCTCCATTGCGTCGAATCCCTCGCCGCGGAGCGTGTGCGCGACGAGGTTGTGGTACTCGTTTCCTGACGGGCCACTGCTGCGCTTGGCCCACTTCGCGCTTACGGACTGTCCGACAATCCGCTGTGCAATGATGTGCCCGCTTGCGGCTCCGTGTGCGCCAGGGTCATAGCCACCCGTTGCAGCGCGTGCTTCAAGAGTTCCGGCAATCTCCTCCCCCGTTTTTCGGCCCGGCGCAAGATCCCGGTGCAGGCTTTCGCGCTCAAAAAGTACCGCAGCGGCAGCCTGCCACCCTCCAGCACATCCAACAACGAAGACGCGGCGGCGGCGCTGGGGCACTCCGAAGAACTGAGCGTCCAAAACTCGGTAAGCGACCCCGTACCCGAGGTGAGCCAGCGTCCCCAGCACGGTTCCAAACGTCCGTCCCCCGTCGATCGACAAGATGCCAGGGACGTTTTCCCACACGATCCAGCGGGGGCACACGCGCCCAGCCAGTCTGAGAAACTCCAGCGTGAGGTTGCCACGAGGGTCATCCAATCCAAGCCTGTGTCCGGCGAGGGAGAAGGACTGGCAGGGAGTTCCTCCCACGAGAACGTCAACTGCCCCTGCTCCGGCTTGGATCTGCGTGAAGTCGCCAAGGTTCGCCACCTCCGGGAAGCGATGCGCCAGCACGGCGCTCGCGAAAGGATCGATTTCCGCGAACCACGCCGCGCGCCAACCGAGTCCTTCCCAGGCGACGCTGGGCGCTTCAATCCCGGAGCAAACGGACCCGTAGATCACCTGCGCCCCCGCTTCGGGCGCGGAACGTAGTGGGGGTGCCGCGGATCGAGGATCGAGTCGAGTTCGAACCAGTCAACCGTCTTCGCCGTCATGCCCGCCAGTTCCAGGCCGGTGATCGCGTCGACGCGGTCGTGGATGATTTCCATGAGCGCAGCTTGCCGGTTGGTGGGCCGGAGGCCTTGGGCGACCCTCCGGCCCTCGGCCAACACCTTCTTGGTGTCGGTAATCTCGACCTCGACGGTCAACACCACCTTGCAGGGCTTCACGGCTGCACCTGCTCGGCGAAGCCCAGGATGTGGAGCGCCTCCTCCACGCTGCGAGCCACGCCGACGATGGCGCCTGCCAGCTTCCATTCCTGGAGCCTCTGCGCCTGGAGCTTGGTCAACTGCGACGAGGCGTCGTTCGGACGCTTGACCTCGATCTCGAAGTGGCGTCCACCCACCGTGCCGTACAAGTCCGGGTCGCCGGCCACGCCCATCGCCGTGCCGTGGCGCTTCCGGACGACCACGCACGGGCGCTTCTTCAAGTCGCCCATGATCCGCCCGACGACCGCGCTTTCAAGGACGGGTTGGCGCCTCATCCCCGATCCACCACCGGCACGCTCAGCCGGAGAGTCCTCGTCGGCGCATTCCGCTTCCACGTGAACTCGTCGAGCGAACCCTGGGCCCGCTCGATCTCGTCCTCTTCGATAACCACGGTTCCCCGGCACCGGCGCAGAAGCGCGGCCAGGCAGGACAGCAGCAGCTTGGTTTCCTCGTTGCTCATTTCGCCCCCTCGTGTCTGCGGTACACGCTGAACTCGCGCCCGCGACCCTGCTTGACGATCTCCAGGTCGCCAGCCTTAGCCATGGAGGTGAGCGCGATGCTGATGCTGGCCTTGCGCTGCTTCTCGAACTCCGGATGCCGGAGCTTCGGTTCGGGCGTGCGGTGCTCGATGCTCTTCTGAAACACGTCATGGACCGTGAACGGCTGACCGGCGGGCATGGCGGCGACAAACTCGCGGACGCGCTGCATTCCGACGTAGCGCTTCTCTCCGGCGGCATTACCGTTCACCGGCACCGGCGCGCCGCTCTGGACCGCGACGCCCACGACCACATCCCGCATCAGTTCCTCGGTTGCGGGATCTTCAAGCAGGTAGTACATCTGCTCCAACCTCGCGACCTTCTGTTCCTCGACGTCTGCCTGCTTCAAATACGCATCGCGCTGCTCCTGGCACGTGCCGATGCGTTCGAGGATGCTTTCCAATACGTCCATCACTGCACCTCCGGGAAGTTCGGCGGCGCGATGAACCCGTCGTGGCCGAGGATTGTGATCACGTAAGGCTTGGGCGGTTCGGTCCCTGTCGCCGCGACCCAGGCGACGTGGTGGTAGTGGGCCAGGAAGAGCTTCACCGCCCAGCGCTTCGCACGGGCGTGAATCTGGGCGGGCGGGAGTTTTCCCTGTTCGTACCACTTCCGCGCGTCGGTGTCGCTGCCGATTTTGAAGCGTTCCAGCTTCTCGCGTGCCTGGCCAGCGAACTGGCCTGCCTCGTTGTGCTCCTGCTCGACGCGCTTCCGGGCCAGATACAACCGTCCGTAGAAGCCGTCCTCATGCCCGGACGTCTTCACGAAGCTTTCGCCGGCCAGCCAGCAGACGCGCTTCAGGTGCCGGTTCCAGGGGCATTTGGTCCCGCGCGCCCACTTGAGCGTCGGATCGTAACCGGCAAACCGCCAGATCTGGCCGACTGTTCTGCACTTCGAAATATCGATGTGCGCCGCGAGGCTGGCGGCGATCATGGGGCCAACGTGTTGATGGCGGTGGAGCAGCCTACCACTTTGGCGGGGCCAGGGTAGGCCACGCCGCGATTCTGCGATAGCGGCGAGTAGCGCAGCCAGCGGTACTGGTCGACGTGCCGGCGAGCTT
>Ga0326728_10026678_pt1 | contig 10192 bp, 7 predicted proteins | sample MB3enrmetagenome_FD_207602 | JGI IMG/M metagenome (GOLD analysis project Ga0326728, IMG submission 207602) | Lab enriched peat soil microbial communities from McLean, Ithaca, NY, United States - MB31MN | ecosystem: Environmental > Terrestrial > Soil > Wetlands > Peat | place: USA: New York... | reverse complement strand
GTTGGGTCGCTCGTACCAGAAGACCGGGTCGTGGCGGCGCAGCCAGGTCCACTCGGGGTGCGGATAACCGTCGCGCTCGTAGTGCTCCGGGGTGACGACATCGAGCGTCGCGGGATCGAAGTCGTGCTCCGTGATCAGCATGGTGTGCCGCCTCCTCGCATTGATGGGATATGCCGATACTGCCCGATTCGCGCGGCTATGTCAGCACACCTGGGCCGGCGGGTGCTGTCCGTCTTTGAACCGCACGGACAGCACCCGTCGGCGCTGGTGGCCGCTGGAGCTGACATCTTGCCCGTGTTCCTTGACGGCACTCGGATTTTCTCTGACTATGGCCCCGTTCTGGCGTGATGCGATGGAGCAGCCGCAACTCAACTGGATCGCCAACTTCATCTGGGGCATCGCGGACGATGTCTTGCGCGACCTCTACGTCCGCGGCAAGTACCGCGACGTGATTCTGCCCATGACGGTACTGCGTCGCCTCGACGCCGTGCTGGAGCCAACCAAGCAGGCCGTCCTGGACATGAGGGCTTCGCTCGACAAGGCCGGCATCGTTCATCAGGACCGAGTCCTACGCCAGGCAGCCGGCCAAGAATTCTACAACACATCGAAATTCACGCTCCGCGATCTGCGTGCACGTGCGAGTCAGCAGCAGCTCAGGGCCGATTTCGAGGCCTACCTCGACGGCTTCTCGCCGAATGTGCAAGAGATCCTCGACAACTTCGAGTTCCGCAACCAGATCCCGCGCCTGTCGAAGGCCGACGCGCTCGGTTCGCTGATCGAGAAGTTTCTCGACCCGTCCATCAACCTGAGCCCCAAGCCCGTCCTGAGCAGCGACGGCTCGGTGAAGCATCCCGGCCTCGACAACCACGGCATGGGCACGATCTTCGAGGAGCTGCTGCGCCGCTTCAACGAAGAGAACAACGAAGAGGCCGGCGAGCACTGGACGCCGCGTGATGCGGTGAAGCTCATGGCGAACCTGATCTTCCTACCCATCGCCGACCAGATCGAGTCGGGCACCTACCTGCTCTACGACGGCGCATGCGGGACGGCCGGCATGCTGACCGTAGGCGAGGAGGCCCTCAAGCAGATTGCCCAGGAGCACGGGAAGCAAGTGGCCACACACGTCTACGGCCAGGAGATCAACGCGGAAACCTACGCGATCGCCAAGGCCGATCTGCTGCTCAAAGGCGAGGGCGAGGCCGCCGACAACCTCGTGGGCGGGCCGGAGCACTCGACGCTCTCGAACGACGCCTTCCCGTCGCGCGAGTTCGACTTCATGCTCTCCAACCCGCCGTACGGCAAGAGCTGGAAAAGCGACCTCGAACGGATGGGCGGCAAGGACGGCATCAAGGACCCGCGCTTCGTCATCGAGCACGCGGGCGACCCCGAGTACTCGCTCGTCACCCGCTCCAGCGACGGCCAGATGCTGTTCCTGGTCAACATGCTCTCCAAGGTGAAGCACTCGACGCCGTTGGGGAGCCGCATCGCCGAGGTGCACAACGGCTCGTCGCTCTTCACCGGCGACGCCGGTCAGGGCGAGAGCAACATCCGCCGCTGGATCATCGAGAACGACTGGCTGGAGGCGATCGTCGCGCTGCCGCTGAACATGTTCTACAACACCGGCATCGCCACCTACATCTGGGTCATCACTAACCGCAAGCCCGAACACCGTCGCGGCAAGGTGCAGCTCATCGACGCGACGCAGTGGTTCAAGCCGCTGCGCAAGAATCTGGGAAAGAAAAACTGCGAGCTGTCGGATGAAGACGTCGCGCGCATCTGCGACACGTTCCTCAAGTTCGAGCAGAGCGAGCAGTCGAAGATCTTTCCCAACGCCGCCTTCGGCTATTGGAAGGTGACTGTAGAGAAACCCCTGCGGCTCAAAGGCATCGATCCGAACCGCGCTTACACGCCCAAGGAGATCAAGGCGATCAGGGCTGAGGCACAGGTGGACGAAAGTGCGCCGCCTGTGATCAAGAAGATCCACAAGAAGGGCAAGGAGCCCGACCCGCTGCGGGGCCTGTTTGGGATCACCATCGACGGCAAGCCCGTCGTCGTCGAGTACGAACCCGACCCCGACCTGCGCGACACTGAGCAAATTCCGCTGCTGCAGGAGGGCGGCATCGAGGCGTTCCTACACCGCGAGGTGCTGCCTTACGCCGCCGACGCTTGGCACGACCAGGACAGCCTCAAGACCGGTTACGAGATCAGCTTCACCCGCTACTTCTACAAGCCGCAGCCGCTGCGCACACTGGAGGAGATCCGCGCCGACATCCTCGCGCTGGAGAAGGAGACGGAAGGCCTGCTGAGCGAAATCACGAAAGGATCCACCGCATGATTGAGGGACTCAAGCCGTATGCGGGCGCAACGAAGCAATCGACCCGGACAAGCGAAGCGAGCATCCCTTGGCTCACGTCTTTGCCGAAGCACTGGACCGTCGTCCGCAGCAAGAGGCTTTTCGCAGCCCGGGCAGAGAGGGCACGCCCTGAGGACGAGCAGTTGTCCGCGACACAAGCCTATGGCGTGATTCCACAGAAGGAGTTCGAGCGCCGCGTCGGCAGAAAAGTGGTCCGTATCGCGCAGCATTTGGAGAAACGGGCGCATGTTGAGAAAGATGACTTTGTTATCAGCATGAGGAGCTTTCAGGGCGGCCTGGAACGGGCGTGGGCGAAGGGATGCATAAGGTCATCATATGTCGTTCTGAAGCCCTCGGCTGAAACGCATGTGGGCTACTTCGCCCATCTCTTCAAATCCCTTGATTACATCCGCGCACTCCAGGCTACATCCAACTTCATTCGCGACGGACAAGACCTGAACTTCGCGAACTTCTCTCTGGTCGATCTGCCACTCGCGCCGCGGGAAGAACAAGCAGCGATGGCGAGGGTTCTGAACCATGCGAGCCGGAAGATCGACGGGTTCATCCGCGCCAAGCAGAAGCTGATCAAGCTGCTGGAGGAGCAGAAGCAGGCCATCATCCACCGCGCCGTCACCCGCGGCCTCGACCCCAACGCCCGCCTCAAGCCCTCCGGCGTGGGCTGGCTGGGCGACGTGCCGGAACACTGGGAGGTTGTTGCATTACGCCGCGTCACAAAGAGTCGGTGCGATGGGCCGTTCGGCTCAGGACTCAAATCTTCCCACTACACCGATAGCGGTGTACGGGTTGTGCGACTCCAGAACATCGGACTGGGCGAGTTTCGAGCGTCCGGCGCTGCGTTCATCTCCGAGGAGTACTATGCGTCTCTCGGAGACCACAGCGTAAAGGGTGGCGACCTCTTGATCGCTGGACTTGGCGACGATCGCATTCCTGCTGGCCGGTCTTGCGTAGCCCCGTCGGAGATCGAACCCGCGATGGTCAAAGCGGACTGCTTCCGTTTTCGCCTCAATCAGGTGCAGCTCGATCCGCAGTTCGCGGCGTATCACCTCTCTGCGACCGCGTTCTCGGCTACGGCAAGTCTTTCCACAGGGGCTACTAGGCAGCGTATCAATCTGCAGACTATGTCGGGTCGTTTGATCGCATTTCCACCAATTGCCGAGCAGGAAAAGATACTCGGCCAACTGGTTCGGGAATTGGGACCCCTGAAGGCAGCAAGTGAAAAGTTTGCCCACGAAATTGACCTGATCCGCGAATACCGCACCCGCGTGATCGCTGACGTAGTCACCGGCAAGCTCGACGTCCGCGAGGCGGCGACGAGTCTGCCGGACGAGGCGGATGAAGTCGACGCACTCGATCAATCCATTGAAGAGGCGGTCAGCGGCGATGTTGACGCAGGCGCGGCCAATGGGGCAGATGCTGACATCTCCGAATAGCCCACCACGGGCATATGGGCTACGGTGAGCTGGTCGCGATGAAAATCGTCCTTCAACCAGAACTTCTTCGCTGGACGCGCGAGCGTGCTGCCATGCACGTTGAGGAACTGGCGAAGAAACTCGCGATCAAACCCGAGCGTGTTCGACATTGGGAACGAACCGGCGAGTTGAGCGGTTCGCAGGCCGAGAGACTCGCCAAGGCGACCCATACGCCACTCGGCTATCTGTATCTCGACGCGCCGCCCGACGAACAGCTGCCGATCCCAGACTTTCGCACCGTCGGTGGTGCCGAGGTGGCGCGGCCAAGCCCCGACTTGCTCGACGTGCTCGATGACGCGCTGCGCCGGCAGGACTGGTTCCGGGATTACCTGATTTCCAGTGGCGAAACGGCGCTTGCGTTCGTCGGTAGCGTTGATCTGGATGACCAGCCTGAGACCACAGCGGCGACCATCCGAGCAGCGATCCGACTTGAGACTCAACAGCGCTCCGCGGCGCGAACCTGGGAGGACGCCCTCCGCCTGCAAGTCGAACGCATCGAGGACTCCGGGGTTCTCATCATGCGCAGCGGCATCGTCGGGAACAATACCCATCGGCCGCTGTCGGTCGAAGAGTTCCGCGGGTTCGCGCTCTCGGATCGATATGCGCCGCTCGTCTTCATCAACGGCCGCGATTCCAAGGGCGCGCAGATGTTCACGCTCGCTCACGAACTGGTGCACATCTGGCTCGGGATGTCCGGTGTGTCGAACCTCAAACAGACATACGCGCCGGCGCGCCGAGCAGAACGGTTCTGCAACCGCGTGGCCGCCGAGATGCTCGTTCCGAAGGCGGAGCTTCGCGCTCAATGGCGCGCGGTGCGGGATCTACCGACAGCGCTCGCAGGCCTGACCCGACACTTCAAAGTCAGCTCGCTGGTGTTGCTCCGTCGCCTCCACGACATCGACATCCTATCGGATGACGAGTTCCAGCGCCGGTATCGCGAGGAGGAAGAGAGGTTCCGCGAGACCGAAGCACAGACCTCCGGCGGCGGTGACTTCTACCGGACAGAAAAAACGCGAACCGGCACTCGCTTTGCCAGAGCACTCATCGAGAGCACACTCGAAGGACGAACACCGTATCGCGAGGCGTTCCAGCTTCTCGGCATTCGCAAGGTCGGAACCTTTCACGAATTCGCGCGCGCAATGGATTTCGCCGTCTGATGGCGTACCTGCTCGACTCAAGCACGCTCATCCAGGCGAAGAACGAATACTACGGGTTCGACTTCTGTCCTGGGTTCTGGGACTGGCTCGACCGAGAGAACGCCGCGGAGAACGTATTCAGCATTGATCGCATCGGCGATGAGCTGGAAGAGAGCAACGACGAATTGGCGACTTGGGCGTCAGAACGTGCAGAAGCGTTCTTCTTGCCAGTAGACGACGCAACCCATCGGGCGATGCGCAGAGTCAGTACGTGGGTTCAGAACGCGGACTATAGAGATCACGCAAAGCGCGAGTTCCTCCGCGGCGCAGATCCTTTTCTGATCGCCTACGCTCTGGCGCACGGGCACACCGTCGCAACGCATGAGGTGCACGTTGAGGGCGAGAAGAAGAAGGTGAAGATTCCCTCCGTCTGCCGGGCCCTCAAGGTGCCTTGTGTGAGGACGTTCGAGATGCTGCGCCGGGAGGGAGCGAGGTTCGTGATCGCGCGTCGGTCGCGAGCGGAGCAGTAGTCTCGCGGGGCTTAGCAGCCGGCAGTCCGCATCGAACGCGATTGGTACTATTGAATCGAAATCCCGTCATGATCGAAACCGCGACAGGCGACATCCTTGCAACCAACGTCGAAGCGCTGGTCAACACGATCAACTGTGTGGGCATCAGTGGGCGCGGAATCGCACTGCAGTTCCGCAATGCATTCCCCGCAAACTTCAAGGCCTACGAGGCGGCTTGTAAGCGAGGCGAGGTCCAGCCGGGCCGCATGTTCGTGTTCGGCACGGGGCAGCCCACCAATCCGCGCTTCATCATCAACTTTCCAACCAAGCGTCACTGGCGCGATAAGAGTCGGTTGGAGGACATCGACTCGGGTCTCGAAGCCCTCGTGCTTGAAGTGCGGCAACGGGGCATCCAATACATCGCGATTCCGGCACTCGGGTGCGGCCTCGGGGGGCTGCGTTGGTCGGATGTGCATCCCAAGATTGAGGGCGCCTTTGCGGCTTTGTCGAATGTCCGCGCGCTGCTGTTCGAGCCGTCTCCGCGGCCAGCCGCCACCGCAATGGTGAGGTCGACCGAGGTGAGTGCCCGCGACCGATGAAGACCGACACCAGCGAAAGGGGCCTCGAAAGTCTGATCGTCGCGGCGATGATCGGGCAGACGTCGGCCGCTGCGCTGCTTGAGACGGTGGCAGACGCGGGAGTGACCGCAGCAATTCGCGCCCGAAGCACGCAGGTCTGGGTTCCCGGCAGCGCCGACGACTACGACCGCGAGTACGCTGTCGATCTGGTTCAGCTTCGTGCCTTTCTGCGGACAACCCAGAAGGATGCTGCCGAGGTGCTCGATCTGTTTCAGGACAGTCCCACCCGGCGGAAGTTCCTGGCGCGGCTACAAGGCGAGATCGCAAAGCGCGGTGTGATTGATGTCCTGCGTAAGGGTATCGACCACGGAAAGTTTCACCTCGACCTCTTCTACGGCACGCCGTCGCCCGGCAACGAGAAGGCCGCCGAGCAGTTTGCTCAGAACCGCTTCAGCATCACCCGCCAGCTCAAGTACAGCCGCGACGAGACGCAGCTTGCGCTCGATCTCTGCCTCTTCATCAACGGCCTGCCCATCGCTACTTTCGAGCTGAAGAACAGTCTTACCAAGCAGACGGTCGACGACGCCGTGCAGCAGTACAAACGCGATCGCGATCCACGCGAGCTGCTCTTCCAGTTCGGCCGCTGCGTGGCGCACTTCGCAGTCGACGACCACGAGGTGCGTTTCTGCACGCACTTGAAGGGCAAGGCCTCATGGTTCCTACCCTTCAACCAAGGCTGGAACGACGGCGCCGGCAATCCGCCCAACCCCAATGGCCTCAAGACGGACTACCTCTGGAAGCGCATCCTGACGCCGCTGGGACTTACCGACATCTTGGAGAACTACGCGCAGGTCGTCGAGCGAAAGGACGAGGAGACGGGCAGGAAGAAACGCGACCAGATCTTCCCGCGCTACCACCAGCTCGATATGGTGCGGAAGCTGCTCGCGGACGTAGCGCAGCGCGGCGCGGGCGAGCGCTACCTAGTCCAACACTCGGCGGGGAGCGGGAAGTCGAATTCCATTGCCTGGCTCGCCCACCAGCTCATCGGCCTGCGCAAGGACGATGCCGCGGTGTTCGACTCGATGATCGTCGTCACCGACCGGCGCATCCTAGACAAACAGATCCATGACACCATCAAGCAGTTTGCCCAGGTGGGCGCGACCGTCGGTCACGCCGAACACTCCGGCGACCTGCGCAGATTCATCGAGAGCGGCAAGAAGATCATCATCTCAACGGTGCAGAAGTTCCCGCTGATCCTCGACGAGATCAGTAGCGAGCACCGCGGCCGGCGCTTCGCCATCATCATCGACGAGGCACACTCGAGCCAGGGCGGTCGCACCTCGGCGGCGATGAGCGTGGCCCTCTCCGAAGCCGGCGCTGAGGAGGATGACGAGACCTTTGAGGACAAGATCAACCGCATCATGGAGGCGAAGAAGCTGTTGCCGAACGCCAGTTACTTTGCCTTCACCGCAACGCCCAAGAACAAGACGCTGGAGATCTTCGGCGAGCCGTACACCGAAGGCCAGCAGGTCAAGCACCGCCCCTTCCACAGCTACACCATGAAGCAGGCGATCCAGGAGGGCTTCATCCTGGACGTGCTGGAGAGCTACACGCCGGTCGACAGCTACTACAAGCTGGTAAAGACCGTTCCCGGCGACCCGGAGTTCGACGTGAAGAGAGCCCGGAAGAAGCTGCGCCGGTACGTGGAGAGTCACGACCACGCCATTCAGCTCAAGGCTGAGATCATGGTCGACCACTTTCACGAGCAAGTGATCGGGCTGAACAAGATTGGCGGGCAGGCACGGGCGATGGTGGTGACGACCGGAATCGAGCGTGCCGTCCAATATTTCCACGCCATCCGCGACTATCTGAGAGAACGGAAGAGCGCCTATCAGGCGATCGTCGCGTTCTCGGGCGAGCATGATTATGGCGGCGCGAGGGTTACTGAAGCATCGCTCAACGGGTTTCCGAGCAACAAGATCGCCGACAAGATCCAAGGGGACCCATACCGTTTCCTTATCTGCGCGGACAAGTTCCAGACCGGCTACGACGAGCCGCTGCTCCACACGATGTACGTGGACAAGGTGCTTTCGGGCATCAAGGCAGTGCAGACGCTCTCACGCCTCAACCGCGCGCGCCCGCGGAAGCACGACACGTTCGTGCTCGATTTCATGAACGACGCTGGGACCATCCAGGCCGCCTTCGCCGATTACTACCGCACGACCATTCTCAGTGAGGAGACTGATCCCAACAAGCTGCACGATCTCAAGGCCGCGCTCGACCGGCACCAGGTGTACGACGCCGCGCAGATCGATCAGCTCGTGGAGCTCTACCTCGGCGGCGCCGACCGCGACCGGCTCGACCCAATCCTCGATGCGTGCGTCGCCGTGTACAAAGAGATGCGCACGGACCAAGGTGAGGTCGACGAAGATGCCCAGGTGGAGTTCAAGGGTAAGGCGAAGGCGTTCCTGCGTACCTACGGCTTCTTGTCGTCGATCCTGCCGTACACCAACGCCGACTGGGAAAAGCTCTCCATCTTTCTGACCTTCCTGGTCCCAAAGCTACCCGCGCCGGAAGAGAAGGACCTATCGAAAGGCATTCTCGAAGCGATCGACATGGACAGTTATCGAGTCGAGAAGAAGGCGGTGATGAAGATCCAGTTGGCGGATCAGGATGCGGAGATTGGACCTGTCCCGACCAGCGGCGGCGGTCACAAGCCCGAGCCTGAGCTGGACCGTCTCTCCAACATCCTGAAGGCCTTCAACGACCAGTTTGGCAACATCTCATGGAGCGACGCCGACCGGGTGCATCGCCTGATCACCGAAGAGATCCCGGCGAAGGTTGGGGCCGACACCGCTTACCAGAATGCGAGGAAGAACTCGGACAAGCAGAACGCGCGCATCGAGCACGACGAGGCGCTCAAACGGGTGATGACGGGGCTCATGAAGGACGACACCGAACTGTTCAAGCAGTTCAGCGACAACGAGTCTTTCCGCCGCTGGCTGACTGGTACGGTATTCGCGCTGACGTATGAGTGATGCACGAGCGCGAGAGCAGAAGGTGGAGCGGGCAGGAATCGGACGCGAGGCGAGACGGATCCTTTCGGCGCGGAGGGGCCGTTTTGCCCGACGATCTCACGCGGCGGTGCGCTGAAGCGCCTGCGGCAGGGCGTCGTCCTTCTGCCACTCGCCGTCTTTGGTTTTGCGGATCACGGAGCCGACGTAGTCGTAGCGGCGCCAGTAGACGATGCGCTCGAGGGCGCCCGCGGGGTCGTTGCGCGGGCCGCGGTAGGTCCACTTCTCGTTGAACTCCATGCCGTACTCTTCGCGCTCGCGCGGCTCGTTGACGCTGCCTTCGGTGTGGTTGGGCGTGCCGAAGTACTTCACGACTGCGTTGCGGAGAATTGGTCCGGGCATGGGAGTATCCTCATAACGTTCAGCGATCGCTCAATTCGATCAAGAGTCTTTCCATCCCCTACCATGACCTCTCCGGGAGGGAGAGGAGATTCAGCATCGGCACCTCGGTCAAATCTCAAAACTGTCTGGGAGCGGGCAGCGCTTTTCGCGGATGTGCTGCTCGAACTCGCTTCGAAAACGCCTCAGGAAGTTGCCCGCTGCCCACGCCGCGGCATCCGAGAGCACGCAGATGGTCTGCCCCTCCATGAAGCCGCAGACCTGGGCGATGGTGTCGAGGTCGGCTTCGGTGCCCTCACCGTTCTCGATGCGCATCAGCAGCTTGTACAGGTACGCCGTTCCCTCGCGGCATTGGGTGCACTGGCCGCAGGTCTCGTGGCGGAAGAAGCGGGCGATCACGGCAGCGGCTCGCACTGTACACACCGAATCGTCCATGACCACGACACCAGCGGTCCCCAAGAGACTGCCGGCCTTTTGCAGCGAGTCGTGGTCCATGTTGATGCCGATCTTGTCCGCGTTGAGTACCGGCATCGACACGCCGCCGGGGATGATCGCCTTCAACGGCCGGCCGTTCGCGAGGCCGCCGGCGTACTTCTCGATGACGTCTTTGAGCGGCGTCCCCAGCGGCAATTCATACACGCCGGGCAGTTTGACGTGGCCGCTGATGCCGAAGAGCGTGTTCCCGGTGCTCTTCTCGGTGCCGACCTTCTTGA
>Ga0326728_10026677_pt1 | contig 10193 bp, 8 predicted proteins | sample MB3enrmetagenome_FD_207602 | JGI IMG/M metagenome (GOLD analysis project Ga0326728, IMG submission 207602) | Lab enriched peat soil microbial communities from McLean, Ithaca, NY, United States - MB31MN | ecosystem: Environmental > Terrestrial > Soil > Wetlands > Peat | place: USA: New York... | reverse complement strand
ATTGCCGGAAGTGGCAATCCACCCCATTGCTGTTTCGTCTCTACTTCTTCAGATCCTCCCAAGTGAATCGGGTATCCGCCTCTTTCGGGAAAGTAGGCTTGCCGTACTTGTCCCAGTACTTCTGGTAGACGTCCACCAAGCCGTACGCCTTGACCGCCACAAGGTACATGTCTTGAACCGGAAGACCCGACTTGAAAACCATTTTACCGTTCCTAACGATGCCGAGCCCGCCCGGAGGAAGGGCTTCAATCTTGCGGACCTGGCCGAGGTCCGGCCTCGCGAACAGTTGGCTGTAACCCGCAAAAGTGTTCACGGTAGCGCCTTTTTCCAAGTAGTTTTTCAGTACCGTGTGATCAACGCTGTTTGTGGCCTTTATGGCCTGTACGAGATAAAACCAGGCCGGCAGCCAGCCCGTCCCGTCAGTCTTGAATTCACCGTACTCTTTGATGTAAGCGTCCACGAGGGACTTAAGATAGGGATCACTCTGTGCCGTCGGGTTCAGCCGCGGGTCGAAATTGAGCATCTCCATCCCTTCGACATAGTCCCCCACCTTAGTGACAAGGTTGCCGAGCGTCGTCGCGCTGAAGGAGGAACCCGGTGCAATATGGCCCTTCCATGCTACGTCCTTGAGGGCAGCGATAATATTGACTACCTGCTCGCCAGGAGTCTGGACAAAATCGACCATATCCACGTTCAGACTTTTGATCTTTGTTGCTAAAGGACCAAAATCCACGGTATTTCCGGGAAAGAATATGGGAGGCCTGATATCGAGGCCCACGAGCCTTGTCTCCGAGGCGCAAATCTTTGCCGCGTAATGTCCCTGATCGCTATCGACGGTGCAGCCGACCCAGCTCGTCGCACCCGCCTTCTTGTAGTCGTCCGCGACCGTATAGGGCATGGCCGAGAAGAACCCCCCCATCGTCCGTATGTACCATTGGAACTTAGGCGTTACGACATCGTCGGTAAAGCTCGTGCCGAGATAGAGCAGCTTGTTCTGATCCGCTATGATCGCGGCAACACTGGAGGCCACCCCGAAGTCGTTGGCGAAGATCGTCACCCCGTCCTGGAATACGGCCCTCTGCATGGCGGTATTGGTCTTGGGCGTATCCTGATAGCCCACATCATAGGTATTCCACTTCAGCAGGTACCGCTCGTTGCCCACCTTCAGTCCGCCCTCCGCATTCGCCAGCTTGACAAAAAGATTGTTCCATTTCTGGATCTCCAGGCCCTGTTTCGTCACGAGAGCCACGAGGGAACCCAGCACCAGGGTCTTCTGCTGCGCGTGGCTCACGGAAGGCATGAACAACAATGTTGAAACCATAAATACAACCGAAATCAGCACTCCTATTTTCTTCTTCATGTTCCCACTCCCCCCCTTTTTTATGATCGATCGCTTGCAATGGCTTACAGAACAACGAGGTGAATTGCCGCAGCGTACTATAGGCTTTTCGCTGACACAGGGTAGCAGCCCACCAGTACCGTCTTCTTCTTCGCCGTTGGCTCCTCGTATGAAAGATAGTACACCGGCAAATAAAGACCTGTCAAGACCAATCGCATGCGTCTTTGTGACAGTGTGTCTGCCGCCTATCAATGCGCTGTTATCACTCAATTGCCTGGTTTTGTTGGCATTATGCCTCATGACCTACCACACAGTTCATGCGATACACATGATATGCCTCATGCGCTGGTTTGCTTTCCCGGTCCCCATGCCCACAGGCTCCGTTCCCTTTCTGAAGGTACCCTCAAGCAGCCTGTCCCATCCCATATCCGTGCGGGGAGAGCATGAACGTCGGATCCGCCTACCAAGGCTGCCTCTCGAAGGGCGGCATCCGTAGTACTTTGCCGGAGGTTTTAGCTCGAGAGAGGATTCGGACCGAATCGCATGCTCTTGGCGTTTCTTCTTAACGACAGCACTTCTGCATAAGTACAATTACGGGCGTCAGGTCTCGTGAGCCTTGGCAGGCTCCAGAAGGAGAGTCGTCACGGTGAAGAAAGGCCTTTAAAGAAAAACTGCCGGCACCAAACAGCGAGATTGGCAGACCGACTGGCTTCCCTCCCGCGCCATCGCCCACGACAGCGTCGCCCATACCTTTACGGCCGATATAGTCGTGGTCGGGACGGGGGCATCGGGGAAAGCGGCAGCCCCCTCCGCAGCATTTTCCCGCCTGCTCCGGCTTCACGGCAAGCTTAGTGCTTTACGTTCAAATACTCTTTTGCCAAACCCACTAGCGCATTCTGGCGGCTTGCCTCCCATGTCTGGTACATTGACCCGTAAACATCAGGCGAGAAGATTTGAGTCCAATACTGAATCTTCTTGATCTTGAGGTTCTTGTTCTCATCGAGCGCCAGATGGTAGTGTGCACTCGCTTGTATCGGGGGCCATGTCGTCCCGGACGATTGATCGGTAAACTCTACCTCGAACTGCACGACCGCAGTCACTCGTTTCACATCTATCACGTAATAGTTCGGTGAGAGTTTCTCGTGGAATTCGGGGTGAATAAAGAGCAGCAAGAGGTCGTCCCGCGACAAGGCTTTGCCTGGCGCCCACGTCCGACTTGTGTACATCACGAACTCGAAATCAGGCGCAAAGTAATCCCTCAGCTTGCAGACTGTCTCGATCCGCCCCTGGTTCTTGGCTATGTCCTGAAAGTAGCCATCAAAGAATTCAACGATGCCTTCATAGGTCGGTTCCATGCGGTTGCCCTCCTCACCTCTTTTTCGATTTCGTCTATGCGACTCTCCGTACTCTCACTTTCCCACCTGCAACGCCGGATAATGCCCTATCGTGCTCCCTTTCCCGAATCGGATCACTCCTTCTTAGCCACCGCCGAGCCGGCGTTCATAGCAACTATCTCGTCCACGTAGGCGTATGGCTCCACTTCTCTCTTCACTATTTGCAAAATCACTTCGTCAAACCGGCCGTTCGCTAGGACCGACTCGGTTGCTTTGCCTATGAGCTTGTCTTTGATGATATCGAGCAATTCGGTCCGGGCCCTTTCCTTTCGGCGTCCCTCATGACGGTTCTCTTTCCCCAGTGATTCCGAGTGGCTCTCGATAGCCTCTGCGCAGTCAGCCACCCCATCACCGCGGTTCGCTACAGTCCTCACCACCGGGGAAATCCAGCCTGCCGAGTGGTTGCTCATCTCGACCGCAGTCCTTATGTTGGAATAGAGGTTATCCGCTTCGGCGCTTTCCGCCTTGCTCACCACATAGACGTCGCCGATCTCCATCATCCCCGCCTTGAGGGTCTGTATGTAATCACCGAGGCCGGGCGCCCGGACGATGACGGTCGTGTCTGCCACCGTCCGTATGTCCACCTCATCCTATCCAGTGCCGAGGGTTTCTACGATCACCACGTCATTCCCCACGGCATCGAGGATGCGGATCACATCCCAGACGCTGCGGGAGAGGCCGCCGACCTGTGCTCTGGCGCCCAAGCTACGGATGAATATCTGGGAATCGGCAGCGGCTTTGTCGACAACCACGTAACACTCATGTCTGGTTACAATGCGCTAACATGTTCATGTGCATCACTCGACTGACTTGGGTATTCGCCCTACTTAGGCCGGACGTCCAATCATAGAAACTGGCAGATTGTCACGACTCGGCAAGAGCATTGGTGCGAACAATCCGGCGCTCTTTTGCATTCAAATGCTCCAGAAAATTACGCACTTTCACTTGTCTCTGGCGCTCAGAAGGGCGGTCCTCACTGCATCATGTATGAGGCCCGGTTCTTTGCAGTCGCCAACGGCGTAGACTTCAGGTACCTTGTCCTTAAGTCGTTCAAAAAGTGCCATATTGGGAGTAAGGGGCAGGGCCGGGACTACGGTGTCCGCCTCGATCGTCCTATTCTTCCCCTCCCGGTCGACAATCGTTAGCCCCTTGTCCGTGATCTCCACGTATTCTTTCACGCCGGGGATCATTACAACACCGTTTTTCTCAAACCAGGCAAAGAGATGTTGCATCATGACCAAGGCAAGCCCTTCCCCCATCATCTCGTCCTTGTCTACGATTGTGACCTTTCTCCCTCGTTTCGTGAGGAACTCTCCAAGCTCGCACCCCTGTATGCCTCCGCCGATGATGACAACCCTTTTGCCGATGGGCATGTACAACTTCGTGAGTGACCGAAGCGTATCGGGCCCGAGGAAGCGCAGAAGTGACTTCAATCGCCTGTGCAACTCGCCGCCGGCTACGACGTTGGGTCTATCGATGCCCCGTATGTTGGGCACCGTCGGCATGCCCCCCTGGGCCACGAAGACGACGTCCGGCTTCTGGCGTTCCACGGTCGAGGAATCCGCTTCCTCCCCAAGACGTACCTTCACCTTGAGCTTCTCCATCTGCCGTTCGAAGTAATCGATCAAAAGTGGAAGGTTTTCCGGATGGTTCCCCTTGACCGTCGCCGCCACGGGGAGCAACCCTCCGAGGCGGCGTGATTTCTCGTAGAGGGTGACGTCATGGCCGCGTACGGCCGATACCCGCGCAGCCTCCATCCCTGACGGTCCGCCTCCTATTACCATGATCTTCTTCTTCTTGGCTGCCTTCTCAATCGAGAGATAGGGCGTCCCGGACAGAGCATTGATCCTGCACGCTCCTCTGAGGCCGAGGCAATTGTCGCAGCCGGTACAAGGGGCGATGTCCTCCGGCCTTCCCGCTGCCAGCTTATTGGGGAGTTCCGGGTCGGCATGCAGTCGCCTCGTCATGGCGATAAAATCGGCGTAGCCGTCCTCCAACACCTTTTCTCCAAGCTCAGGGTCCAATCTTCCCACTACCGTGACAGGGATAGAGAGCAGTTTCTTGATATCGTGGGCGAGGAGGATATTGGCACCGGCCCCTTTCTGGCGGGCGTTGTACTCCTTCGGAAAGTCTTCGATCGGAATGGGAGGTTCGGGATAGAAGAGGGCATCGGTAAGAAAACCCGCGGCGTGCCATCCGAGCCAGTGACTACGGATCTGTAGTGCATCTGCGCCAGCCTTTTCGACCAGCTTTGATATGGCCCGACTGTCCCCTGCGGTGAGGCACGCGCTATCGTCAATCCCGATGGCCCTGCCTGTCTCGAGGCCGTTTATGATCACGGAAATCGGAAAGTCCTTCCCCACCAGTCTCTTTGACTCCTGGATGACCTGCGTGAGCAGACGGGACCTGTTCTCCACGCTACCTCCATAGATGTCCTCTCTCTTGTTCCAGAATGGTGAGAGGAAGTTATGGAACAGGTGACTGCTCGCCGCGTTGATATCGACGCCGTCCATACCCGCCTTCTTGGCCCTTTCGACAGCGTGAGCAAATTTTTGGACGATATCTTCGATCTCGGCGATGGTGAGGGCCCGGGGCAGTTCATTGTGATGGTCGCGGGGATTAGGAAGATAGACGGGAGAAGCTGCAAGGGGAGGGCCGTCATAAAGGCGCTCGAGCCCGTACCAGTCGACCTGCCAAGGCCCGTCATGATTCATGGCAACGAAGGTTGGACAATCGTGACGATGCATTACCTCGGCCAGCTCTTTCATCCCTTCAATGTACTTGTCCTCATCGAGGCGATAGCGATTGCGCCAGCGGGCGCCGTGCGGGTAGTCCACGGTGACCGCCTCGACGATGACCAGGCCCACCCCTCCTATGGCAAAGCGCTCGTAATAAGCCTTTACCTCTTCCGACAGGTGCACATGGTCCTCATGGAACATAAACATGGTCGCGCCGGACTTTATGATGCGGTTTCTCGTCCTTACAGGGCCAATGAAGGCCGGCTCGAGGAGCTTGGCAAATCGGTTTTGACTCATTCCATCCTCCTGGGTGATCTTCACCCCTCCTAAGGTGTCACCAATCTGCGGATTGGCTCTGATGGCGTAGTACGGAGGGGTGCGCAACATAGCGCTGCCGTCAAGCCACCCCCGCTACCACCGAGAATTGCTATTTCCGCACTAATCGACCTGTTCTCCGCCATGGCACCCCCCGATAGAGTGAGCTGCGCCTTTCTCAGGAGCGTTTTCTTTAGATGTACCTATATGGAGTGATCATAATAGGAATTTCAGGGAGGTGTCAACATTTATTTCATGCAATCCTTACAATTGTCCCAGACATATGACTCCACATGCCTTCAATTGTTAGTTTCTACGCCTCATGGTGGTCACATGACTCACTACGATTCGTCATGCATTAGCCTAGCTGAGATGTTCCGGCCGATGACCTCGTCGCACGTGTGGTCGCCGCCGACCATGATCTTCAATCCATCTCATTCTTCCACTCCTTTTCCATTTCTTCCACTTGTTTGAGCACCTTTTCAGAAAACATCGTATTGCCCTCCTTCGTCTTGCTACGATCACCGATCAAGGCATCATCGAAATCGGCATATGCTATCAGCCTCTTTCTAGAACCCTCGGCGCCTTCACCAAAGCGAACCGGCCCGTGGAGCCGCCGAGTAACAAGCTGAGGCGGACGCGAATCGAGTGCTCGGAGGTGACCTCTTTCTGCGGCACCACTCCACCGTGAACGTCGAGACCTATTTCCATGGTCCGAAGGAGGACCTCCTTGACATACCACGTGCCGTAATAGAGTGAGAGCGGTTTATTGGCTCCGGCTGGCAGCCTTCCCAGGAATATTGATAACCAAGGAGCCTCGCCGTTCTCAGGAGTGCATCGCCCTCGGCCACAAGCTTGCCGACGCTACTGTTCTCGATGATTGGTTTGCCCCCCTTGGGGAAGAAGATGGCAACGGCGATGAGGGGGCAAAGGGGCCAACTGTCCCTAATCCGAAGTTCCCCACATAGAATCAGCTAATGCCCTTGAGCTTATTGAGACATTGCGGTGTTTGTGTTGCTAATGTGTAGTCATGGATATACTAAAATAACATTGATAATTAATATCATTATGTGCTAATTATGTGGTCATGCATATAGAATGGGTGCCCAACCGCGGCTGGCGACCGACCATTCTTTTAAGGGAAACGTGGAGAGAGGGAAAACAGGTAAAGAAGAGAACCCTTGCCAATCTCACGAAGTGGCCTGAGGAGAAGGTAGAGGCCCTTCGGAGAGTATTGCGCGGTGAGTCGTTGGTCTCGCCGGAGACGGCCATTGCCATTGAGCAGTCTTTGCCCCATGGCCAGGTGGAAGCCCTGTTGGGGACTATCCGGAAACTTGGACTCGATGCGATCGTCGCCTCAAAACCCTGCCGCGAGAGGGACCTCGTCATGGCCATGATTGCGGAACGCCTGATCCATCCTTCATCGAAACTCGCCACGACGAGACTTATGCATACGACCACCCTGGCGGAAGAGCTCTCGGTAGGCGATACCGATGAAGATGAACTCTATCACGCGCTCGATTGGCTCCTGGCCCGTCAGGGACGGATCGAGAAGAAGCTCGCAGGCCGTCACCTCGCTGAAGGGTCGCTCGTCCTCTACGACGTGACGAGCAGCTACTATGAGGGACGCACGTGTCCTTTGGCGAGGTTTGGCCATGACCGGGACGGGGAGAAAGGGAAACCGGTCATTGTCTACGGGACCCTCACCGACAGGCAGGGAAGGCCCGTTGCGGTATCGGTGTATCCCGGCGATACCGGCGATCCAACAACAATCCCCGACCAGGTGAAGAAACTCAAAGAACGCTTCGGTCTCGACCGTGTGGTTCTCGTAGGGGACCGGGGGATGCTGACACAGACGCAGATCGACACGCTGAAAGTATCTCCCGGCGCAGGATGGATCTCCGCCCTTCGCTCATCCGCCATCCGGGACCTCGTCGAACAGGGGAACATCCAGATGTCCCTCTTTGATACGAAGGACCTTGCCGAGATTGCCTCTGCCCAGTACCCGGGCGAAAGGCTCATTGCATGCTTCAACCCCCTTCTTGCGGATGAACGAAAGCGGAAGAGGAATGACCTTCTCGGCGCGACAGAGAAGGTGTTGACCGGTATCGTGAACGCCGTTGCCCGGAGAACGAAAACTCCCCTTGGCAAGGCCGAGATAGGAAAGAAGGTGGGGGCGGCGATCAACCGCTTCAAGATGGCCAAGCATTTTACCCTCACCATTGAAGACGGCTTATTCAACTTCACCCGCAATGAGGCATCGATCAGGCGTGAAGAAGCCCTGGATGGCATCTATGTCATCCGGACCAGTGAACCTGCCGAGAACCTCTCGTCCGAAGATGCGGTGCGAAACTACAAGAACCTCGCGCAGGTGGAGCGGGTCTTCAGGACCGTAAAGGGTATCGAGCTTCTCGTCCGTCCCATATGGCACCGGACTGAGGACCACGTAAAAGCACACATCTTCCTTTGCATGCTCGCCTACTATGTCGAGTGGCACATGAGAAAGGCGCTTGCGCCCCTGCTCTTTGATGACGAAGAACTCACCGAGCGCCGGAAGGTGAGGCATCCCGTCAAGCCCCAAGAAGCATCGCCTTCGGCAAAACGCAAGAAAACCTGAAAAACCACTCCCGACGGTCTCCCTGTCCAGAGCTTCTCCACACTCCTGGCAGCACTCGGAACACAATGCCGGAACAGGTGCCGGATCGGCGCCTCGGGTGCCTCGCTCTCCCGGCTGACCGATCCCACCCCTCTTCAGGCACGAGCCTTCGAGTTGCTCGGGCTGTAGTCAGGAGCAGGAAAACGCCAACTGTAAATTATCTACTAACATCAATGGAATCTATGCATCTCACGCCTGGAACTTCGGCCTAATCATCGAGTAGAAGCTCCTTATCGGAATGCCGGTCAGGCTATCCATGCGCGACGAAGCTCGCCCCGGCGAGAGGGTCGTCCCGAGAACGAAGGCGCTGGGAGTTTTCAGAAGTTCCCCGGAAGGTCTCACCGCTTCTTAGCGATGGGTCATGATCGCATGGATGACTTCATATTGATGCCCATTAGCATGGAGTTCCTTTTCTCGCGCCGTTCTACTAACCCACTTTTCCGGCGCTCAACGTGTCTTTGTTCCAAGAATTTCCTTTATGCGTCCCGGGATAGCCATCACCGTGCCCTGACCGGGAAGAAAGACCTCAGCCACTCCCATTCCTAAGAGGCTTGTCTTCTCTTGCGGGGTAATGGTGCCGCCTATCACCACCTTCACATCTTGCATTTCTTGTTGCTTGAGCATTTTCATCACTGTGGTGACCTCATACATCATCCCTCCCCCGTAGTATTGCAGACCGATCACGTCCACATCCTCTTCTTGGGCCGTCTTGATTACTTCGTCTATCATCTCGTGACGCATGTAGATGACTTCCATGCCCGCATCCCGCATGGTCTGCGCGATGTATCGCAAGGCGACCTCATGACCATCCTGGGCAGTCTTGCTCAAGAGTATTCTTATCTTCTCTCCTGCCGTATTCATGACCATTCCTCCGAAGGGCTTATCCTGAGAAGTACCCGAAGCCGAAGACTTCGCGAAATATTCTTCCCATCTCTCCCGCGCTTGCCCGTGCTTTCGCCGCCTCTATGCAGGCCTCATGCAACTCTCCACACGACTCCGGCCAGTCATGCTCGATCCTGTGGGCTGCATCCCTTACCTTCGACAATGCTCTCTTGGTTTTTTCCTGATCCCTGTCTGCCCGATATCTTCGCACCCTCTCAATGAGCCTTTGCTCAGTCTCCTCGCTCGGACGGGGAAATGGACAATATGATGAGAAATCTTCCGTCCGGTACTTGTTCAATCCAACCTTGACACGCTCTCCTGTGTCAATCTTCCGCAAACGGTCGTTACCTCCCCTCTCCACTTGACCCCTCAGCCATCCTGATTCCCATGCCTTCATGTATCCTCCAAGGTCATCTATTCTCTTCAGGGTCTTGAATACCTCTTCCTCTATCCTGCTGGTGAGGGACTCCATGAAATATGATCCCCCGAAAGGATCGGTCACGTGCGGCAGGTCCGTTTCTTCGACTAGGATCTGGCCAGTCCTTACGGATTGATGAACGGCTTCTTCGGTGGGGATACACAAGGCTTCGTCAAAGGAGGCTATCCACATTCCCTCAACATCGGCCAGCATCCCAGCCAGGGCCATAACAGTAGTTCTCACGACATTGTTGCGCACCTCTACGGACGTCAATTCGGAACCCGCGGTCTGTCCGGCGAGAAAAGAGTGTTGCAAGGCCCGGGGCGCCGTACAGCCGAACCTCTCCTTCATGATCTTTGCCCATACCCTTCTCCACGCTCGAATCTTAGCAATCGTCTCCAGAAAATTCAGATTGAGTTGGGGATGGGCGGAAATCATTGGGGCAACCTTG
>Ga0326728_10026676_pt1 | contig 10193 bp, 10 predicted proteins | sample MB3enrmetagenome_FD_207602 | JGI IMG/M metagenome (GOLD analysis project Ga0326728, IMG submission 207602) | Lab enriched peat soil microbial communities from McLean, Ithaca, NY, United States - MB31MN | ecosystem: Environmental > Terrestrial > Soil > Wetlands > Peat | place: USA: New York... | reverse complement strand
CAGGCGTCCGGGTGCAGATCAATTTCGGGAACCTCCCTAGGGATCTCCCCGTGGAAGTGGAGCGGGCCCTGTTCCGAGTCATCCAGGAGGGGCTGACCAATTCCTTTCGGCACGGCAACGCGCGGTTGGTGGACCTCGGTTTCTGGTACGATGGGCGACGCCTGACGCTCAAACTAGTGGACGATGGCCTGGGCAGCGCGGCGGCCAAGAACGGCAGGGAGGGCGGAGGAATCGGCCTGTCCGGGCTCGCGGAACTCATCAAGGGGCTGGGCGGCAGCTTCAGCAGCGGCCCCGTGGAGGGCGGCTTCGCACTGCGGACAATGCTTCCTCTATCGCCGGAGGGAAGGGACTATGACTGAGATAAAGATCCTCCTGGCCGACGATCAGGTACTGCTCCTGCAGAGCCTGAAGATGGCCATAGAGACCCTGGCTCCGGATCTTCGGATCGTCGCGACCGCCCGCGACGGCGAGGAGGCGGTCGCGGCCATGGACTCCCAGCCTATCGACGTGGCCCTTCTGGACGTGCGCATGCCGGTCATGGACGGGCTTCAAGCGGCCCAGATCATACGCAGGCGCCATCCTTCCGCCTCGGTCATCATGCTGACCACCTTCGAGGACGAGGGGCTGGTCTCCCAGGCCCTGGCCTTGGGGGTCAACGGCTACCTGCTCAAGAACATCGCGCCGGACAAGCTGGTGGCCGGCATCCGGGCCGTCCGGGCGGGCTCCATGGTGCTCGGCCCCGACGTGGCCGGCATGGTGGCTCATGCCATGGGCCCGAGGGAAGGAGCCGGCCGGGGCGGGGAGGGCGGCCTCTCGGCCAGGCCGCTGCACCTGCCGACCTGGTTCTACGAGCTGACGCCTCGCGAGAGGACTCTGGTCCGCATGCTGCTGCGGGGCGGGACGAACAAGGAGATAGCCGCCGAGATCAACCTCGCCGAGCAGACGGTCCGCAACTACATGAGCCTGCTCTACGAGAAGCTCGGCGTATCGGACCGGCGCGGAGCCCTCGAGATCCTGAGGTCCATCGATCCCGCCTGGCTGCAATGATATCCGCTGTCCGCGGGCGCGGAAGAGTACAGATTAAGTACTCTTTCCAGTATTCCCAATAACTATCTGTTTCGGAAAGCCGCGCCTAGAATCATCGTAGTTTTCACTGGCCGCGGTCGAGTTGATCCCGATGGCCGGATTCGGAAAAAGACAGGAGGACAGCGTGAAGAAAAAAATCGCTCTCGGAATCGTTCTGTCGGCTTGCTTGATCTCGGGCATGGCCCTCTCGGCCGAGGCCAAGATCAAGGTCACCTTGTGGGGCCTGAGCGACCAGAAGGTCTTCCTCGAGCCCATCCTCGCGGACTTCATGAAGTCCAATCCCGGCATCGAGGCCGAGTTCTCTCCCTACTCGATCGACGCCCTCAAGCAGGCCTTGAAGGTCGCGGCCTCTTCCAAGACCCTGCCGGACCTCTGGTACACCTGGGGCGGCTCCCTTGGTTCCTTCTACGTCGAGAACGGCATGACCGCCGACCTCACCAAGATCGCCCAGGACCGCAATTGGGCGGCCAAGTACAACAAGGCGGCCCTCGCGCTCTGCACCTACGGCGGCAAGCTGAGCGGCGTGCCCTATCACCTCCAGGCCATGGGCGTCTTCTATCCCAAGGATCTGATGGCCAAGTACAAGCTGACTCCGCCCAAGACCTTCTCCGAGTTCGAGGCCAATCTCAAGACGCTCAAGGCCGCCAAGGTCACGCCCCTCGCCTTCGCCGGCAAGAACGGCTGGCATCTCATGCGCCTCACCGAGGTCGTCCTCGAACACTACGCCGGCCCGAAGCTCCACGACGAGCTGCTCGGCCTCAAGGCCAGCTGGAACGATCCCGCGGTGATCAAGACTTTCGACAAGCTCAAGGAATGGTCCGAAGCCGGCTATTTCCCCAAGGGCTTCGTCGAGCTCGATCCCCAGGAAGTGGAGACCAACTTCTACCAGGGCGCGATGGCCTACAACATCGAAGGCCCCTGGTGGGACAGCAATATGCTCTCCAACGGCTTCGATCCGGCCACCCAGGACTTTTTCCCCTTCCCGACCGACCAGAAGCCCCTGCGCAGCTCGAGCTTCGCCGAGATGTTCCAGGTGAGCAACCAGTCCGACCCCGCCCAGCTCGACGCCGCGATCAAGCTCGCCGAGTACATTACCGGCGTGGAGACCGTGGCCAAGTACGCCGACACCTACGGAGCGCCGGCCCTCGCCAAGGCTCCCGCCTCGTCCAAGTCCCCACACGTGCTGCCCCTGCTGGACACCGCCGCCAAGGGCAATTTCCTGATCGGCGACCAGGCTCTGCCCCAGGAAGTGGTGCAGAAGCTCTTCGAGGCTACCGACAAAGTCCTCCTGAAGATGTGGACTTCGAAGGAGGCCGCCGCTTCGATCCAGACCGCTGTGGACGCCTATAAGAAGAAGTGAATCCCGCGGGGGCCGGAACGCCGAGTCCCGGCCCCCGGATTTTCCGCTACATCGGAGATTCTATGTCCGTACGCGTCCGCTCCCTGAAGCCTTGGCTCTTCCTCTTCCCGGCGGCCTTCATCTACATGGCCGTCGTCCTCGTCCCTTCCCTGAACACCCTGGTGCTCAGCCTGTTCAAATGGAACGGCGCCTCCCCCGTCATGATCTTCGTCGGCTGGGATAACTACGTGAAGCTCTTCACCGAGGACACGGTCTTCAAGCTGGCCCTGACCAACACGTTGCTCTGGACCATCGCCTCGGTGCTGATCCTGACCGCCCTCGCTCTCTTGATGGCCATGCTGCTGAACCAGAAGATCAAGGGTCGGCTCGCCTTCCGGAGCATCTTCTATTTCCCGAGCATCCTCTCGGCCGTCGTCGTGGCCATCACTTGGCGCTGGATGTACCATCCCCAGGGTCTGATCAACGGTTTCCTCGGACTCTTCGGCGTGGGCGACAATGCTCCGGCCTGGCTCGCCGAACCTCGCAGCGCCATGGAGTCGGTCTTCGTCACTTCTCTGTGGTTCGGCCTCGGGCAGCCCCTGGTGCTCTTCCTGGCCGGCCTGCAGACGATCGCGAGGGATCCTCACGAGGCGGCTATCATCGACGGGGCCAATGCCTGGCAGCGCTTCTCCAGGATCACGATCCCGATGCTTCGGGAGACGCTGATCATCGTGCTGGCCACGGTATTCGTCAATGGCATGCGGGTCTACGACCTCATCTTCGCCATGACCGGAGGCGGACCCGCGGAGAGCACCCAGGTGCTGTCCACCTGGATGTATTTCCAGACCTTCACCTTCGCCAACGTCGGCGTGGGCGCGGCGATCTCCTGGATCCTGATCGCCATCAGCATGGTGGTCATCATTCCCTACGTCCGATACACCACCAAGAAGTCGGAGCAATAGCATGGCCCAGTCCCCGTCTCCAACCTTCGGCCGGGCGGCGTCGCGCTTCGCGACGTACGCGGTGCTCGTCCTGGGATCGATCCTCTTCCTCGTCCCGGTTTTCTACGTGCTCATGACCGCCCTCAAGTCGCGGCACGATCTGGCTTCCATGCCGTTCTTCGCCCTTCCGCCAAGCCTGCACTTCGAGAATTTCCCCAAGGCATGGACCGACGGCAGCCTCGGCACCTACATCGGGAACAGCGCCTTAATCTCCGTGGTCAAAGTCCCCCTTGGCGTCCTGGTGGAGGCCCTCGCCGCCTTCGCGCTGACGCGGATGGACCTGAAGGGCGCCGTCACGATTTTCATGGTATTCCTCGTTGGGATGATGATCCCTATGCAGGCGACCTTGGTGCCGCTCAACGTCTTCCTGAATAATCCCGGGATCATCTTCGTCTATATCGGCTTCGGCATTCCCTTCGGCATCCTGATCCTGCGGGGCTTCTTCCGCACCATTCCCAAGGAGCTCGACGAGGCCGCCGTCATCGACGGCTGCGGCGACGGCCAGAGGTTCCTCAAAGTGATCCTCCCCCTAGCCAAGCCGGCGGTGGCCGCCCTCTTCATCCTCGATTTCCTGAGCACCTGGAACGAGTTCCTCCTCGCCCAGATCTTCCTGACGAAGGACTCGATGAAGACCATCACCACGGGACTGATGACCTTCGTAGGGCAACACCTGACGGACTATACCCTGCTCAACGCCGGGGTGGTGTTGAGCATGATCCCGTCCATCGTCGTCTACATGGTCTTCCAGAAGCAGTTCGTCTCCGGCATCGCCGGGGCGGTCAAGGGCTGAAGACGCCCGAAGGAGCCGACAATGAGCGATAGGGAATTCAAGGTCGCGCCGCGCATGAGGGTCATCGTCGATAACGATTTCTCAGGCGACCCGGACGACCTCTTCCAGATGGCCCATCACCTCTTGTCTCCCTCCGTGGAGATCCGCGGCATCATCGGCTCGCACCTCCGCGCCGGCGATAGCTGGGACAAGACAGGGCGGTCGGCCGAGGACGCGGTTGCGCGCGCGAAGGAGCTCCTCGGCGTCATGGGCATGGAGGATAGCGTCCCAGTCTACCAGGGCGCGCCGACCGCGCTTGTCCGGCCGCGGGAGCCCCTAGCCTCCGAGGCGGTCAGGACCATCATCGCCGAGGCCATGCGCGATGACAGCGAGCTGCCCCTCTACGTCGTATGCGGGGCCGGGTTGACCGACCTCGCCTCGGCCCTCATGATCGAGCCCGCGATCGCCCGGCGCATGACCCTCGTATGGATAGGCGGGAACGAGTATCCCGAGCTCGCCCTCCCGCCACCGGATGTCGAGGGGCCTGAGTACAACCTCAATATTGACGTCCCGGCGGCTCAGTACGTCTTCGGAGAGACCGAGATCCCAATATGGCAGGTGCCGAGGAACGTTTACCGGCAGGCCGCCGTGTCCTATGCCGAGCTCGAGGAGTCGGTGTTGCCCTGCGGTGAACTCGGTCGCTTCCTCGTGGCTGCGATCGCCGAGGTCCCCGGGCGGTTCCCCAGCCCCGCCCTCAAGCTCGGCGAGGTCTACATCCTCGGAGACAGCCCCCTGGTTCTCTTTACCGCCCTCCAGTCCTCCTTCCACCCAGATCCCGCCTCGAGCGATTACGTGCTTCATAGGCGGCTCTCCATCAGGGACGACGGGAGCTACGGAAAACCGGTCGGGCGGGGCGAGATTCGCGTCTACACGAAGATAGACACGCGGCTTCTTTTCGGCGACCTCTTCGCCAAGCTCAGGCGATTCGCGGCGAGAGGCTAGGCCGCCTCGACGCGGTTTTTCTTCAGGCCGGCTTCCAGCCCGCCAGCTCCGAACGGAGGGGGATGGAGCTGGCCGCGCCGGGGAAGAGGACGATCGAGTTCTGGCCGCTGTCCTCCACCTGGATGATGGCCCTGCCGGTCGGCTGGGCGGAGCTTCGTATGCCCGATATCTCGACCCCGGCTTCCGCGAGCAGTTCCTTGAGCCACAGTCCGTCGGCGCCCAGCTGCCCGACGTGGCGGACCTTCGCTCCGGCCCGGGCCAGCGCGATGGACTGGTTGAGACCCCTGCCTCCGGGGAAGTTCTCGAAGCTGCCGGAGGCGATCGTCTCGCCCGGTCGCGCGATGTGGACGACCCGATAGACGTCGTCGGTGTTGAGGGAGCCGAAGTTCAGTATCGCCATCCCCTTAGCCCTCCTTTGCGTAGGGCACGCCGAGCTTCCCCGGAACGTTGAAGGAGCGGCGCGCCATGGTCAGCGCGATGGTGAGTATGTAGGGCAGGGCGATGAGGAGCTCGTTCGGCACGAGCTGTCCCCCGCCCGAGGACTGCATGCTGATGGCCACGGCCTCGGCCACGCCGAAGACGAGGGTGCCGGCGAGTGCTCCGAGCGGGTTCCAATTGCCGAGGAAGCAGATGGCGAAGGCGATCCAGCCGCGCCCGCCGATGATGTTCGTCGTGAACATGCCGAGGTAGCCGATCGAGTAGAAGGCGCCGGCTATTCCGCCCATCGCGCCCGCGACGAGGACCAGGGAGAAGCGCAGGGCATCGACGTCCTCGCCGGCCACGTCGACCGCCTCGGGGTTGTCCCCCGCGGAGCGGATCGTGAGGCCGAGCGAGGTCCGGTACAGGACGAACCAGGCGACGGGCACGATCAGGTAGGCGGCGTAGGTCAGGGCGTTCTGCGCGAAGAGGATCGGCCCGAGCAGGGGGATGCCCGAGAGGAGGGGGATGGGCAGCTTCTTCAGGGGCTCGACGGTGAGGGGGATGACCGGCACGCCGAAGAACACGCGCATGAGGAAGGAGCAGAGCCCCGCGACGAGTATATTGATGGCGGTCCCCGTCACGACCTGGTGCTGCTTCAGATACACCGTGATCCAGCCGTAGAGCGCGGCGACGACGACACCCGAGCCTAGGGCCGCCGCGAGGCCCACGAGGAGGCTCTTGCAGGCGTAGGCGCCGACGAAGCCGGAGAAGGCCCCGATGAGGAAGATGCCCTCTATCGCGGTGACCATCATGCCCGAGCGCTCGGCGAGGACCTCGGCCACCGAGCCGAAGAGGAGGGGTGTGCTCATGAGGAGCGCGTTGGCCAGGAGGTTGATCATGCCGGCATCCTCCTCTGTAGCTCGCGCTTCTCGCGCCTCCGCTCGACGATCGAGCGGGCGAAGTAGGAGAGGATGACGAAGATCATCACGCAGCCTTCCATGATCTCGATGATGCTCGCCGGTATGCCCGACATCTGACCCATGATGACGCCGCCCCCCTTGAGCGCTCCGAAGAGGATCGAGGCGAAGACGATGCCGATGGGGTTGGCGTTGGCGAGGATCGCGATGCCGATGCCCTCCGAGCCCAGGCCCGGATTGAAGCCCTGCACGAGCATATGCTGCACGCCGTTCGTCTCGACGAAGCCCGCCGCTGCGGCCAGGGCGCCCGCGATGAAGAAGGTCGCGACGTAGGTCCGCTTCGAGTCTATGCCGGCGAGCCGGGCGGCGTCGGCGTTGTAGCCTACGACGCGGACGCGATAGCCGAAGGGGGTCCGGTATATGACGAGCCAGATCGCGATCGCGATGAGCACGGCCAGCGCGAAGCCCGCGTGGAGCCGCGTGTCCCCGACGATGAGGGGCAGCCAGACGCCCTGGTCGAAGGAGTCTGTCTGGGGGTATTCGTGCTTCGCCTCCATGAGGGAGGTGCGGAGGAAGAAGTTCATGATGGCGAGGGCGACGTAGGTCGACATCATGCTGATGAGGAATTCGTTCGCCTTGAACCTCGCCTTGGCGAAGCCGACGAAGGAGCCCCAGAGCCCGCCCGCCGCGGCCGCCGCCAGGAGCGCGACGGCCTGGCCGAGGACGCCGGGCAGCCTGCCGCCGACGGCGAGCGAGACGGCGCTCGCGACGAGGGCTCCGACATAGAACTGCCCCTGCGCTCCGATGTTGAAGAGGCTCGCCTTGTAGGGGACGGCGAAGGCGAGGGCCGTGAGGATGAGGGGCGCGGCCTTAACGAAGATGTCGGCGAAGGTGTACTTGTCGCGGATGAGCGAGCTCGCGAGGAGGCCGAAGGCCGAGAGCGGGTCCTTCCCGAGGAAGAGCATGATAGCGGCGCTGGCCGCGAGGCCGAGGAAGACGGCCGCGGCGACCGAGACGAGGAGATCGAGGAAGCGGGCCTTCATGCGCCGACCCCCGAGTAGCCGGCCATGAGGAGGCCGATCCTCTCCATGGAGAGCTCGGCCTTGGGGAAGATCCCCATGATCGCGCCCTTGTACATGACGGCTATCTTGTCGGAGAGCGCGAATATCTCGGACAATTCCGTGGACACGAGGAGCACCGCCTTTCCCTTCCTCTTTTCCCCGAGTATCGTCGTATGCACGTAATCGATGGCTCCGAGGTCGAGTCCGCGCGTCGGCTGGTTGAAGATGATGAGCCTCCGGCTTCCCTCGACCTCCCGGGCCACGACGAGCTTCTGCTGGTTGCCGCCCGAGAGGCCCTTCGCGAGCGCCTCGGGGCCGGGCGCCTTGATCGAGTAGTCCTCGATGGCCTTCCGGGCGGAGGCGGCTATACGCCGGAGGTCCAGGAAGGGCCCGCGCCGCCAGACCTTGCCGAAGCTCGACTTCAGGATCATGTTCTCGGCGAGGCTCATCTCCATCACCACGCCGTCGCGCTGCCGGTCGGCGGGCACGTAGCCGATGCCGAGCTCGATCCGCTCGCGGATGCCGACGCCGGCTAGGTCGCGCTCGCCCAGGCGGACGGAGCCCGAGGATGCCTGCCGCGAGCCGCAGACGACCTCGCAGAGCTCGTCCTGGCCGTTGCCCGAGACTCCCGCCACGCCGAGTATCTCGCCCTCGCGGATGGAGAGGCTCAGGTCGCGGAGGCAGACGACCCCGCGTCTGTCGCGGGCGTTCACGAGCTCGAGGCGGAGGGCGACGGGCGCGCCCTCCGCCGCGGGAGAGGAGGGCGGAAGGGGCGGAAGCTCGTGCCCGATCATGAGCGAGGAGAGCTCGCGCTCGTCGGTCTCCTCGCGCTTCCTCTCGCCGTGTATCTCCCCGGAGCGCATGACGACGATGCGGTCGGCGACCTCCATGACTTCCTTCAGCTTGTGCGTGATGAAGACGACGGAGTTACCAGCTTCGGCGTAGGCGCGCACGAAGCCCATGAGGCTCTCCGATTCCTGGGGAGTGAGAACCGCCGTGGGCTCGTCCATGATGATGAGGCGCGCATCCTGGTAGAGGGCCTTGAGGATCTCGACCTTCTGCTGGCTGCCGACCGGCAGCTCGCGCACGATCGCGCGCGGATCGATGTCGAAGCCGTAGCGCCCTGCCAGGTCCCGCACCTTCCCTTCGCAGGCGCGCGCGTCGATGATGCCACGGACGTTGCCGAGGACGATGTTCTCGACGACTGTGTGGGGCCCCACGAGCGAGAAGTGCTGCTGGATCATCGCTATGCCGAGGGACATGGCGTCCTTGGGAGACTCGATCCGGGCACGCTCGCCCTCCACCAGGATCGTGCCCGAGTCGGCATGATAGAGCCCGTAGAGGACCTTCATGATGGTGCTCTTGCCGGCGCCGTTCTCGCCTAGGAGGGCGACGACTTCCCCTCGGCCGATCGACAGGTTGACCCGCCTATTCGCGACGACCTTCGCGAAGAGCTTCGTGATGTCCCTCATCTCGATGAAAGGCGCTGCCATGTCCCACCACTTTGCCACAGATGCGGCAGATAGACGAGGCCCCCCGCCTAGGAGCGGAGGGCCCCGAGTGAGAGTCGGAGGAAGGCTACTTGTTCTTGAAGAGGGCCTTCAGGTCCTTCTTGCCCGCCGCGACGTCCTTCATGGCCGCCGCGACCTTGTCCTGCGTGGCCTTGTCGATTGCGCTCGTGTACACGGGCACGAAGATGCCCTCGGCGATGCCGCCCATGTGCACGCCGCCGGAGAGCTTGCCCGCGACGAACTGCTTGACGGCCCAGGTATAGAAGGTCGCGAAGTCGAAGACGACCGAGGCGACGACGGTGCCGCTCGCGATGTCGTTCTGGTTGCCCGAGAAGCCGATGAACTTGACGCCCTTCTCCTTGGCGGCCTGGATCGAGCCGAGTCCTACCTGGTTGGCGTAGACGAAGAGGACGTCGGCGCCCTTATCGATCATCGAGGTGGCCATCTGCTTACCGAGGGCCACGTCGTCCCAGCTGTTGGCGTAGGCGCGGACGGCCTTGGCGTCCTTCAGGTCGCGCGACTTGGCGACGTCGACCGCGGTGGCCTCGTACACATCGAGGAGGTCCTCCATCGCCTTGTTTGGGAAACCGCCGATGGTGGCGAACTGGCCCTTGGGGCTGACGGCGCCGGCGATGAGGGCCGCGATGTAGCTGGCCTCGTACTCCTTCGGGAAGATCGGGGCGACGTTCGGGGCCTTGGAGGCCATGCCGTTCACCACGCAGAAGGTAGTCTTCGGGAAGTTGGGAGCGACCTTGTTCGCCGCCTCGTCGAACTGGGTGCCGGCGGCCATGATGAGGTCGTAGCCGCGCGAGGCGTAGTTGCGGAATGTCGACTCGAAGTCGCTCGCCTGGACGCTCTCGACGTACTCCATCTTGGTGCCCAAGGCCTTGTTGCACTGGACGAGGCCGGCGTAGTTGGTGGCGTTCCAGCTCTGGTCGTTGATAGGGCCGGGCAGGATGAGGACGATCTTGTAGTCTCCCGCCTTCTTCTGCGCGGCCAGGTCCGAAGCCGCGAAGAAGCAGAGCGTGAGGCAAAGAAGCGATGCGAGAATCGCTTTGCGCATAGAGAACCTCCTTGAGCGCGTATA
>Ga0326728_10026675_pt1 | contig 10193 bp, 6 predicted proteins | sample MB3enrmetagenome_FD_207602 | JGI IMG/M metagenome (GOLD analysis project Ga0326728, IMG submission 207602) | Lab enriched peat soil microbial communities from McLean, Ithaca, NY, United States - MB31MN | ecosystem: Environmental > Terrestrial > Soil > Wetlands > Peat | place: USA: New York... | reverse complement strand
ACGCTGGGTTCAGCGCCAACGACGGTGCCACTCAGCGTCAGCGTCCAGGATAGCGCCAGTCCCAGTCATACCGCCGGCCCGATACAATATTCCATCGTCGTGAGCAACCCCACGCCGCTGGCCTTCGCCTCGGATGAGCAGAGTCAGATCATAAATTATGGTGGGGTGGGGCTGCCCTACACGACATATTTCAATGTTACAGGAGGCAGCGGCAATCCCTCGAACTACGTGTTCACGACCATCAACGGCACGTCTCTTCCGCCCGGGCTCCAGTGGTCCACCACGTGTCACGGATGTGTTGTCGGAACGCCGACTACTGCCAGTCCGAATCCGTATTCCTTTACGGTTCAAGTAACCGATTCCGTTACCCAGCAGACCGCCAGCGGTACTTATCAGATCACCATTTCCGCCGCGCCGAATGGGGCAAACAACCAGTACCTGTACGGCCACTACGCCTTTGAGTTTCAAGGGGTAGTCGATAATCCGAGCGGGCAGGGAGAACTGTACCAGACTGCTGCCGTCGGGAGCTTCTACGCCGATGGAAATGGCAATATCACCGGCGGGGTCGTGGATATCACTGACGGCAGTACTCCGGGTGTCGGGAATAAGATTCCGTTTGCCGGTACGTACAGCATCGGCGCGGACAACCGGGGGATACTGACCCTCTGTACGCAGTCCACCTACGGTCAGCCGTTGGGCACCTGCCAGACACAGTGGCTGACTTCGAACATTGCCAATCCCAGTGCGCTAAATAACTACTTCATCTTCTCGGTGGGCAGTATCCTGGATATCAACGTGGCGAGCGGAGGCGGAACCTGTACTTCCGGTCCGTCCAGCAGTGCATGTCCGCTCTATACGGACGGCTTTATCATCGAAGCCGACGATGCGGGCCCGACCCCGTCCACAATCCACGGTGGAGGCCGCCTGCTGCGGCAAAGCCGCAGTGAGTTCGATAGCCTGACCGGTTTCAACACTAATATCGCCGGCTCCTGGGTATTTGGCGTGCAGGGAGAAGATACGTCATCCAATCCTGTGGCATCCGGTGGAATATTGTCTTTGGCAACTGGCATTGAACTTACCAGTGGCAGTAACACCGGCAATTACCAAGGAAATATCACCGGTGGCACAGTGGATGTCAACGACAACAATACCAACCTAACTAACACCGTAAACCTGACCGTCCCATCTTCAGGCAGTTACTGGCAGACAGCCGGCAGCAGCCCTGCCGGCTCGTGGACCACAAATAATGGACGTTTCAAGGTGAACCTGAGCGTTACGAATGCGCCCACAGCATATCCAACCAGCTACATCGGCTACATGATCAACGCCAACCAACTGCTGCTGCTCTCTACCCAACCTCACAATGGTACCTCGACCGCCTGCGGCAGTGGTCCGTGCTTGCTGCTCAGTGGACGCGGCTTCAAGCAGCAGCAGGCCAGCTATGGGGACAGTAACGTGAACGGGCCGTACGTTACCTATATGTACGGCTACAACGACGCCCAACTGATGCAGAGCTCCTGCACCAACGGCGCCTGCACGCTCAACACCAACATCGAGAACAGGGCTGGAACCGTATACACCAATCAGTGGGGGGGCAGTACTGGTTCTCCTCTGCCGACGGGGGGTCTCTCCCTGGGAACGGCGACCATCACCTCCACCGGCAGGATGACTTTCGGCGACCCCACCAGCTCCGGCTCGGGCAATGTTCCGGCGATCTTTTATCTTTATGATACCGGGATCAGTAATCCTCCTACTGGGTACAATGTGCAAGGGGGGCTGGCTCTCGGTACAAACAATGTAGTGCACGGATATGTCAAGCCGCAGGGCTCCGTGCCCAGTTCCCTTATTATGTCTCCTGTCAGCTACTATATGGGCTCGCTGATAGACCTCAACGTTGCGAGCAGCCACTTCAATGACTCCGGCTCGTTTTCGACAGATACCAGCGGCAACGCCACCGGGTATTCAGACGATGCCGGTCAGGGTGGCTCAGACTGGGGGGATCCAATTACGGGCATAACCATGGCTGCGCCGAACACCTACGGCGTCTTTAATCTGCAAAGTACCAACTGGATCGCATCCTGTTATTTCATCTATCCTATAGCGACCGGCACGCCTTTTGCTGACAGCTTCGGAGTCACGTATGCAACCTATGCCTGCATAGGCAACGACAATGATTCGAAGATAATGATGATGAAACAGGTGCAATAACTACCAGGGCATTCGAGCGCGAGACAGACGAATTTCGTCTGTCTCAAGAATCACACAGAAACCGCTGTTGGAAGGTTATCAATCCTTCTTTCATCCCTGCGCCTGGGCGCGGGTGGGGCCAACGGACGACCGCCTCAAGAGTCTGCGCTCCCTGCTAAAGCAGCAACACAGTTGCTGTATCCCGGTGGAAGCACCGGGCTTTAGCCCGGTGAAGAAGATGCAACAGCTTCGGGGCTTCAGCCCCGGTGCCTTAATGCCGGGCCTAAAGAGGCTGCGGAAAAACGCAAAAGTATGGCGATTCCCTGGGTGTCATGCTGAGCGGAGAGCGCCCGTGTCTTGGGCGCTCGGAGTCGAAGCATCCCTATTGCACACACGCAGTTACGGTCGCATAGGGACCCTTCGACTACGCGGCCAAAGGCAGGCCGCTCCGCTCAGGGTGACGGGCCTTAAGGACCTTTTCCGCAGCCTGTAAAGGCCCTGTTCTTCTTCGCCTGATTCGGCGGGCTGAAGCCCGCCGCTTCCACCTATCGCTGACCCTTGGGACATATCAACTCTGTTTTCGCTCTAGTGTGGTGAGTCATTAATTCGCTTACTAATTAAAGGATTTGTATCATTATCAGGGCACGGCTTCAGCCGTGCCGAACGGAGCTCCTGAAAATCGGCCTTTAGGCCCTGCGCTTTGGTTCTCAACGCCTTCGTGCTTAGTAAACGAACTAATGACTCAGGACACTAGTTAGTCTGGTGGGGCTGCGATGAGGTCGGCGGGTGCGCCTCCGCTGCATCCTTCACGTCTTTGGCCTCTTTCTCGCCGGGCGCATCCAGGTAAGCCACAATCAGCGAGATCCGCCGGTTGGATGGGTCTTCCGGATTGGGTTTGTCGCGCAGACGCTGATCGGCGTAGCCGCGCACCTGGGACACCTGGCTGGGAGCCAGACCGTTCTCCGACATGATGCGCCTTGCCGCATTGGCGCGGTCCACCGAAAGCTCCCAGTTGGAGTAGCCGGCCCTGCCGTAGGGTTTGGAATCGGTGTGCCCTTCGATGGAGACGCGGTTAGGGAGTTTGCCGATTTCCTGGGCCAGGGCTCTCAGCAGCTCGGCGCCATTCTGGCTGGGTGTGGCATTCCCCAAGTCGAAAAAAGTCCCGGCGGCGGTTTCCAGCAACTCTATCCGCAAGCCTTCGTTGGTCACCGACATCTCTACCTGCTTGTTTAAATTGCGGAGATCAGTGACCTTGCGAATGGACTGCTGCAGTTCTTCCTTCAGCTTGTTCATGTCGTCTTTGCCGACGATCAGTTTCTCGCCCCCGCCTCCGGCGATCAGATTTTTGCCTGCGCCTCCGGGAATCGGCTTGTCGCCCGAGCCCGGTTGGCCGCTGTCCATGGCCTTGGAGGTGCCGACACCGACGTATTTGGAGGTTCCGCTGGGATCCCGGAAGTATCCGCCTACCGCTTCCTGCACCTGCTTGCTGGTGTTCATCAGCCACAGCACGATAAAGAGGGCCATCATGGCCGTGACGAAGTCGGCGTAGGCAACCTTCCAAGCGCCACCGTGATGGCCGCCGTGCCCGCCTTTCCTATTGATTACGATAACCTTAGCAGCCACTGATGTCCTCCTAGGCCGGGGCCGGGGCGGCGGCTGCCCCTTCGGCAGCCGGTTCCGCAGCGATCTTCTTGCAATACTGTTCCATCTCGTTAAAGCCGGGACGGACGCGGCTCGGAATCACTCTCCGTCCAAACTCCAGTGCCTGGATGGGAGCTTGCCCTTTGAGGTAGGCGATAAACAGAACCCGCAGCACGTTGTGGTAAACGTTCTCTTCTTCTGCGCTCTTGGCCAGGTTGGCCGCCAGCGGGCCGATAAAGCCGTAACAGAGAAGAATTCCCAGGAACGTACCGACCAGCGCCGCCGCCACTTTATGGCCGATTTCCTCCGGCGGACCGCCCAGCGCTCCCATGGTGATCACCACCCCGAGCACCGCCGCAACAATGCCCAAGCCCGGCAGCGAATCGGCCATGGTGCTAAGAGCGGCGATAGGTTCGCTCGCCGCCTTATGTTCGACTTCCATGTCCAGTTCGATCATCTGGTTCAGATCGAACGGATCGATCTCGCCCACGATGGCCATGCGGAGGGTGTCGCAAACGAAATCGCGGGTGTGGTGGTCTTTCACAAACCACGGGTACTTGGTGAAGAGCTGGCTCTTATCCGGTTCCTCAATATCGGTTTCGAGGGCCATCAGGCCTTCTTTGCGCGACCGGCTCAGGATCTCGTAGCACATCTTCAGGTTGTCCAAATAAAACTGCTTGGTGAAGCGGGACGGTTTGAAGGCGCCGATCAGTCCGTTAACGATTTGCTTCAAGACGTGCAAAGGGTTAGCGATGAGTACGGTGCCCGCGGCGGCGCCGGCGATGATTACCAATTCCGCCGGCTGCAGCAACACGAGGAGGTGGCCGTGTTCCATCAGGTAGCCACCTACGATCGCCCCGATCACCACTACTATCCCGATAATGATGAACATGCTTCGGAATCTCCCGCCGGCAGCTTGTCGCCTGGCAAGTCCGAGGGGGGACATGTTCGTCCGAGCGGGAACTCCCCCAGTAGGCCTACCTCCCCCTCTTCACTAGTTCCTTCGGCATTAGTAGGCAAAAACTTCAGCCCTGGGCTATGGGTTGGAGGCACTGGCGTTCCGGGAGGCCCTTCACCGCAGAAGGGGCAGAGGAAATTTCGGATTTCGGATTTCGGATTTAAAGACACCTCTTGCAGTTTCGCGCAAGGCTGCTTGTAGCAACTGGAAATCCCAAATCCCAGATCCGAATTCCCAAATGTCCTCCGCGTCCTCGGCGGTAAGAGGTTTGGGAAGGTAAAGTTGCTTGACAAGGGTAAGTAGATATTGTATCCAATATCCATTTTCAGAGCACCACAGGTAAGCGGCTCGGTGTGGCGCTGGCTTCCCGTTACTGTTTTCCACCGGAGCGCGCAAAAGGAGAACTCATGAGCGATGCGTTGATCCCTAAAACGATGAGAGCGGCGGTTTTACAAGGCAAGGGCGATTTGCGAGTGCAGGATTGGCCCGTCCCGCAACCCGGCCCCTTCGAGGTCCTGATCAAGGTTATGGCTTGCGCCATCTGCGGATCGGATCCCACGGTCGTTTACAAGGGATGGCTGGCGCTGCCCCCCTATGGGACGTTTATCCCCGGTCATGAATACAGCGGCCAGATCGTGGCCATCGGCCCCAATGTAACCGATTTCCAAGTCGGCGACCGCGTTGCCATTGAGACCCACAAGGGCTGCGGCTATTGCAAGAATTGCAAACTGGGCCGCTACACCATCTGCATGAATTACGGCAAGAACGAAACCGGCCATCGCCACTACGGCTTTACCACCAACGGCGGATACGCGCAATACGTGGTGAATCACATCAGCACGCTTTACAAGATCGCGGACAACATATCGTTTGAAGAAGCCGCGCTGGTCACCACCGCGGCCTGCGTTCATTTCGCCCTGGACAATGTGGGCGGCCTGATGGGCGGCGAGACCGTAGCGGTGTTAGGTCCTGGGCCCATCGGCCTGATGGCCGTTCAACTGGTTAAGGCTCTGGGCGCCAAGAAGGTGATCCTTACCGGCACCCGCCAGAACCGGCTCAAGATCGGCCAGGAAGTTGGCGCTGACGTCACGGTCGATGTTTGCGCGGAAGACCCGGTCCAGGTAGTTATGCGGGAGACCAACGGCGTGGGCGCCGACCTGGTGATCGAATGTTCCGGCGGCAAGAACGCGGTACAGCAGGCCATCGATATGGCGATGCGTGGCGGCCGGCTTTCGCTGATTGGTGACGCCCATGAACTTTCCACCGTCGATATGCGCAAGTTTGTATTGAACGATATGCGGGCCGCCGGAGTGCGCGGCGAAGGCCTGGGCGACTGTGCCCGGAGTCTGGCGTTGCTCAGTGCGGGCAAGCTCCGCGCTAAGCCGCTGATCACCCATCACTTCCCTCTCGAACAGATTGGCGAGGGCTTTGATACCTTTATCAACCGCAAGGGAGGCGCGATTAAGGTCATTATTCAACCAAATGAGAAGTAAAACCCAGCGCAGAGACGCAGAGCCGCAGAGGAATGAGAACTAAAACCCAACGCAGAAGCGCAGAACCGCAGAGCAGGAAAGACTCCCCTAATTCTTTCCCCCTTTTCTCTGCGTCTCTGCGGCTCTGTGTTGGGTGTTAAGACTTGGGCACAAGCGGAGAACCCATTGGCTGGCCAAAACATTATCGAAGCGCGAGGGATCACCAAAGCCTTTCCCGGAGTACGCGCTCTGGATAAGGTGGATTTCGAGCTTAAGGCCGGCGAGACCCATATCCTGTTGGGCGAGAACGGCGCCGGCAAGTCGACGTTGATGAAAATACTGTCCGGCGCTTATGCGCCGGACGCGGGTGAGGTCTACATCGACGGACAGAAGGTCAGGAGCTTTGATCCCCGCGTGGCCCGGCGCATGGGCGTCAACATCATCTACCAGGAATTCAACCTGATTCCCTACATGGATGTGGCGCAGAACATCTTCCTGGGCCGCTTTCCGCGAAAACATGGATTGATCGATCACCGCCGCACCCATGCCGAGGCAGCCGCCTTGCTCGACCGCCTGAACATGAAGATCGACACTCACGCCCTGATTGCCGATCTCACTACGGCCGAGCAACAGATGGTGGAAGTGGCCAAGGCTCTTTCCATCGAGTCTAAGGCCCTGATCATGGATGAGCCGACCTCCGCCCTTTCCGAGCGCGAAACGGAACAGCTATTTGCCACCATCCACCAACTCAACCGGCAAGGGATCGGGATCATATACATCTCTCACCGTTTGCAGGAACTAAGCCAGGTCGGCGACCGGGTTACCGTGCTGCGTGACGGTAAGTTTGTCGGAACCAGGACGGTCGCGCAGGTAACGGTCGACGAACTGGTCGGCATGATGGTGGGGCGGGCCGTGGACGAGGTTTTCCGCCGGAACTATCAATCTCCCGGCGCCGAATGCCTGCGCACCGCGAATCTGTGTAAAGGCCGGCGGCTGCGCGGCGTCAGCCTGACGCTCAAGAGCGGCGAGATTGTGGGACTGGCGGGGTTGGTCGGTTCCGGGCGTACCGATCTGGCGCGCGCCGTGTTCGGGGTAGACAAGTATGAGAGCGGCAAGATTTATCTTTTCGGCGAGGAGGTTGCTAATTTCTCGGTCGCAGATATGGTGGCGCGCGGCGTCAGCCTGATCCCGGAAGATCGCAAGAACCAAGGCCTGGCGTTGATCCTTTCTGTCGCCGAGAACGTCGTCATATCCAGCCTGAATCGCCTGTTCCCCGCCAGGTTCATAAGCCGCAAGCGGCAAACCGAAGCCGTCATGCAGTACGTGGAAAAACTGCGCATTGCTACGCCTTCCGTCACCCGCCTGGCGCAATATCTTTCCGGCGGCAATCAGCAGAAGGTGGTGGTCGCCAAGTGGCTTTGTACCAAAGCTAAGATATTCATTTTTGATGAGCCTACGCGCGGTATCGATGTCGGAGCCAAGGCCGAGATTTATGCGTTGATGGACAGCCTGGTAAAGGAAGGCGCGGCGATCCTGATGATTTCTTCCGAGCTTCCCGAGGTTATCGGCATGAGCGACCGTATCTACGTGATGCGCGAAGGAGCCATTGTGGCCGAGATAGCACACGCCGAGGCCACCCAGGAGCGGGTGATTGAGTATGCCATGGGCGCGGAAGAAGCCAAACGGCACCGGCAACAGGCTGATGTGACACGAGATAGTATTGCGAGGTAAACACAAGCTGCCGCCGAGTAAGTTGCCAAGGTTGTGAGATTACAAATGCCGTCGTTCTTTAGAAAAATGCCGTCCGCTGCCTGGGTCATCGTCCTGATGATGTTGGTGTTCCGGGCCGCGTCCGCCAGATATCTTACGCTTGGCAATATCGTCAACATTATTCAGCAGAATTCCATCCTTTTGATCCTGGCCACCGGCGCAACTCTGGTGCTGCTCAGCGAAGGCATCGATCTTTCCGCGGGCGCGGTGCTCACGCTTTCGGGAGTAACCTGCGCGCGGGTCATGAATGGCCTGATGAGCTCGGGCTCCTCGGATGGACATGCCATGATAGCGGGCGTCGTGGTGGGGCTGCTGACGGGCGCGCTGATGGGCGCTATAACCGGCGGTCTGATTGCCATCGGGAAATTGCCGCCGTTCATTGCCAGTCTGGGCATGATGGGAGTTGGCGGATCCTTGTCCCTGGTGCTCGCTGATAGTACCGCCATCTATGTAAATAACCCGGTGTTTTCCTTCTTCGGCCAGACCCTGGATAAGTCGATCCATCTGCCGCTGATGCAGTATCTGTCGATGCCTACCTTCATCGCGGCTTTAGTATTTCTGGTGGTATGGGTCGTGCTCTATCACACCGCTTTTGGGCGGTATATTGTCTCGATCGGCGGCAATGAACAAGGGGCGCGGCTTTCGGGCGTCAATGTCTGGCTTCGGAAGTGGATGGTCTATGTGACCGCAGGCATTCTTTCAGCCATCAGCGGAGTTACCCTAGCCGCCCGCCTGGAAGCGGCCGACTCCATCGTGGGTGTCGGCTGGGAGTTCGATGCCATTGCCGCCGCCATTCTGGGAGGCACCAGTTTCGCCAAAGGAAAGGGTGGCATCGCGGGGACGGTGCTGGGAGTGCTGGTGATTGGCGTGGCCCGCAACGGGCTGAACGTGGCCGGAGTCCCTTCCCTATGGCAACCGGCATTAATGGGCACTATCGTCATTCTGGCGATTGTGTTCGAGGTCGTCCATGCCCGCTGGAGGGAGGCGGTCCGATGATTGCAGGCAAGCTTTCGGCCAAGTGGTTTGCGGCGGCGCGCTTTCTGGTATTGATTGCGGTCGCCGTCGCCATGGCTATTCTGACCCGTTCCGACGAATACGGGTTTGTCTTTCTGAACGCCAACAATCTACTCAACATTGTAAGAAACGCGAGCATTCTTATTATTATTGCGGTCGGCCAGACTATTACTTTAACTGCCAAAGACGTGGACTTGTCGGTCGGTTCGGTGCTGTCGCTCACCAGCGTGCTGGCCGCAATCATGTTGAAGAACTATGGCTTCAGCGTTCCTGCCGCCATCCTGGCGGCCTTGCTTATGGGAGCGTTCCTGGGACTGATCAACGGTCTACTGATCACCTATGTCGGCCTGCCGCCTTTCATTGCAACTTATGGCATGCTGTGGGTACTGTTCGGGTTTGCCTATCTGATCCTTCGCGGCAATGTCATTTACGGCTTTCCGCCGTCCTTTCGCGTAATTGGCAATGGACATCTCTTCGGCATTCCCATGCCGATTGTGGTGATGCTCGTAGTCTTTGTTATCAGCTACTTCGTTCTGTACTATACGACGCTGGGCCGGCGTTTCTTTGCTACTGGGGCAAACATCGAAATGGCCCGCATGTCTGGGGTCAACGTCGGACGGATCGTAGTTACAGCCTATGTCATTAGTGGATTTCTGGCCGCGTTGGCCGGCCTGGTGTTGATCGCCTACACCAATGGTTCGGAAGCACGCATCGGGGACAACTACTTATTGCCTGTATTAGCGGTGGTGGTGATGGGCGGGACCAGCCTGGCGGGAGGCCAGGGCAACCTGCTGGGTACGCTGGTCGCAGCTCTGATCATGGCTATGATTCATAACGGCATGAATATTCTGGCCGTTCCCGCAATCTGGAAATCGTTTGTCGTAGGCCTCCTGGTGATAACCGCGGTGCTCGCCGACCAGGGACTGCGCCAAAAGGCTTGAAGTGTTTTTTAAGTGATTAGCCGTATGTAGGGCGTCAGGGAACCATTTCAGCATTTCGCGGAAGAAACAAGATCTGTTGGAGGAAAAAACATGATAAAGAGATTTGCGCCGATCCTGGCCGTCCTTGCCGTAGCGGCCGTGGTATTTACCCTCTCGTTGCCTGCGGAGAGCGCCGATACGAAACCCGTAAAAGTGACCATGAAAGGTACC
>Ga0326728_10026674_pt1 | contig 10193 bp, 10 predicted proteins | sample MB3enrmetagenome_FD_207602 | JGI IMG/M metagenome (GOLD analysis project Ga0326728, IMG submission 207602) | Lab enriched peat soil microbial communities from McLean, Ithaca, NY, United States - MB31MN | ecosystem: Environmental > Terrestrial > Soil > Wetlands > Peat | place: USA: New York... | reverse complement strand
GAGGTAATCCACAAACTGACGGTGACAGCAGTGATGAACCGGTTTCATTGTTCACCTCAACAAGTTATTACCTTGATCAAGGACACACCGGAAATTCTCAAAGATTTTCCTGCGCTCTGGGAACGGGGGACATGCTCCGGGCGATGAACCTGAAGATTATTTCCGGCCCATTTTTTCCTGAATCTTTAATTCTTATGCAGGAATATCATCTTCTTATCACAGATGCAGTTCATATCGCTGCGATGAATAAAGAGAAGATTACCCATATTGCATCAAACGATAATGACTTCTCACGTGTTTCTGGGTTATCTGTATGGAAGCCGGAATTTATCACTACAGGATACCTCATTCATGATCACTAAAAGTATAGGATGACCCCATCTGAAAATAGTGTCCCGTATTTAGCCAAGTGCTGCGGTGATACCGACCACACCGGACTGGATGATCAGGGCAACCGCGATAATGACGCCGGCCATTTCGAGTGCGACGGCAACGTTTCCTTTCTTGAGTTCCTCAAACTCGTGGAGACCGGTCGTAAGGCGGTCAAGAATGGACAGGGCAATATAAATTGCAACAACGGCGAGCACGACACCAAGGATCAGCTGGATGATCGCGACACCGATCACGGTCAGGCCGTCAACAGACATCAGGCCAAGAGCTGATGCCTTACTTACACCCACCGAGAGGCCGGTTATACCTGACTGGACAACAACCGCAATAGCGACAAAAATGGCGGCAACCACAATACCAAACGCTACGTTGCCCTTGGCAAGTTCCTGCTGTTCGTCGACATCCCGGGTGATTCTGCCAAAGATATAGAATCCTATATACAGTGCAACCACCGCGAGAATAACCGCGATTATCAGCTGGATTATTCCGACTGCTGCTGTTAAAAGAATCATGGTTAAGACCTCTCTTTATTAGTCTCTTGTTTTCGTTTACGAGGCAGATAAATTTATCCCCGGAACATGTGCCCGGCGATTCATGACTAAATGGTATTCCGGGGGAGTATAATCCTTCAAAAAAAGTCCTAGGGAGAAACCTGAACATATACAAATGAACACAAAAAGAGAGATGCTGCGAGGGGGTTACGATCCCCCGATCTCCAGATGTCCCAAAGTTCACATGCTTTTATTGCATGTATCAAACCCTATGAGTCTGGCGCCCTAACCAGCTAGGCCACCGCAGCACGATAAATGCATAATTACAACGCCGTAAAAACTTTTAAAGGTTCTGATACAAAAGATGCGCACGTATCAGCCTTTTTTCTGCTGCAGGTAGACGTTTACCGCGGCCGTAATTGCGGCTACTTTATTCCCTTGCGAAAACGATCCGGCAAGGGTCTGCATCCGTGCTTCTTCATCAAGTTTGTACCGCTCGAGGGTTTTACCGATATGCTCTTCCTGCAGGAAATGGGTATGGGTGTTTCCTTCGATGAACTGCTGGTTGTTCATGATGGCGTAATGAAGCGGAAGCGTGGTTTTGATCCCAAGAATGATGTACTCCGAGATAGCGCGGCGCATTCTCATGATTGCTTCAGGCCTGGTACTGTCCCAAGCGCAGAGCTTTGCGATCATCGAGTCGTAGTTGGGCGGGATCATGTAGCCCATATGGATACCGCTGTCCACCCGGATACCGGGGCCACCGGGCGACCGGTACCGGACGATCTTCCCCGGGTCAGCGGCAAAGTTGTTGAGCGGGTCTTCTGCATTAATCCGGCATTCGATCGCATGGCCCCGTATCGAGAGATCCTGCTGGTCGAACGCGAGAGCCTCTCCTGAAGCAACGGCAATCTGCTGCTTGACAAGGTCAACGCCCGTGATAAACTCGGTGATGGTATGCTCGACCTGCAGCCGGGTATTCATTTCCATGAAATAGTAGTTTCCGTTGCTGTACAGGAACTCAACCGAGCCGGCATTGGTATAATCAGACACTTCCACCACTTTAAGTGCAGACGATGACATGCGATCGCGCAGCTCGGGCGTCATGATAGCCGAAGGTGCTTCTTCTATCAGTTTCTGGTGTCGCCTCTGGATGGAACACTCACGGTCATACAGGTGCACTGCATGGCCATGCTCATCGGCAAGCACCTGGAACTCGATGTGCCGGGGTTTTATAAGGTACTTCTCGATAAAGACGGTCGGATCGCCGAACGCTGACTGGGCGATCCGCATGCTGCCGGAGATCGCTTCTTCAAGGGCGGCTTCATCGTTAACGATCTGCATCCCGATCCCGCCACCACCGGCGCTCGCTTTGACAATGACCGGGTAGCCAATCTCTGCAGCCACCTTCTTTGCCGTATCTATGTCCTTGATACCGTCATCGGTCCCCGGGAGCACCGGCACACCGGCCTCTTTCATCATATGTTTGCTCCCGATCTTGGAGCCCATGGCTTTGATGGTCTTCGAACTGGGGCCAATGAACGTCACGCCCTCATCTGCGCAGAGCTTTGCAAACCGGTAGTTCTCTGCAAGGAAACCGTAGCCCGGGTGGATTGCTTCGGCGCCGCTCTTTTTTGCGATGTCGACAATCCGGTCCATATTGAGGTAGCTCTTGGAGGGGTGAGCCTCACCAACCGGGAAAGCTTCATCGGCGTATTTTACATGGAGGGCATTTTTATCTACCGATGAATAAATCGCCACGGTGTCGATATCGAGTTCCCGGCAGGCACGCATGACCCGGATCGCGATCTCGCCACGGTTTGCGATCAGGATCTTCTCAAAAAATTTCATTGCACCACCAGCAGGACATCGCCGTTCTGGACGACATCGCCGGTATCGACAAAAATCTCGGTGACCTTGCCGTCCACCGGGCTGTGAATGGGGTTCTCCATCTTCATTGCTTCAAGTACAATAAGGGTATCGCCCTTTTTCACGGTCGTTCCCCGGTGGACCATGACCTGCAGCACCATACCCTGCATATTGCTACGGATCCCGCCGGCGATTTCCCCCCGTGGTGCTTTCTGGGGCGACGCTGTTGTCACCTGCACCTGGGTCCCACCGACCGATACGATACGTACAGAGAACACTTCGCCATCGACTTCGACCTCCATCTGGTCCGGGATGCTGGCAGGAGCTGCCGGAGGCAAAGCCACGGATTTTCCGGGAATAAGTTCTGCCTGGCGCTCGCCTTTTAAAAAGGTAGGGGCGATTGCGGGGTACATAATATAGGTAAGGACATCTTCCTCTTTTTTGACCAGTCCTGCCTTTTCGGCTTCCGCTTTCATGCGGTCATAGGAAGGTTCCAGCATATCGGCAGGCCGGCAGGTAACCGGGACTTCGTCGCCTATAATTTGTTTACGGATCGCATCACTGACCGGCGCCGGTGAACGGCCGTACAGGCCACGGACGTAGTCCTTGACCTCTTTTGTCACGTTCGCGTACCGCTGGCCGTTGACGAGCACATTAAGCACAGCCTGGGTACCAACGATCTGGCTCGTCGGTGTCACCAGAGGAGGATAGCCAAGATCTTCCCTGACCCGGGGTATCTCGGCAAACACTTCGTCAAGCCGGTTAAGCGCATCCTGCTCGGTCAGCTGGGAGACCAGGTTTGAAATCATACCGCCGGGCAGCTGGTAGATAAGCACGTTACTGTCCACCCGTTCGGAGATCGGGTTAAGGAGCCCGGCATATTTCTCCCGGATATGCATGCAGGTATTCCTGACGGTCCTGAGTTTGAGGAGGTCGATCCCGGTATTCCGGGGTGTCCCGGCAAGGGAGGCAACAACACTCTCTGTCGGTGGCTGGGATGTCCCCATCGCAAACGGGGACATGGCAGTGTCCAGGATATCCACGCCGGCTTCAATGGCCGCCTGGTAGCTCATGGGAGCAATACCACTTGTGGAATGGCTGTGGAGGCAGACCTTGATATCCACTGCCTCTTTTATCCCGCTGATGAGCTCGCGGGCGGCTTCCGGCATGATGAGCCCTGCCATGTCCTTGATGCAGATAGAGTCGCATTCAAGGGCAGCGAGCTCTTTTGCCATATTGATGAACATCCCGGTACTGTGAACCGGGCTTGTCGTGTAGGAGATCGTGCCCTGAAGGTGTGCGCCTACTTTTTTTACCGCCCACATCGAGCGTCGCATATTCCTGATATCATTGAGCGCATCAAAGATCCGGAAAATATCCACACCATTTTTATAGGATGCTTCAACGAAACGGTCGACGACGTCATCAGAATAATGGCGGTACCCGACAAGGTTCTGGCCACGGAGCAGCATCTGGATGGGTGTGTGCTTGAGTTCTGCTTTAAGAGCCTTGAGCCGGTCCCAGGGATCGTCGTTTAAGAACCGTATGGCAGTATCAAAAGTCGCCCCTCCCCATGCTTCTGCTGAAAAAAAACCACAGGCATCGATCTCGCGTGCCAGCGGGAGCATATCTTCGGTGCGGAGCCGGGTGGCGATAAGTGACTGGTGGGCGTCACGAAGGGTTGTATCGGTAATGAGTAATTTACGTGAATCGGCAGCACGCATGAGAGACCTCGAGGACTCCGGTTTTACAATTAGCCTCTCAAAACATCATCGGTAAAGTATAAAAAATTCACTAGCGGAAGAGATACGCACCGACGAGAACAGCGGTGGCACAGAGGCCGGCCAGGATCTCTACGGGAAGGACATAAAAATGCGTGCAAATCGTACCGCCTGCCCGGTATCCCCGGATGGCAAGGATTTCTGCAGTATCATCGGCCCGCCGGAGTGTATCGAAGATAAGGATCCGGCCGGCAGGAAGCATACTTTTGATATTCCACGGTCTTCCCTTCTGGACCAACGCGATCTGTATCCGGTGAAAATCCTCAAAAAGCCCCCCGGCCATTTCCCATGCCATACCGGCAATCATACCCAGTTCAAAACCGATCCGGGTGCCAAAGAGCGAGGTCCCGGTGGCGAGGAAATCACCAGGACGCGTGTCGGCATAGAGCCAGGCACCTATGAGCAGGATCACGGTCATACGGGCAAAATAGGACACCCCATCACTGCCGGTAAGCGTTATCACTGCCGAAATAATGCCAAACAAAAGGATGGTCGCACCCACGACTTTGTAATGCCGGATATTTTTCCACCGGGAGGTAAATACAAGCCACCAGGCAAAAACAAGAGATGCTCCAGCGATACTGACAAAAGCAGCAATCGAGAGCAGGAACGCACAGAAAAGTCTTACCCGCGGGTCCTGCATGCTGCCTCCAATATGCCTTCCGGTGTGATATTGTCCGGAACTCTTCCGGATTCAACCAGTCTCTTAATCAGGGGCGGTGCATGCTGCCAGCTGGCAAGTGCCCCGGGCATCTCCCCACAATCGCAAAGAAAGCCTCCGGAAATTTCCCAGATATGATCGACTTTTGGAAAGATGCTCTGTTCGTGGGTGAACAGGATCGTAATGCCCTCAGTCCGGGCGCTCAGCTGCCGGCAGACCGCTTCTTTTCCCCGACAATCAAGAGACGAGAAGGGTTCGTCGAGCAGTAACAGGTCGTACTGCCGGGAAAGGACACAGGCAAGGTGCAGTCGTTTGAGTTCTCCCCGGCTCAGAGAAAGGACAGGTACCTCTTCGCGAACTTCAATCCCGGCCTGTTGCAATACCACTTCAGTCTCAAGGCCCCAGGATGCGCATTCCTCAGCGACTGAGAACTCGGTGACATGGAACTCAGGAAACTGGAAGGAAAGCATTGAGCTTGTTATCCCTTCGCGGGTCATGATTCCCCAATCCGGTACCTGCAGGCCGGCCATTTCGAGGGCAAGCGTGGACTTTCCGGAACCGACGTCCCCGCTTATTAGATGGATGCCAGAAGCAAAAACCCCGGACGCCACCAGCGACCACGAATGACGCTGCAGCACCATGGTATCAAGGACTAGTTTCACTCCGGACACCTCCACGAAAGAGGGTAAAAAGAGGTATCGCACAGCCGGGAAAAGACCTCAGCCGGCATTCCTGCATGGAGGACCCGGCCCTGCTCAAAATAGAGCAGATGATCGCTCTGAGTGGCAGTTTCCATCTGCTGGGTGCACCGGATCACATAGGTCGCGCCAGCATCACAAAGCGCCTTTTCAAACCTGGTACACCGGCGGGCATCCAGATGCGAATCGCATTCATCAAGGATAAGGACCCGGGGCCGGCTGATACATGCTGCGGCAAACGCGACGATGATCTTCTCGCCGCCGCTCAGGTCCTGCATACGCCGGTCCAGCAGGTGACTGATCCCGAGCCTTTCAGCACACTCAGCAACGGCGCGATCGGTTTCCCTGCACGGGGTATGTGAAAACCGCAGCGGCGAGGCAAGTTCGTCTTTTACCAGAGGGAAAAGGATGTTCCGATCCGGGAACTCGTTGACGTACCCGATATCAGTTAACCGGGGGCTCTTACCATCCACTAGTACCGATCCTTGTTCCGGTTCGGTAATGCCGGCGCAGAGTTTTAAAAACGTCGTTTTGCCGCTGCCGTTCGGACCGATTACTGAAGTTACCCCCGGGGAAAACGTAAGTGTATCGATGGCAATAGCCCGGTACCGGACTGCAGCGAACGTGATCATGGCAACTGCCGACCGATCAGGTACACTGCACCGGCCTTTGCCGCTTCACCGGGAAGAAAGATTGCCATCCCGATAATGATCGCAGGCACTAGGCTCATACCCGAAGAAACGATCAACCATGCAACACCGCAGAGAAGAATGAGTACGGCAGCAGAACAAAGTCCTTCAATCCGGCGTATCGCAGAGTCAGACTCCCAGGCAATACCGGCAATAAATGCTGCCGGGATAAACCCGATCAGGTACCCCCCGGTAGGCCCGAGAAGAACACCAAAGCCGGCAACACCGTTGTGAAAGACCGGCAGGCCTAGCGCACCAAGTGCTACATATAACGTAACCGGGATAACAGCTTCACGCTTCATGACCGCAGCCGAAAGGAGGACAAAGAACGTCTGGAGCGTAAAAGGTGCGGGAACAAACGGGATGGAGATCCAGCCACCGAGCGTAATAAGGCCGATAAAGGCCGCAGTATATGCAATACGGCGGGAGCGCCGGAGATCACCAAACATCGTCAACCACATAAATTTTGGAGGTTGACGATAAAAAAATTACTGACGCCTCACTGGTGGAAGCAGTCACCGGCAATCACGCGTTCGAGTTTGCCGTTGTCTTTGCGGATAATAAGCGCACCAAACTCGTCGATATCAACCGCTTCACCGGAAAAACTGTTTTTAAGGGTCCGTATATCCACCCGGTGTTCAAGGGTACAGGAAAGGCTTTTCCATTCCCGGATGATGGTGTCGTATTCCCCGCTCTCGACAAGGATATACTGGCCCTCGAACTCTTTTAAAATCCGCGCTAAAAATGAGGCCCGGTCAACTTCATGGCCAAGTTCAGCGGATATCGAGGTAATATTGTTCTGCAGCGACGGGGAGAACGTACTTATAGAAACGTTTGCGTCAATACCAATCCCAAGAAGGCAATAATGCACGGCATCGGCTTCTGCCGCAAGTTCAAGGAGGAGACCGGCGACTTTCTTGTTGCCGATGAAGATGTCGTTTGGCCACTTGATGAGGGCTCCGAGCGAAAACTCCTTTCTTATTGCCCTCGCCACAGCAACGGAGCCGGCCATGGTGATCATGAAAATGCGATCGATCGGGACATGTGGTTTGAGGACAATCGTGATCCAGATCCCACCGCTTGGCGAGATCCAGGCCCTTCCCATCCGGCCGATGCCCCCGGTCTGTTCTTCGGCAATGATCACCATGCCATGCATTTTTTCCACGTCACCTTCCGCACAGAGCTGCTTTCCCGCCCAGATGGTCGAGGGCGTATTCTCCAGGTACCGCATCTTCTTTCCTATGACCTTGGTGTGGAGGTTTTTGTGGATCTCGTACGGGAGGAGCTTATTACTCATGCGCGTAAGCCGGTATCCTTCCTTCTGCGATGACGAAATATCATAGCCCATCATCCGCAGTTCGTTGATATGCTTCCAGACCGCCGAACGGGTGATACCCAGTTCGTTACTGATGGTTTCTCCCGATACAGGACCGTCGGACTTTTCAAGAATTGCCATGACACGGAATGCAGAATCGGGCACAAGGATCACCTCCGGTTATTGCTTTCATCCTGCGGCAGCGGGCAGGGGTCCTTACCACAGACCTGTTTGATGATTGCAGACTGGTGTTCCATCAGGGTCGCCAGATCGAAGATCCCGGTGACATCGACAACCCCGATAGCGCCAATAGCCTTCCCCTCGTGATCCCTTATAGGAGCAACGGTTACCGGCACTCCTTTATAGGCACCCAGCTTCGGGGTTATTTTTATCACCTTGTTCTGGGCGATGGACGCTTCGAGCACCGGGCCGGAGTAATTCCGGTCGACTACCCGTCCTTCTTCGATCCGAATCCCTGGCTTCAGCAACGATTTCGCCGTCACCGGCAGCCGGTGAATGATCTCATGGATGGCTAGAGCCACCGGTTCAAGATCTGCGGCCTCCGCAGTTTCGCATAACATGTACCGGTCCATCGGACATTCCTCATATCAATCTGGTATTATTCCGCTAGAATAAGGTTTGCGTACCCTGATCACAGAATTCTTTTACAAAAGCACGTGAGGGATACTCATGGATACTGGTAACTATTACGGTTCCTTTTCCCACCTTTTTTTCTATAATAAGGGGAGCGCCGCTGGAATCTCCGGCAGTAGTCCCGCCATGTGCAGGAAACGTGCCGTCACATTCGATGTGAGCAGGATCGTAGTCTGCGACAAGTGCTTGTGCAAGTGCTGAATCCCCGCAGGTAACATTCCGGGGGACGAACTCGTGCCGGTAGGTAACGGGGAACGGCAGCCAGTCGTATGCGTCCGTTTTATCCATGGCTGCCCCAAAGACGAGGAGGTTGCCACCATTTTCCACAAATCTGCGTATACGGTCCGAAGAAGCCCGGAGTGCCGGAAGCAGCCGGCAATATGCCGGGTTTGCAAAGCCGGTGGGGATGATAAGGCAGGTAAACGAGCCGCGGAAAAACGGGGCGGCAAGCATATAGGGTGTTACCAGCTCACAGGGTACACCGCACTCTTCGATATACCGGACAAAATGCTGGGGCGTTTCCCAGACAAAGCCTGCCCGGCAGCTCATCCCTTAATCACACCCATCGGGGAGAGGCGGGCGACCAGGGTGGAAAGCCCCGCATCGTGGACAACCTGTACGACTTCGCTGCTGGGTTTGTAGACCTCGGGGGCTTCATCGGCAATTGCCGCTTCGTTTGGCGCCCTCACAAAAATACCCCGGGCAAGGAGCTGGTCTGCCACCTCTTTTCCGGTCAGGGTCTTTTTTGCCTGTGACCGGCTCATGATCCGGCCCGAACCATGACAGGTGCTCCCAAACGTCCGTTCCATAGCGGTCGCCGTCCCTTTCAGGACATACGAACATGTTCCCATGCTGCCAGGAATTATCACCGGCTGCCCAATCCGGGCAAGATCATGGGGGATATCCGGGGCGCCGGGCCCGAACGACCGGGTGGCCCCCTTGCGGTGCACCATTACTCGGGTACGGTGGCCGTCAACCTGGTGTTCCTCGATTTTTGCCACATTATGGGCGACATCATACACGAGCGGCATGGTCTCGTACCCGATACCAAACATCCGTTCGAATTCCTTACGTGCGGCATGGAGGATCATCTGCCGGTTGGCCCAGGCATAATTTGCCGCGGCAGCCATTGCCCCAAAATAGGCTGTGCCTTCGGGAGATCCGGCCGGTACGCAGGCAAGCTGGCGGTCGGGAAGCGCAATATGGTATTTCTTTACCGCTGTTTCAATGATTTTAATATGATCGGTACAGACCTGATGACCAAGCCCCCGCGAACCACAGTGGATCATACAGCAGATCTGTCCCTGTTCAAGGCCGAATGCTGCTGCTGCCGTTTCGTCATAAATTTCGCTTACTTCCTGGAGTTCCAGGAAATGGTTGCCCGATCCAAGAGTCCCGCTCTGGGGTATACCCCGTGCCCGGGCCTTTTCTGAAACCGCACGGGTGTCAGCCTGCTTCATGGCGCCACTTTCTTCGCACCGGACTAGGTCCCGCTCGAGACCAAAGCCGGCGTCCACGGCAAAGCGGGCTCCTTTATTCATTATTTCCGTAAGCGCAGCTGGTGTGAGCTTTTCTGAGCTTTTCGCACCTACACCGGTCGGTACGGCATGGTACAGGGATTCGACGAGATCCCGGGGTTTTTTGA
>Ga0326728_10026671_pt1 | contig 10194 bp, 13 predicted proteins | sample MB3enrmetagenome_FD_207602 | JGI IMG/M metagenome (GOLD analysis project Ga0326728, IMG submission 207602) | Lab enriched peat soil microbial communities from McLean, Ithaca, NY, United States - MB31MN | ecosystem: Environmental > Terrestrial > Soil > Wetlands > Peat | place: USA: New York... | reverse complement strand
GCATCCCATCGGACGCCTGGCCATGGTTCACCGGCTGGGGCGGATGGAGATCGGCGAGACCAGCGTGGTAGTGCTGGCGGGGGCGGCGCACCGCGAGGCGGCCTTCGCGGCGGCGCGAGAGGGCATCGACCGCCTGAAGCGGAGCGTGCCGATCTGGAAGAAGGAGTACTTCGCGGACGGGGAACTGTGGGCGGAAGGCGAATGGGACCCGGCGTTGGGGGGACGGTGAGGTTGCGGCGCGGTTTGACGGTGGCGATGCTGCTGGCGACGCTGGCGGCGGGCCTTGGCGCGCTGGTCGCGCAGGACAACGTGTTCCACGTGAACGTGCGCCTGGTGCGCATCCTTACGACGGTGAAGAACACCGCGGGCCAGCTCGTGGGCGACCTCGCGAAAAGCGATTTCCAGGTCTTCGACAACGGCGTCCCGCAGGATCTGGCGATCTTCGAGCACCACACCGAGCAGCCGCTTTCGATCGCGCTGATGATCGACACCAGCGCCTCCACGGGCATCGATCTGAAATACGAGACGGATTCGATGAACCGGTTCCTGCGCGCGCTGTTCAAGGAAGGCAATCCGCAGGACGCGGTGCACCTTTACAGTTTCAATTACGAAACCAGGGAGCTGAGCGGCTTCACCCGCCGGACGGATCTGCTGGAACGCGCCCTCAGGGGGCTGCGCTCGGAAGGGGGCACCAGCCTCTACGACGCGCTCTCGTTCGCTTCCGAGAGCCTGGAAGGCCGCGAGGGGCGGCACGTGGTGGTGGTGGTCACCGACGGCGGCGACACCACCAGCGCCAAGACCTACCACCAGGCGCTGGAAGCCGCACAGATGGCGGACGCCGTCATTTATCCGGTTCTGGTGATCCCGGTTACCAACGATCCGGGGCGCAATACCGGGGGCGAGCACGCACTGGCGACGCTGGCCCAGGGCACCGCCGGGCGCGTCTTCGAACCCACGCTCGGCGCAGCGCTCGATCAGGCCTTCATGGACATTCTGCGCGAGCTGCGGACGCAATATCTGCTGGCCTACTATCCCAAAAACCTGCCGCCCAGCAAAGACCGCTTCCATCGCCTGGAAGTCAAGGTGCGCCGTCCCGATTTGCAGGTTCTTTCGCGGACCGGCTATTATGGGGATGCGGAACAGGCCGCGGGAGGCTGGAAGCCCGCGCGGTGAGGAGTCCCGAGTGCACGGTCAGGGCAATATCAAGAACCCCGAGGACAAAGGCGATCCCAAGCGGAGGGCGGGCGGCGGAGGCAACCCTCCGGGCCAGGGCAACAAGTCGCGGGCGCCCGAGCAGACCTTCGAAGAGGTCCGCTATTTGAAGCGCCTTATCGAGAACGAGATCCCCGTCCGCGTGAAACTGCGCGACAATTCCGAAGTCGCCGGTACCATCGAATACTACGATTCCTCGTTTATCCGCCTGACCCGGCAAAACGAGCCGAATCTCTTCGTCTTCAAGCACGAAATCAAGTACATCTACGAAGAGTAGGCGGCGCGTTCCCCGCGGACGCCGAGCTGGTCCTGGCAACCCCCAGCATAGCTCCGCCAACCCTCTGCTACAATTAGGCTTAACCCAATGCCATCCTATTTGGAGACCGCCCTGGAAATTGCCCGCGAGGCGGGCGCGCTGCTCGACAAGCTCTTCGAGCGGCGGGTCGCTTTCGAGCTGAAGGGCGAGTTCGACCTGGTGACGGAGGCGGACCGCGCCAGCGAGCGCCTGGTGGTGGAGCGGCTGCAAACCTATTTCCCGTCGCACTCCATCGTGGCGGAAGAGGGCGGCGGGCGCCAGGGCTCCTCGGACGCCTGCTGGTACGTGGATCCGCTGGACGGCACCACCAACTTCGCCCATGGCTTCCCGGTCTATAACGTCACGCTGGCCCTGGAGCGGGCCGGGGAACTGGTGGCGGGATGCATTTTCGACCCCACCCGCCAGGAGATGTTTGCGGCCGAGCGCGGCGCGGGCGCCTGGCTGAACAACCGGCCGATTCGCGCCTCCAAGGTTGCCAAGATTGAGGAGGCGCTGGTGGCCACCGGCTTCCCGAGCCGCCGCCGGCACATGGACGTGAATGTTCACTTCTTTTATCAACTGGCCATGGCCACGCACGGAGTTCGCCGGGCCGGTTCGGCGGCGCTGGACCTGGCCTATGTGGCCAGCGGGCGGCTGGACGCCTTTTGGGAGTTCGGTCTGAAGCCCTGGGACATGGCGGCGGGCCTGCTGCTGGTGCAAGAGGCGGGCGGTCAGGTCTCGGACATGCATGGACAGCCCGCTTCGCTCACCGGGCGGACGGTTTTGGCCGACAATGGCCTGGTCCACGAGGCCATCCTGGGGCTGTTCGGAGAGGTGTTTTCCGGCCAGGCGCGGGTGCCGCTTCCGGAGGCCGGCCCGGAGCAATCCTAAGCTGTTGGTTCTGGCCGGTTAACCTTTACTTCCGCCCATGTAAGATGGTAGTCTGAGTGTCTCTCCATGCGAACTGTTGACCTGATTCACCGAAAGCGCGACGGCGAGGAGTTGAGCCCGCAAGAAATCGCCTGGCTCGTGGAAGGCTACACGCGAGGCGAAATCCCCGATTACCAGATGTCGGCGTTCCTGATGGCGGTGTTTTTCTCGGGAATGTCGGACCGCGAAGTCACCACGCTGACCGACTGCATGGTGCGCAGCGGGGAAACGGTGGACCTCTCCAGTGTCCCCGGCGTAAAGGTGGACAAGCACTCCACCGGCGGGGTGGGGGACAAGACCAGCCTGATCGCGGCGCCGCTGGCCGCAGCGGCCGGAGTGATCGTCCCGATGATCTCCGGGCGGGGCCTGGGCCACACCGGGGGAACGCTCGACAAGCTGGAGGCCATTCCCGGTTTCCGCACCGACCTGAGCGTCGAGGAATTCCGCGAACAACTGGCCAAGGTGGGGCTGTGCTACATCGGCCAGAGCGCGCAGGTGGCTCCGGCGGACGGCAAGCTCTATAGCTTGCGCGACGCCACGGCTTCGGTGGAATCCATCCCGCTGATCGCCTCCTCCATCATGTCCAAGAAGATCGCGGAGGGGCTGGACGCCCTGGTGCTGGACGTGAAGGTAGGCTCGGGAGCTTTCATCAAGCGCCAGGTCGACGCACGGCGGCTGGCGCAGATGATGGTGGGCATCGGCCGGCGGATGGACAAGCGGGTGCAGGCGCTGATCACCGATATGAGCCAGCCGCTGGGCTACGCCATCGGCAACGCGCTGGAGGTGATGGAGGTTTCCCAAACGCTGCAGAGCGCCGGTCCAAACGACCTGACGCGGCTTTCGCTGGAACTGGCGGCGCGCATGATCCACCTGGGCAAGGCCGCCGCTACTATCGAGGAAGCGCGGGAAACGGCGCAGCGCAAGCTGCTGGACGGCTCGGGCTATCGCAAGTTCAAGGAAGTCATCCAGGCGCAGGGCGGCAACCCGAACGTACTGGACCGCTTCGACCTGCTGCCCAATGCCAGCGGCGCCCGCGAGATCGCTTCGCCGCGCGCCGGTTTCGTCAGCCAGATCAAGGCCGAGGATATCGGACAAGCCTCGGCCATGATCGGAGCGGGGCGCGACACCAAGGAGGATCAGATCGATCCCGCGGTGGGAGTGATTCTGGAAGTCAAGGTGGGCGAGAAGGTGGAGGCGGGCGCGGTGCTGTGCCGCCTGTATCACACCAAGGAAGACCGGCTGGACGAAGCGGCGCAGCTCGTCGAGGACGCCTTCCGCATCTCGTCGCATCCGCCCGAGGAGCGCGAGCAGATACTGGAAGTGGTGGGTTAGCGGGAGCCCGCGATGGGCCGCTTCACGGGAATCCTGGGAGCGCTCGTCATTCTGGCAGTCGCGTACTTGTTCTCGACGAATCGGCGGGCCATTCGTCCCAGCGTGCTGTTCTGGGGCCTCTCGCTGCAATTGGGTTTCGCCTTCCTGGTTCTCAAGACCCCCTTTGGGTGGCTCTTCGACCAGGCCTCCAAAGCCGTGAACGCGATGCTCGGTTACGCCGAGGCGGGCAGCAACTTCGTCTTCGGGCCGCTGGGCGTCAAGACCGGGCAGTTGGGGGTGGTCTTCGCCTTCCAGGTGCTGCCGATCGTCATCTTCATCGCCTCGTTCTTCTCCATCCTGTACTACCTCGGCGTGATGCAGCGGGTCATCCAGGCCATGGCCATCGTGATGCAGAAGGTGATGGGCGCGAGCGGAGCCGAAGCCACCAATGTCGCGGCCAGCATTTTCATGGGGCAGACCGAAGCCCCGCTGACCATCCGGCCGTTTCTGCCGCGGCTGACCCAATCCGAGCTGTTCACGGTGATGACCTGCGGCATGGCGCACGTCTCGGGCGCGGTGATGGCCGCCTACGTCAAAATTGCCGGAGTCGACATCAAGCACCTGCTCACGGCGGTGATCATGACCGCGCCCGCCACCATCATGCTGGCCAAGATCATGATGCCGGAGGTGGAGCAGCCGGAGACGGCGGGCAAGGTGGAGATTCACGTCGAGAAGCCCGGCGTCAACATCATCGACGCGGCGGCGCGCGGGGCTGGCGACGGCGTGCAACTGGCGATTAATATCGCGGGCATGCTGGTCGCCTTCATCGCGCTGATCGCCATGCTGGACGGAATTCTGGGCTGGGCGCACACGCTGCCGTACATGGCCTGGTTGCCGCCCTCGCTCGAGCGCATTTTCGGCTACGTGTTCGCGCCGGTGGCCTGGCTGCTGGGCGTGAGCTGGAAAGACGCGTCGGCCATCGGCAACCTGCTTGGGACGCGCCTCGCGCTCAACGAGTTCGTAGCCTTCATCGACCTGGGAAAAATCAAGGCGCAATTGGACCCGCGCTCCTTCACGATCGCCACCTACGCGCTGTGCGGCTTCGCCAACTTCAGCTCCATCGCCATCCAGATCGGCGGCATCGGGGCGCTGGCGCCGAACCGCAAGAGCGACCTGGCGCGGCTGGGGCTGAAGGCGGTGGCGGCCGGCACCATGGCCAACTTTATGTCCGCCTGCATCGCGGGGATGCTGCTGTGACGCCGCTTGGCCAAGCGCTGAACTATTTGGAAAGCCAGGTGGCCGCCCGGCCCCGCGTGGCCGTGGTGCTGGGCAGCGGGCTGGGCGCGTTTGCCGAGGAATTGAGCGGCCCCCTCGATATTCCCTACCCCTCCATTCCGCACTGGCCGCGCTCCACCGCCATCGGCCACGCGGGAAAGCTGGTCTTCGGGCGCCTGGCCGGGACCGAAGTCGCGGTGATGTCCGGGCGGGTGCACTTGTACGAGGGGTACACGCCGGAACAGGTGGTCTTCGGCGTGCGTGTGCTTGGAAAGATGGGCGTGCGCGCGTTTGTTCTCACCAACGCGGCGGGTGGCATCAACCCGGCCTACGCCCGCGGCGGCCTGGTGCTGATCTCGGATCACATCAACCTGCAAGGCTCCAACCCGCTCACCGGGCCGAACGACGATTCGCTCGGGCCGCGCTTTCCTGACATGTCGGAGGCCTATTCGGCCGAGCTTCGAAAGGTCGCCAGAGACGTGGCGGCCGAATTGGGCATCTCCCTGGCCGAGGGCGTGTACGCGGCGCTGCTCGGACCCAGCTACGAGACCCCGGCCGAGATCCGCTATCTGCGCGCCATCGGCGCGGACCTGGTGGGCATGTCCACCGCGCCCGAGGCCATCGCCGCTAACCACATGGGCGCGCGGGTGCTGGCCATTTCCTGCGTAACGAACATGGCGGCGGGCATGTCGCCTCGGAAACTCGACCACGCCGAGGTGCTGGAGACCGGCGAGATGGTGCGCGGCACGCTGATCCAGTTCCTGAAAGCGCTGTTGCCCCGAATCGAGGTGTGACATGGATGCTCTTCTTGAGGCCGCCCTCGCCGCGCGCAAGCACGCCCACGCGCCCTTTTCCGGCTTCCAGGTGGGCGCGGCGCTGGAAGACGATTCCGGCCGCATCCACACCGGCTGCAACGTCGAGAACGCGACGTATGGGCTGACGATTTGCGCCGAGCGCGTGGCGGTCTTCAAGGCCATCTCGGAGGGCGCACGCAAATTCCGGCGCATCGCTGTGGCGGCCGACACCGGCACGCTCACGCCGCCCTGCGGGGCCTGCCGCCAGATCCTGTGGGAATTCTGCGGCGATATCGAGGTGCTTCTGGTCAACCTCGAAGGCCGCTCGGAAAGCCTCCGTCTGAAAGACCTGTTCCCGAGGCCATTCGATGCTTCGTTCATTAGCTAGCCTTCTCCTGCTGGCTGTCGCCGCCTGGGCGGAGCCCGCCGACTGGATCTTGAGCGCCCGCTACGTCGTGACCATGGACGCCCAGCGGCGCGTGATCGCCGATGGCGCGATAGCCATTCGCGGAGAGCGCATCGTCGCGGTGGGAACCCGCGCGGGAATCGACCGGCGCTTCCAGGCCCGCCAGCGCCTGGACCGGCCCGAATCGTTGATCGCGCCCGGCCTCGTCAATACCCACGCGCACGCGGCCATGTCGCTGTTCCGCGGCATCGCGGACGACCTGCGGCTCCAGGAATGGCTCGAGAAATACATCTTTCCCGCCGAAGCCCGCAATGTCTCGCCGGAGTTCGTGCGCGCGGGCACGCGCCTGGCCTGCCTGGAGATGCTGCTCTCGGGAACCACCACCTACACCGACATGTACTACTTCGAGGACGTGGTGGCGGAGGCGACCCGCGAGGCCGGCCTGCGCGGCGTGCTCGGCGAGACCATCATCGGCTTTCCCGCCCCGGATGCGAAGACGCCCGCCGCCGCGCTCCAGTTCGCCGAGCGCTACATCCAGCGCTTCCGCGACGATTCGCTGATCGTCCCGGCGGTGGCCCCGCATGCGCTGTACACCAATTCCGAGGAGACGCTACGGGCCAGCCGCGCCCTTGCGAATCGCTACGGCGTGCCGCTGGTGATTCACGTCTCCGAAACCCGGCGCGAGCGGGACGAGGCCCTGGCGAAGTGGAACAAGACGCCCGTCGCGGTGCTCGATTCCTGGGGCGTTTTCAATGGGCCGACGGTAGCCGCGCACGCGATCTGGGTGGACGACGCGGACCTCGAGATCCTCCGCGTGCGCGGAGTGGGCGTGGCGCATTGCCCGTCCAGCAATATGAAGCTGGCCAGCGGCGTGGCGCCGGTGGTGAAGATGCTGGCGCTGGGCCTGGCGGTTGGGCTAGGCACCGACGGCCCCGCCGGCAGCAACAACGATTTCAACATGATGGAAGAGATGGACCTCGCCGCCAAGCTCCAGAAAGTGACCACTGGCGATCCGCAAGTGCTGCCCGCGCTCCAGGCGCTGGAGATGGCCACCATTCGGGGCGCGCGGGTGCTGGGCCTGGATAAGGAGATCGGGTCGCTCGAGACCGGCAAGCGCGCCGACCTGATCACCGTGCGCCTGGACCAGCCCAACGCCGTCCCGCTCTACGGCGTGGCCTCGCAAATGGTCTACGCGCTGAAAGGCGGCGACGTCCGCGACGCCATGGTCAACGGCCGCCTGCTTCTGCGCGACCGCCAGCCCCTCACCATGAACGCCGCCCAGATTATGGCCAGGGCCGAGGAGTTCGCCGCCAAAGTGCGCGAGTCGCTGAAGTAACTTTCTAGCCAAAACGGCCCGAATTTCCGGGCGCTTGACCCCGCCGCGCGGGTTTGGGAAAGTAGCTGACATGGGCGAAAGAGTCTCTAGCATCCTGGCGAACAAGGGGAGCGCGATCTGGTCGGTGTCCCCGGAGGCGACCGTCTACGAGGCCCTGAAACTCCTGGCCGAGAAGGACGTGGGGGCGCTGCTGGTGATCTCGGAAGGCCACCTGGCCGGGGTCTTTTCCGAGCGCGATTACGCGCGCAAGGTGGCCCTGCGCGGGAAGTCCTCCAGGGACCTGCGCGTTGCCGAAATCATGACCAGTTCGGTAATCACGGTGACTCCCGCGCACAGCATCGAGGAGTGCATGCGGCTGGTCACCGAGCACCGCATCCGGCACCTGCCCGTGGTGGATGGCGAGCGACTGGTGGGAGTGGTCTCCATCGGCGACCTGGTCAACGCGATCATCTCCGCTCAGGCGGACACCATTCAGCACCTGAGTAACTACATCGCGGGGGATTATCCGCGCTGAGCGCAGGGCGCCCGGCCCGCCGGCCACCGCGCTTACAGATACTTGCCGATCAGCTCCGAAAAGCGCTTCGAATTCCCGGCGCCCACGAGGAACTCCCGCGCGACACCATCGCGGTCCACGATGAAGGTGAGCGGCGTGGTCCCCATGTCGGTGAGATGGCGGCTCTGGGCCGCCTCGGGGGCGTCGGGGACGTAGCCTTGCTCCGTTTTCACGGGATGTTGCGCCAGATACTCGCGGATAAGTTTAGGCTCCTGATCCGACACCATTACTACCACCACGCCCTTCGGCCCCAGTTCCCGCTGGGTCAGTTCCAAATCCGGAATTTCGCCGCGGCACGGCCCGCACCATGTCGCCCAGACGTTGAGCAGGACCACTTTGCCGCGATACTCCCCCAAACTGTGCCAAGAACCGTCCGCGACGGATTGAAATCGGAACGCCGCCAGCGAGCGCCCGTTCTGCGCAATAGCTGGAGCCAGCGCGCGGTGCGGACCAAGAACCAGAAAGGCAAGTCCGCCGAGGCCGATCAGCGAAAGCGCCACGATGCCGAAGTACGCCATCCAGCCTCGGAAGCCCGCGGGATGGCGGCTCCGCTTGAATCGACGGGCCAAAAGAACCGCCGCCAGCGCGCCCATAAGTCCGAACAGCGTTTCCATCCCATAAAGCCATTGCACTCGCATATTTGTCGCCTCGCATTACAATACGACAGGCGAGTCCGGATTGTTCCGTTTGTGGACGAAGGCGTGGCCTCATCCCAGCACGCCGACGCCGGCGCGGCGAGCGGCGCGTGCCAGGCTGAGGTCCAAGGTAGCCAGCGGGATGCCTTCCCGCATCGCCAGGCGAAGGAATACCGCATCGTAGACGGACAGGTTCTGCGATCTTGCCAGGACCACTAAATCCTCTGAGTCGAGCGATGGGGCGGCATCGTCGAGACGGATGCGCAGGCTGCCCAGAAGCCGCAGGGAACTGGAGACGCCCGCTGGGGTAATCCTCTTGCGGCGCTCGGCGGCCAGCAGGGCGTTGCCTAGCTCAATGGGCCAGATCGCCGGAACCGTCGCCGTGGCCGAGACCAGTAGGTCGAGAATCCTGTCGGCCCGCGCGCTGTGTTCGTCTTCGAAGCACCAAGCCAAAGCGACGGAGGTATCGAGGACAAACCGGTTCAATAGCGGCGGCCCTCCTCGATCAACTGCCGAATGGCGACTCCCCGCAGCTTCCTGCCCTTGCGGAGCCGCTTCAACTCCGCGATCGCTTCTCCAGCATCGCGCCGCTCCGTCGCGCCCACAGGGACGAGCATCGCCACCGGCACTCCATGCTTCGTGATGGTGATCTTCTCGCCCTGCGCGACGAGATGGAGGAGGTTGGACAAGTGAGTCTTGGCCTCGTAGGAGCCGACAGTATGCATCTTCGATCCTTAAATAAACTGGTCTAAGACCAGTCTAACCGATCCGGAAGGCCAACGTCCAGGGCTGCGCGTTGGGCCGCTCGGGTCGTTCGGCATCGAATCGTCCGGCTTCGCCCGCGGGTTATCATGGGCTGGAATGAACTATCTCTTCGTTCTCAACGACCACCCCTACGAATCCGAGCGCAACTACAACGGGCTGCGCCTCGCCACCGCGCTGGCGAGCGACGAGAGTAACGCGGTGCGCCTGTTCCTCATCGGCGAGGCGGTGTTCTCGGCGGTGGGCGGGCAGGCGGTTCCCGAGGGCCGGCACGATATCGAATGGATGCTGCGCCGATTCGCGGCGGGCGGCCCTCCGGTGGGCGTTTGCCGCACCTGCATGGAGGCGCGGGGGATCGAACCCGCCGCGCTGATCGATTGCACCTACCGCAGCACGCTGGACGAACTGACGCGCTGGACGGGCGAGGCGGACAAAGTGCTGGTCTTCTGAGCCGGCCTCAGGATCGGCGCGCTGAGCACGGCCTCGTTGCGCCCCACGTACTTGCGCAGGACGGCCGCCAGATCGGGGCTGTCCTCCACTCGCATGTCCGAGCGCAGCGCGGGGTTGGGATCGTTGTAGAACGCCGCGTTCCACCATGAAAACCCGATCAGTCTGGGCCAGCGGCCGCCGGTCATGTCCGCCAGCGCGTCGATGGCCCAGGCGGCCTGATGGGAGTCCTTGATGT
>Ga0326728_10026670_pt1 | contig 10194 bp, 10 predicted proteins | sample MB3enrmetagenome_FD_207602 | JGI IMG/M metagenome (GOLD analysis project Ga0326728, IMG submission 207602) | Lab enriched peat soil microbial communities from McLean, Ithaca, NY, United States - MB31MN | ecosystem: Environmental > Terrestrial > Soil > Wetlands > Peat | place: USA: New York... | reverse complement strand
TACTTGCCGTAGAATTTCTTCGGTCCAGCGCTTCCTGCCTCGCTCATAGATTCACCGTATTCACTGTCGATACCAGCCCGTTGCGGGTGAGCGTGAAGTCCTGTTTGTACTCGCCCCGCTTGATCTTGTGCGATACCTTCTTCACGTAATAGAGGCCGTCGAATGCCGGCCCGGAGCCGCGCAGGCCAACCAGTTGCCGCGCCTTTAGCACGTTGCCGTAGCGCTCCACATTCAGCGAGCCATCGCAGGTCACCACCTCGGAGCTCTCCGCGCCCGCCGCCAGCCCCATCATGATTGCCTGCGGAATGGTCACCTTGGAGAGATCGTCGCGGAAGGAGACCAAATCCGGCGGCAGCAGGTTGGTGGGAATCGGCGGGATCGCGCCCAGCGGCGGCACCAGCGGATCGATGGGCGGAATCGGAATCGGAATGCTCAGCCCGATCTGCTGCACATAGGTGTAAACCAGCGGGATCTTGCACTTGTCCTGTTCGTAGGTGAAGTGCAAACTTTCGACGTTGGTGTACGCGTCCATGTCGCCGCTCAGCGCCGGCTGCACCGGGCCGATCTTGATCTGCGGCCCCCAGTACGCGGTGTTGGTTCCGGGCGCCGGACCGGGCGCGATGTAGAAGACGTAGCCCACCTCATCGGCCAGTTGCCGGATGTAATCCAGATCCGTGCCCTGCTGCGCGGGAATCGAAAGAATGGGCAGCGAAATATCGAAGACGATGCTGGGAATGATGATCGGAATAATGCCGAACATGGCGTACTTGGCCAGCATCAGCGCCACGCGCGCCTCGCGCGGACAGGCCGGAAAGGGAAAGCCGCTCCACAGCGACTGCCCCATCAACACGGTAAGGTCGCGGCCGGTCAGCTTCAGCGTCCAGTTCGAGCCCTTGTCGCCCGGCGTGATCTGGTTGTTGGTGACCACTCCGTCGATCAGCACGTTGGCCGAGCCGTTGACCGTGGCCACCAGAATGCAGCGCATGAACAGCAGCGGCAGGCCGCCGGTGAGCAGAAAGAGAATTTGCAGCGGCGATTGCTTGTCGATCGAGAAGGTCAGCTCGAAGCCGCTCTCGCCGCCATCGACGACATGCGCCTCGACCGACTCCAGCGACTCCAACACAGACGACGGCACCGGCGTGGCAATCACCGGTCCCATCATCAGGGTGAGTTGGACGCTACTGAGCAATCGAGCCTCCCTGCACGCCCTGCGGCGTGGTAATGTTCAGCGTCGCGCCCGGCGTCGCCACCAGCTTGTGCGGCGCGATGGCGCCGTTGGCGTCGCAGATCAGCCACGCCATCAGCGGGTCGCCCAGATACCTGGCGGCGATCTGGTCCAGCCGGTCGCCCTGTTGCACCGTGTACTGGTTGATGGTGGCGTAGTTCGGCGCTCCGGGCTGCGGCACAATGCGCCGCGCGAGATAAGGAATCACCTCGCCGCCGGGCGCCGTGTACTGCTGCACCGAGTAGCCGTAGTAGCGGCTGTCGGCCGGATACGTCACCGCCGGCACCACGCCCAGATTCAACATCGCATTCAACGGATAGCGCAGCATCTCAGCTCCCCAGTCCCAGCGTGGTGAGCGCCGCCGACGTTGCCTTGCCGGCCAGCGTCTCCTTGTTGGTGAGATAGGTCAGGAACATCCGTCCGCCGGGATGATCGAAGCCCAGATCGTCCACGCTGAGCACGCGCATGCCCAGGCTGATCTTGGCGCGGATCGGATTCAAGTTAGGATCGAAGGCCTCTTCGGTGATGCTGAACTCGGTCAGCCGCACGGGAATCACGCGGCTCGCGCTCCAGACGAAGAGCGTCAGCGGCTGTTCGAGCGGAATGATCTCCAGCGTGCCCGCGCTGGCCATCTGGTCGTCGGCCAGCAGCGATTCGACGGACGGGTTCACCAGCATCTCCAGTTGCGCAAGTTGCGGATGCAGCCCGTATTGCACGGCCAGCGGATACTGGCTGGGAAACTCCAGTTGATCGGTGGCATCCATCTCCGCCTCCACCTTGATCGTCTCGATGGCCGGCCCGCGCAGCCGCAGCGCATCCACGCGCACTCCGTCGTTGCCGCCCTGCGTGGCCTGGATCTGCAAGCTGCGCGTCAGCGAGTCCGGGTTATATTGCAGCGCAATCACGCTCAGCACCACGGAGGTATCCGGGTCCATCGTGACGATGCCGCCTTTGATCAGCCGCGGCGAAAGGGGTGTGCCGGTGGTCATTGAATGCTCCGTGCTCTCCTGCTGGCGGTAAATACAACGAAGATCGCGCGCTTACTTCCGGTAGGCGTCCAACTGTTTGCCGGTCTGGATCTGATTCAGGGTCCACCGCTCTCCGTCGATGCCTCCCTTGATGCCAACGGCATCGAACTTCAAAACGCGATTCTTTGCGGTGGGATCGAAGGCCTCCTGTATGGCGCGTTCCGCGGCGATATTGGCGCGCAGCACATTGCCTGAATTTCCGTTGGAACTCCTGTCAAGCAGCTCGTAGAAATCCATATGGTCGTAGATCTCCCTCTGCGGCGCGGGTGTGACCTGGAGCTCGATGATGTGATCGACCTCCATCGGCGAACTGGCGCCCGTGGGTGTCCAGTTGGGAATGCGGATGAGCGCCTCGCCGGCTTCGCCCGTCAGGCCCAGCGCATGGCCGCGATCATAGACGGACCGCGGAATCGCATGCGAGGCCCCAAGCCGGAGGCTGTTGTTCCATTTGTCGCGTTGCGCCGGCGAGCCGCGATCATAGTTTGGGTCGGATTCAAGCTGGCCCAGCAGGCTGCGATAGCGCGGCAGGTGAATCGACTTCTGCTTGGGGAGATTCAGCACAAAGGGCGGACGCGGTTTCCTCGGGGCGGGTGGATTGGGGACTGGCACCGGGACAGGTACCGGCGCGGACGACGGCCCGGTGGCGATATGCGTTACCGTTCCCGCCGCCACGGCCGCTGCCGCGGCTGCCGTTCTGCCCGCTCCTGGGGCCGCCGCGGGAACAGGTGGAACCACGACCGGCGTGGGTACGGGGACGGGCACGGGAGGGGCCACGGGGACCGGTGGAGGGACAGGCACGGGCGCCGGAACCACCGGATTGGGCACGGAACGAAGCACGATCTTGGGAGCCTGCTCCGCGTCCTGCGCGGCAGCCTGCGCCAGGGCTGTTGCCCGGCCGCCTGAACTGCCCACCGAACCGCCGCTCGTGCCGGCCTTGGCCGCCGCGGCTGCCTTGGTCGCGGTTGTGGCCCGCGCCGGAGTCGTTTGCCCGCCCCCCTGGAGACCACGCAGCGCCGGTCGCGATGCTCTTGCGGCCTTCGCTGCTGCCTCGGCCGCTTCCGCCGCCTTGGCCGCCTCGGCTGCCTTGGCTGCCTTGGCCGCAACCTCCGCTGCCTCGGCTGCCTTGGCTGCTTCCGCCGCCTTGGCCGCTGCCGCCGCTGCCTCGGCCGCCTTGGCTGCTTCAGCCGCCTTGGCCGCCGCCGCTGCCGCATCGCCCCCTTCCGATCCGAGCTTCGCGGCAGTGCCTGCCTTTCCGGCGGAGACGGCGAAGGTGCCGATCAGCGCAATGAGCTGTCCCGTCAGTTCGCCGATCATCAGGCTCTGGCGCTCGGACGAAGCCTTCCCAAAGCGTTCCAGCCAGTCCTTGACTAAAAACTTCACCGCGCCGGGCAGGCCCTTGAATGTATTGACGATCGCGTCCCAGTCCTGCTTGGCCGCATCGAAGTTGGTAAAGAATCCCGAGATGACGTCAAAGAGCACCTTGCCAACGCCCAGGATCAGCGTCACCAGCCCCTGCACCATATCCGCCACGCCCTCACCGGCGCCGACGATGATGCCGATCACTGCCAGTACCACGGCAAAGACGGCTCCAATGACGACATCCGCGATGTCGATCAAGGTCGAGGCCCCGCTCTGCATGCTGGCCGGCAGCTTCGCGGCCAGCGAGCGAAGAAGGTTGATCGAGACCTGCGTGGTCTTGCGCGCTCCGTTCACCAGTCCCTTGTAGGCAGCCTCCTTGATTTCCGCGTAGGAGAGCCGCTGCACAACCGGCTGGTGAAGCGGTGTGGCGCGCGCCAGGACGCCGGCTCGCCGGCCGCCATCCTGCGTGGAAGAATCCAGCAGCGAGGCGTTTGCCGCGCGGTCCGCGGCCGACTCGTGCGCGTTGCCTTGTTCGCCCATCGGCAGCCGGGAAGCGCTGGGAGGCGAAGCGTGCTGTTGCTGAACGACATGCGCCAACTCGTGCGCCAGCAGCCTGCGCCCGCCGGGCGACTGCGGCATATACCGGCCTTGATCGAAGACGATCTTCTCGCCCACCGTGTAGGCCCTGGCGGAAACCGCGCGCGCCGATGCCGCCGCGGCGCTGTCGTTGAAGATGCGCACGCCGCTGAAGTCATGGCCGAAACGCGACTCCATGAAGCCGCGCGTTGCGCCGTCCAGCGGCTGTCCAGCGCCGCGCAGCACATGGTGCACCGCGGGCGGAGCGATCGCCGCCGATGCGCCCGATCCGTGCGCCTCGCGCTGGAGCGGCGCATGCGTGCCGATCCCCGACAGCGACCAGGCCGCATGCGCCGTCTTCCCCTGGACAACCTGCTCGGCGGCGCGCTCCGCCTCCCGCTCATAAGAATCCCTGGGCTTGTTGACGCGCAGCGCGCGGCCGCTCGCGCGCGCCGGGGCGGCGGACTTCACATCGTGCGCCAGCGCGGCAATGCTCATGGCCGCATCCCCTTTCCGATGGCCTTGGCCACGCCTTTGCCCAGCGCGCGCGCTCCGGCCATGCCCGGTTCCATCGCCACTCTGCCCAGCCGCAAGACCGGCGTGCGGCGCGAGCGCATCATCGCCGCGCGCATCGATGGATCGGCCAGCAACCGCGCCAGCTCGGTCTTCAATCCATCCGCCAGCGCGTGCTTGTCCGCCGGGTCAATGCCGCGCAGCACCAGCCGGTCGATCCGCAGGGTCACCGGGGGGCTCATACCCACCCCCGAATCTCGGACTCGACCAGCGGCCGCTCCGTCTTGATGGCCTCGCTGCGCGTCGCCTCCAGCACCTCGGACATGCGCACCGCTCCGCTCCGCCCGGCGGCCAGAAACGCCGCATTCAACGCGATGTTGCGGATGCTGCCGCCGGCCATATTCAGGCTCGACAGCCGCTTCGCATCCAGCCCTTCGGTCGGGGTATCGGCCGGGAAGGCGCGCTTCCAGATCGCCTCGCGCTGTTCGGCGTCGGGAAAGGGAAAGTCCACAATAAAGCGCAGCCGCCGCTGGAAGGCCTTGTCCAGCGCGGCCTTCATGTTGGTGGTCAGCACGGCCAGCCCCTCGAAGCTCTCCATGCGCTGAAGCAGATAGCCGACCTCGATATTCGCGTAGCGGTCGTGGCTGTCCTTGACCTCGGCGCGCTTGCCGAAGAGCGCGTCGGCCTCGTCGAAGAGCAGCAGCGCGCCGCCCGTCTCGGCGGCGTCGAAGACCTGGCGCAGATTCTTCTCCGTCTCGCCAATGTACTTGCTCACCACCGCCGAGAGGTCGATGCGATACAGGTCCAGCCCCAACGCGCGCGCCAGCACCTCGGCCGCCAGCGTCTTGCCGGTGCCGCTGGGACCGGCAAAGAGCGCGCTCAAGCCCAGCCCGCGCCGCCCGCGCTCCGCGAATCCCCACTGCTCGTAGACCTGTAGCCGGTGCCGCGACTGCGACGCCAGTTGTTCCAGCATCCGCATCTGCAACTCGGGCAGCACCAGATCCTGCCATCCCGCCTTGGGCACAATCCGCTGCGCCAGCGACTCCAGCCGCGGCCGCGCCACCATCTTGCAGGCCGCCCACAGAGCCTCCGGCGGCGTTGACTTCGCCAGCCGCGCTATCGTCTCCGCGCTCAGCCGGAACTGCGCGGCCACCTGGTCGAGTTCAGCCGGCGGAGCCTCGCTCTTCTCGTCCAGCATCACCTTCCACATCTGCAACTGCCCCCGCGGCTCGGCCTTGTTGACCTCCAACTGGCGCAGCGCGCGGTGCATCCGCAGCGGCTCGCGGCTGGCAATCACCAGCGGCCCGTCCAGCCGCTCGGCCATGCGGCGCGCCGTGGCTCCCGGCGTCTCATCCTCCCACTGCAGCAGCAGCATGGCCGGCAGCAGAATCGCTTCGCGCCTCCACAGCGTGAAGAACTGCTCCATCTCCGCGCCGGCGGCCGGCGTGTCTTCGATGCGCAGCACATAGAGCGTGCGCCCCACCTGGCGCGCCAGCAGTGAGGCGATCGCCTCCTGGCCCTGCGCATCGTCGCCAAACAGATGTACGGCAAAGCCCGAGGCGCTGGTCTCGCGCTCCGCCTCGACGACCTCCGCCGCCATCCGCCACTGCTCTTCAGAGAGCCATGCGGAGCGCTCCCGGCGCTCAACGATTCCTTCCAGCCGCCGGTCCAGTTCATTCACCCCGGCCAGATAATGCAGCACGCGCTCATCGATGCGCAGCGGCGCGGCCATCAGCCCTTCGGCCGTCTCCACCTCGATCAGCCGGTGCCGGCGCAGCGGCGCCGACGGCGCCAGCGCCGCCCAGTGCGCATCCGCCAGCACGGCCATTGCCAGCCCGAAGGTCACCGGGCTGCGCGCCGAGCCTCCGGAGAGCTCCGCGCAGCGCTCCGCCAGCGCCGGCTCCATCTCCACGCCCGCGCACAGCAGCAGCAGCTCGCGCTCGAAGAGATTCAGCCCGAAGGCCGACCCCAGCACGTCGATCGCCGGCGGCTGCTCCCACTCCTCGTCCTCAAACAACTCGCCGCTCTCCGGCACGCGCTCATCGCCCAGCCGTCGGCGCAGCGCCGTGAACGCGCGCACCAGCGCCAGGCGATTCTGCTCGGCCCAGCTTCTCTGGCTGGTGCTTGCGCTGGTCATAGCAGCACCACCCATGGACCGGCAAAGGTGGGCGGGAAGGGAGCCCAGTTCACCTGCACCTGGCTGGTGACGCCATCCACCACCAACCGTCCTAGCAGGTTGGTGGGCGGCAGAGTGCCGGCCGGCAGCCCCGCGTCGAACTGGAAGGTGAGCTCGGTGACCTGGCCGGTAAACGACTGCGCCGGCGCGTTCTTGCTGACCAGCGGCGCGGTTTGCGTGCTCAGGGCCAGCCACACGCTCTGTCCCTCATAGACAACCGGCGCGATGCCGGTCACCGTCACCGAAATCAGATTCGTGCCGCTGACCGCCGTTGCAGTAATCGACTGCGACGGCAGCGTGGGAGCGATGGCCAGCGGAAGCGTGTTCGAGGTTTGCATCGAGTACGTGCCGGTGGGATCGAGAAACTCGACGGCGAGGTCATAGACGCCGGCCGGATACACCTGCGCGGTCTCCAGCGGCAGCGTAAAGTTGAGCCCGCCGCCCGGCGCCGCACTGGTCTTCAAAGGCAACTGGACGCCGTAGCGCTGGTTGCTGACCATCACCTGGGACGCGCCGGTCAGGTTGCTGCCCATCACCGTCACCGTATCGCCCGGCAGCGCCGCCGTCTGCTGATTCAGATACTTGAGGCTGTCGATCTGCGCCACCACCATTGGCTGCGCCGTAAACGCTGCCCGCAGGGCCGGCAGCGCCAGGCTCGCCGGGTTCTGCGGCTGCATCAGCAGCACCGCAACCTGAAAGGGATACGTCAGCCGGTAGTCGGCCTTCAGCGCCGTCCACAGCCACGCCATCTCTTCCCGGCCCAGCGGCTCCGGGGTGATCTTGATCATCTCGATCTGGTCGGCCAGGCCGGTGCCCGAGAGATAGGGCGAGATGGTATTGTTCGGGAACGGCCCCGGATGCCCAGGGCTCTTGGTCAGCTCGGCCAGCACCGCGGCCACATCGCCGCGGCTCAGCACCGGGCACTCGTGCAGCAGCATCAACGCATAGCCGAGCAGCGCTTCGGCCTGCCAGTCGCTGGTGCCGTAGGCGGTCAGCAGATAGTGCAGGTTCAGCGCCAGCGGCGGATTCGTCAGCCAGCGCGTGCCATCGCCGCTGAACGAGGCAAACTCCGCGTTGCGCCACGCCGCGTTGTGCGTCACCTGGTGCAGAAAGAGATTCACCTGGTTCTCGGCATCGCTCGGGCCGCTCAGCGCGCTCAACGCCTGGTCCGGCGCCACGCACGAGACTTTGACCGGCTGCGGCAGGCCCACCGCCGTGGCGTACATATAGGTCAGGTAGTACTGCAACGTTGCGGTAACCGCCGAGATGGCCAGCGCATTGCTCATCGTGACCGCCCCTCATGCCGCTTCAGATACGCTTCCAGCGACTCGCCACGCTGCGTCCTGGCGGGCGCCGCGCGCTGCGCCTGCGGTGGAACGGCGATCACCTCGATGCGCCCGATGTGAATCTGAATCTCCTCGGAGGCGCGCGCGCCCATCGCCGGCAGCGTCGCCGCCACCGGCTTTAGAACCGCTTCCCGGCTCGCCGCGGCCTCTTGACGAGCGGGAACCTCTGCAATTCTCACGCCCGGCGCGGACGGAACCGGTTGGAGTCCGGCGCTCTGCTCTGCCGATGGCGGAGCCGGCGCCGAAGCTTCGCCGCCTTCCACACGCTCCGGGCGCGCTGCGATCTTCTTCTCGATTGCGCCTTCTTCCATGGCCTGCGCGGGCGTTGTGGACTGCCTCCATCCGGCAACCAGCGGGACAAACTCCCCGCGCGGCGCGATCGAGGCAATGGGCCCCGGAATCGGCGGCTGCGCCGGCTGTGTCTGCGTCCCTCCCGATGAAGATGCCTTCTGCCCCTCGGCTGGCAGGGGAGTCACCTGAGGCCGCGCATCAGCGCGCGCCCCGGGCTTCGGCTGCTCTCGCGTTTCCGCTGCCGGCCGCGCATGGGAAGCCTCGTCGTGCCTGTCGACAAGCAGTTCCACCACGCCGGACTCAGGCACGCCGGGCTCCGCCACGCCGGGCTCCGGCCGCGGTTCATGACGCTGCTCCTTGGCAAAGATTCCGCCCACCAGCGGATGCACTGCGCGGGAGGGCCATGCGGCGCTGGCGGCCAGGCGTTGCAGATATCCGCTCATCCGCGCACCATCTCCAGGTAAAACTCCCGCCGCGCCGGAGTGAGCCGCAGAATCTCGCTCTCGCTCCAGCCGTACGCCGAGGCCAGCTCATGCACTTCGGCCAGCACGCGCCGCGCGCGCGCCTCCATCTCCGACCACACAAACGACGCCAGATCGAGGCTCTCGGCAAACCCCTCGCCGCAGCTCGGGCAGGCAAAGCCGATGCGTATCTCCGCCAGCGGATCGGCCTCCGCCAGCCGCTCGCCGGCCGCCTCGATCTCCGCCTCGCTCCACGCCGCGCGGCCGGCCGCATTCAGCCTCTGAAGCAGGCTCTGCGCCGCCTGCCTTGCATCCATCGCGCCGGTCAGGGCAGCCAGATCGCGGCTGGTGGGCAGGCGGAAGCGCTCCCCATCCACCTCCACGGTGGCCTCCTGCTCCTCGTTGAACTGCTCCGCCAGCGTGCGCCCGTCCAGCTCGAACTCCAGCTTCTCGGCGCACCGCGGGCAGGCCGTCCAGCCGCGCAGCCAGCCGCCGAAGACGCGCCCATGCAGCTCCACCAGCGCCCGGTTGCGCCGCCCCAGCGGCCAGTCGGCAACGTTTTCCCGCTCCTCGGGAGATACCGCCCCCACGGCCAGTACTCCCTGGTCGAGTGGGTGCAGCGACCGCCCGGTCTCCCACAGTGCGAGAAGATCGGTTTGGGTTAGGCTTCGCATTGTCTAGGTCGCAAAGACGCTCAGCGTCGGCTCGGCCGGCGCCTGCACGCTGGTATCGCGCTCCCAGCCCTCGTTCTCGATCTTGATGTGCTCGATCGCAATGGCATTGGCATTCGCATCCAGATCCGGCATCGCCTGGTACTCCGAGACCCAGCAGCGGTAGATCTTGTAGGCCATCACCAACTGCCCCGCCTCGTTGTAGAACTCCAGATAGAGGTCCTTGCGGAAATTCGCCAGCGACACCTCGCTGCCCAGCCCCGCGCCGTAGTTCCACACCAGTCCCGCCCAGTCGTGGAAGTTCATATCGCAGGTCAGCCCGCGCTCCAGCGTGATCGCTTCGTACTTCTGACGCCCGGGCGACTTGTGCGATGTCGACGGATCGCCGCCGCTGCGGTGCTCGACCACCTCGGTAGTCCGCTTCAGGCTGCTCATCTTGCTCACCGCGGCCACATACTGCCCGTCCCACTTCAGCCGGAACTTGAAGTTCTTGTAGGGGTCCAGCCGCGTCGGGCTGGCCGGAAACATAGCCATGACATCTCTCCTTG
>Ga0326728_10026669_pt1 | contig 10194 bp, 9 predicted proteins | sample MB3enrmetagenome_FD_207602 | JGI IMG/M metagenome (GOLD analysis project Ga0326728, IMG submission 207602) | Lab enriched peat soil microbial communities from McLean, Ithaca, NY, United States - MB31MN | ecosystem: Environmental > Terrestrial > Soil > Wetlands > Peat | place: USA: New York... | reverse complement strand
CGGTGGCCGGAATATGGCATAGAGGCTAGAGATGAGTCATGAGTGATGAGCCTTAATAGAGACGCCGGCCCTCTGGAACCGGCTGTCCGGGTGAATCAGTAGCCGGAGGTAGGAAGTCAGATGCCGGAAGAAGCGGAGCAAGCCTTAAAGACCAACAATGGAGATGATCAAATCCGGCGTCCGCCATGGGTGGTGGCCATAACCGGGGCCAGCGGCACGATTTATGCTAAAAGGCTGATCGAAGCCCTCAGGCTTCAGGGAGAGACGATCTCCCTGGTGATCTCCGGTCCCGGCAGGCGAGTGGCCAAGGAGGAGTTGGGCTGGGCCTTGACCGGCGATATCCGGGATGACGCGGAGCGCATCCGGAGCTATTGCGGTTACACTGCGGACGAGGCCGGGTTGTCGTGCTATGATTGGCAGGACATTGGATGCTGCCTGGCCAGCGGCTCCTTCCGGACCAGGGGCATGTTCGTGATCCCCTGCACCATGGCCACCCTGGCGGGGATTGCTGCCGGAAGCTCAGGCAACCTGATCGAGCGGGCCGCCGACGTCACAATCAAAGAGAGACGGCGGTTGATCCTGGTGCCGAGGGAGACCCCGCTCAGCCCGATTCATCTCAGAAATATGCTGACCCTGGCCGAACTGGGCATTGACATCGTTCCGCCGATGCCGGCCTTCTATTTCGGGCCGGGCAGCCTTGACGACCTGGTCGATTTCTTTGTCAGGAGAGTGCTGGCGGTGGCCGGGATAAAAACAATAATGAGTAACGAGTAATTGATGAAGGACTCTGAGGCAAAAGGTGGGGACTGGCCTTTACGTTAGGAAAGGGGTCCCCATCACCCATCACTCATCACTGAATTGATGGTGGTTAGATGTTTGCACCGGAATTGTTAAAAGATATTAATAAAGATCTGTCCAGCGTGGAGGCGGAATTGAGCAGATATGCCGTGGATTCGTCCACCCTGCTCGGTGAAGCATCCAGCCACCTGGTGGCGGCAGGCGGGAAAAGGCTGCGGCCTGTTTTTGTGCTGCTGTCCGGCAGGCTTTTTGGCGGATCGCTGGACCAACTGCTGCCTCTGGCCGTTGCCTCCGAGCTGTTCCATATGGCGACCCTGGTCCACGATGACGTGATCGATGAGGCTGACCTGCGCCGGAAGTTGCCCACGGTGCGCGCCGAGTGGGGGGATGCCGTGGCCCTCTGCACCGGAGATTACCTCTTTGCACAGGCACTGCTGCTCATAACCAGGCACAGCAATGAGCGGATCTCCCGCATCCTGGCCGAAGTCTCCATGGGGATGTGCCAGGGAGAGATCGAGCAGATTGATACTGCCGGCAGGATCGACCAGAGCGTGCGGACTTACCTGCGCCGGATCAAGAGAAAGACCGCCATGCTGATTTCGGCCTGCTGTCTGATCGGGGCCCTGACCGCCGGGGCAGATGACGATTCGGCCAGGCATATGAAGCAGTATGGACATTATCTCGGGATGGCTTTCCAGATCACCGACGATATCCTGGATTTCGAAGCCAGCGAGGCGGTCTTTGGCAAACCGGTCGGAAATGACCTCAGGCAGGGGATCTTCACCCTGCCGGTGTTCTATGCCTTGAATGACCGGAGCCTGGGGCCGGAGCTTGCCCGGCTGATCTTCAAACCGGACAAGGATGACGCTGACTGGAAGGCCGGAATACAACTGATCAGGCAGTCAGGCGCCCTGGATCAGTCCAGGATGATCTGCAATCGTTACCTCCGGAAAGCGAGACAGCAGCTTTCGCTCTTGCCCGACCTCAAGGAACGACGCATCTTAGCCGAACTGACCGAGTTTGTAGAAAAGCGCGAGTTCTAGCAGGCGCACGGAGGACCGATCCATGCCGGAGGACGAACAGGACAATTCCACTCCCCAGAAGATGCCTCTGCTGGGTCATCTGGAAGCGCTGCGCAAGGTGATCATGGTATCCGTGATCGCCATCCTGGTCACCAGCGTGGCGGCTTTTACCTACATAGATACTTTTCTTGACATCATCCTCAAGCCGGCTAATGCGCTGCACCTGAAACTGGTTTATACGGGGGTGACGGAGGGGATTTTCTTCAAGCTGCATATCGCTCTGGTATTCGGCGCTATGGCAGCGTCGCCCATCTTGCTGTGGCAGTTCTGGCGCTTCCTGGTCCCAGCCCTGTACCCGAACGAGAGAAAGTATATTGCCAGGCTGGTTCCCATCTCCATCCTGCTGTTCCTGGGCGGGGTGGTGGCTGCCTATTTCACCATCCTGCCCTTTCTGTTGGAGTTTTTAATCAAGTATTCCAACGAGTTTACGGCGCTGATCACTATCAGCAATTATCTATCATTTACCGAACACCTGCTGATTCCCTTTGGTTTACTGTTTGAATACCCGTTGCTGGTCTACTTCCTGGCCAAGATGGGAATCCTTACTCCGAAAGTGTTGATCAAATACCGCAAGTACTCCATCGTTGGGATCGTGATTATCGCGAGTATTCTCACGCCCTCTCCCGACCCCTTCTCAACGATCATTGTAGCCGCCCCGATGCTGGTCCTGTATGAAATAGGCGTCATCGTGGCGAGGATCGTCTACCGGAAGAAACGCCAGCTCGATCAACTGGCGGATGAACAGGGATGATGAGAATGGAAGCTCTTTACCCGGTTTATTTAAAGCTTGCCGGACAGGAATGCCTGGTGGTGGGCGGGGGAACCGTGGCCCGGCGCAAGATTGCCGGGTTGCTGGGCTGTGGAGCGGCAGTGACGGTGGTCAGCCCGGGCTTGACGCCGGAGTTAAAAGAGGCGGCCGCCCGAGGCGATTTTTGTTATAATGAACGGGAGTTTGAGGATGGCGATCTGTCTGGTAAATCCCTGGCGATCGCCGCAACCGCAGACTCTGGATTGAATGCCCGGATTGCGATCATCTGCCAGCAGCAGGGAATTCCCGTCAATGCGGTGGACAACCCCGGTCTCAGCACCTTTTTTGTGCCTTCCGTAGTAAGGCGCGGGCCGCTGTGCATCAGCATCAGCAGCGGAGGCGGCAGCCCGATGCTGGCCCGGCGCATCCGGGAAGACCTGGAGGGGCAGTTTGGCCCGGCCTTCGCAGAGATCGCCGCCCTGCTGGGTGAACTGCGACGCCGCAGCCAGGAGCACCTGCCGGACGGGGACGAACGCCGGCAGTGCTGGGAGGCGATCGTTACTCCGGAGTTGCTGGCGTTGCTCAAGGCAGGCCAGACGGAGATTGCCAGAAAGCAGGTGGAAATGGCATGTACCTCGTTGCTGTCGGAATAAATCACCATACGGCGCCGGTTGAAGTGAGGGAAAAACTCGCCTTCGGCAAGGCGGGGCTGGAGGCCGCGGTCGAGGACCTCCGGCGTCTGGCCGTACTCGAGGGTTTTGTGGTGGTTTCCACCTGCAACCGGACGGAGATCTACGCGGCGGTCGGGCAGATCCAGGAAGGCCTGGCGGCAGTGGGCGACTTCTTGTGCCGCAAGGCCGGCCTTGACCTGGAGGCCGGCCGGCAGTACTTTCAGAGGTGGTCCTGCTACGAGGTGATCAACCACCTGTTCCGGGTGGCGGCCGGCCTCGACTCGATGATTCTGGGTGAGACGGAGATCCTCGGGCAGATTCGTGATGCCTATGATAACGCCTGCCGTCTGAAGACCGGAAACAAGATCATCAATACCCTGTTCCAGGAAGCGATCCGGGTGGGGAAGCGGGTACGCACCGAGACCGGGATCGACCAGCACCCGGTCTCCATCAGCTATGCCGCCGTGGAACTGATCAGACAGGCCCTGGGCGATCTCCAGGGCCGCACCGTGATGATTATCGGGGCGGGAGAGATGGGGGAGCTGACCTTGAAACACCTGCTGTACCATGGGGTCAGCACTGTCCTGGTCTCCAACCGCTCCTTCCAGCGGGCGGAGGCGCTGGCCGGGATCTATGGGGGGGAAGCGATCCACTACGACGAATTCTTCTCCCAGTTGCCGAGGGCCGATATCGTGGTCAGTTGCACCTCGGCGACCCACTTTGTGATCACGGCGGAAAAAGTGCGCTCGGCCCTGGAGGACAGGGACGGCAGACCGCTGTTCTTTGTCGATATTGCCGTGCCCAGGGATATCGAGCCGGAAGCCGGCCGGATTCCCGGCGTCTTCCTCTACGACATCGACGACCTGGAACAGGTAGTGCTGGGACAGATGGAGGAGCGGAAAGAAGCCGCCCTGGTGGCTGAGGCGATCATCAAGGAGGCCGTGGAGGAGTTCTTGCTGTGGCTGAGCAGCCTATCGGTGATTCCCACGATCAGAGCGCTGCGGCAGAGGGCGGAACAGCTCCGGGACGAGGAGCTGCAGACCTACTTGCCGCGCCTGGGAAAACTGGACCCTAAAAAGGAAAAGCTGATCCGCAGCCTGGCCAGCTCCCTGATGAACAAGTTTCTGCACATTCCGATCGTGCGCCTGAAGGAGTATGCCGGTGGTCATGAGGGGCATCTGTACAGTATGGTGCTGGAGAAACTGTTCGATCTATCCCCGGAAATTACTCTGGGCGACCGGCGCCAGGAGGGCGAGGATGAGATGAGTTGGGCGAGAGCCGCCCGGGAGACGGGCCGATGAGAATATTGAAAGCCGGAACCAGGGGTAGCCTGCTGGCGCGTCGCCAGACCGCCTGGGTGAGCCAGAAAATTAGGGATAAGTTTCCTGAATATCAGATTGAAGAGCAGATTGTCTCGACCAAGGGAGATCTCCATCCCGACACGCCCCTGTCAAAGCTGCCGCAGATCGGCGAGAAGGGGCTGTTCACCAGGGAGCTCGAAGCTGCTCTTGGCAGCGGAGCGATCGATCTGGCCGTGCACAGCCTGAAGGACCTGCCAACCGATCTCGACCTGCAGGAGATAGCAATCACAGATACGGTAAGAAGGGGGCTGCAGAGCCTGCCTGCAGGACTGACGGTCGGCGCAGTTCCCGAGCGCGTCAATCCTCTCGATGCCCTGGTCACCAGGGAAAGGCGGGGGCTGGACGATCTGTCCCCCGGGGCGGTGATCGGGACGAGCAGTCTTCGCCGGGCGGCGCAGATCCGCCGGTTCTACCCGGGGCTGGAGATCATCGATATCAGGGGCAATCTGGATACCAGGCTGCGCAAGTTGGAACGGGGCCAGGTCGATGCCCTGATCCTGGCGGCTGCCGGTCTGGAGCGTTTGGGCTGGAAACAGGAAGAATACTTTCTGATCTCGCCGGACACCTGTCTGCCGGCGCCCGGCCAGGGGGCGTTGGCCGTGGAGATCCGGGAGGATGACGACTTGATGAGACGGTTGTGCAGCGAGGTCCTGGAAGACCGGCAGGCCCGCCTTGCCGTCACTGCCGAACGGGCCTTTCTGGCCGGCCTGGGCGGCGGGTGCCAGGTGCCGGTGGGAGCGCTGGCCCTGGTCACTGAGGATCGACTCAGGCTGCAAGGTATAGTCATCCGGGTGGACGGCCAGAAGTGGCTCAGCGGCCAGGTGGAGGCCAGTCTGCTGGGCGTTGGCGGGGAAGGCGGACAACAGGCGGCTTTCCAGGCCGGGATTGACCTGGCCAACAGGCTGCTGGAGCAGGGCGCCCAGGAACTGCTCGGCAGCCGGCCGTAGGAGTTGGTGATTGCCGCCAGGCCTGGTTGAGTGGGCAATCATCCGGGAAAGGACCCATGATAGAAAATGAGCAATGACTCAGCACGCATTAATCGCGCTCAGCGCTCAACACCGGATCAAAAGGGGGTCGTCTACCTGGTGGGCGCCGGCCCCGGCGACCCCGCACTGCTGACTCTGAAGGGACAGTGGTGCCTGGAGCAGGCCGATGTGGTGGTTTATGACCGCCTGGTCTGCGAATATCTGCTCACTTTTTGCCGGGAGGATGCCGAGTTTGTTTACGTGGGCAAGGAGACGGACCACCACACCCTGACCCAGGAGCAGATCAACCGGGTTTTGGCAGACCGGGCGCTGCAGGGGAAGACCGTCTGCCGGCTGAAGGGGGGCGACCCCTTCCTGTTTGGCCGCGGCGGTGAGGAGGCGGCGCACCTGGCGGCTTCAGGCATCCGCTACGAGGTGGTGCCGGGGGTTACTGCGGCTCTATCCGTACCGGCCTATGCCGGCATTCCGGTGACGCACCGCGATTACGCCTCCTCCCTGACCATTGTCACCGGGCACCGGCGCAAGGGTGGGGAAGAGAGCGTTCTGACCGGTCTTCATGGTCAGGGAGGAACAGCCGTCTTCATGATGGGCTATGAAAACCTGGAGGCGATCCGGGAGGAACTGCTGGCGCGGGGATGGAGTCCCGGGACCCCGGCCGCCCTGATCCAGTGGGGAACCAGGGCCGGGCAGCAGACGGTGGCCGGCACCCTGGACAACCTGCAGCAACGGGCCCGGGTGGCCGGGATCGGCTCTCCGGCCGTGCTGATCGTGGGCAGAGTGGTGGAGTTGCGGCAGCACTTGCACTGGCGGGAGATGCTGCCGCTGTTCGGGAAGCGCATCCTGATCACCAGGGCGATCCCTCAGGCTCACGAATTGGCCGCGAGGATCATCGCCCTGGGTGGCGAGCCCCTCTGCCTGCCGGTGTTGGAGTTGCAGCCGCCCCGGGACCCGGCGCCGCTCGATCGCGCCCTGGACAGCCTGGACCGCTATCAGTGGGTGATCTTCACCAGCGCCAACGGGGTGGCCTTCTTTATGAAAAGGCTGCAGGAGCGCGGCCTCGATATCCGGGCGATTCGCGGCAGCCTGGCGGCTATCGGTCCGGGAACCGGGAAGGCGCTGGCCGGTTATGGCCTCAGAGTCGCCTTCACGCCGGAGCAGTACCGGGCGGAAACGCTCCTCGACGGCTTGCTGGGGGTGATCGCCCCCGGTAGCAGGGTGCTTCTGCCCAGGGCGGCGGAGGCCAGGAATGTTCTGCCGGATGGCCTGCGGGCGGGAGGAATCCTGGTGGACGTGGCGCCGTCCTACCAGACGGTCTCCGGGGGAGCCAGGCACAAGCGGCTGCTCCAGGAGGCCCTGCAGGGGCGGGTGGACTATCTCACCTTCACCAGCTCGTCGGCAATCAGAAATTTTAAGAATCTTTTTGAGGAAGCAGAGCTGGCAGGCCTGCTATCCCGGAGCAGGGTGGCCTGCATCGGACCGGTGACTGCGGCCACTGCTGCGTCGATCGGGATGCGGGTAGACCTGGTGGCGGAGGAATACACCGGCGATGGCCTGCTGGAGGCGATCATCGAGGAGCTGGGAGCCAGGAGACAGGAGCCGGAATAGAAAGGGGAAGAATTCTGCATACTGACTCCTGAATTCTGAATACTGTGCTCAACAAATCAATATTTGATGATTGAACATTCAAGATCGAGAGAACAATCTTGGGCTGGAGGCGAAAAGATGTTTCCGGAAACACGTTTGCGGCGCCTGCGGGAGAGCAGACCCTTGCGGGATATGCTCCAGGAGACCAGATTGATGGTCCAGAACCTGATCTATCCGCTCTTTGTGCAGGAAGGGGCCGCCGGAAGGGTGGCGGTCGACTCCATGCCGGGTGTCCACCGCCTGTCGACCGATCTGCTGCTTGAAGAAGTCGAAGCTGCTTGCCGCCAGGGGATTAAGGCGGTTTTGCTGTTCGGTGTGCCGGAGACCAAGGACGAGGCTGCCAGTTCGGCCTATGACGATCAGGGTATCGTCCAACAGGCGGTGCGCCTGCTTAAGGCTTGTTTTCCCGATCTGCTGGTGATCACTGACGTCTGCCTGTGCGAGTATACGAGTCACGGGCATTGCGGCATGGTCAAAGACGGGCGGATCGACAACGATGCTACCTTGCCGTTGTTGGCTCAGACGGCGCTCTCCCATGCCAGGGCCGGCGCCGATATCGTCGCTCCCTCGGATATGATGGACGGCCGGGTGCGGGCGATCAGGGACAAGCTGGATTACAACGGATTTTCCGGGACCGTCATCCTCTCCTATGCGGCCAAGTTTGCCTCGGCGTTTTACGGACCCTTCCGGGATGCCGCCGGATCGGTACCGGCCTTCGGAGACCGCCGCACCCACCAGATGAATCCGGCCAACCGCAGGGAGGCGCTCCAGGAGGTGCTGTCCGACCTGGAAGAGGGGGCGGACATGGTCATGGTGAAGCCTGCTCTGGCCTACCTCGATCTGGTCCGGGAGGTCCGCGACACGGTGCTGTGCCCGGTGGTTGCCTACAACGTCAGCGGTGAGTACTCGATGGTCAAGGCGGCGGCGGCCCGGGGATGGGTCGATGAGCGGCAGATCGTCTTGGAGATCCTGACCGGAATCAAACGGGCCGGCGCCGACCTGATTATCACCTATCATGCCAAAGATGTGGCCTCCTGGCTGAACAGCCAGCAGTGCGGAGAATAGAATGACAGAAGATTTATCGGCGGGATCAGGGCCTGGCAAGAGATCGGGGACGCCTTCGGCGGCCTTCGAGTTTCAGTTGAAAGAAGGCGTGACGTGAGATGAGCGAGAACTTGGCGCGCAGCATTCAGCACTCATCACAGAGGGGTGGGGTGCTGGTCTCGTGGAACACGACCAATGCCTGCAACCTCCAGTGCAGTCACTGCTACCGCAACGCTGGCCAGATGGCGCCGGAAGAACTCAGCTTTGAAGAGGGCTGCCAGCTCCTGCAGGGGGTAAAACGGGCCGGGTTTCGGGTCATCGTCTTCAGCGGCGGTGAGCCGCTGCTGCGTCCGGATATCTTTGAACTGATCGCCTATGCCAGGTCGCTGGGGCTCCGGCCGGTCTGCGGCACCAACGGGGTGCTGCTGACCCCGGAGACTGTCGCCAGGCTCAAGGAAGCCGGCACTGCCGTGGTGGGGATCAGCCTGGATAGCATCGACCCTGAAAAACACGACCATTTCCGGGGAGTGGACGGCTCCTGGCAGGCGGCCCTGGACGGCGCCGCCAACTGCCGGGCGGCGGGTCTGCCCTTTCAGTTGCATACTACGGTATTCCCCTGGAACTACCAGGAAATCGAGGCCTTGAACGACCTGGCCGTCGAGATCGGCGCCCGGGGCCACCACGTCTTTTTCTTCGTTCCCACTGGGCGGGGCCGGGGGCGAGAAGAGACAATCGAACCGGGGCTCTCGGAAGACTTGCTGGCCCGTCTGCTGGAGCGACAGGCCCGGCTGCCGATCGAAATCAAGCCTACCTGCGCTCCCCAGTTCCTCAGGGTGGCCCGGCAGAAACGGTTGCCGTCGCGTTTCCAGCGGGGCTGCCTGGCGGGGATCTCTTACTGTATCGTCGGGCCCCAGGGGGATGTCTATCCCTGCCCCTACCTGGATTTGAAGATCGACAGCATCAGACGGCAGCCGTTCGACGAGATCTGGAAAAACAACGAGGTCTTTCTGAAACTCCGCACCGAGCAGTACGAGGGATACTGCGGCATCTGCGCCTATCGCGGCCTGTGTGGCGGCTGCCGGGCGCGTTCCTATGCAGAAACAGGAGACAATTACATGGGGGAGGACCCGCTCTGCCTCTACAAGGATGAGCAGGAAGATCAGATCCGCCCCCTGGCCGAGCAGGTGATCATCCGCCTGCAATCGGGTTTGCCACTGGTGCCAAAGCCTTTCAAAGCCCTGGGTGAGGAACTGGGGGTTACCCAGGGACGGGTTCTGAGAGCGATTCGCTGGCTCTGCGCCAAAGGGATTGTCAGAAGACTGGGGGCGGCATTTGACCTGAAAAGCCTGGGCTATACCAGCACTCTCTGCGCCGGCCGGGTGCCTCCGGACCGGGTGCAGGCGGTGGCCGAGATCATCAATGCCTATCCTGGTGTTACCCATAACTACCTCCGGGAGCATGACTACAATCTCTGGTTCACCCTGATCGCCGCCTCGGAGGAGCAGTTGATCCATCTGATCGAGGAGATCAGGCGGCGGACCGGCATCGGCGATATCATCAGCCTGCCCGCCCTGAAGACCTTCAAGATCGCAGTCAACTTGAGAGAAGTTGCTATTGCTCCGCATGCCTCACAATCGGATTCGCAAGTTGGGGGAAATTGCTCTTGCTCCGCACCCGCAAGCGGGCACCCGCTCCGCAATTAGTTTCGCAATTTGGGGGAAATTGCTCTTGCTCCGCACCCGCAAGCGGGCACCCGCTCCGCAATTAGTTTCGCAATTTGGGGGAAATTGCTATTGCTCCGCACCCGCTCCGCAATTAGTTTCGCAATTTGGGGGAAATTGCTATTGCTCCGCACCCGCT
>Ga0326728_10026667_pt1 | contig 10195 bp, 5 predicted proteins | sample MB3enrmetagenome_FD_207602 | JGI IMG/M metagenome (GOLD analysis project Ga0326728, IMG submission 207602) | Lab enriched peat soil microbial communities from McLean, Ithaca, NY, United States - MB31MN | ecosystem: Environmental > Terrestrial > Soil > Wetlands > Peat | place: USA: New York... | reverse complement strand
CGGGTTGAACAGCCGCTTGACCTCGGCCATCACCATTTCCTCAGCCTTACGTTCACTCGTGCCCTCCGCCGCTGACTGGAACCCCAGGTGCGACCGGCGCTCCAGATATCGAGCCCCGATGTTGGAGGTCATGATGAGGATGGTGTTCTTGAAATCCACCGTATTCCCCAGGCCGTCGGTGAGGTGCCCATCTTCAAAAACCTGAAGCAAAATATTGAAGAGATCCGGGTGGGCCTTTTCGATCTCATCCAAAAGAATTACGGAATAAGGCGAGCGCCTGACGCGCTCCGTCAGCTGGCCGCCCTCCTCGTATCCCACGTATCCCGGCGGAGACCCGATCAGCTTTGAGACGGAATGCTTCTCCATGAATTCCGACATGTCAAAACGGATCAGCGCCCGCTCGCTTCCAAAAAGAAAAGCCGACAGGGAACGGGCCATCTCGGTCTTGCCGACGCCGGTCGGACCAAGGAACAGGAAGGAACCCACGGGGCGGCCCGGCGGTTTCAGTCCGGCGCGGGACCGGCGGATCGCCCGGGCAAGGGCTGAAATCGCCTGGTCCTGGCTGATAATCCGCTTGTGCAGCTCCTCTTCCGTCCTCAGGAGCTTGGAACTCTCGTCTTCCTTGATGGAAGACACCGGCACGCCCGTCCACCGGGAAACCACATCCTCAATATCTTCCCGGGTCACGCTGCCCATGGCCGTTTCGTCGATATTGTACTTCTCACGCAGGAGCTTAAGGTTCTCCCGTTCTTTTCGTTCCTCGTCCGAGTAGAAACGCGCCTTTTCGAACTCATGGTTGGCGATGGCGTTTTCCATCCGGTGAACCACGAACTTGATGCGCTTCTGGACTTCGGTCATTTCTTCGGGCAAGGAACTCTGCCGCAGTTTCACCCGAGATCCGGCCTCATCAATCAAATCCACGGCCTTATCCGGCAGGAAACGGTCAGGAATATACCGGTTCGAGTGATACACGGCGGAACTCAGGGCTTCATCAGTATAAGTCACGGCGTGGAACTTCTCGTAACGTTCCTTGATCCCAAAAAGAATCTTGATGCCTTCGGCCTCACTGGAGGCCGCAACCTTCACGGCTTGGAACCGTCGCTCCAGGGACCGGTCCTTCTCAATCGACTTGCGGTATTCCGCCGGGGTCGTGGCGCCGATACACTGAACTTCACCGCGCGACAGCGCAGGCTTCAGAATGTTTGCGGCGTCCAGCGAACCTTCCGCCGAGCCGGCTCCAACCAGCGTGTGAAGTTCATCAATGAAGATGATGGAGTTCTGCGACTCCATCAATTCCTTCATGATGGTTTTCAGACGTTCCTCAAACTGGCCGCGGTACTTCGTCCCGGCGACAATCAGAGAAAGGTCCAAGGCCAGGATCCGCTTGTCGGCAAGAAAAGAAGGTACGTCGCCATCCGCGATACGTTGCGCCAAACCCTCGACGATGGCGGTTTTCCCGACTCCCGGCTCCCCAATGAGGACGGGGTTGTTTTTCGTCCTTCGGCACAGGATCTGGATAACCCGCTCAAGTTCGCTTTCGCGGCCGATCAACGGGTCAAGCTGATTTTCCAAGGCACACTGGGTCAAGTCACGGCTGAACTCGGCGAGCAGCGAGGTTTCCTTAGGGCGCGCGGTCGCAGTCTTCTCATTCTGGACCCGGCCCAACTCCTCCCGCAGGGCTGTAAGGCGTAGCCCGCGCTCATGCAGGATCTCCGCCGCGAATGACTTATCCTCCCGCAGGAGCCCCAACAGAAGGTGCTCTGTGCCAATATGTTTGTGCGAAAGCCGTTCGGCTTCTTCCGCCGCGAACGCGAGTACCCGCTTGCACTCCTGGCTCAGCGGCAGGTCCACGGAAGTCGAAACCTTGTCGCGGACGGGCGTCCGCCCCTCAACTTGTTTGCGGATCGACTCAATGGAAGCGTGGGAGCGCAGGAAACGGTTGGTCAGCGCCTTGTCCTCGCGCAGCAAGCCCAGCAGCAGGTGCTCGGTCTCGATAAAGGGGCTGCCGAACTGGCTGGCTTCGTAGCGAGCGAAGAAGATCACACGACGCGCCTTTTCGGTGTACCTCTCAAACATAGCCGCTCAGCCATCTCAAGACCCGTCAACATTCGTTCCGGCACTGACAGGTCATTGAACCACTGGAACCACAGTCTCCGTCAACTTTCCATCGGCCAGACGCAAGATTCTGTGAGCACGCCGCGCCAGGTCCATGTTGTGCGTCGCCAGGATCGAGGTCAGGTGATGATCCCGGTGCAGCCGCTCCAATAAACCGGCCACGCGTTCGGCCGTCCGCTGGTCAAGGCTGCCCGTCGGCTCGTCGGCAAGCAAAACCGCCGGCTGATTAGCCAGCGCCCGCGCCAGAGCGACCCGCTGTTGCTCGCCGCCGGAAAGCTCGCCTACACGGCGGCCCGAAGCATCCGCCAGACCCACTTCACCTAACAATTCCCTGGCCCGGCCCCTCGCGGAGGAGAAGTCTGTCCCTCGAATCAGTTGAGGAATGACCACGTTCTCCAGCGCCGTAAACTCCGGGAGGAGGTAGTGCATTTGCCACAAAAAACCAACGCTCACATTGCGATAGACGGCGCGCTCATCCTCTCGGAACTCATCCAGTCTCCGCGCCATGAAGTATACCTCACCCCTCGTTGGAGTGTCTAGGGCGGCAAGGAGATGGAGCAGCGTCGTCTTGCCCGTTCCTGATTCTCCGACCAAAGCGACGAATTCTCCCTCGCCAATTTCGAGATTGAGGTTCTCAAAGACAACGATCTCCTCGTTGCCGGAGCGGAAAATCTTCGCAAGGTTCTCGGCTCTTATGATCACTTGTGACCGGCCGCCAGTTGTTGACACCCTACCCTCATCCCCCTGAAACCATCATTCGTAACGCAGGATTTCCACCGGGTCCAGCCTCGCCGCTGCCCACGCTGGATAAAGCGTTGCTAGAAAACTGATGCTGAGCGCCGCCAGGGCAATCCACACGCCGTCCAACGGTTGAGCATGAAAGGGTACCGAGGCCAGCGCGTAGACGTCCGCCTGAAGAGGAATCAACTTGTAATGTCCTCCCAGCCAGGAGGTCCCATAACCCAGGAAGAGCCCAAGCAGGGTCCCAACGGCGCCGATCAGCAGTCCATGGAGCGTAAAGACTGTCCAGATTTGCCTCTTCTTGGCGCCCATGGACACCAGCACGCCGATGTCCCGGTTCTTCTCCATCACCATCATGGCTAAAGTGATAAAGATATTCAGCGCCGCCACGACAACAATCAGACCAATGGTCAGAATGGTCACGACCCGCTCAAGCCGCAGCGCGTTCAGGAGTGAACGGTTCTGCTCCATCCAGGTATTGGTCTCGAACCCCTTCCCCGCAGCCTGGCGGATATCCTCGGCCACCGATGGAGCCTGGTAGATGTTATCGATCTTGAATTCAATCACGGACACCACATCAGGCAGGTCGAACAAATGTTGCGCCGCGGAAAGGTTCGTGAAAGCCCATGTGGCGTCAAAGTCGTAGAAACCGGAGTCAAATACACCCACGACCCTGAAGTGGCGGAACTTCGGGACCACCTCCATGGGGGTCAAATAGCCCTGGGGACTGGTAATGAGGATCGTGTCGCCTACGTAGGCGCCGAGCGACTTCGCCAATTCCTTGCCAATGATGATCGGGTCGGCATCCGGCAAGGGGCGCGAAAGGTCGGCCAGCGATCCCTCGCGCAACCTCCCCAGAAGATCTCCCACGTGGATTTCGCGATCGGGATCCACGCCTTTCAGGATCACTCCCTGAGCCCGCGAACGAAAGGAACCCAGGACCTCTCCGTAAAGCGCGGGCGCGCATGCCGTCACGTGCGGAAGGCCTCCCAGCCGTGCTGCCACCGCCTCGTAATCTTTGATTCCGTCGTTCTTTGACCGCAGCAGGTTGATGTTGGCTGTCGCACCCAGCAGGCTCTTTTCCAATTCCTCACGGAAACCATTGTTGATGGCCAGCGCCACCACCAACGCGCAAACTCCCGCCGCGACCCCTACAATCGAGATCACAGTGACAATAGAAATGACCGATTGCCGCCGCTTCGCCTTAAGATACCGAAGGGCAACAAACAATTCGAAGCGCATACGCGTACAACATTACCAACATTCGCACCCTGCAGGAAAGCAGATTCACAACTGAGCAGCGGGTCAGTCTGCGAGAAGCGACGCTTCGCCCCTGTGGCTGTTCGCAAGAGCTAAAGGGCCACGGCAGGTAGTTTCCGAGTTCGCGACGCTAGAGGAGTTGAAATGTTCGGCCTACACTGCGGCGTTACACAGGATCTCGGAGGACGGATACCGCACAGCCATCTATTCCACCACTACGAAGCGCTTAATGCCCACCAGTTTCTCCCCTTTCAGTTCCACCTCGTAGCGTCCGGGCGCAGTGCCCGCTGGGACCACCAGCGTTGCCTTGCCCGGGAGAGTGACCGAAACACTCGTTGTGTTTCCGGGGGCAAACGCCAACCCGCGGCTCGCGAGTGTGGCCTGAACCTTCGCCTTCCGGCTCGCGGGCGTCAACAAAGCCAGGTCCACTTCCGCCGATTCATCGGCGTGCAGCGTCCGCAGCGCGCTGAAGCTCCCGAGCGCCGGTCCCTGCGGCGGGCGCAGCAGCACCATAAACCAATTGGTGTTCTCGACAGGCAGGATCCAGTCGTCACCCTCTTTCCTGACTTTGAGGCGAGTGACTACGGCCTTCTCGATATCATAAAGGTAAGCACCCTCCACGGGCCCGTTCACTCCCTTGACGCGCGCGGTGAAAGGCTCACGCTTGTTCGATAGTCCCACGTTGTCAGGAAAGCGCAAGGGGGCGTCGCTTGCCGCCCGCGCGCCCACCACCACAGAATACTCGGGCCCGCTAAACAAGCGGCAGGTCACGTCGGGAAGCGAGGCTTGCGGGTCCTCGTCGGCCACCTCACCCCACACCAGCGTCTCGCCCACACCCTGGCGCATCGAGCGCCAGTTTTCGTCCAACTGCCGCTGCTCGGTGAGATTCGGGTAACCGTTGCCGCCTCCCGGGAGGCCGGCCAGCGAACAGAACACCGGACCTCCCTGGCTGTAAACAAAAGGACGATAAGCAGGAAGCGCCAGGCGCACGAGTGGGAGGTCTCGGGGATAGGTTTGGATCAAGGCGCCGTGAAACCACTGCGAATAAAAATCCACCCCTGCCTCGGTGGTCAGGACACATTCGGGATTCACGGCGCGGACGGCGCGACTCACCTTATCCAGAAGTTGCTGAATCCATTGGTTGTAACCAAAAGGCGTGTCGTGCCGGTGAGCCGGGTTATAGCAGGAGAGGAAATAGTAGCCCAGCGAGTCCAGCCGAACTCCATCGGCTCCGGTCTCGCGCACCAGGCGGGAGGCCACTTCGGCCAAGTGGTCTTGCCACTCCAGGCACCCCGGGCACATGTGGAAGAAATTTTGTTTGGTGTAATCCCCCGTAATGGTTCCGTCCTTGTGCATCACCGACCAGCGTTGGGCCTTGCCTGATTTCGCGAGTTCGCTTGTCTGGTGGACAATGTAGCCTTCGACGTAAAAGGTGAAACGATACCCCAGGCGATGGATGGCTGAGATGCCTTCTTTAAGCGCTGCCGCCCCTCCCAGGTCGCTGCGCAGGATGTTGTCGCCATCCGTGTGCACGTTGTGGAGAGCTGAACCCTGCGTGTGAAAGGCGTATTCATGCATGTCCACAGGTTGTTCGCGATAGACTTCCGCCAGCTCGGTGAAACTGTTTATGGCATGCGCCAGTCCGCCACCTCCGTCAGGTTGTAGCCCGCCTTTTTTGGCAAACCACACGCCATGCCAGCCGTCCAGCGCCTTGACCCATTCCGGCGTCTCGACCATCTTGAAAGCACCACTGAACCAGGCGCTGTAAGCTCGCGCCACCGGCTTCCAATCCCCATTGCCTATCATTAGCTGCGTCTTGGGAGCTTTCCAACTTTGCCCGGGGGCAAGCGTCGCGGCGGGAAAATAAACCACCTGTATTCGAGGCTCGGGGAAACGGAACCACTTGTTGCGAATCTCCCCGTCTTGAACAATCAGTCCCAGGCATTCACCCATCTTGCGGTCGAACAACGCATGCCATTGCATGGACTGCATTCCGCCGTTACCGTAAACTCCTCCACTGCCCGACCAGGCGGGAACAATGGAGCCTCCGTCGCGCAAGGCAGTTTGAAGATTGGTGTTGCCGTCCTGCCCCAGGCGAAAGCCGGAGACATCAGGGAAAGCCGTCATCTGCACAGTGGCTACCGGCGAAATGTTGGTGATCTCCAGATTCCATTCGGAAGTATTGCCCCGGTCGGGGAGCCAGACCTCAAGATCCGCGCGCCAGCGGCCCGTGGCGTCCTCATACGTCAGATCGAGCGACAGACCTGTCCTCGTACGGCGAAAGGATCGGCTGACCAAGCGACACTTCAAGGGATCGACGATCGAGCCCGCAATGTCTGCGGGATCGACGGAGGCGACGTATCGCCCGCCTTTGGTGGAAACATCGAAGTCCTCGCGAAAGTCGGAGAAGATCCTGAAGGGGCCGCCATTGTTGGTCCTATCTTTCAGATACTCGTCGCCTCGCACCAGATTTTTCAGGCTGATAAGTTCACCCGCTTGGGCATCGAAAGCGATACGCACGGTTTCATTTTCCAAGCCCACCTCGGAAGGGGTGTTGATGGAATTGGCTGTGGCGGGAAAGGGCGCGCCCGCGTCCTTATTCAATTTAGCCAGTAGTTCCTCGGACTGGGAGGCAACAAGACTTCCACCGATGATGTTACAAAACTCTCGTCTCTTCACGGTTCCTCCTGCTGACCTGCCCCCCCCCCGAAAACCGTACGAGTGTAAATGAAAGTTCTCCCAGTATACAGTTCCTACGTTGCCCGCGCGGCTCGGCATCACCGTACTCGGCGGCAGTAACGTGATTCTGGTCGATTCACAGCGCATTCGGAAGCTATGCTGGGTGGGAACTTCGCGGGATCGGGAACGATGAACGCCCTTCCATACCGAAATCCGGCGGGGCCAGGCGACAGCAGAATCGGAAGAGGTTGCCGCAGGACCTCATCGCCCAGCCTCTGGCAGCGCGCAATCAGGGCCTCACGGAATCCGTTTTGCCGGCAGGTCGGCGCCGTTTTGGTGCAGCGTCAGGCTGGTGGCGCGGCCGCTGGCATCGGTGTCGAAGGTAATCTGGGCGTCGACAACCTTGTAGAAGAAATCCCGCTCGCCCTCGGGGAAAATCTGCACTTTCGGCTGGTTCGTGGCTTGCGCGTAAAGTTGGTCGCCCTCGCGGGTTATCGTCAGGATGAAATTCGGCGCCAGTTGATATTGGCCCACGTATCCGTCGAAAAGCTTCGGATCAACGGTAATCTCCTTGTGCTCCTTGGGTGCGGCGGGGGGCGCGGCGGGGGGCGCGCCCGCTCCCTCGATCCGCTTGGCGGGCAGGTTGGCGCCGTTCTGGTGCAGCGTCAGGCTGGTGGCGCGCCCGCTGGCGTCGGTTTCAAAGGTAATCTGCGCATCGACGACCTTGAGGAAGAAATCGCGTTGGCTTTCCGGAAAAACCTGGAACTTGGGCTGGCCGGTGGCCTGGGTAAAGAGCTGGTCGCCTTCCCGGGTGACGGTGAGGATGAAGTTCGGCGCCAGTTGGTAGCGGCCCACGTATCCGTCGAGAAGCTTCGGATTGACGGTGATTTCCTTACGCGGCGGCGGCATCAAGGAAACGTGTGAGTCCAGCAGATGCATCCCAATGTCGTCCACGCCCACGCCCGTGAACGTGTTAGACAGCACGACGATCCCTACACGACTTTTCGCGTCATAGCCGATGAAGGATCGATAGCCGAAGGTGCCGCCGTTGTGCCAGACGATCTCATCATCCTTGGACTTGGTAACAATCCAACCTAGAGCGATCTCGCCCAGTGCGGGAGCCGGTCGGCGCACCGACAGCATTGAGGCCATCGCTGAAGCCAGCGGTGATTTCACGTTGCCAAGGTTTGCGGCGAGGAAGGTCAAGAGGTCGTTGGCGCTCGAGCGCAAGGCGCCGCAGCCGGCGAGCACTTGAAAATCCCAATTGGGCACCGGGGCAAGCTTGTCGTTGTGCCCCACAGCCAGCCGGGCCTTCTCGTCCGGCGAAAGCGTGATGCCCGTGCTGTTCATGCCGAGCGGACCCGCGATTCGTGAATGCAACAGCGCCTCGTAGTCCATCCCGGCACGACGGGCCAATGCCTGCCCCAGCAGCCCGCCTCCCAGATTGGAATACTCAAACTGCGAGCCGATGTCGCGTGTCAGTTGATAGGAGGAAAGGAATTGATAGAGCTGCTCCGCCGAATAATCTGCATAAGGATTGGCAGGGTCCTTGGGGTGAAAGTTAGATGGCATCCGCGGCAGGCCGGAAGTGTGGGTAGAAAGATCCACCAACGTGATGGCGCGCCCGCCGCGCTCCGGCACCTTGACATCCGCGGGAAGATACTTCGCCACGGGGTCGGCGAGGGCAACCTCGCCACGCTGAACCATATCAGACAGCATCAGCGAGGTGAATACCTTGGTCACCGAACCGATTTCGAAGATCGTGTCACCGTTGAGCGGCCGCGGATCGCCCTTATCGAGGCTGCCGTAAGCTACCACCCTGCGACCTTGCGGCTCGATGACGCCCACCACGATTCCAACTCCCTGGTGGAAAGCATCAATACGCTCGACGAGGATCTTCCGAATCTCGGAATCCGGCGGGACAGGAGAAATCTGCGGGGACTGCGCCGCGACACTGGCGGCACACAGAATCATCGTGAAGGTGAAGCGAAGAGCTTTCCGCATTATAGTCTCCCTCCGTGCGCACAGCTAGAGCGTTTTCGGCTCAAGTGTTTACAGTTCCGATACCGCTGAATGGCTCTTTCTTTAAGAAAGAACCACGTCAGCCTGTCAACAAATCAGCCGAAAACACTCTAGCGCCGCCCATCCAGGGCATTAAACCAGGTTTCCAATATTCGCGATTCAAAAGCGCCGGAGTAATCTCGCTCGAAGCGGGATTACTCTGCGCGCCCGGCTCCTCAGGCGGACGATCATCGCCTTAGTCTTCTAGCACTCGTGCGTTTGTTCCACTCTCATGGCAGCCAAAAACAGAATTGCAGAGGCGCCAAGCGAGACGCACATACTGGCCCATGGAAACGTATGCGTGAAGAGCGGCGAGCACTCTCCCATGGCTCGGAAGATGTTCACGGACGGCGGGACAGAAACCGCCTTTGACAGCAAATGGAGGATCACAATCAAGAGACCGCTTGCCCCAATATGCGTCTCGTTATCCAAAAAGGTCGCGAGGAATACTGTTAGAAAGTAGAAACCGGACATGCATATAGAAACGGTCACCCAATAGGCAAACAAACCTGGGACCGTAAGGTATACCCTCGGCGCGGGAAACATAAACCACGCTTCGCAGGACACGACCGCAAAAACCCCGACTGTCTCTAACATTCCAAGTCCGGCCCTTGTCGCGAGCAGCCGGAGACGGCTGACCGGCAAGGAAAGCGTGAAGTATATGGATCCATGCATGCCCTTGGTCGTCTCGAAAAAGATGGGTTGCGTCTTGATGCCCCCTCTGGCGAGCATCAACGGGATCAGCAATAGTAAAAACGTCAAAGCGTTGAGGAGGCCTTCCGCATCCGCATGGGAAAGAGGAGGATCGATGTGCCGCAGGACAAAACCTATCGTGGAGAGGACAATCACGAGTAAGAACAAAACCTGAAATCGCGTTTCAAGCCAGCCTTTATACCAAAGCATCTATTTCCTCCTCATGTGTTCGAGAAAGATTTCCTTCAAAGTGACCGGAAAGCACTCCACCGCAGCCCCGGGCAAAGACCGCGCCTGGTTCAGAATGGCCTCCCCATTGCGACTGGCGAGGATTTCCACCGTTCGTCCTTCCTGGCGGACATGCTCAGCTCCGTCAACCCATTGAATCGGCGTCCGTAATTCCTCCCCCAATACGATTCGCAGCCGCTGATATTGCGCCTTCAGGTCGTCGAGTGAACCGCTAACCATCGCGGCCCCGCGATCGATGATGCAGACGTGGTCGGCAATCTGCTCGACCTCTTCCAGGTGGTGCGAAGAGAAGAAAATCGTGGTTCCCTCCGCTGCGGCAAGCGCAACCAGTTCGCGAAGCACGTCTTCCACGGCGACGGGGTCCAGACCTTCGGTGGGCTCGTCCAGGATGAGAAGC
>Ga0326728_10026666_pt1 | contig 10195 bp, 7 predicted proteins | sample MB3enrmetagenome_FD_207602 | JGI IMG/M metagenome (GOLD analysis project Ga0326728, IMG submission 207602) | Lab enriched peat soil microbial communities from McLean, Ithaca, NY, United States - MB31MN | ecosystem: Environmental > Terrestrial > Soil > Wetlands > Peat | place: USA: New York... | reverse complement strand
CGCCCACAGCCGCGTGCAAATGGCCTTGGGCGAAGCGAAGGTTCGCGCCAAGAACGAAATCAAGCGCGTGCTCGACGAGACCGGTACGACCCTTGAGGATGTGCGGGCCTTTGTGCAGGAGCATCCCGAGATGCAGCAGGCCATGTACAAATACGGACACAGAAAGGGCTTGGTGGGAGTGGCGGCGAACTTCGTTGCCCACGCCGCCGAGCGCATGAAGACGGAGAGCCGCCAGTTAGTGGCGGTGAACTAAGGGAGGAGATAACCACCATGGCAGGAAACGTGAAACCGGTTCCGGAAGGTACTCACACGATCACGGCGCACTTGTCGGTGCGTGAAGCGCAGAAGGCCATTGATTTTTACCAGAAGGCCTTTGGGGGCCAGGTATTGGGCGTGCACAAGACTCCCGACGGCAGAGTCATGCACGCAACGCTTCAGATCGGCGATTCCAGGTTGATGCTGGCCGACGAATTTCCCGGCATGGGTACGCCTTCGCCCCAAGCATTGGGCGGAAGCCCCGTGGTGCTCAATATTTATGTCGACGACGTTGACACCTTGTTCAATCAAGCTGTCGCGGCTGGAGCCAAGGTGACCATGCCGCTGGACAACCAATTCTGGGGCGATCGCTACGGCCAAATCGTTGACCCCTTCGGCCATCATTGGGCACTGGGTTCCCACGTGGAAGATGTCGCACCGGAAGAGATGGAACGCCGCGCCAACGCCATGTTCTCGGAAATGTCGAAAAAGGCAGGGGCGTAGGGAAAAAAGAAAAGAAGGTGCCAGGTATCAGGTGCCAGGTGTCAGTAAAGAAAGCGAACACCAGATTCTTGGTACGAGATTTTGATTAATTGTGGTGCTGCGCACCAACAAACTGTGACACCCGGTACCTGTTCTTGCTGACACCCAACACCTGTTTTTACTGACACCTGATACCTGGCACCTGACACCTGTTCTTACTGACACCTTCTTTCGATTGGAGCAAACCGTATGCCCGAAGCAAAGAACTTGATCGTCGGTTTTGACGTCGGCTCGACCACGGTGAAATCCGTGGTGGTAGACGCCTCGACGGATCAGATCCTGTGGAGCGACTACCAACGCCACGACACCAAGCAGCCCGAAAAATGCCTGGAATTCCTGAAGCGCATGGAAGCCGAAGCCGGCATCAAAGCGGGCGAGAGCCGCGTTTTCGTGACGGGCAGCGGCGGCGGGCCGGTGGGCGGGCATATCGGCGCCAAGTTTGTTCAGGAAGTGAATGCGGTTTCCCTTGCCGTCGAGAAGCTCTATCCCGAGTGCGGTTCCGTGGTCGAACTGGGCGGGCAGGATGCCAAGATCATCATCTTCAAGGAAGATCCGGAGACCGGCCGCAAGAAGAAAATTCCCTCGATGAATGACAAGTGCGCAGGCGGTACGGGCGCGGTCATTGACAAGATCAATGCCAAGGTCCGAATTCCGGCGGAAGAGCTTTGCAACATGGGGTACCTCGGCCTCAAGCTGCACCCCGTGGCAGGGAAGTGCGGCGTATTTGCCGAGACGGACATCAACGGATTGCAGAAGAGTGGTGTGCCACCTTCCGAACTGATGGCCTCGCTGTTTGAAGCCATCATCCAGCAGAATCTGGCGGTATTGACGCGGGGCAACACGCTGCGTCCCACGGTGCTGCTGCTGGGCGGCCCCAACACCTACATCAAAGGCATGCAGGATTGCTGGAAGTACAACATCCCGAAAGTTTGGGAGGAGCGCAACTTCCCGCTGCCCGAAGGCAAAGATCCCAAAGATCTGATCATGGTTCCGGAGAATGCCCAGTATTTCGCCGCTCTCGGTTGCGTGCGGTTTGCCATGGATGAGGACGCGAACATCGGCATCTACAAGGGATACGAGAAGCTGGAGTGGTACATCAACTATGGCCGCCTGGAAGAGAAGCAGAAAAAGGGCGGCAGCGGACTGTACAAATCGGAAGACGAGCTGGGCGAGTTCAAAGGCCGCTACAAGCCGAAGAAGTTTGTCCCCCACACCTTCAGGCCCGGCCAGCACGTCGAGGCCTTTATGGGCATCGACGGCGGCTCCACGTCCACCAAAGCCGTCCTGGTGAATCACCAAGGTGAGGTTATGGTGAAGTGCTACCAGCTTTCCAAGGGCAATCCGCTGGAAGACACCATGGAAATGTTTGCCAACCTGAAGAAGCAGGTGGAATCACAGGGCGCGACGCTGGAGTTGCTGGGAGTAGGTTCGACGGGGTACGCCAAGGACATTCTGAAGGACGTGCTGAACGCGGACGTGGCCCTAGTGGAAACCGTTGCGCATACCCAGGCGGCCCTGCACTTCTACCCGGATGCCGACGTGATTTGCGACGTGGGCGGCCAGGACATCAAGCTCATCATCCTGCAGGATGGCCGCGTTAAAGATTTCAAGCTGAACACGCAGTGCTCCGCCGGCAATGGCTACTTTCTGCAATCCACTTGCGTGGGGTTTGGCCACGACGTGATGAACTACGCCGACCTTGCATTCAGCGCCAAGGCCATGCCCATGTTCGGTTACGGCTGCGCGGTGTTCATGCAGTCGGACATTGTCGATTTCCAGCGCCAGGGTTGGAAGCCGGAAGAGATTATGGCAGGCCTTGCCAACGTTCTGCCCAAGAATATCTGGCTGTACGTTTCGCAGATCCCTAACCTGGCGTCGCTGGGCAACACGTTTATTCTGCAAGGCGGGACGCAGCACAACCTGGCGGCCGTAAAAGCGCAAGTGGACTTCATCGAGTCGCGCTTTAAGGATAAGGGCGCCAAGCCTAACGTGATCGTCCACGAACACTGCGGGGAAGCGGGCGCCATCGGCTCCGCCATCGAAGCGCGGCGCATGTACAATAACGGCCACCGCACCAGCTTTGTCGGCTTCGAAGCCGTGGAAAAGATCACCTACATCACCCACCGCAATGAGAACACGCGCTGCTACTTCTGCAAGAACAAGTGCATGAGGACCTTCATTGACGTGAAGATCGCCAGTTCTGACGAGTCATGGAAGAAGTCCAAGATTCCCATCCTGCCGGGTGTCAAGCGGTTGATTGTGGGCAACAGTTGCGAGAAGGGTCTGGTGGAAGACGTCGCCGACATGCGCGAGATCAAAAAGGGCTTGGATGCCGCCAAGAAGGATAATCCCAACATGGTGGAAGTGGCCGCCAAGGCTGCATTCAAATCCTACGCCCCCAAAGTGCTGGCGGACCCGCCGCCCAAGCTGGCGATAACGGCCAGGCAAAAGAAGCGCGTGGAACTGATGAAAAAGCGCGCCAGCCTGCGCATCGGCATTCCGCGCATCCTCAACATGTACACGGTGAACCCCATTTTCAGCGCCTACTTTGAAGCGTTGGGGATTCCTTCGGAGAACCTGATCTATTCCGACTACACCAACGAGCAGCTTTACAAGGAAGGCGCCAAGCGCGGCGCTATTGACCCCTGCTTCCCGTCGAAGGTGGGCATTCCCCACGTCCACAACATGCTGGCCGTGCACCATAAGAAGAAGCCGCTCGACATCATCTTTTGCCCCATGATTGACGACCTGCCGAGCGACATGAAGCATGCGCAGTCGCACCGCTCGTGCCCCACGGTCGCGAGCACGCCGGAAGCCGTGAAGGCTGCTTTCACCAAGGAAGGGGATATCTTTAAGGAGAACAACCTCCTTTTCCTCGATACTTTCGTCAATCCCGGCAATCCGACGCTGCTGGCCAAGCAGATGTACGATCAGTTTGTGGATATTTTCGGGCTCTCCTGGGAGGAGAATGCCCGCGCCGTTGCGGCGGGTTTGCAAGCCCAGCATGATTTTGAGAACAAGATTATGCGCGCTCAGGGCCGCGAGATTTTAAAGCGGCTGGAAGCGGAAGACCGCATTGGCATCGTGGTGCTGGGCCGGCCGTATCACAACGACCCCGGCATTAATCACGAGATCATGGAAGAATTCCAAAAGATTGGCTACCCGGTGCTGACCTTAGCCTCATTGCCTATTGATGAGGATATTCTGTGGCGGCTCTTCGGCGAGGACGTGCAGGCGGGCATCATCAAGGACCCCATGGACGTCAGCGACGCGTGGAAGAACAGTTATAGCGAAAACACCACGCAGAAAATTTGGGCCGCCAAGTATACGGCTCGCCACCCGAACCTAGTGGCGCTGGAGCTTTCCAGCTTCAAGTGTGGCCACGACGCGCCCATCTACACGGCCGTGGAAGAGACCGTGACCAAGTCCGGCACGCCCTACTTCTCGTTCAAGGACATCGACGAGAATAAGCCCACGGGATCCATAAAGATTCGCGTCGAGACCATAAGCTACTTCCTGAAGCGCTACCGTGAAGACATGGTGCGCAACAAGACGAAGCAGGCGGCCGTTGACGCCAAGATGCGCGAATTCGAGGCGAAACTCCGCGCCGAACTTGACTCAGACTCGCTGGTTCCCAGCCCGCCGCCCGCGCCGTATGAAATCGAAACGCCCGTCGGCGTTAATGCCATCCGGACAATCCGGCGGGAAGAGTAGCTTCCTCTTGGGGGGCGCGCCCAACGCGTCCCATTTCTTCAGGGCCGCAGAAAAAATAAACCACAGAGGTCACAGCGCGGCAGTGCCGCAACCAAAGCCGTGCCATGGCCATCTTGGCCATGCCCGAGCACGGGCAAGATGCCCGTGGCACAAAATCTTCGCGCGCCGCGACGAATCGCGGGATTAGTATTACAGAGTTCACGGAGAAAGCAACGATGCTCCCTCCGTGAACTCTGTGACCTCTGTGGTTGGTCTTTTTCAGAGGAATCATCATTCGCCTTGGCGTGTGAGCGACCGGTGGCTGGCCGGTGCGAATTCCCTAGATTCGGTGTGCTCTGCCTTCGCCAAGGCTTCATATCGTTCCTTCAGGATACCGCGGCGGGGTAATTCGGAGGCGCAAAGCCGCCTCGACACCAATTTGATACGGTACCGATGCTCCGCCCAAGTTGCTCTGCTCAAGACAGCGTGCTGGGATGATTGAAGAAACAAAGCGGGGGGATCATCGAGCTAACTGCAGTTTTCAAGAAGGTTCCGGACGGTTATATCGCCTGGGTTGAAGAACTGCCCGGGGCTAACACCCAAGGCAAGACTTTGGAAGAAACCCGTGAAAACCTTCAAGAGGCCATCCGCCTAGTATTCGAAGCAAACCGCGAGCTGACGGAGCGCGTCCCACAGGACGGAGAAATTCATAAAGAAGTGGTTTCTGTAGCAAGCCTATGAAGCGCCGGGAATTGATCCGGCATCTGGAATAGCACGGCTGCCGGCTCATGCGGGAGGGCGGCAGGCACACAGTGTTCGCGAATCCGCGCTCGAAAAAGGCTTCCACGGTACCTCGCCATACCGAGATCAACTCTATCCTGGTTCGAAAGATCTGCCGGGATCTTGAAATTCCCGAACCCTCATAAATGGCTGCTAGTCACTAGTCGCGGCAAACGATTGACGCGCATCCCCGCCTCTGGTATTGATTAATAGAGCGGCCGCATTCGAGGCTGCGCATCTGCTGGGGCGGGGTCAAAAAACAAATATCCGGTTTAGTGCTCTGAGGAGTTCCATGCCTTTCGAGTCTGATAAGATCATGTTTGAGATTTACCGTGAGACCACATACACAGGAAAGTACCGCGTGGTCTACTTCACCGAGTTGCAGGATCACAACAAGGAAACCGAGATCAGCCGGGCCATGGCGGGCGAGCATTTTTACGACGGGTTCATCCGCGCCTACCGCAAGGACCAAGCGAAGGAAATGATTGAGAAGATCCTGGCCCGCATGAACGAAGGCGAGAAGTTGACCCCGGCGCAGGTGGAAGCGGAAATCAAGGCGTTCATTCCAGTGTAAGTAAAGTCATCAGTTCTCAGTCGTCAGTTCTCAGTAACACCATTCGGCGCGGCGGTCTTACTGATGGCTGAAAACTGATAACTAATGACTTTAGTTCTTACTGACCACTAACTACTGACAACTGACTACTTCTATGTCCGACCACTTCTGGCGCAAGCAAGTCATCCAGCCGGCCCTCAACAACGACGTGGATGAGGCCGTCGCCGAACAGAAGTCCATCCTGGCGAAAAACCCCCAAAATGCCAAAGCCTATTTTGCCCTGGGCACGCTCAGCCATTTCCAAGGCGAAATCGAGCAGGCGATGCGATACTTCCAGAAGTCCATCGAACTCGATCCCAACGATGCCGCCCCCCACCTTAGCCTTGGCCGCCTGTACGCCGTTCGCGGCGAGTATGAACTGGCTTGGAATCACGCCCGCGCCGCCGAACACCTGGGCGCATGCGATCTGGTGGGTATGCTGGAGAGGTATCCGAACCTTCGGTAATCCCATTTTTAGCGCAAAGGCGCAGGAACGGAAAAGCAAGTCAAAAGGCAAAACGCAAAAGTCAAAAGGCAAAAGTGCGAAGCCCCACACCCATCATTACTCGCCCAAAAAACCGGGATTTGCGCTCCTGAAGCGCCGAGGCACAAGGCATGCAAGGCTAAGTTTTTGTCTTCCTGGCAAGAATGTTGGTGAGCATGACGCTTATCACTTTTGCCTTTTGACTTTTGCGTTTTGACTTTTGACTTGCTCTTACGGCCCGCCCTTAGCTCCCGCCCTGGGGAAGGATCTGGTCGAGCAATTCAGGTGGGCCGGAGACATCCATTTCCAATCGGGGGCCGTCGCGATGGGCCTCAATACTCTGAAGGATGGGAGGAAGGGCCGCGCCGCCTGCGGGAGTAGACTGCTTCCCGGCCTGTTGCAAAAGGCCGATGAGAGTGGCAAAGCCCGCAGCACTTTCCGGCGTGTTGCAGACCATGAAGAGTTGCGCCGTAAATCCAGTATCCCACTGAACACGGTAGAGAAGGGCGCGCACGGAGCGTCCCAGGGAGGTTAAATCCACATTTTTCTGGCCGCTGGGGGCCATCCACGAGCCTGCCAGATTGCCGGCGGACTTGCCATTCATAATGCCCCATTGGGGAGCGGTGCCGTCGAGCTCGCCCTGCCAGTTTACAAAATCGGAATTTGAGTTCAAGGCATTGATCGATCCTTGCCGAGCGTCGAGCATCGCCTTAAGGTCGCCCAGCCTCCCAAAAGCCGCGATGGAGCTATCGAAGAAAGTGAAGAAGAGGTCGTTAGGGTCACCACCGGAGCCAAATGCATAGAGGTCCGCGCCATCGTACTGGCGGACCGGCAAGCCGGTGTGGTCAAAGTATTGTTGGATGAGGGCAGGCTGGAAGCGCCCCGAGGCCAATCCCAGATAACCCGCCGGGCCCACCATTTCACCGCGCCACCCTAGCATCACCTCGTCGATGTCCTTTTCCGGCTCAATCCCCATCGGCCGCAGGAAATCTTCGAAGGCCCGCATTTGGCGGTTCAAAATCCGTTGGCGGATTTGTGGGTAAACGGAAAGCGAACGCAACACGGCGAGGTTCGTGAAGGCGACCTGAAGAGTATCGGCGGGAAATGTATTGAGCGCCTCCCCAGGCAGTTGATCCGCTGCAACCGGGACAGGGAAGAGAAGCACGCCCAGACCGCCCAGCAGTAAAACTGCCAGCACCAAACTTCGAATTGTGCGCTCCTTGGGTATCGTCAAGATCTTCGGCATACTCCCCACAGTTCATTCTACATGCGTTCCAAACTATGGGGATGCCCGTAAATCTCCCGCAGATGCCTCGCCCGAAGTTAGGGCTGGTTCTTTGCACGGCCGGCGCATCTCCATGCGGTGATAAACACCTGCCGAGCGTGAAGGTTGCGCTAAAGAGTCTCCGCGGCAGGTGATCGAAGGAGAAAACGCCCCCAAAAGGAAAATCCACGGAGGTATGCGAATTGCCGGATGAAGTAAAGGCCGCCGCCGTGTCTGGGGTCTGGGCGGCGAGGACCTTGCATCGCACACACCTCTTTCCTGGCATCAAGGCTTTTTTCATCTATGCGACTCCTGCCATCCCAGGTAAACTCCACAAGAGGTTATGAACAATGCGAGCGGCGGCCAATTTTCGACTAAGAGTTATCGGCCCGCTATTCGCGGCCAATGCCGAACCCTAAAGAGGAATCTCATGTCTGACTTCACAGCTACTGAACGAACGCAAGTACGCCGGCTTCCCAAGCGCGGCGTTTACGATCGCGAGGCGGTTTATCGCATTCTTGATGAAGGCCTGGTGTGCCACGTCGGTTTCGTGGCGGAGGGCAAGCCGGTGGTAATCCCCACCAGCTATGGCCGCAAGGGCGATAGGCTTTACATCCACGGCTCGACGGCCAGCCGCATGTTCCGCGCGCTGTGCGCCGGCGCGGATGTGTGCGTCACGGTCACGCTGGCGGATGGCTTGGTGCTGGCGCGCTCGGCTTTCCACCATTCCATGAATTACCGGTCCGTGGTTATTTTCGGCAAGGCCACATCGCTGGACGATCCCGCCGCCAAGCGGGAAGCCCTGCAGGCGTTTGTTGAGCACGTTGCGCCGGGCCGGTGGCAGGAGATCCACCAGCCTACCGATAAGGAATTGCAGGTCACCGCCGTCCTCGAGATTCCGCTGGAGGAGGTTTCCGCCAAGGTGCGCACGGGCCCGCCCATCGACGACGAGGCGGATTACGCGCTGCCCGTGTGGGCGGGAGTTATTCCCCTGGAACTCACACCCCAAGGACCGGTCCCTGACGATCGCCTGCCTCAGGAAATCGCCATCCCGGAGTACCTCAGGAACTACAGCCGAAGACGCCGGTAGCGGGTGTGCCGATCGCTGCCACAATGCGCGGGAGCTCTACCTGTTCACATCGCCGCGCACCAGGAGAATCCACAGGCAAGCCAGTTCAGAGGTCTCTTACCAGTTCAACATCCAGCGGGCCGACTTCGACGTGGCGGAGCCTTCCAGCGTATTGGAGGGCAAAGGCTTCTCGCTGCTCGGAGAGGTTCCACAGCAGACATGCTCGCGCCGTGGGATACCATGCGCAGACGACCGGGTTCTCGCCCAGTACCACAGGATATGGCCCCTGTTTTGGCAGAAGCTCCGCTTTTAGCCGGAATAAGTCCTCCATCGATTCATCCAATTGGCGCGCCCCGGCCACCTTCAAGCGGCTGACAAACGCTGTGCCCGGCGAAGAGAGTTGAGATCCATCCAGAGCGGCCGAATCGGCATCGGAGAGAAACGTCCAGCCCTCGCTTGAGGGTTCGCTCGTCACCTCAAAGGGAACGCCGCTTGCCAGGAACAAACTGTACGGACGGTCATCGCCTACGTATCGGCTGTGCTCGCCCCAAAAGTGCTTAAACGGGCCGTAGGGTTTATGCCCCGCCAGTTCACGATGGAGAGCGGCGTGCTTCTTCATTGCCGGCGCGAGCGTAGCCCAATGGGAACGCGGGAAGGGCGTCACCCCGCTCATAAACATCGTGTTGCGGACGTCGGCAATCGTTGAGGTCGCGAGCTTCGCGGCCATGTTGGAAGCCGAAAGCTGGTCCGCCGGGAAAGCCGTGGTTTCACTGAAGGCCAACTCCGGAGTCGCAAAGCGCCGGTGGAAGAGGGCGCTGAATAGCTCATCGGTTTTACCCTTCACGGGGCGGAATAGCGCGTCGGAAAACATCAGCTCGCCAACCCGGAAGGGTACACGGGAATACTCGGCGAGACGGATGCCCGCCTTTTCCGCTCCGAAGTACATCACCATGATCCCCAACTGAACGCGCGGAGCGGCGGATTGCTGGGCATGAAAGCACGCTCCGAGCCGATCGCACCAGAAATCAACCCAATTGCGCACCACCGGCGTCAATTGCCGGTCTTTGACGGATTGAGTCAGCTCTTCCCGCACGCCCTGCGCATAACCGTAAAGCTTTCGGAACTCCTCCAGATGTTCGGCGCAGAAACAGCCGCCGATCGTGCCCGGAGACTCGGCAATCCTAAAGTCATCGTCAAGAAAAACGCGATCCACACCCATCGCTTCGAGCTGGCGCAGGGCGGCCACGTTCTCCTCTGTAGCCGGTGGATGCAAAGACGTACCCCACCGCGTGCGTCCGTCGATCCTGGTTCCAGGACGCCAGTGGGTGGGCGGGATCAGGGGCATCGCGGCGGAGGGCGATCCCAGGGAGTCTCCCGGGTGGCCGAGGGCTACATCCACAATGTGGGCCGCCATACCCGCCCGGCGGATCCGATCAAGGTTCTGCTGGATGCGCTCCGGCGTGTAATACCAGTGACCGTAGAGAAATCCCGTAGTCCAGACGTCTGATATGCCCG
>Ga0326728_10026665_pt1 | contig 10195 bp, 11 predicted proteins | sample MB3enrmetagenome_FD_207602 | JGI IMG/M metagenome (GOLD analysis project Ga0326728, IMG submission 207602) | Lab enriched peat soil microbial communities from McLean, Ithaca, NY, United States - MB31MN | ecosystem: Environmental > Terrestrial > Soil > Wetlands > Peat | place: USA: New York... | reverse complement strand
AGTTGATTCAAGTAAGCGTGCGCAACGAGTGCGGTGCAAAGAATATCGCAATGAGTTTCACATTTTATTTGCGAAAAAGGGGCTTCGATGTCGTCGAGACAACAAACGGATCGACTCCTGATAGGGAGGTTACAACAATCATTGATGCCGCCGGGAATTACCAAAATGCATTGAGAGTTGCCGAGGCGCTCGGCATCAAGAGAGAAAACGTCCTCGCTAAATTAGATCCGCGAAGTTACGTTGATGTCGAAGTCCTAATCGGGAAGGACTATCAGAATCTTAAACCAAATGAGAGTATCGAATAGCATGTCAGTTGAAAATTCAGCCCACGGAAAAAAGATGAGCCTTCAGCGTCAAATTGCAGAGCTTGCATTGACCAAGAAAGCAAAGGAGGTTGCTATTCTTGATTTGCGCAAGCTGACATCGATGACAGATTACTTTGTGGTGTGCACCGGTGAATCGGAGACTCAGGTAAAAGCAATCGCCGATGCAATCATGTCAGGTATGGAGAAAATTGGAGAGAGAGTCTGGCACACCGAAGGGTTGCAGAATCTGCAATGGGTCTTGCTAGATTACGTCGACGTCGTGGTACATGTATTTCATAGGGATGCGAGGTCATATTATGGACTTGAGAGACTCTGGGGTGACGCCAAAGTCCAGAAGATTACCGATGGTAGAGCTGTCGGGTTTCAGAAACCTGTCAGGTCTTCAAAGGAACGGCAATGAAGGACTATCTTAAATCGAGATTTCTTGCGGCGCTTCAGGAATTGGGAATTGAAACGTCGGTTGAAATTTCTTTCGAGAAACCGAAGGTAGAATCGCACGGTGACCTTTCCACAAATCTTGCTCTTCTTGCCGCAAAAGAATTGAAAATGAAGCCGCATGATGTTGCGCAGAAGATCATTGGCATCCTTAAGATTGATCCGTCGTTAGTCGAGAAATGCGAAATTGCAGGCCCGGGTTTTATTAATTTCAAATTTACCAAGAAGTATTTTGTCTCTTTTGTGAGCGAGGTCTTGGACAGAGGTGAAAATTTTGGCAGGTCGGACGCGGCAGCGGGAAAGAAGACGCAAGTTGAGTTCGTGAGCGCAAATCCTACCGGACCGTTGACCGTGGGACATGGACGAAATGCGGTCTTCGGGGACACGATTGCCAACACACTTCAATGGACGGGCCACGATGTTACGCGGGAATATTATTTCAACAATGCCGGGAGGCAGATGCGCGTGCTTGGCGATTCGGTGCGCCTAAGATATAGAGAGCTGCTCGGTGAGAAAGTTGATTTTCCTGATGATTATTATCAGGGCGAATACATCCGTGATATTGCAAAGCATCTATACGATGAACGCGGAGACAAGCTGAAAGAAGAGCCTGCGGAAGGAGCGTTTAAAGAGAGAGCCGAGCAAGAGATTTTCGAGGACATAAAAAAAACGTTAGGCCGGCTTCAAATAAGATTTGACGTTTTTTATAATGAGAACTCACTTTATGAGACGGGGAAAATTAAAGAAGCCATCTCCGCACTCGAATCGGCGGGACTTGCATATGACAAGGACGGTGCGAAATGGTTCAAGGCGACTGCTGTCGGCGGGGATCAGGACAAGGTCATTGTGAAAAGCACGGGCGAGCCGACATACAGACTTCCCGACATTGCATACCATATCGAGAAATTTCGCCGTGGCTTCGAGCTTATCGTGGATATTTTCGGCTCTGACCATATCGCGACGTACCCTGATGTCCTCCTCGCGTTGAAGTCGCTTGGCTATGACATTGAAAAGATAAAAGTCTTGATTCACCAGTTCGTCACGATTTTTCAAAACGGTGAGATTGTCAAAATGTCGACGCGAAAGGCTAACTTCATTACACTTGATGAGCTGATCGATTGGGTCGGACCTGACGCCGTTAGGTTCTTTTTTCTGATGAGGAACATCGGGACGCATCTGAATTTCGACATCGATCTCGCAAAGAAACAAAGCGAGGAGAACCCTGTCTTCTATCTGCAATATGCACACGCACGGATTGCCAGCATCATCCGTTTTGCAGAGAGCGAGAATGTCTTAGCGGAGCATGAAGCGAATGGCGGTATCAAGGATTTCAATAGCGACTTACTCGGGGAGAAAGAGGAAATCGATCTCGCAAAAATGCTTGGGACTTTCCCGGAAATCGTCGAGACAGCTGCCTCAACTTTCGAGCCTCACAGAATAATTAACTATCTGCAGGAAATCGCAGAGACGTTTCACAGGTTTTATCATGTCCGCCGGGTAGTAATTGCAGACAAAGAACTTGCCAAATCAAGACTGGCATTGTGTCTCGCGGCAAAGATTGTTCTGGCAAACGGTTTTAGGATTTTGGGAATCAGCGCACCGGAAAAAATGTAGAAAAAAACAGCGCACGGTTGGGACATTTCACTGCAGGCTTTTTTTGTCTAAATTGTAACGTTACAGTGTTTGTGAATTCGTAAATTTAGTACAAGGAATAACTTCATGCTCAAACCGAGAAAGAGGATAACGAAGAAGGAACTCAAGCAGGATCGACTCGTGACCACTTACGTCAAGACGACGGAATTTCTCAGAAATAACCGTAAAGTGGTGAGTAGTTCCGCGACCGCATTAGTAATTGCCGTCATCGTGATCATTGCCTATTTGAATAACAGGAATTCTGACAACTTGAAAGCCACGACCGAACTCTCACAGGTTATCAATCTATTCAATGGTGGGGCATATCAAACAGCGATCAACGGAGATCCGACGCGTGATATTACGGGCTTGAAATCTATCGTCGATAATTATGGAGGCTCCGAGGCAGGGGAGCGGGCTAAGATTTACCTTGCGGATTGCTATTATTATCTCGGTGATTATAACAACGCATTGAAGTACTTTAAAGATTACGATGGGAGCGACAAGCTGCTCGAAGCAAGCGCAGACGCGGGCGTTGCGGAAATTTACGAAATCAGGGGAGACTACCAAAAGTCTGCCGACTATTATGACCGTGCAGCTTCTCGTGATCCAAAGAATTTTCTGACTCCTCAATATCTTATCGGTGCTGCAAGAAGCTATATCAAGATTGGAAAGAGGGACCGCGCCATCGAATTGCTCGATCGCGTCAAGAAAAATTTTGCCGATTCACCGTACGCATCGAATTTAGATTATTATATGGCTGAAGCAAAAGTCGAGTAGGTCAGGCTGAGCCTACAAGGTTCCTGAGATCTGTTTAGTCTCCGAGCGTTTGAATATCTGATCCACATCACTGGCGATTCTGCTTCTGACGGCCTCCGCCGAATCCTTCACTCGTTGGCTGAATGACGTTGTGAAAGAGAAGTCCTTCCCGACTATTCCGTAAATAAGGACAACATCCGGTAGTCTATTCATTGTCCGTGCCAATTCAATTGATTGTGCGAGATCGATGCTATGCGTCGAAACTGCGAAGAAATCATTTGGGAACGGCTCCCCGCTTGCATCGACACGGAAGATAGTACCCGCCGGTGCTGCCGAGCTAACGGCATCGATGATTATCATGGTATCCGTGTCCTGCATCAACTCAAGCAGGCTGGACTGGTCGCCTGTCAATTCGATGGTTTTGACTTGTGGAGGAAGCTCGTTCTTTAAACTTCTCAAGATAGATAGAGCAACGCCATCGTCCCCGCGAAATTCATTGCCAATACCGACGATAGTTATTGATCTCTTCTCACCATTCCCGCGACCAGTAGTGCCCGAGCTGAATTTGCTGTCCGTCACGTCTCCTCTATTGTCAGCTTCAAAAAGTGTGTTGCACAGGAAATACACGGATCATAATTGCGCACCAACTGTTCGCACTGGAGGGTCAAAGCCTGCTTCGGCAAACTTATGTTTGCAGTGACGAAATTTCTCAAGTCCAATTCGATCATTCTCTGGTTTTGCGCAGTCGGCGGAACAATCTTCGCATCTTTGATAAGTCCATCGTCGCCGACTAAGTACCTGTGGTAAAGTATTCCACGAGGGGCCTCAGTGCATCCGAATCCGAAACCGGATCTTACGGAATAATCTATGGCTGGCTTCTCAGGCCGTTCATAATTCTCGATGATTCTGATCGCTTCCTCACATGCGTAGACGGTTTCGATTGAGCGAACGACTATGCTTTTGAAAGGATTTGTCACTGGTGGCGTTGCGCCGACCTCCCTTGCAGCCTTAATTGCCATCGGTGAAAGCTTTTCGAAGTTCAGATTGAATCTTGCCAGAGGTCCCGTAAGGTAAGCTCCTCTTCCTTTCATCGTCGATTGCAACGCATTTGAATATGGAGCGTGCGTTTCATGGAACATAAGTTCGTAGTCTCTGATATCTATGCTGAGTTCTTTATTTGATACGAGCCGCCCTTCGTTGAATGGATATTCGTTCGGATGACTGAGGGATACGAATTCATAGTCATATTCAAAACTCGGAAATGGTAAAGTCGCGGCCCAGAGAACAGTCTCGTAAGCTTCATCCCTCGCCTGTTTGAGTCTCTCAAGTATTTCCGGGAAGTCCTCCTTTCGTGGAAGTTTGTAAAATCCGCCAACTTTCACATTGATCGGATGAATTTCTCTTCCTGCGAGAAGCGTAACTAGATCATTGCCGGTCTTCTTCATCCTCAATGCCCGCTGAACTGCTTCGGGATGGTCTTTCGCCAATTGAATGGCATCCTGGTATCCCAGAAAATCAGGGGCATGGAGCATGTAAACATGGAGCACATGGCTCTCGATCCATTCTCCGCAATAGAGCAGGCGCCGCAATTCACGGAGTTGTCCTTCCACCTTAACCCCGAAAGCACTTTCCATGGCATGCACTGAGCTCATCTGGTATGCGATCGGACAAATTCCGCAAATGCGTGCCGTAATGTCCGGCGCTTCGGAATACTTTCTGCCGCGCAGGAAAGCTTCGAAGAAGCGAGGAGGTTCGAAAATCTTGAACTTGACATCTTCGACATGCGATTCTCTTGTCTTGATAAGAAGTGCCCCTTCTCCTTCGACGCGTGGGAGGTAATCGACTTTCAGGGTTCTGCTATTGCTCATGGGCTTCACTCTCTCTGCGGAAGGCATCCGCATAAGCGTTAAACTTTCGAAACGCCAGCGAAATATCAAGCTTCGTCTCACCGAGTACCTTAAATTGCTCCGCGAGCGACGAAGTGTTAGGGGACTCCATCGGCCCAAAGCATCCGAAGCATCCACGGTTGTAAGCAGGGCAGAGAGCCTCACATCCCGATTGTGTCACCGGGCCCAGACACGGAATACCCTGGCTTACCATCACACAGGCGTTACCTTTTCTCTTGCAGTCGATGCAGACACTGTACGTATGAATGTTTGGCTTGCGCACGTTTAGAAATGCGCTAATGACTTCTATGAGCTGATATTTATTTATCGGACAACCTCTAAGTTCGTAGTCCACATGGACGAAAGAGCCGATTGGAAGGGATCTATCGAGCGTAGAAATATATTCCGGCGATGCGTAGACAATTCGAACAAAATCTTTTATATCTTTCCAGTTCCTGAGCGACTGAATTCCCCCGGCAGTAGCGCATGCACCGATCGTTATCAACGCCGAACATGACTTCCTTATTTCTCTAATATGCTCGACATCCTGTGGCGTGGTTATACTTCCTTCGACAATTCCGATGTCGTAAGGTCCCTTGAGCATTCTCGAACTTGCTTCAGGAAAGAATGCGATATCTATTGCATTTGCCACCGCGAGAAGTTGTTCTTCGACATCAAGGAGAGAGAGCTGACAGCCATCACAGGAGGCAAACTTAAAAACCGCAACTTTCGGTTTTCTATCGATTGCGCGTCTTGGCATGTTAAATTTCCTTTTTCTCGAGTAAGTGATTAACCTCAGGGAGTCGGAAAACGGGACCGTCTTTGCAGATGAACTTCGGCCCAAACTGGCAGTGCCCGCAAAGACCTACTCCGCATTTCATATTTCTCTCCATTGAGATGTAAATTTGTTCCGGCGTAAGTCCTCTGCGCTGCAGTTCTTCAACAGTAAATTTCATCATAACTTCGGGACCGCACACCATCGCAATCGTTTCCCTGGAGTCCATCTTGATGTACGAAAACAAACTTGTGACGACGCCGATATGCCCTTTCCATGTCGAGTCGCCCCGATCTACTGTTATGATCACCTCTGTGTTTGGAAGCTTGCTCCATTCTTCGAGCTCGACTCGATACAATAGATCGAGAGGGCTTCTTGCTCCATAGAGAATAATTACTCTGCCAAACTCTTCTCGTCTTGTAACGAGAGAATAGATGACAGGCCGCAGCGGCGCCAGCCCGATTCCACCTGCAGCGATGCATACATCCTTTCCAACAGCTTCTTCTAACGGCCAGGCTCTTCCGTAAGGACCGCGAATTCCGATCAAGTCTCCACGTCTGACTTTGGAAAGAGCAGACGTGACTGTTCCAACCCGATGAATCGTATGAGCAAGCATATTTGGTTTCGCAGGGTCAGAACTTATGGAGATTGCAGATTCTCCGATGCCGAAGGCATAAACCATATTGAATTGACCAGGAGTAAATGAGAATCCCTTGCCATCATTATGTGGAGGGGCAATAAGTAAAGTGAACGTGTCGTCAGTTTCCCAAACAACCCGTCGTATCTCGGCGAACGATGGGATCATCGCGCTTGCCTCGAATGAAGCAGCGGGGTTCTCTATCATGGTGGTGGATTCAAGAATTTTTTCGCTCAATTAAATTTGCTCCATTTCATTTTTCGCCTTTCCAGTTTCACTATCCATTCTTTTACCTCCATCTTGCATATAAACTCCGTACATGTCGAGCAATTGCAGGCGGGTTGCGTCAAGACGCCGCTCCAGCACAGCAGAAAACCGTCGAAGCATTTCATATCCGAAGTGGTTGTCTGTTTCACATTTAGTTCTCAGACAGCTTGCGTCGATTGAAAAAGCATGAACCTGTTCAAGTGCTAATGCGTCGAAATGCCATATATATGGAGATATGAGCCATGACCATCCTAATACTTCACCCGGTCCGACGGTCTGAACTTTTATCGCCCCCTTTTCTCCGGCTTGAAGTTCGAGCGCGACTTTGCCGCTTCGTATCAGAAAGAAAAGTTTTGCGTCTTCACCTTCATGAAATAACCGAGTCCCTTCTTGGAAAACAACATTGGATGCACACGATGTCAAAGTCTTGACGAGGTCATCATCCATATCACTTAAGAACGGATGCTTGTGCAATGATTGAGTCAAATCTTGCGGTTCCATGTCTACCTTCCTCTTTAGCTGTTAGGCTCGCCTCTCAAAGAACCTATTTCAGCGGTTATGTCAATACCAACGGGGCACCACGTGATGCATCTTCCGCATCCCACACATCCGAACACACCGAACTGGTCCACCCACGATGAAAATTTATGCGTCAACCATTGGCGGTAACGGGATTTCGGAGTGATTCGAAAATTTCCCCCGGCGACCTTGGAAAAATCCATCGTGAAGCAGGAGTCCCATCTCTGCACTCGTTCGGCCTCGTCGCCGGAAAGATCTGTTATGTCCTCTACGGTCGAACAGAAACATGTCGGACAAACCATGGTGCAATTTCCGCAGCTCAGACATCTCTTTGCAACATTGTCCCAATGTGGGTGCTCAAGATTGTTAGATAGAAGCTTTGGAAGATCGGAGATATCCACAGACTTTTTCATTTTGTTCTCGGCATGTCGAACGAGTTTTGCCGCTTCATTTATTTCTTGTTCGGTAGCTTCCGACGAATGGGTCTGGCTAATAATTGCCTCACCTGTCTCACTTCCGGTTTCAACAACAAAGTAGTGTTCTCCTTTGGCCACGATCTCCGTCAGTGCAAGATCGTAATTCCCTTTTGCTTTCGGACCCGTTTTCAGAGAGGAGCAAAAACAATCTTCCGCTGAATCGGTGCAGTTTACCGCGACGATAAACAGGTCTTTTCTCCGAAGCTTATAATCGTCGTCTCCGTACTTCTCCGAATCAAATACCAAATCCTGAACGAGAATCGCGCTTAGTTCGCAAGGTCGTACGCCGATGAAAGCATAGTTGGTTTGTTCGTTTGGGTCTTTCTGAAACTCAACGGATTTTCCGTTCCTCTTAAGGCGGAACAAACTCCTCTCAGGAGGATAGAGAAATCGTTTCCATGACTGAGGTGCGGTATGGAAGCCGAAATATCTTCCTCTGTTTTCCTTCGAGAGCCGGTAAGTCGCTGGACTCTGCTCATCGGTCCAGCCTACAGGAAGATCATCAGATGACTCTGCCTTATCGTACGCGATGGTTCCATCTTGCACAACAGGTGCGATTAATGTGTAGCCCTTGCTCTTCAGTGCTGTAAAAAGCTGCGGCAGATTTTGTGCACTCAACTTGAGAGTTCTATTCATCATTAGCCAGAAGTTTTATCAAACTGAAACTCTCAACGATTGTGCCACCATGTTCATTTCAAACCGGCTGAAAAAAGGCTTTGCCATTTCAGTGAGTTTTTGTCTTGGGACAAAAAGAGACGGCGAGTCCGATTCTGACGCTGTAAATATTTTTGGCCCAAGAGCACCAAGATTTGTCTAATTTCTCTACAGGTGATATTCCTGTTGGGCTCTTAAGGTTTGCTTTGTTGTCCGGAAACTATTCATGGACAGAGTGTGTTGAATCTTTGAGTTTTATGCAGCTCCTAAGTTTGTTATCAAGGTCAAGTTTTGTTGAGACTTTCTTCTTGTAGGTCGAATAGAACAGGCTGCCGAATGAATAGTGATATGCGACAGTTTAGTTGACGATTCCTCTAATTTGAGGGTGAAGGACGAGATTCATAAGATGTCTTGAACGTGCCTGAAAACCTTCAATATCGTTTCGATGATTATATTGAACGGAGTGCCGTGGCTGAAAAACGAATCCTACTGATAAAGACTTAGCTTAAAAGTTTTCTTGTTGCATTTGTCTGAACAAATCTTGTTGGAATATAATCTGAGAATATGGTTGAATTATATACAGAAGAAAGCGCGCGTTGGCTCTTAGGGTTGCTATACAAGCTAAAGTAAGTGAGCTCCATGGCGTTGTTCATCGCGTTACGAAGTTTTTCATCCATTGCTGCGCAATACCATTTCAACCTCTTAAGAAAGCGATTCTCTTCAAGAGTACCGTATTACCGTCGATCAGTAAGAATCCATTTGGTCCAGTTATGCAGTTGCTTTCTTGATAAGTTCAGATTCTCAAATAATAGAAAAGAAGGATAAAAATTAAAGGAAGGAGCAACTATGGCAAATAGTGAAATAAAATCAGCAAACCCGGGTCCCCTTGGTCTCGCAGGTTTTGGTTTAACGACTGTGGTTCTGAGTGCAATTAATGCCGGCATACTGCCGAAAGAAGCTGTGCCAGCGGTCGTGCCTCTTGCATTCGCGTATGGTGGAACAGCTCAGATCATTGCAGGCATCCTCGAATTCAAGAATGGCAACACATTCGGCACTGTGGCATTTACTTCTTACGGACTTTTCTGGTGGTGGTTTGCATTCTTGAATTGGACCGTTGGGGCGAAGCTGATTGCGCCACCTGCCGCATCAGGAGTTGCAACTACGCTTCTGATGTGGGGAATTTTCACTTTTTATATGTGGATTGCAACGTTCAAGAGCAACAAAGGAGTGTGGAGCATATTCCTTCTGTTGTGGATTACGTTTCTTCTTCTTGCTGGCGGCGATTACGGACTTGGCACCGGTTCTCTCGGAGGATGGTTTGGACTTCTGACTGGCATTGACGCACTTTTTGTATCATTTGCTGAAGTGGTCAATTCGACATTTGGTCGGACAGTTATTTCGCTGGGCAGACCAATCGCAGGGTAGAACGTTGTCGCGAAATATTTTCCTTATTTTTCCCCTGCAAGATGGAACAGGTTGCGCTGGTAACTTTTTTGAAGGTCAAGAGCGACAATTGAAGAGAAATTAAACAGGAGATGCAAAGATGGCGGACAAAAACACTGGAGGGAGCAAACAGCTTACAGGCAAGGTCTTCTTACCGACACCCGAGGTGGTGGCACAGGCTAACGTTCAGAATCCCGACGAGATTTACCGGGAGGCTGAAGAGAACCTTGAAGGCTTTTGGGCTCGCCGGGCAAGTGAACTTGAGTGGTACAAGAAATGGGACAAGGTTCTCGACCAATCGAACAAACCATTCTACAAATGGTTCGTCGGTGGGAAGACCAACATTGTTCTCAACGCTCTTGATCGTCACGTCAGGACATGGAGGC